>Ga0164292_10003349_pt1 | contig 13111 bp, 6 predicted proteins | sample GEODES117metaG_FD_111486 | JGI IMG/M metagenome (GOLD analysis project Ga0164292, IMG submission 111486) | Eutrophic lake water microbial communities from Lake Mendota, Wisconsin, USA - GEODES117 metaG | ecosystem: Environmental > Aquatic > Freshwater > Lake | place: USA: Lake Mendota, Wisconsin... | reverse complement strand
GATAGGTTCGGACATGGGGCAAGGCCGGTGCTAGGGAAGACCTCCAGCGTAGCCACAAAGCCCCAGCCGTGGTGTGACCTGCGTCGCAGCTTCTTCAAGAAGCTGTAACGGAGGTCTCGTGGCGCAGTGCTCAGTTGCAGTGATTACTGCGCGACCGTAGACAGCGCCGACCTCATGCGGGGACCAGGAAGTCCCGACTGATGCGCACACCCAGCTCATTGACACGATCGAGGAACTGGGTCAGGTAGGCGTGCAGGCCGGTCGCCAAGATCTCGTCGATCTTGCCGTACTGCAACTCGGCCAGCAGCCGGCCAGCGCGGCGCCGGGTCTCCTGCGCGCTGTCGCCGGCCACCATGGCCAAATTGCCCACCACTTCGGCCACGCTGGCGTGCAGCGAGCGGGGCATGTCGGAACGAAGGATGAGCAACTCGGCCACCCGCTCGGGCTGGATCACATTGCGATAGACCTTGCGGTAGATCTCGAAGGCCGAGACGCTGCGCAAGATGGCACTCCACTGGTAGAAGTCGTAGTCCTCGCCGTCGGCGCCCTGCGAGCCGTCGCCAGCCACGGCGCCGTGGTACTCGCTCTTGAGCGCATTGAACTTCACGTCCAGCAAACGCGCCGTGTTGTCGGCCCGCTCGAGGAAGGTGCCCAGGCGCATGAAGTACAGGGCCTCGTCCATCAGCATGGTGCCCACGGTGACGCCCCGCGAGAGGTGGGAGCGGAACTTCACCCATTCGAAGAACTGGCCCGGGTCACGCAGATGCTCCTGAGCCCCGATGCGCCGCCCCAACTCGAGCCAGGTCTGGTTTTGCGTTTCCCACACCTCGGTGGTGAGGGTGCCGCGCACCGCGCGGGCGTTCTCGCGCGCGGCCTGCAGGCAGGAGACGATAGACGATGGGTTGCCGGGGTCGACGACCATGAACTCCATCACCGCGCCCGGGGAGATCTCGCCGTGCTTGGCCTGGTAGGCGGGAAGGAGCTCGCTGATGGAAAGCAGGCCTTGCCAGCCCATTTGCGCCGCCTGCGCAGACTGGGGCAGCAGCGAGGTCTGGTAGTTGACGTCCAGCATACGGGCGGTGTTTTCCGCGCGCTCGGTGTAGCGGGACATCCAGAACAGGTGGTCGGCAGTGCGTGACAGCATGGTGGGTATCCTGTTCTTGCTGCAATCAGTCTTCAAGGATCCAAGTGTCCTTGGTGCCACCGCCCTGCGAGGAGTTGACCACCAGGGAACCTTCCTTGAGCGCGACGCGGGTGAGGCCGCCGGGCACCATCTGCACCTCCTTGCCCGAGAGGACAAAGGGCCGCAGGTCGATGTGCCGCGGAGCCACGCCGCTGTCGACGAAGGTGGGGCAGGACGAGAGCGAGAGCGTGGGCTGGGCGATGTAGCCGCCGGGGTTGGCCTCCAGCACCCGGCGAAAGTCGGCGATTTCCTGCGCGCTGGCGGCCGGCCCGACCAGCATGCCGTAGCCGCCCGCGCCATGTACCTCCTTGACCACCAGTTCGGGCAGGTGGGCCAGGATGTACTTCAGGTCCTCCGGGTCACGCCCCATGTAGGTGGGCACATTGCTCAAGATGGGCTTTTCGCCAAGGTAGAACTCGATCATCTTGGGCACATAGGGGTAGATGGACTTGTCGTCTGCCACGCCGGTGCCGATTGCATTGCAGATGGTCACGTTGCCGGCGGCGTAGGCCTCGACCAGGCCATGGCAGCCCAGCGTGGAGTTGGGCCGGAAGACGGCCGGGTCAAGGAAGTCGTCGTCCACACGGCGGTAAATCACATCCACCCGGCGCGGGCCGCGGGTGGTGCGCATGTAGACATAGCGGTCCTTCACAAACAGGTCCTGGCCCTCAACCAATTCCACACCCATCTGCTGCGCCAGGAAGGCGTGTTCGAAGTAGGCACTGTTGTACATGCCGGGGGTGAGCACCACCACCGTCGGGTCCTGGGCACCCGACTGGGCGGCCGACTGCGAGCTCGCGCGCAGCGTCTCAAGCAACAGGTCGGGGTAGTGCATCACCGGCGCCACACGGTGCTGGCTGAACAGGTCGGGGAAGAGCCGCATCATCATGCGGCGGTCTTCCAGCATGTAGCTCACGCCGCTGGGCACACGGAGGTTGTCCTCAAGCACGTAGTACACGCCCTCGCCGGAGGCGTCGGGGGCTCGCACGATGTCGATGCCAGCAATGTGCGAATAGACCTGATTGGGCACATTGACACCCATCATCTCCTTGCGGAACTGGGCGTTTTGGGTGATCTGCTCCGACGGGATGACGCCGGACTTGAGAATTTCCTGCTCGTGGTAGACGTCGTGCAAAAAGCGATTGAGGGCGGTGACCCGCTGCACCAGGCCTTTCTCCATGCGCCGCCACTCATGGGCGGGGATGACGCGGGGGATGAGGTCAAAGGGAATGAGTCGCTCGGTGCCAGCGCCGTCCTCGTCCTTCGCGCCGTAGACCGCGAAGGTGATCCCGACTCGCCGGAATACCATCTCCGCCTCCTCACGCCGGGCGGCCATTTGTGCGGCGGTGCGACCGGCCAGCCAGGCGGCGTAGGCCTCGTAGTGCGGGCGCACACCCGCCATGGGCTGACCCTCCCAGGGGAGCGACCGGACCAAACCCTCCGGCAGGGTGGCGACCATTTCGTCAAACTTCTTCATCGGCGGGCTCCTCACCCTCAGGATAGCAAGATGTGGGCCGTGCGACCGCGTCAGCCCCTCGGGGCGCGGGGTCAGCGCGGCGCTCACCGACCCCGCCGGAGGTCTGGGCCGGGCGACGCCCCGTCGATCGCCACGGGTCGGTGCCACCAGTAGCGAGGCGCGTCCCAGCGTTGGCATTCAACGCGGTCTGGCTGGCTGGAGACCCATCGCGCCGCGCCGCAGGACGGCGTAGCGATCACCTCAATGCCCTGCGCCGCATAGCGCGCCAGCACCGCGGCCGCCGGGTGGCCATAGCGGTTGCGGTAACCCGCCTGCACCAGGGCCCACTTCGGCTGCACTGCCTCCAGCCAAGCTTCGGTGGAGGAGGTGCGGCTGCCGTGGTGGGGCACCAGCAGAAGGTCCGCGCGAAGTGAGGGCGCGGCCTCCCTGACCAAGCGCAGTTCCTGCGCCGCTTCGAGGTCGCCGGGCAGCAGGGCGACCGCCCCGCCCTGCCCCTGGATCCGAAGCACGCAGGAATGCGCGTTCGGGTTGCGCAGCGTGGGGTCGCTCTCCAGGTCCTGCTCCCGCGGGTGCAGCACCTCGAAGACCACGCCGTCCCAGGACCAGCGCTGCCCCTGCAAGCAGGGCATGGGCGGGCGCGCCTGGGCCAGCGCATGCCCGGCCGGCAGGGAGGCCAGCAGATCCGCCTGGGGCTGGTCGGCCAGCACCGCTGCGGCCCCGCCCGCGTGGTCGGCGTCGGGGTGGCTCACCACCAGCCGATCGAGGGCAACCCCGAGCGCCCGCAAACCGGGCGCGACCACCCGCTGACCGGCGTCGATCTCTTCTCCCCAGCGCGGGCCGGCGTCGTACAGCAGCGCGTGGCCGGCGGTGCGCACCAGCACTGCCTGACCTTGGCCGATGTCGAGTGCCAAGAGTTCGAACTGTCCAAGTGCCGGTCGAGGCGGCTGCCACAGCAGCAAGGGCAGGGCCAGCGGGAGACCCGAAAGCCGCAGCGCCAGCGGCAGCCGAAGCACCGCCAGTACCGCGCCGGCCAGTGCCGCCGCGCCCATCCAGGTCGGCGCCAGGGGGAGCGAGAGCACCGCCCCCGGCACAACGGACAGGGCTTCCAACACCAAGCCCAACCCTTGCACAGCCCAGGCGGCGGGATGCCAGAGAACCGGCCAAAGCACGCCCAGCAGCGCCAGCGGCAGCACAACGCCGGTCACCCAGGGAATAGCAAGCAGATTGGCCAGCAGGCCCACCAAGGACACCTGGCCGAAGAGGAGCAGCGTCAAGGGCGCCAGCGCCAGGGTGACCACCGCCTGCTCGCGCAGTAATCCCAGACCATGACGCTGCCACCCGCGCGCAGCGGGCAGGTCTGCAGACCCCGCCCCCATCAGCACCCCCACCGCGACAAAGCTGAGCCAAAAGCCCGGCTGCAGCAGGGCCCACGGGTCCCAGACGCACACGGCGGCGGCCACCACGGCCCACCCCGTGGGCCAGGGCCAGCGCCGTCCGGACAGGCGCAGCGCACCCACGACGGCGAGCATGCCCAGGGTGCGCTGGGCGGGTACCCCGCCACCACTGAAGGCCGCGTAGGCAGCCGCCAGTAGCAAGCCCCCTGCGATGGCCGCATGGGGCGCCGGCCATGCCTCGCAAAGCCGAGCGCTGCGACGCCAGGCTGCGCCGACCGCGAGTGCCGCCACCCAGGCGAAGACCGTGACATGCAAACCCGAAATGCTCACGAGGTGAGCAATGCCTGTCGCCCGGTAGAGCGCCCAGTCAATCGGCAAGATCGCCCCCTGGTCTCCCACCACCAGAGCCGCCAGCACGCCAGCCGCGCTGCGGGCCTCGACGCGCGCGAGCAAGGCGTCGCGGACGCTTTGCCGGAGGCGGTCGAGGCAGGGCCACCCGCTCTGGCCACCCGCGAAGACACAGGCCGAACCGAGCAGCACCGGAGCCATGTCGCGGGGCCCCTGGCGCACATAGCCCCAGGCCTGGATGCCACGCTCCCAGGCACCCAGCTCTGGATCCGGACCCCAGGGATTGGCGAGACCATGGGGCGCCTTCAAACGCACCACAATGCGCCATCGATCGCCGGCCCTGAGCACCGGGGTGGTGCGAGCAGAGACCGGTGCGGCCAGCGGCACCGGATTGGCGATCACGGCACGGGTGTCCGTATTGCCATTGAAATTGGCATTGGTATCCGCATTGATATCCGTACCCGTATCTGCATCGGCCGGCGTCACTGCGCCGTACCAAGAGAGTTGCACCCGCCGCAGCCCAGCCAGGGACGCGGGCGGTAGCTCAGCGCTGGCGCTGGAGACCGCGCGGGCTGAGGTCACTGCAAACTCGAACCGGTAGCCGCCCTCCACCGCCTGCGGCAGTGCGTCAATGCGGCCCTCCAGGTGCAGGTCTCGGCCCTCGACGATGGCGGGCAGTGCCCGGGCTACACGCTCCACCGCGCGCAGCCCGGTGCTGCCCCAGCCCAGACCGAAGGCCAGCGCGAAGACAAGGCACCAAGCCCCCGCGCTGCGAACCCATGCCCTGTGCGAGGGACGAAGGTGCGGATGTGCCCACTGAAGTGCCCATAGACCCGCCAGTGCGACGCTCACCCCCCCTGCGACGCAGGCCAGATACGCCTCGGGCCGCCACAGCTGCGCCTGCTGCAGCTGGCAAGCGCAGCCCAGCAGCCACCCCAGCGCCAGCGCGGCCGGGCCCGGTGCAGGCGGTGAACCTTGCGCATCCGTGGCGCTGACACCGGCTGCTGGCGCCACGGGCCCTGCGGTCGGGCAAGCCGAGTCAACAGCGCCAGTCGCTTCGCCGGCAATCACGGGAGCCCTTGCCACCATCGCGCTTTTATACTTCCAAAGGATTACATCCGGGAGCCCGCCATGTCAGACCATCCACCCCCCCCTTCCCCATCGCTTCCGGCGCTCCACGAGGGCTTCCCCGCCATGCGCGTCGCGCACCTGGAGGCGCTCCGGTGAGTGCTCCGGCCTGTACCACCGACGCGGACCCACCAGCGCTCCTGGCGCGCGACATCCTCGACGCCCTGCCTCACCATGTGCTGCTGATCGACGCACAGGGGCGGGTGATCGCCACCAACAAGGCCTGGGAGCGGTTCGCCCGGCACGGTCAAGGCGCGCTCTCCTGTGCGCGTCTGGGCCAGAGCTATCTCGAGGCCTGTCAGGCCGCGGTTCAGGCCGGCGAACCCGACGCACCAATGCTGCTGGCTCAGGTGCAGCGCCTGCTGGACACCCCCAACGGGAGCGAGGCCGAGGTCGGCCTCGAATACGACTGGCAGGGCGGCCGCTGCTTCCTTATCCACCTGAGCCGGCATCCCGCTGGCACTGGCCTGGTGGTGACGCACACCGAGATCAGCCGCTGCAAGCGCGCCGAGGCGCAATTGCGCCAGGCGCTGCGCACGATCCAGGGGGTGATCGACGGCACCGACACCCTGGTCTATGCCAAGGACCTCGAAGGACGCTACCTGCTCACCAACCGCAGCTGGCGGGACCGCACCGGCCTGAGCGAACGCCAGGCCGCGCAAACCACTGACGAGCAGGCCTGGGGCCCTGCCCTGGCCGCGGCGCTGCGGGCCAATGACGCCCAAGCCCTGGCCAGCGGCGGGCTGATGGTCGCCGAGGAGCAAGCCGCCAACCACGGCCAGCCCGCCACCTACCTCTCAAGCAAGTTCCCGCTGGTCGATGACGCCGGCCAGGCCTGGGCGTTGGGCGGCCTGTCCACCGACATCACGCCCCTCAAGCAAGCACAGGACGCGCTGCAGGCACGCGAGCGTGAGCTGCAGTCCCTGGCCGACAACACGCCCGACGTGCTGGCCCGCTTCGACAGCGCGCAGCGCATGGTCTTCGTCAATGCAGCCATTCAGCGGATGACGGGGCGTCTGCCGCGTGAATTCATTGGCTCCACCCCACGCGAGGCGGGCCTGCCCACCGAGCTCTGCGAGCGCTGGGAAGCAGCCATCGCCGCGGTGCGAGAGGACGGCCTGGCGCAAACCCTGGAGTTCACCTTCCAAAGCCGCCGCGGGCCACGCCACTACACCGGTCGCTTCGTCCCCGAGTACGGCCCCAGTGGCGCCGAGATCGGCTGCGTCCTGGGCGTCTTGCACGACGCCACCGAGCAAAAGCGGGCTGAGGACAGCGTCAACCGTCTGCTCGGCGAGGAACGCCACTACGCGCGGTTGCTGTCCCACCTGGCCGAGGCCTCGCGCCTGGTGCATGCCAGCTTGTCAGCCGACGAGATTGCCCAGGTGCTGACCCAGCAGGCACGTGAAATTCTGGGGGCGCAACGGGCCTGCACCACGGTGCAAATGCACGACGGCGACCGCCACCCGCCGATCCGTGCAGTGGCACGCTGCTGCGACCGCATGGGCTCGGACGACCCGCCGGTGCAGGGCGTGCTCAGCGTCCACCTCACCGGCCAGGGCGGCCGGCCGCTGGGGCGCCTGCAGGTCTGGGGCCGCGAAGTCAGCCGTGACGGAGGCCGCGAAGCGGCGCCCTTCAGCCCTGAGGACGAGTCCATCCTCACGCAGCTGGTAGCCATCGCCTCCACCGGCCTGGACAACGCACGCATGTACACCTCGCTGCGCGACGCCGATGTGCGCAAAGACGAATTCCTCGCCACCCTGGCGCACGAGCTGCGCAATCCCTTGGCACCGATCCGCAATGGCCTGGAAATCCTGCGCCGCTGCGACCAGCTCACAGGCGCCGCCGCCCGGGCCCAGGAAATGATGGAGCGCCAGGCCAGCCATTTGGTGCGCCTGGTCGACGACTTGCTCGACGTCTCCCGCATCAGCCGGGGCAGGGTCGACCTGCGCTGTGAGCGGATCACTGTTCAGTCCATCATCGACAACGCGCTCGAGGCTTCGCGCCCGGCCATCGACGCCGGCGGTCACCAGCTTTCCATCGTGCTGCCCGAGGGCGCGCTCTGGCTCGACGGCGACCTCACCCGCCTGGCCCAGGTGCTGGGCAATTTGCTGAACAACGCTGCCAAGTACACGCCGGAGGGGGGCCACATCAAACTGCATGTGCGAACCGAGGGCGCCATGCTGGCACTGGCCGTGAGCGACGACGGCGTCGGCCTGTCGGCCGAGACCCTGCCCAAGGTCTTCGACCTGTTCGCCCAGATCGAGCACACCCTGTCCCGATCGCAGGGCGGGCTGGGCATCGGCCTGTCCCTGGTCAAGCAGCTGGTCGAGCTGCACGGCGGCTCGATCATGGCCGAGAGTGAGGGCCTGGGCCTGGGCAGTCGCTTCACCTTGCGCCTGCCGCTGGCCCGCAGCGCACCCGGCCAGATTTATGCCGGCGACCTGGGACCGGCCGGCATGTCCGTCGGCGACGCCCTGCGGGTGCTGGTGGTTGATGACAACATCGACGGCGCCGAGAGCCTGTCCATGATGCTCGAGCTTCTGGGCCACCAAGTCCACCGCGTCCACGATGGGGCGAGCGCCATCACCGAGGCCACCGAATGGGTGCCCGACGTCGCGCTGCTCGACATCGGCCTGCCCGATCTCACCGGCTACGAGGTGGCCCGGCGCCTGCGGGCTGAGCCACGCCTGGGCGGTCTTCTGCTTGTGGCGGTCACCGGCTGGGGCAGCGAGGACGACCAGCGACGCAGTGCCGAGGCTGGCATCGACCACCACCTGACCAAGCCGGTCGACGCCAGAGCCCTCGAGCGGCTGCTGGCGAGCCGGGCTGCAGCACAATCCGGCACTGCTCTTGCTTAAGCAACTCCATGGCCATTCACGCAGCCCTGAGCCACGTCACCCATTACCGTTATGACCGCCCGGTGCAGCTCGGACCGCAGGTCGTGCGCCTGCGCCCGGCGCCGCACGGCCGTGGCAAGGTGCTTTCCTACTCGCTGCGGGTCGAGCCGGCCAAGCACTTCATCAACTGGCAGCAAGACCCGTTTTCGAACTACCAGGCCCGGCTGGTGTTCCCGGAAAAGACGCGCGAGTTCAAGGTCACGGTCGACCTGGTGGTCGAGATGGCGGTCTACAACCCCTTCGACTTCTTCCTCGAGCCGGCAGCCGAGACTTTCCCGTTTGCCTATGCACCCGAGCTGCAGTCTGAACTGGCGCCGTATCTGGCCGTCGACCCGGCCGGCCCCCAGGTTCAGGCCTGGCTGGACAAGGTCGACCGCAAGGCGCAGCCCACCATCGACTTCCTGGTGGGCCAGAACCAGCGGTTGCAGCAGGACATCCGCTACCTGATCCGCATGGAGCCGGGCGTCCAGACGCCGGAGGAAACCCTGAAAAAGGCCTGTGGCTCCTGCCGCGACTCGGGCTGGCTGCTGGTGCAGCTGCTGCGGCACCTGGGCCTGGCGGCGCGCTTCGTCTCTGGCTACCTGATTCAACTGGTGCCAGACACCAAGGCCTTGGACGGGCCCAGTGGCACCGAGGTCGACTTCACCGACTTGCATGCCTGGTGCGAGGTGTACCTGCCGGGCGCAGGCTGGATCGGGCTGGACCCGACCTCGGGCCTGCTGGCGGGCGAGGGGCACATTCCTCTGGCCTGCACGCCCCAGCCCTCTGGCGCGGCGCCGATCGAAGGGCTGGTCGACGACGCCGAGGTGGAGTTCGCCCACCACATGACGGTCACCCGCGTCCATGAATCGCCCCGCGTCACCCAGCCCTACACCGACAAGCAGTGGCAAGAGGTTCTGGCCCTGGGCGAAGCGGTCGACACAGACCTGGCTGCCGGCGACGTTCGCCTGACCATGGGCGGCGAGCCCACCTTCGTGGCCGCCGAAGACCGTGACGCACCGGAATGGAACACCGATGCCCTGGGCCCGACCAAGCGCGGCTTCGCCACCCATTTGGTGGACAAGCTGCGCGCCGAGTACGGCGAAGGCGGCTTCCTGCATTTCGGTCAGGGCAAGTGGTACCCCGGCGAGCAGCTGCCGCGCTGGGCGCTGTCCATTTGCTGGCGGGCCGACGGCCTGCCCTGTTGGGAAGCCCCTTCCCTTTTTGCCGACGAAAGGCACAGCCATCACTACACGGACGAAGATGCCGAGCGCTTCATCCGCGGCCTCAGCGCCAACCTCGGTCTGACTGACAAATGGGTCCAGCCCGGCTACGAGGACACCTGGTACTACCTCTGGCGCGAGCGGCGCCTGCCGGTCAACGTCGACCCCTTCGACGCGCGGCTGGACGACGAACTCGAGAGGCAACGTCTGCGCCGGGTCTTTGGCCAGGGCCTGGACAAGGTGGTGGGCTGGGTGCTGCCGCTGCAGGCGAGCGACCCCGCGCTCTCAGGCCCCGCATGGAGCACTGGCCCCTGGTTCTTCCGCGACGAGCGCATGTACCTGATGCCGGGCGATTCGCCCATGGGCTACCGGTTGCCGCTGGACTCGCTGCCCTGGGTGAGCCAGGGTGACTACCCGTACCTGGTGGAGCAGGACCCTTATGCCCCGCGCGAGGCGCTGGCGCATCCGGGGCAGATGCGCACTCATGCGCGCACCCAGACTTCCCTCCAGACGCCCCTCCAGACGTCCCTTCAGACGTCCACCCCGATGCGCACTCAGACGGGAACGCAGGGGCAAGCCCAATTCCCGGCGCATCTGACTGGCGAAGCGTTCGCCGAAGGCGGCACCGTGGCGGTGCCCGGAGGCCGGGCGGCAGACGCCACGCGTCAACCGGGGCGCTTCGAGTCGGCCCACTGGGTCACCCGCACCGCCCTGTGCGTGGAAGTGCGCGACCCGCAGCGAGGCAACGGGCCGCAGGCCGAGCGCGAGCATGGCGGCAAGAGCGGGCTCCTTTACGTCTTCATGCCGCCCCTGGAGCGCCTCGATGACTACCTGGGCCTCGTGGCAGCCATCGAAGCCACGGCGCGCGAGCTGGGCGTGAAGGTTGTGCTCGAGGGCTACCCGCCCCCGCGCGATGCCCGTCTCAAGCAGCTTCAGGTCACGCCCGATCCGGGCGTGATCGAGGTGAACATCCACCCCAGCGCCAGTTGGGCCGAGTTGGTGCAACGCACCGAGTTTCTCTACCAGGCAGCCTTCGAAACCCGCCTGTCGGCCGAAAAATTCATGACCGACGGCCGCCACACCGGGACCGGGGGCGGCAACCATTTCGTGATGGGGGGCGCCACACCGGCCGACTCTCCCTTCTTGCGCCGGCCCGACCTGCTGGCCTCCCTGATTGCCTACTGGCACAACCACCCGTCCCTGTCCTTTCTGTTCTCCGGGCTCTTCATCGGCCCGACCAGTCAGGCGCCTCGGGTTGACGAGGCACGCAACGACCAGGTGTACGAGCTCGAGATCGCCTTGCGCGAAATCGAGCGCAGCAAGCTGCTGCATACCCCGCACATGCCGCCCTGGCTGGTCGACCGTACCCTGCGCAACATCCTGGTCGATGTGACCGGCAATACCCACCGCAGCGAGTTTTGCATCGACAAGCTCTACTCGCCCGATTCAGCCACCGGGCGGCTGGGCCTGCTGGAGCTGCGCGCTTTCGAAATGCCGCCGCATGCGCGCATGAGCATCGTGCAGCAGTTGCTGCTGCGCGCGCTCGTCTCGCGCTTCTGGAAGACGCCCTACCGCGCGCCCCTGGCCCGCTGGGGCACCCAGCTGCATGACCGCTGGCTGCTGCATGCATTCGTGGAGATGGACCTGCGCGACGTGCTGACGGAAATGCGCGAGGCGGGCTATAACTTCGACATGGCGTGGTTCGCGCCCCACTTGGAGTTCCGCTTCCCGCTGGTCGGCCAGGTGCAGGCCCAGGGGGTGGAGCTGACCTTGCGCAACGCCCTCGAGCCCTGGCATGTCATGGGAGAAGAAGGCGCGAGCGGCGGTACCGTGCGCTATGTCGACTCTTCGCTCGAGCGCATGGAGGTGCGTGTGAGTGGCCTCAATGACAGCCGTCACGTGGTGACGGTCAACGGCCAGCCCCTGCCCCTTCAGCCCACCGGTGTGGCCGGAGAGTTCGTGGCGGGGGTGCGCTATCGGGCCTGGGCGATGCCCTCGGCCTTGCACCCGACCATTGGCACCCACGCGCCCCTCACGTTTGACATCGTGGACCGCTGGATGAACCGGTCACTCGGCGGCTGTCAGTACCACGTGGCTCACCCAGGCGGTCGTAACTACGTCACCTTCCCAGTCAACGCTTACGAAGCCGAGAGCCGGCGGCTGGCGCGCTTTTTCCGCATGGGTCACACCCCGGGCTACCTGGGTATGCCGCCTGCCACACTTGACGTGATCGGCAGCCGCGAGTTCCCGTTCACCCTGGACCTGCGCAGCCCACCCCGCTGAGGCGGGGACCACGCAGGCCGGGAAGGGGTGCGTGCTGCAGCGGGGAATCATTTCGCCGGTTGCGAAGGTGCAGCGTGGCGGGGCCGCTTCAGGGAGCGGGGTATCAAGGCGTCGGCGAGGGCCCCCGGGTGGGCGTATGCATCGGGGCCAGCGTCGGTGCGAGAGGCAGTCTCAGCCGCAGCCGATGGCATGGCGAGGCGGCGAGGCCCTCGTGATGCCAGCGGCAATCGAGTGGGTCTCGATAGGCGTTCTGGTCCCGGCTCTGCAAGCTCTAGGGGCTGTGGTGCTGGCTGTGCTGGCTCAGACAACAGCGCCCGCCGCACCGACGCGGTCGGAACGGCTGCAACTGCAGCCGCAGCCTCGCCCAGATGAATGAATGACGCGAAGGGCTGTGCGGGGAGGACGACCACCGCCCGGTACGCAAGCGAGTCCCCGTCCGGCGCGGCGAATGCATCGGGCTCGAAGCGGAGCAGGTCGGGCGGGTCGAGCCGGGACAGGTCGGGCCAGGTGTGGAGCGCGAACGAGCGCCGTGGCACGCACAGCACCCCCTCGTCTGGCGCCCGCCATGCCGAGGACGGCTTCGCCGCCTCTGGTGCGGCGGAGGCGGCCCCCTGTGCTCGGGCAGCCAACGGTGATGGGGGCCGGCTTGCACTGGGGGCGGCAGTCGGGCGGGCGCCGAAAGAGGAAATCATGGGTGATTGGCAAGGTGCTTGAAGGGGCGGCGGATTATGGGAAGCCGCCACGGCAAGGGAAGGTCCGGACGCCTGACGGCCGGCGCCGATGCCACGACGGATGAGCCCGCCGGCGTCACAGCCTTCGCCTTCGTCCTACCCGAGGGCTGCGCGCGTGGCGGCATCCTCGCCGTCATGCGCAAGCACCTCTGCGCCCATGGTTCCCAGCCCCGAACCCGGGCCTGCCCTGCAACCCGACCGACCCGCCTGGCGTCGCTCTGGGTGGTCCTGCTGGTGGGCGCCCTGTCCCCTGGCGCAGCCTCAGGCCAAGCCTTCGTGCTCGAGATTGCCGCACCTCCCGCCGAGCGGGCCTTGCTCGCCGAGCACCTGACCCTGCCGCGCTACCACGCGGTCACCGACCTGGACGAGGCCGAGCTGAACCAGCTGCTGGCGCTGACTGAGCGCGAGAGCCGTACGCTGCTCCGAACCATCGGCGAATTCAGCCCGGACATCACCCTCGAGCGCGAT
>Ga0164292_10003348_pt1 | contig 13112 bp, 13 predicted proteins | sample GEODES117metaG_FD_111486 | JGI IMG/M metagenome (GOLD analysis project Ga0164292, IMG submission 111486) | Eutrophic lake water microbial communities from Lake Mendota, Wisconsin, USA - GEODES117 metaG | ecosystem: Environmental > Aquatic > Freshwater > Lake | place: USA: Lake Mendota... | reverse complement strand
CCAATAACAATAGGCCTGCGCTTCGTGAAAGTTCACCTCGACTGGCCAGTCCCAGGGCATTGGAATCACTTCAAAAAGTGTGCGCAAGCGATAGTCATGAAGGCCCTCTGGTCCGTAGGCCAACCAAAAAGTGGGACGCTTCGTATTTCTAAATTTTCTCCAGCGCAGACCCTCTTCTGACCAATATTGATCTTTGATATAGGATCCCGATTTTACAAATTCGTAGTACTCTGCATTTGTGATTAATAAAGAAGTCACTTCAAAATCTTTGAGTGATTTTGTTCGAGTGCCGTACTCGTTGTCCCAACCGAAAGAAGAAGCATCAAAAGATTTACCCCAAGTCACAGTCTGAGAACTTATTTTTTGCCAACCAGATTTTTGAGACAGTTGCAAAGTTTCAGATTGATCTTTTCGGGTGGGATTTAGTTTTGGCCAGCTGAAGGGGGTCTCTAATTTTTCAACTGGTAATTCGCGCATCAAAACACTGGAAGTTTCAAAGTGAATTTTTTCATGCTCAAAGCCCATCAGTAAGGACCAAAAAGCAGAGTCTGGCCCCATTTTTCTTGTTTTTAAATTATCCAAATCAGGATGTGTAGAAATTAAATGATGAATTAGCAGGTAGATTTTTTTTCTGTAGGCATGAACTTCTTCTACGGATGGCCACGTCATCTCATTTTTAGAGAGATCATCCCAGCTCATCTCATCTACACCCGTTTCTAAAACTTTTTCTAAATAGAGATCCACCGGGTCTTTAAGTAATCCTGCCACTCGAAGTTTATTGATAAATAAAACAGCAGGGTGCCCGTAATAAAAAATCAAAGGGTGCCGGAGGCCGTGATAAGGAGGGCTGGTAAAGGCTGATTCATTTTTAAGACTTAGAAAAAGAAGCTCAGTCAAAGTCCAGGTATTATTAAAATAATCCAGGATGTCTTGTCTTGAGGCGTTCTTATAGTTGAGCAAAGGCAAGGCATGGAGTTCTTTTCTTTGTTGATCAAATCCTGGACACAATTCGGGTTCTAGACCTGTCCACCACCTTTGGCCAAATTGGCTTTTAAGTTCATGGGGTAACGTCTGGGTCAGTGGCGAAGGCGAAAGATTTGGATTACGAGTTAACATATCGAATCCTCCAGGCAATTAGAGTTACAAATCTAAGTAAAATCGTCAACTTGCCTTTGCTCGAAGGGGAATAAACTTGAGGTTATGACGGAGGTCTGTAGGATTACACAGCCAGTTTAAATTTCTCTAGTCCTGCCGATGACTGACCTGTTGTCACATGAAGAATTTTTTACCTGAAACATTTCTTTTTGGACTCACTTATTTAATCAATAAGTCCGATAGAAACAATGAGGTGCTTATGTCAAAAATGGAGAACGGTCGATTTTTAACTTTTATGATTCGTGATGAATATTACGGTGTGCCGATAAGTAAAGTGCGTGAAATCAATCAAATGATGGACATTACACCGGTACCAAAAACACCCCAATTTGTTGAGGGTGTTGTTAACTTGCGAGGCAAAATTTTACCCGTCGTCAATTTGCGAGAAAAATTGAGCTTCGAAAAAAAAGCTTACGACCGTGAAACATGTATTGTCGTGCTTGAAGCCGTCGTTGGTCATGTGGGGATCGTTGTTGATGCCGTTCGTGAAGTGGTGGATCTAAAAGCAGAGCAAATCGAAGTTCCTCCTCACATGGGTGATCAGACTGAACTCAAATTTTTATCTGCCTTAGGAAAACTCGAAGATAAAGTCATTATCTTGCTCGATGTGGACTTAGCTTTCTCAGAAGAAGCTTTTGGTCAATCTATCAGTGTGCAAAAAACAGCAGCTTAGTAAAAGTTAACAATGAATTAGAGATGGTTGATGAGTGATGATGATTTTTTATTAGAATTAAAAAGAGACTTCGTGAATGAAGCTCTTTTTATGATGGAGCAGTACGAAGAGTCCATGCTGGCTCTGGAGGCAGCGACGGAACCACAAGAACATATCTCTTGTATCTTTCGTGTAGCCCACTCGATAAAAGGGGGCGCTGCTGCCGTTGGATTCGAGGATCTTTCAAAATTTGCTCATAAAGCTGAAGACCTGTTGAGTCTATTGCGAGTCCACGCAGAGCATGTCAACACAGAAATAATTACGCTTCTGTTAGCTGTGGGTGATCAATTCAAAGAACGACTGGCTCAATTAAAAAGCAATGCAGAAAAAGATTGGAATGTTCAAGACCTGGCAGATAAAATTTTGTCTTGGATTGAAAAATTACAAAGACAAATAAATTCAAATCAAGCGGTCAGCGAAAAATCTGAAACGCGGTCGAATGATGAACTTTTAGAAGATTTTTTCTCGGCTCCGACAATGCCAATCGTTGAGCAAGCTCCACTGGCTGAAGAAGATTTAACAAATTATGAACTTTTAGCGCAACTCGAGAGCGAAAAGTCTTCGGTTGCTTCTGTTGTTGATCAAGTGTTAGCCGCTCAAAAAGAATGGCCAGCAGCAAAAGTTGAAAAGACAGAGAAAAAATTAGTTCAAGAAGGAACTATTCTTAAAGTGGATAGTCTTCGTGTGGATTCGGTTCTTGATGTGGTCAGTGAAATTGTGGTTTTGAAAAATCAGCTGATGCACAGCGAATCAGTGCGAAAAGCCGAAGATGCAAGATTGAATTTTATAGTTGATCAAATCGATAAGTCTATTCGGGATCTGTACGAAAAAACTTTGGGAATTCGAATGACACCTTTAAAGTCTTTGTTTATGAAACTTCAAAGAACCGTCCGAGATGTTTCAGTGAAACTGAGTAAGCCTGTGGATTTGCAGCTGATAGGTGAAGAAACTGAAGTGGACAGGTCCGTTTTTGAACTCTTAGGTGATCCTTTGATGCATATGGCTCGAAATGCTATGGATCATGGAATCGAAAATCCAGAGGGAAGAAAAGCGGCAGGAAAACCCGCAACTGCAAAATTAATCATTGCGGCTAAGCAAGTCGGAGGATCCGTCGAAATTGAAATTACCGAGGACGGGCGCGGCATTGAAAGAAATAAAATCATACTAAAGGCCATTGAAAAAGGACTTCTCGCAAGCCCGGAAGAAGGTCAAAAGCTCACGGATCAACAGGTTTTCCAATTTCTTTTTGCAGCTGGATTTTCCACTGCTGAAAAAGTCACTGATCTTTCAGGTCGGGGCGTTGGACTTGATGTTGTCAGAAGCAACATAGAAAAAATTAAAGGGCAAATTTCCGTCGAAAGCCAATTCGGATTTGGAACAAAATTTAAAATTTCAATTCCCTTAACGACTTCGATCACTGATGGAATCGTTGTGGCCATTTTCGGACAGCGATATATGGTTCCTATCCATTCCATCCGAGAAATCCTACAATTTTATGACCACGAAGTCACAGAGGTGGCTCGTCTTGGAAATGTTCTCAGAATTCGAGACAAGATGACTCCCATCTTAAATTTAGAAAAGGTACTCAACTACAAACCCGTTGCGCAAATCTTACAGGACCAAAGCAAAGCCATTCAAAAGCAATCAACCTATGTGGTTTTAGAATCTTCTTTAGGATTATCAGCCCTTCGAGTGGACGAAGTCATTGGGCAAAGCCAAGTGGTCGCAAAACCATTACAAGTGGGTTATCATGTCCCTGAATTTTCGGGTGCCGCGACTCTTGGAGATGGTCGAACAGTCCTAATTTTAGAACCCAATTCCCTTGTTCAAAGTGGAATTAAAAACCTCAAGGAGGTTGCGTGAGCCAAGGTGTTGTTCGAAAACAGGTAAGTCCAGAGCTTTCCGATCAAAGCCGCGGGCCCCAAGGGCTAGATCAAAAAATATTTGATTCGTTAGCTCTCAAAATCTATCAGTTGGCCGGCATTTCGCTTCCGTTTAATGATAAAAATGTAGCTCTTTGTAACAATCGTCTTTCTCGATTACTCAGGGAATTTAAATTTGAATCCTACAAAGCACTCGATGAGGCTTTGAAATTTCCAACATCAGAACTGAAAAATGCTTTTGTCTGTGCAATGACAACTAATAAAACTGATTTTTTTCGTGAAGAAGCTCACTTTGATTTCATGAAAAAGCATTTGCCAGCAATTTTTAAAAGTAAGTCAGAGATTCGAATCTGGTCATCGGCTTGTAGTTTAGGATCAGAGCCCTACACCATTGCGATCATGATCAATGAAATGTTTCAAAATCCGTTCGAAAAAAATCGTTTTAAAATTCTGGGAACCGATATCGATCTAGAAGTTTTAAGAAGAGCCGTGACAGCTCGTTACTCAAATGCAGAATTAGAAGGACTTCAAGGTCCACTGAAGCAGAAGTATTTTAAGAATCTAGAAAATGGATTTTTTGAATTGAACACTGAGATTGCAAAAAGTGTCCACTTTTCTGAGTTCAACCTGATGAATTATCAGTATCGATTCAAGAAAAAGTTTGATTTTGTCTTTTGTAGGAATGTTTTAATTTATTTTGATAAAGCCACCACTGATCGAGTGGTCGAACTTTTAGTCTCTAACCTTGAAATTAAAGGGTACTTGATGATCGGACATTCTGAATCAGGAGTTATCCATCATCCTCACTTGAAAAGTTTGGGTAGTTCAATTTTTCAGAAAGTCAAGGGCTAAGATGAAACCCATTCAAGTTCTGATTGTTGATGATTCGATGATGATGCGTAAAATATTATCTAAAATGATCAGGAGTGCTCCTGAGTTTCAGCTGATGGGTGAAGCTTCAGATCCCTTTGAAGCCCGTGACATGCTGATGAATCAACTTCCAGATGTGATGATCTTAGATATTGAAATGCCAAAGATGGATGGACTCACTTTTCTAGAGAAAGTAATGAATCATAAACCATTTCCTGTTCTGATTTTTAGTGGCCATGCAAAATCTGGTTCCCAGGTGGCTTTGCAAGCTCTTGAACTTGGGGCTGTAGATATTTTAGAAAAGCCTCAGGATTTGACTCAATCCTTTGATGAGTTCAAAGAACTGATTTTATCGAAAGTCAAAATGGCTGCGCGCTCTCGGGTCAAAATAAAATCAAATGCAGGTTCTGCTCTAGCCTCTCAAAAAATACAAGCTCTTGATTATGACCAAACCAAATGTTTAGCCGTGGCCTCTTCCACCGGTGGAACTGAAGCACTGAAAGTCTTCTTCGCAGGATTTAATGGTTGGATACCTCCGACAGTTGTGGCCCAACATATGCCAAAGGGTTTTACTAAAACATTTTCTGATCACCTCGCAAAAATGTTTCCCTTTGAAATTAAAGAAGCTCAAGACGGTGATAAATTGCAAGCGAACCGTGTGCTTCTAGCTCCAGGTGATTATCATATGGAAGTTATTAAAAGTGGACTTCATTTTTGTGTGAGATTGCATCAAGAGCCTTTGCTTCATGGTGTTCGACCTGCGGCTGATTACTTGATGAAAAGTGTGGCCAAGCATTTTGGCCGCAGATCAGTGGGTGTTGTTTTAACAGGTATGGGAAAAGACGGAGCTTTAGGATTACTTGAAATGAAAAAGGCAGGATCGTACAACATTGCACAAAGTGAATCCACCTGTGTGGTTTATGGAATGCCGGCGGCCGCTGTTCAGTTGAATGCCATCGATAAGTCTTTGGATTTAGCAGATATGAGTCGACATGTTTTAGAGCATCTTAAGAAAAAGTCAGCTCAGGCCGCTTAGAAGGAATCCTTAAAATTAAAGACAGAGCCTTTCTCGCGAACTTGATCGACTAAACTTAAATCAATTTCTGTTTGCACCCAGCCCGGCTGATTCAGGGCTCCTTTGAGGATGATGCCATCTTCTGGAAATCCAAAATCAGGTGGGCCACAAACGAGGGCTTGTCCAGTGTTGATAGCAACAGCGGGTGACCAAGGTGCAATTCCCACTGTTTGCGCTACAGCGACAATCAACTGATTTTCTAAAGCCCTGGCACGAGCACCAACATGGACACGGTTCAGACCCTGCCGCGTTTCTGTGCAGCTGGGGGCTAAAATTAGCTTTGCACCCTGATGAGAAAGTGTTTTAGCAAATTGTGGAAATTCGATATCGTAGCAGATGTTCACACCCATCTGACCAAATTCGGTTTCGAAGCAAATTAAGGAATGAGGACTTGAGGAAACATTCCAATCTTCATTTTCAAAACGAGTCATTTTGTATTTATCTTGAAAACCCAAAACACCTTGAGGTCCCATAAAAAAAGCACGGTTGTGAGCTTTGCCTTTTTCAATGTATGGAAAACTAGGAGCTAAAATATATTTTTTATTCTTTTTGGCTAAGTTTTCAAAAGTTTCTATAAAGGGCCAATAGTATTTTCTGAGTGCATGAATTTGACTCAGGAGTGATCTTTCGTCTTCAGTTAAAAAGGAAGTCAAATCCAAAGAGCCATACTCTGGAAAAACCAGAACTTGAGAGTCCTTTGCATTTTGCACAAATTCAGTGACAAACTTTTGCCAGCCTTCAAACGACCCGTGCATCTGAATCGGATATTGAGCACAGGCTAGGTTAAATTTCATTTGTTTTGCCCTTTCACCCAAAATTGCATTTGTTTTTTACTTTTTCGCTATAGGCACTGCAACATGAGTTCGATGTTCTGTTGATTAAATGCTTGATAGTATTTTTGGATAAGAGAAGCTGTGGTGTTCATAGTTTGATATCAGCAGATTTGGGGGCTTTATGGCAAGTTTTGTATCAGAAATTTTCAATCCTGATTGGTGGACAGAGGTCCCTGGTTTTCAATTTCAAGATATCACTTACCACCGTGCAAAAAAACAGGGCACCGTTCGGATTGGTTTTCACAGACCCGAAGTTAGAAATGCCTTTCGTCCGCAAACAGTTGATGAACTTTTCACAGCTCTTGAGCATGCGAGAACAAGTCCCGATGTGGGCGTGGTTTTGCTCACGGGAAATGGGCCTTCACCCAAAGATGCAGGATGGGCTTTTTGTTCAGGTGGGGATCAAAGAATTCGTGGTAAAGATGGCTATCAATACGGTGATGCCAATGATCCCATCACAAAAGCAAAGCTAGGAAGACTGCATATTTTAGAAGTGCAAAGACTGATTCGCTTTATGCCAAAAATAGTTGTGGCCGTTGTTTCAGGCTGGGCCGTTGGCGGCGGACATTCACTTCATGTGGTTTGTGATCTGACTTTAGCATCAAAACAACACGCGCTGTTTAAGCAAACAGATCCCGATGTAGCCAGTTTTGATTCGGGTTATGGCTCGGCTTATTTGGCAAGACAAGTTGGACAAAAAAGAGCCCGGGAAATTTTCTTTTTAGGACGAAATTACTCTGCTGAAGAAGCTTTTCAAATGGGAATGGTCAATGCTGTTGTTGATCACAAAGATTTAGAAAAAGTGGCACTGGAGTGGGCCCAAGAGATGAACTCCAAAAGTCCCACGGCCATGCGAATGCTGAAGTATGGTTTCAACATGATTGATGATGGCCTTGTTGGTCAGCAACTTTTTGCCGGTGAAGCCACAAGACTTGCTTACGGCACCGAAGAGGCCGAAGAAGGCCGTGATTCTTTCCTTGAAAAACGTCCCAAGGATTTCAAAAAATTTCCTTGGCACTTTTAATCATAGCTTGAGTGAATATCAATCCGCTGACCTGGTCTTGAAGCGCTGCCCTTTCCCGTCGATGGCTTCGCAAGCTCATGACGATTGTTGATTTCTTCATCCCAAAAAGAAAATAACTTTTGTATTTTAACTTCTTGTTGAAGGGGCAATCTTTGCTTGAAGTCGAGTGCTAGATTTTTTTTATGATTTTGAATCACTAAATTTTTTAAGGTTTCAAATAGATGTTGGGGATGAGAATTCATATCTGAAATTAAATACTCAAAACCGGGGCTGGAATGCAGAGGATGAATTTCAGGATGAGCCCAATTTTTTAAAACAAATTGGTAAAATTCCATTTGGCCTTTTTGATGCACAGAATTTTCAAAAAAGTGATCGGCATGAATCAGATCATGAGCAATAAAATTCCAGGCATTGTGAGGCCCCCACATTTGGTCCCACTGAGAAAGTTCTGTAAAAACAGTGACCACACGTTTTCCAAGAGCCTGACATCTTAAAATTTCCACGGGTGATGGCACAGTATTGAGCAATTGAAGAGGATAGTTTCCAAGGTGCCACTGAATCAAAGCTCGTCTGATTCTATCGGTGTGGCCAATCCAATGATGATGATTGAGTGACTGAATAATTACGCTTGGCGTTGAAATATGAGGAAATAGTTTTTTATTCTGAAGCTTAATATCAAAAAAAAGCATCAATGAGGCACAGAACTCAGCATCAGAAAGGTGTAATTTCTGGTGATCTTGTTGAAGTCTTAACAAGAGAGTTTCGAAGTCGTGACGCATTGAATTTTTGAACATACTGACAGTCTCTTAACTTGAAACAATCCACATTTCTAGGCTGAAATGATCAAGTCAGATGCCTTGGAGGGTTTGTGGCTAAAAAGTGGATTCTTTCATTTTGTTTAGTTTCTCTATTTCCTCTGCAGGGCTTTTCGCAATACTACACTTTTCAAGAAGAAGTGAATCAGCCTTCGTGGTTAGATCCCATGAAGGCTTCCTTCCAAATCTTGCAGCAAACAGTGAATCTTCTGAAATGGCGCTTCAGTTCTGAAGCAAGACCTCTTCCTTCTATAAAGTACAATAGGGTAGAGCAATTCGGCACTTGGATCAAAGATCCCAGATCGAGCAGTTGTTTGAACACCCGGGCTAGGGTTTTGTCTCGGGATAGCCAAACTCAAGTGGGATTTTCTGATACTAATCCTTGCCGTGTGGCCACTGGAACGTGGAATGACCCCTATTCAGGAACCACATTTACAAGTGCTGATGATGTGCAGATCGATCACGTTGTGGCTTTAAAAAATGCCTACGACAGTGGGGCTTACAATTGGTCAAACAAATATCGATGTCTTTACACTAACTTCACATCTTACAAGAACCATTTGTTATCTGTTTCAAGCGTTGAAAATAATCGAAAATCAGACAGGGGCCCCGAGCGCTGGATGCCATCAAATTCTCGATTTGCTTGTCAGCATTTGCAAAATTGGCTGGCCATCAAGTTTTTATGGAAAATGAATATGTCGGTAGCAGAATCACAAAGCATTGCACAATTCGTTAGCCGTTACCGGTGTTCTGCTGATATGTTTCAAGCCAATCAAGTGGCCATCATGAAAATGCGAAATGCTATTCAAAGAGATGTTTCCATCTGTCAGTAATCTAAGGTGATGGGTTTTTCGATTCCCAAATTTTGACGGCTTCAAACATGGCCATTTCTGCAAAATAAAGTCGACTTCTATCGATTAAGGCCGAGGATTGAAATGGGGATTGAAGTCCTACAGGTTTTTGCTGATCGATGATCACTTGAACTTGTTGCTGCTGATCCTTTTTTAAATGCACAGTCCAAGCATCAGGAATATTTAAAACTTGGTTGGTATAAGTGAAGTTTGATTTAGCTAACTGGTTTTGAGTGTAAGGGGAAAGCTGACCCAACCACTGACCAGAGGTCACTTCATCAATGATCAAAACGTGTGGTGCTTGCATCATGAGGTTCGCAAATTTACGACTGAAACTTTCACCATCCCGTGCGACTGTGTAAGGTTTTAAAATGGCTTCAACTTCTGAAAAAATGATTTGGGATTGAATCATTTCAGATTTTTTTACGATCAGTTTAAACTCAACAAAGGGCTGATGAACGCGGTATCCAACAAGGCCAGAAAATTTTTGAATGGCAGGTTCTACAATGTGAGCCAATTGGTTTTCTCCTATGCCCACCACATCCCAAGATTTCACTTGAATCGGATCTAGATTAAAATTTTGTATTTGTTTTTTAATATGCTCAGACCAAAGTGCTTCGATTTCATTTGGGGGGCCAGGCAAGGCCCAAAGATGAGCTCGTCCTTTTTTTAAATAAAATCCATTGGCAGTACCTTGTGAATTATCTAAAACAGTCGATCCTTTTGGAAAGTAACACTGCTGCTTTTGAAAATCATGAGGGATCTGATCCCGTTCTATCAATCGAGCTTGCACTTTGACCCAGGAGACTTCGTCAAACTCCAAAGGAAGTTCAGCCCATTTTTGAATGAGTTCCCTTGTGAAATCATCTGAGGTCGGTCCAAGACCACCCGTAACAAAAATAAGTTCAGTTTGATTTTCACACAGAGTCAGAGCCTCGAGAATCCTTTGCCTGTCATCCGGAACAGATATTTGTAAAACAGTTTCGATCCCTGATTTCATAAGATTGGCAGAAATCACGCGTGCATTGCCGTTGGTGATTTGGCCGGATGTGATTTCTGTGCCGACTGTCAAAAGGCTTGCTTTCATATTTGATGAAATCTCCTAGAATTCACTTTTAACAACAGTCTGAAGTCTCTGTCATTTTGTTCTTGAGTTTTTGTTCAACTCTTGGTCAAAGATAAGTGCTTTTAAGGAGTTAGACATGCATACCGACAAAAATTTCAGTCTTATCAATCCCACCCCTGAACACGCAATGCTGCGTGAAATGCTCAAAAGTTTTGTGAAATCAGAAGTTGAACCTCAGGCTCACGAATTTGATCGAAAAGAACAATTCAATCTGGCTCTTTTTAAAAAACTCGGAGGGCTCGGTTTATTGGGTATCACTGTGACTGATAATTTTGGTGGTGCAGGTTTAGATGCGACGGCAGCAGTCATCGCCCATGAAGAACTCTCGGCCAGCGATCCCGGATTTTGTTTGGCGTACTTAGCTCACTCAATGCTTATTGTGAATAACTTGGCAGTGAATGGCTCAGAATCACAAAAGCAAAAGTATTTACCTGGTTTATGCTCTGGAACTTGTTGGAGCCATGGCCATGAGCGAACCTGCAGTGGGTACAGATGTTTTAGGTATGCAGACAACAGCCATTAAAAAAAATAATCACTTCATCTTAAATGGTCGCAAAATGTGGATCACGAATGGAACTGTCGATGAAAAAGGAACACCCTGTGATTTGGTATTGGTCTACGCAAAGACAGGCGAAAAAAATGGCAAGCCCTTGATCTCCACATTTCTCGTGGAAAAAGGCTTCAAAGGTTTTGAAGTCGGACAAAAAATTAAAGATAAGTTAGGCATGAGAGCCTCCAATACCGCTGAACTTGTCTTTCAAGACTGTGAAGTGCCTGCCTCTCATCTGGTCGGTCAGGAAGGGGATTCCATGCTTCACATGATGAGAAACTTAGAAATTGAACGTGTGACTTTAGCAGCAATGTCCATCGGGATCGCAAGACGTGCCATTGAAATTATGAACAAGTACTGTGTCGAACGTGAGGCCTTCGGAAAACCGCTCAATCAATTCGGACAAATTCAAAAAATGATCGCTGAAAGCTATGCTGAGTTCAAAGCCAGTCGAGCCTACGTCTATGATGTGGCGCGGGTTCTTCGGCTTGATCACGAAGGTCAGCGGGCGGATTCTGATGGAGTCAAACTCGTCGCAACGACCATGGCAAAAAATGTATGTGATCGTGCCATTCAAGCTTTGGGTGGTTACGGCTATGTAGGTGAGTACGTGGTCGAGCGATTGTGGCGGGACTCAAAGCTGCTCGAAATCGGCGGCGGAACTTTGGAAGCCCATCAAAAAAATATCACTCGAGATCTGGCAAAAAACCCAGGACTTTTATTTCTGTGAGTTGCTTCCCATTAGACAAGAATATGTCAATTGAAGCGGGATTAAGTGTTCACTACAAAATCGTGAACAAATTGATTACACCTTTATTGACTCAGCCTCGGCAAAGTAAAATTGCAAAGGTCGCAGCCAGTAGAAATTTTTCAAACTGCGTTGTCCTCGAGGGCATCTACGATCGCGGCAACATCAGCGCAGTCATGAGAACAGCTGAAGCTTTGGGTTTTGTTAATTTTCATGTGATCGAGACTCAAAGTAAATTTAAAGAGGCCAACCGAGTGACTCAAGGGGCTGATAAGTGGACTGAAGTTCAAAAGTGGAAATCCACGATTGAATGCGTGACCCATTTGAAAAAATTAGGCCATAAAATTGTTGTGACATCACTTGAAGCTTCAAAGCCGATCAGTGAGGTGGACTGGACAAAACCCACAGCGCTTGTACTTGGAAATGAAAAAGAAGGCATCACGCAGGAAATGAAACAATTAAGTGACGAGCGAATTATTCTACCCATGTCAGGCTTTGTTCAAAGTTACAATATCTCTGTGGCAGGTGCTTTAAGTCTTTATCATATTTATCAGGATCGAATGCAAAAGCTTGGAAAATGTGCAGATGTGACGAATGAGCAGATTGAAATTTTAAAAGCCCATTACGCAGTTCGAACTCAAGATTCATCACTTGATATTTTAAAAAGATTTTTGTCAGAAACAAATCAGGCTTAGTAAAGTCTTTCCAACTTCATCGAGTATTTTCCAGGTGCATAGTTCATAAGTCTTACTGACTTTAAATTTTTATATTCTGATTCGCTGGATGATGCCGAAGCCATTGGAAATATGGCAATGCCTCCGCGAGGAGTGAATTCGCCAATGACTTCGATATAATGAGGCTTCATCAATTTAAAAAGGTCATCACAAATTTTTTGCACACAGTCTTCATGGAAGTCGCCGTGGTTGCGAAATGAAAAAAGATAGAGCTTTAACGATTTACTTTCCACCATCTTATCAGCAGCGATGTAATTGATAAAAATTTTAGCAAAATCCGGCTGTCCTGTTTTTGGACACAACGAAGTAAATTCGGTACAAATAAGGCTTGTCCAAGCCACAGATTTTGGATTTTTATTTTGAAAGGCTTCTAAAACTTCAGGGGCGTAATGCGATTTATATTCTGTATGATCTTGACCCAGTTTAAATTTTTTAAGCTCTGATTTTCGAGTTGTTTTCATGGTGTGTCTTTAGCTGAGCTTCTTTGAACGATCAAGGATTTCATCAAAGGTGTTTCATCTGGCAATTCAAAATCGAGGCTGGTTAAGGGTGTCGGGAACACTTCGACTCTATAAATCGAGCGAAAGGTGAAAACCTGCTTTTGTAAGTCTTGCAGGCTCCAGGCTTCATAGTTTGTGGAAAGTAAAATTTTTCCCGAAGGCTCTAGGCATTTCAAGCAGAGCTCTAAGAGCTCAGATAAGTTTTTATGGATTTGAAAAGTGCCCTCTTTGGATCT
>Ga0164292_10003347_pt1 | contig 13115 bp, 13 predicted proteins | sample GEODES117metaG_FD_111486 | JGI IMG/M metagenome (GOLD analysis project Ga0164292, IMG submission 111486) | Eutrophic lake water microbial communities from Lake Mendota, Wisconsin, USA - GEODES117 metaG | ecosystem: Environmental > Aquatic > Freshwater > Lake | place: USA: Lake Mendota... | reverse complement strand
TGAATCCAATTGAGACCCTAACCATACATACACCGCCAGCAATGGCACGCTCACTGCGAGCGCAGCAATGATTCGACGTTTGCGATTACTCGCCGGCAACGCACACAGAATCACCGTCGGAGCGGTGGCTAAACTCACGAACGCGAGACGCCGATTGTTGAGCGCAAGAGCGCAGAGCAACGGAACAGCCCACCCTGCAGAGCGAAGCGAAACGCGTTGACTGCGCTGCTCGAGCGCGTGCGCAAGCAAGACCATGAGGGCGACGACGAACAACACGGAGTCTGAGTGATTCGTACACCACTCCGGTTTTCCAGGTATTTGCGTAATCCCTTGGGGCATACAGACTGCAAAGTACACAAATGCAACGAGGGCACTGCGAGCAACGGCTGCGGAGACAATGATTGTTCCAATCGCAGGCAAATCTTCCGGAACTCGCAGCACGTACAAGAACATCAACGCAACTGTCGGAAGCTGCACCAAGTGAATCGTCTGCCGAAACGCCGCCTCGACGCCCCCACCTCGCAAAACTCCGATAACGACAAGCGCGGCGAGCGTGAAGTAGAACCCATAAAGAATACCCTTCGCTGCCCTGGGCGCGGGCGCTCGAGCGCCCTGCCGCGCCGCCCGCAACCCACGGATAAGCAGCCCGATCGTCACGATCGTAAACGTCGAAACCGACGCTCCCGGAATTCCGGCAAATTCCTTGAGCGTGCCGAAAAACGCGACCGACGCGGGCCACATCATCGTGTCCCAATACCCGGTGTCTCCCGCCGCCGCGTCGCCCATTTGCCTAAACATCGCTTCGCTGAAGGCTTCGATGCACAGGCAAAGAACCAGATACGTGCGGACGCTTTGCGTGAGATTTGCACGCATCACGACCCAGGCCAACAGCGGCATCCAGATAACGGCTAACAACGTGTCGAGCCGAAAGGCGTTAGCCCATACGCCCGGTGCCGCGAAGACTGGCGCCGATACTTTGGAAACCAGCCAGGAAGCGAGAAAAACGCTGACGATTATCGTCCTCGTCGGGCGCGCAAAGGTATCTCTCAAACGAGCGCCGTCGTTGTCAATCGCCTGAGGGCGGGTGCCAAAGGCACCGAAGTGGGCCTCCAGACTCCTCGTGATTGTTGCCGAGGAAGCAGTGCGCGGTCCTGCCGGCTGAGGGGAGACCGACGCGCGGCGAGACGTGGTTCGGCTCATTGCCTCACCGTGCTCCAACAGGTTTTTGAGGCTATGGCTCCCACGAGTTGGTCGGCCATGATTCGGTGTACGTTGAGATTGGGGTGGTAGTCACATCCCAATCCGTATCGCGTCCCCATCTCAACGAATTCCATCCAATAGACATTGGAATCCCCCTCGGAGGCTGCCTGTTCGACAATACCCTGCAGTACATTACGCATCGTCTGCCGTGCGTTTTCGAGGGGATATCGGTCGGTGAACATCGGTGAGACCGTGAGAAACACCTTCGCCGCCGGTCGGTTTGACCGCACCACTCGGTAGAACGAGCTGTACTTCTCGCGAAAGCGCGCGACATCGAGACCATCGGGATCACCGTTTTGGTCGACATCACTCGCGAAGTCGTTGGTGCCCAGATTGATGACCACCACCTGCGGCTCGGTTTCGGTAGCGAAGTCCCAAAGCATTTCAGGTCGGTCCTTTTCGGGAATCTCAGTCGCCAAACGCCTTAGGTAATAATCCGGAACGGTCGTTTTTCCGTCGGGGTCGGCGACCGGCGCATTCGCCGTCGCACCGCCTACTGCCGCCGTCTCTCTATAATTGCGCAATACACCCTTACCGGAGTAGCAGATCGTGGTAACCTCCGCACCGAGGCGCCGGGCAGCTATCGAGCCGTAAGCTAGATATATATTTTGCGAGAGTGGAACTTGCACAACAGCGCCACCGCCAGCCCGTTGATATTCCTCGCTGTACGGACACGTTGCGTTTTGCCCCTCATTGCCGTAACCGCACGTGATTGAATCGCCAATAATCTCAATTCGTCGCTCGTACTGGAGAGGTGGGAGTTGCGTGCCTCCCGGGAATGTGAAGGGCACAAGCGCCACGGGGCCAAACAAGGCTTCGCTTGTACGGGTCACGGTGATTTCGTGAATGCCCGGGGCGAGCGTGTGCGTCTTGCGGGCTACAACGGCATTTTCCTGCTGCTCGAATGTGTTGCCATCCAAGATGACCTTTTCTGCCTTCCCGTCAATGACAACGGTGAACACTTGCACCACACCGCCGACCATCCCCCACGTGACCTCAGTTCCCTCGAAACGAGCACTCATCGAATTGCCGGACCAATCGAAGCGAGGCCTGTTGGGATTTGTAAGGTCGTAGCGCCCTACAAATCGGGTTTCGGCAGCACCGCCGGGGGTGGGCAGCGGCGGGATTTCGACGTTGCGGCAATCGGCGTTGAGTCCAGAAACGCCACCGTTCGCGATCGGCGAATTGCGTTCATCGAATCGCACGACGCAGGCCGAGATAGCGACGAAAGACAATACCATCGACGTTCGCACGGCGTTGCGGGCCATACCCGGAACGCTAGCAGCATTCGCGTCCCGACGGTCCCTCACAACCCGCGGCTCTGTCACCGCAGCCCATCGCGCCGCGACTCAGGTTGGCACCGCGCCGCACTTCATCAAAGTTCTGACGCGCTTCCGATTGTGGTTATACTCTGCCCGTCGCGAGTGTGCCTGCAGGCTGTCTCGTTCAATCCCCTCGCAACGCCGGAGACCCGAGTCGTGAACGACGATCCCTCGAAAATTCCCCCGGGCCTTCCGGGGTTCGCGAGCAGCAATGCGTCGCACTTTTCTCCGGCGGCCACATCATTACCTGGGCTTGTGGGAAATCCAGCCGCTGCGCCTGTGTGGCAACGACTCTGGCTGCGTTGCCAGCAGCATGATTGGCAATCGCTCGCATTCATTGGCTCTAGCCGCATCGACCCAGACGGAGTTCTAGAGGTGGCTCATGGCATGGCCCAGCTCGCAGCGGAGCTCGGCCAAGAACTCACGGTTTTCGACGCTCGCAACCTAGGTCTGCGAGACATGGGTCGGATGCTCGCCCAAGTGCAAAGCATCACCACGCGCGGCAAACGATGCATTGTCGTGTTGAAGTTGGTCACGGAAAACGCAACGACGGTTCCCTTGGCTCAAAACGTCGATTCGGCGCTGCTCGGCGTGTTTATTGGCGAAACAAGCGTCGTCGCGGCAACCCGCACTATCGAGGAGGTTGGCCGCTCAAAGTTTCTCGGAACGGTGGTGATGAACGCCTCCATGGGCGCATAAGGCGAAGGCGCGCGTCGTGCAAAAGGCACTGCTTCTCAGCCTCCTTGTGGCGACCGTCACCGTACCGTTTTACGCGGTAAAAGCCCCGTCGACCTCACGTGCTGTTCGCCGCGCGGTGACCGCCACGTGGGTATTCTGTATTCTGTATTGGCTGTGCCTTCTTTTCGTTTTTCCGGCACTCACATCGTCGACGGCGCGCGAGCGCCAGTACCTGATGCAATCCCCGTAGGACGTTTCCTCAAACCGCGACGTTACACGGCCTTGGGGCCAGTGAACTTCCCGCGGTGTTCGGGATGCTCGTTCTCGTAGGCTTGCAAACTTTCGCGTGTAATTTCAACTTCGACAATTCCGTCTTTACGAATCACCGCTTGACAGCCCAAACGTGAATTCGCTTTGACATCGAAAGCCTTGTCGAGGATGTCTTCCTCTTCTTCCGAGGCCTCAGTGAGGCAATCGGCCCCTTGAACAACATAGACGTGACACGTGGAACATGCACATACTCCACCGCACGCGTAGCCCTCGGGAGCGTGAACCGATTGAGCGGCCTGCAAAATCGTCGAGCCAACCGAGACTTCAGCCTCGCCGTAACCCCGAAAGATAATTTTTCCCATCGACAACGTACCTCTTCCGTCAGCTATTCGCTCGGCGACGCATCTTCAAGTGCCGAAACGCCCGCGCGCTTAAACTCGTGAGCGGCCTCAATCCCTTTGGCATGCTCAACGCGCTGCTCGACACGCTCGACCGCCTGCCCCTCAAGGGCCTTGGCGATTGCGCTGTTCATGCGGCGCTCTGCAAATGCTTTAGTTGCATGATCCAAGTGCTCAATCTGCCCTCGAAGGGCTGCGATATCGGCCCCGTGAACCGCCCGTTCGAGCTCCCGCAACGCGCGTTCGATCGACTCGCGCTCGCCGTCAATGAGCAACTCGGGATCCTGAGCCATTGACTTCTCCGTTGACGCTGCCATCCGACGAGCATCCGTCCGCGCCTCCGCAAGTCGTCGTGCTCGCAGGTCTTCTTCGCCGTGATCGATCGCGGCCATGAGCATCTGTTCGACCGACGCGTCGTCAAGTCCGTACGATGGCTTCACGTGAACCGCTTGCTCGATTCCGGTGCGTTCCTCGCGGGCGTGAACCGACAGCAAGCCATCGGCATCGACGCGAAACGTGATCTCGAGGCGAGCGAGCCCCGCGGGCATCGGTGGTATTCCACGAAGTAAAAATCGCGCCAAGCTGCGGCAATCAGAGGCAAGTTCTCTCTCGCCTTGCACCACGTGGATTTCAAAACCGGTTTGGTTGTCTTCTTGCGTGGTGTAGACCGCGCGCGCGACAGCGGGAATCGTCGTATTGCGCGGCAGAATGCGATCGACGACGCCCCCGCCCACTTCGATTCCGAGCGAGAGCGGAATAACGTCGAGAAGGAGAGCTTCACTCGATGAGGCCAATCCGGCCAATTGATTGGCATGAATCGCCGCGCCCAACGCGACGACTTCGTCAGGATTGATTCCTGAAAGACCTTCTTTACCGAATAGATGACGCACAAATGCGCGCACGGCTGGCACGCGCGTAGCGCCACCCACCAAAATCACGCCGTCAAGGTCCTGCGCGCTGAGCTCCGCGTCGCGCAAAGCACGACGGCAGGCGACGCCCGAACGCGCCAAAAGCGGCTCGATGAGCTGCTCGAAACGCGACCGCGCGATCACGAGGGTCGGTGGCGTCACGCCGAAGGGGTTTTCGACCTCCACCTCGAGCGCATCGGTAAGCCCGTGTTTTACTTTCCGCGCAACATCAAGCGCGACCCGGATGCGTTCTGGCGATTGAGCACTTTGCTCACACCCCGCAAGATGCAGAAGCTCCTCCGCGAGCACACGGTCCATGTCGTCGCCACCAAGAGCGCTATCACCGCCGGTCGACTTTACTTGAAACACGCCGTTATCGAGAACCAGAACGGTAATATCGAATGTACCGCCTCCTAGATCGTAAACGGCAAATGTTCCATTTTGCTTACTTTCGAGTCCATAAGCCAGTGCCGCAGCCGTCGGTTCGTTGAGAAGCCGAAGCACATCGAGACCTGCGAGGCGCGCGGCATCTTTAGTCGCCTGACGTTGGGCGTCATCGAAATAGGCAGGTACGGTGATTACGGCGCCACCGACACTCCGGAGCTCGTCTTCGGCGAGACGCTTGAGCGCACGCAAAATCTCGGCACTCACTTCCACAGGGGTGATGCCGCGTTCGCGCACTGCAAAGCGAACAACGTTGGCCTCGCCCGGCGCTGGAGCAATAAAGGAATACGGCCCAAACTGCCGCGTTTGCGGGTCATCAGCCCCTTTACCCATCAAACGTTTAGCACTCGCGATCGTGACTTGCGGCTCATCGGCAGCTCGTGAGACAGCAGGGTCACCGACAACCACCTCCCCGCGTTCTCCGTAGTACACAACACTCGGGACAAGGGACTTGCCGTTGCAATCCACAATGACTCGTGGACACTCATCGGAAACGAACGCGACAAGCGAATGCGTCGTTCCGAGATCGATGCCAATCGCGCGCGGCGGCGCTTTCGGGTCAAAAATATCAAGCAACATTACGGACTTCCTTTTTTCTCGAAGTCATCAAACTCGTCGATTTCTGAAAGAATGCGCCTGCAGAAGCGAAGCTCACCAAGAACCCCGACGAGAGCGTGCACACGCGACTCGCAGGGACCGTGCGCAAACCCGGCGGTCAGCCGGTCTTCCAGCGAGCGCACACGCTTGCGAACCGACGCGGCGATGGCGGCGACGCCGGCTGCATCACCATCACGGCGGGCCTGCGAAAGAGTCTCCCGCTCCTCCAGCATTGCCATCAGAAACTCAGCATTCGGTTGCGGTTCCTTGCCCTCGCCAACCGGCACCGACGCCAGCGCGAAAAGAGCCTCCGCGCGGCGGACGGGATCTTTCAGAATCCGCCACGCCTCGTTGACCGCTGAAGCCCGTTCAAGCGCAGCGCGACGCTCACTCGCACTGCACTGAGCGTATCGGTCTGGGTGCAACGCCTTCGCAAGCTCTCTGTACGTTCTTTCAACGTGACGCAAGTCGATGTCGAATCGCGGCTCACAACCAAGTATCGAAAATGCATCGGAGGACATGGGCCGCTCGCTTTAGCGTCAACCGCGAAATCGCATCGTTCTCAAACGGTGAACGATGTTCCGCAACCGCAACTGGCTGTTTCGTTAGGATTGACGAACTTGAACCCTTGGCGCATGAGCGTTTTCTCCCACTCTAATCGGGCGCCATTGAGATAGAGAAGACTCTTTCGATCCACCAGAATACGGACTTCTGTACCATCGGATGCACGCTTATCGTAAACGACGTCGCGCGAATTCGGCGCTCCGTCGTGGAACTCGATCACGTACGAAAACCCAGAACAACCGCCTCCACGAATCCCAACGCGCAACGAGGTTTCAGAGATCGCGCGTTTGCGAATCTGCGTGGCGATCGCATCAACCGCAGCTTGCGACACATCGAGGTGGAGCGCCGGCGGTGATGCCTGCGTCCCCGGCGCGACAGTCGATGTGGGTTCCGAAGGGGTACTCATGGTCATTGTCGTGTTGGCTCGAGAGAAAAAGCTTACTCCGCAGCGCAGCGCTTCGCTGCTTGCTTCGCCCGATAATCGGCAATCGCACTCTTGATGGCATCTTCTGCGAGCACCGAGCAATGGATTTTGACCGGAGGAAGGTTGAGCTCGTTGACGATATCGACGTTTCGAATCGCCTCGGCTTCTTCAACCTTCTTGCCCTTAATCCACTCGGTCGCGAGAGACGACGACGCGATGGCCGAACCGCACCCGAAGGTCTTGAATTTCGCGTCTTCGATGACGCCTTCATCGCTTACCTTGATTTGCAATCGCATCACATCTCCGCAGGCCGGAGCGCCAACAAGGCCCGTGCCGACGCTCGGGTCGTCCTTATCAAGCGTCCCGACGTTGCGTGGATTTTCTGCGTGCTCAATAACTTTTTCGCTGTACGCCATGATGCCCTCGTAGTCTCAAAAGTTTAGTCAACGTTCTAGTGCGCGACCCAGGCCACACTCTTCAAATCGATGCCCTCTTTGTGCATCTCATAAAGGGGAGACATATTTCGAAGATGCTTCACCTTTTCGATAACCAAATTCGCGACGTAATCGACTTCTTCTTCGGTATTGAATCTACCGAGCCCGAAGCGAATACTGGAATGGGCCAACTCGTCGCCGACGCCGAGGGCGCGTAGAACGTAGCTTGGCTCCAAACTCGCCGACGTGCACGCCGAGCCCGAGCTCACGGCAACATCTTTAATTGCCATCATCATGGCTTCGCCTTCAACAAAGGCGAAAGATATATTCAAATTCCCAGCCAATCGGTATTCGAGTGATCCGTTGATCGAGGTCTCTTCGAGCGCCGACTGCAACTTGGTTCGAAGCCTTTCGCGCAGCGCACGCACCCGAATTTGCTCTGCGGGACCTTCCTCGAGCATGATCTCCGCGGCTTTGCCGAAGCCAACAATTCCAGGCACGTTGAGAGTTCCCGAGCGCATCCCGCGCTCGTGTCCGCCGCCATCCATTTGAGACACAATGCGAACGCGCGGCTTGCTCCGACGAACGTACAGCGCGCCGACGCCCTTGGGCCCATACATCTTATGGGCCGTAATGCTCGCGAGGTCGACGTTCATCGCTTGAACATCGAACGGGGTCTTGCCTACTCCCTGGACAGCGTCGGTGTGAAGCAATACGCCCTTGGCGCGCGTGATTGCTCCGATTTCGGCCATCGGCTGAATGGTTCCGATTTCATTGTTCGCAAGCATCACAGACACAAGGATGGTCTTGTCTGTGATCGCGGCTTCGACCGCTGCAGGGTCGACGCGCCCATCCGACGAGACAGGGAGGTACGTTACGGAGAACCCCTCTTTCTCGAGTTTTTTGCACGTATCGAGCACTGCCTTGTGCTCAATCACAGTGGTAATGATGTGATTGCCCTTGTCTCGGTAGAACTCGGCTACGCCCTTAATCGCGGCGTTATTCGATTCGGTGGCTCCGGATGTGAAGACGATTTCTTTCTCACTCTGGGCACCGATTAGCTTTGCGATTTTCTCGCGCGCGTAGTCCACGGCTTCCTCCGCCGACCATCCAAAAGCGTGACTGCGACTCGCCGCGTTCCCGAACTTCTGCGTGAAGTACGGCATCATCGCTTCGAGCACGCGCGGGTCCACCGGGGTGGTCGAGTGGTAATCCATAAAAATTGGAAGGGTGATAGCCATGACCTAAATCCTTTTTATACTCTCAGCCGCTTGTTCGTAATCCGGCGACCAAATCGGGAACACTTTGCTGCGCCGGGTGATGGTCACAATCGTTGCACGCTGCAAGCACACGGTCGCGGTCGCAACGCGAGTCGCACGTTTCGAGGTACTCGATGCTTGCCAGAATTTCGCTTTCAAGCCCCTGCAAACGTGCAATCTGAGCGCGCGTTTCTTCGAGCTTTCTTGAATACACGGCGCGCACTTCACTCATCGCCGACGAAGCGGAGCGACGCTGTTCGACGTCTTTGACGATGGCCTTGATATCGGGGAGGCTGAATCCCAAGTCCTGAAGTTTCTGAATCCAGCGAATGCGCACGAGAGCTTCAGGCCCGTAGAGGCGATAGCGGCCCTTTGACCGCGCCGCCGGCTTCAACAGATCCATCTCCTCGTAAAGATGAATCGCCCGTACCGTTTTGCCCGACTCGCGCGCGAGGTCGCCAACCTGAAGCGAAGCCGATGCTCCCGACGTGCCGAGCGCGTGGCCTGCGGACTTGTCGGGCGTAACGATCGCTTCGCCATGCGCGTGCGGCTGCGGGGGCGCCGAAGAGTCCGGCCCCGAAGGCGCGCGAAGACTTCGCTCGGACACCGGCGCAGGCGCATAGACGGGAAGGCGGACGTTGCTCATGGTCGTGGAGCGCTCCAAGCCCAACGCTCACGTACGCGTATGGGTTTTGAGGACGTACTCGTGTCATAAGAAACGCCGCACGTTCCGTCAAGGGCCACGCTCACGTACGGGTAAGGGTTGTTTCGCCGTTTGCGGAGAGCCCAGCCGGGCGGCCCATTCGTCCGCTCACGCCGCGGGGACTACGCGGTCGGCGCGGTGGTTGCGCGTAGCGCTAGCGGGCGGCCCGCGAGCGTCTCGACGAGCAGCGCGACGTGCGAAACGAGCTCGGTCCGCTCGTCTTTTTCATCCACCCAGCGGGCCCGGGCGAATGTCGCCTCAGTGCCAAGCTCAGCCGGGGCGGCTTCGACGCGAAAGTGCCACGCTCGAGCATTCGCCGCGACCCAAATTTGGCGCGTGGGACGCTGCGTGTTGATTACCGCCTTCTGCCCCGACGCGAACGTGAGCGTTAGCACATCTCCCGAGCGCTCCACATCGACATCATCCGCATCCACATCAGCGAGCATGTCTTCGATGTTGCGTAAGGCGATGTCTGCGAGGCGCTGATACTCTGACTCATTGATCACGTTGTTTGCCTTTCGCGATTCGACGACTTTTGACGGATCGACAGCCGCCACTCGAGCTTCACGTCTGCGAGGTTGAGAGTCTGCGGGCGGTTACCATCGTCCAGCTGCGGTTCAACCCTTTCGAACTCAATCGACTTCATTCAATTGAGCGAGTGCGGCAAACTCAGCGCAAACGGAGCTATCAACGCATCAAACGTGGAACCATCGGGGCGGAACATTTGATACGTGCCCTCCATCTGCCCGCGCGGGGTCTTAAGCACACACCCGCTGGTGTATTCGAATTGCTCGCCTGGTTGGAGGAACGGCTGTTGCCCTACAACGCCTGGGCCGCGCACCTCTTCAACGCGACCATCGCCATCGGTGATAATCCAATGCCGACTTCGGAGCTGCGCGGGACGTTCCCCGTTGTTCGAGATGCGCACGGTGTACGCGAAAACGTAACGGTGTGACCGGGGCGAGGATTGCTCCGGCACGTACGTCGCGTTCACCGTCACTCCAATTCCTTCTGTCGTTGCCGTAGACACGACGGGGATGCGTACCACATGATTCGTGTAGCCTTGAGAGTTTTAGGAGAGGGAGCCGTCGCCGATGAGCGTTGATCCGAAGCCTGCGGTCGCTGTTTTTATTAACAGGCCTTCTCCTGGGGAACGGGCTCTCGCCGCTCTCTCTGACACGCTCGGGAGCCTTGATAGCGCAGCCGTCGTGCGCCCCAGCGCGGACCCGCGCGCATGCGCGATGACGTGTTTGCTCATCGCTGATTTTATCGTCCATAACTCGAAGCCCGGCGGCGATGCACCCGAATCGCAGCGCGCGAACGCGCCACTTCCAAACGAGGCACGGGCGTCTGGCGATGCGTTGCGCGCCAAGCCCGACGGCGCGATAACGCCGGAACCCACTGGCGCCATCGCAATTGCGGATCATCTACAACAAGTCGCGCGCGCATTGATGCACGTGATTGGGACCCTCGGGGGCGAATACCTATCCGAGACGCACCATGCGCCCGAGGAGCTTATTAGCCGTGGCGAAGTTCTTCGTGCGACGATGACGACCGCCCTCGAAAAGTGCGCCGATAGCGAACCGGACATTCAGCCCTGGATTGAAGCGTCGCGCCTCAATCAGGGCGCGGTTGGTCTCGTGTATAGTCTCCGCACTCTTTGCGATGCGACCCGACATCTCGGCGACGGTAAAACGACCGCAAACGGCGGCCCAGCCGAGATTCAGGCAGCTCTCGCTGCCGCGGACGCGATTGAATTCGCGCTTCGCAGCGAAGATTCGTCCGAGCAGTCGCGCGCGAGAAACACGGCCGCACGCTTGTGGACGCTGCTCGTTGCCGCGCACGAAAAAGCCATCACATGTGGGGCGGCCCACCGCGCAGCGTTCGCGCTCGTGCCTTCAGCGGCGCATCGTCGGGCGCGTCGTCGCTCCGCCTCGCTCGTTCCGAGCGTTGAGCCCTCCAAGAGCGATGTATTCCAGAGTTCGCGCGCACCTGCGTTGGATTCACCACGCGCGCCTGATTCGGCTCCGTCGAGGCCGACCAAGTCGGAGGCGTCCAGCATTGCCGGCGTAAGCACGAACACGCACGCGGTGGGACCGGCGAGCGGTCAAGCACGAGGTAGCGTCAAAGTACCTGCTTCACCCGCCCTCCCCGCCTTCGATGCACTCGAGCTTTACGAGGCTGGCGCAGGCCCAGACACCGTTCGATTTATTGAGCTGCACTCTGCGCCCAAACCTTCGACGCTGTCCGCAACTGACAGCTCGGGCGCAGGTGCAGGCCTCGAGATCGCGCCCCCCAGCGCTGTGTCGGCGGGACCTCGCCCTTCAGGACCGCCATCAACCCCGGTGAGCAGTTCGCCCAGTACGGTACGCCGGTGGGGTCCGGATTCTCGGAGCGAAAGCCGCCATCTCATCGAACTTGAAGCGCGCATAACCAATGCAGAACGCACCCATGTAGGATTCACGGAAAACTTGTCCATTCACGGCGTGTTCATTGCGACGTTCGTTGGCTTTTCGATCGGAACTTCCGTCGAAGTTTGTCTTTGCCTCAGTGATGACACCGAATTGACGGCGCGCGGTCTTGTTCGATGGACGCGAAGCGCAGGCCTCGACAGCTGGCCTGGAATTGGCATTCAATTCGAGGCTTTGCAGCCGGAAGCCGTCAACGCAATTCGAAATCTGCTCTCAGCGCAAAACAGTCTTCGAGGCGCCTCGTAGCGGAGAATGTCGGGTTTCGAACTGCCTATTGCGAGTTCGTCGCGTCGCGTTGCGACACGTCACGGAATCGAGGAGCTCTTGGGTCAGGGTGCGCCGAGTCAAAGGCGAAAACGAGCCCATTGCGGAGCGGACCGATGGTGCTACTTGTCGACATCGAGATGAGCTTGTTGCACCGTCACTTTCTATCCACCCTTGACTGGACGCGCACAGAACTCGAGGAACTCCTCGCCGACGCACGGCGTTTGAAAGAAACACGTAAGTCAGGGCAGAGCCTCGGGCAACGGGACCTGGCGGGCAAGAGCGTCGCACTCGTGTTTTTCAATCCCTCACTTCGCACGCGGACCTCGTTCGAAGTTGGCATATTCGAGATGGGAGGCCATGCCGTCGTGCTCGAGCCCGGCAAAGGCGCTTGGCCCATCGAGTTTCGCCCGAACGTCGTGATGGATGGTGACGCCGAAGAACACGTCGAAGAAGTTGCTCGCGTGCTGTCGCGGTACGTCGACCTCATTGCGGTGCGAGCGTTTCCAAAGTTCAAACGATGGGAGGAAGATCGCGAGGACTCGGTCATTGCAGCCTTCGCGAAGTACGCAACCGTGCCCGTTCTCAACATGGAGACGATCACGCATCCGTGCCAAGAGCTCGCGCTCGCTCTCACCCTTCAAGAGCGTCTGGGCCAGACAGACGGTAAAAAGTTCGTGCTCACATGGACCTATCATCCCAAACCGCTCAACACGGCCGTGGCAAATTCGGCGCTGATCATCGCGGCCAAGCTTGGATTCGATGTGACGCTTTTGTGTCCAACTCCAGATTACATCTTGGATGACCGCTATATGTCCGCTGCGCAAACGTACGCCGAAGCGCAAGGCCGGAAAGTCACCGTGACGCACGACATCACGAGCGCCTATACAGATGCAGACATCGTCTACGCGAAAAGCTGGGGCGCCTTGCCATTTTTCGGACGATGGGACGATGAACTGCCGATTAGGCAGAACTACAAGCACTTTATTGTGAACGAGGAGAAGATGGCTCTTACACGCAATCAGGGACAAGGACTGTTCAGCCATTGCCTCCCTCTTCGCCGAAACATCAAGGCGACCGATGGCGTACTCCGATCGCCGAACTGTCTGGTCATTGATG
>Ga0164292_10003346_pt1 | contig 13117 bp, 13 predicted proteins | sample GEODES117metaG_FD_111486 | JGI IMG/M metagenome (GOLD analysis project Ga0164292, IMG submission 111486) | Eutrophic lake water microbial communities from Lake Mendota, Wisconsin, USA - GEODES117 metaG | ecosystem: Environmental > Aquatic > Freshwater > Lake | place: USA: Lake Mendota... | reverse complement strand
CCTTTCGCAGCACAGATGGCCGCTGAAAAAGCTGCCAAGGCTGCAATGGAGCATGGACTTCGTCGCGCTGAAGTGCATGTAAAGGGCCCGGGCTCGGGTCGCGACACAGCACTGCGTTCCATTCAGAATGTGGGAATCGAAGTTTCTGGCATCAAGGACGTAACTCCTGTGCCGCACAACGGTTGCCGTCTCGCAAAGCGTCGGAGGGGCTAAGTCATGGCTCGTTACACCGGACCAAAGGTGCGTTTGTCGCGCCGTCTCAACGTCAACATCTTTGAGAACGAAAAGGGCACGAAGGCGCTTGAGCGTCGTCCGTTCCCACCTGGAGCACACGGCCGCACCCGTCGTCGTGGCGCAGGATCTGAGTACCTCGCACAGATGCAGGAAAAGCAGAAGGCCAAGTACATCTATGGCGTTCTCGAAGCACAGTTCCGTCGCACTTATGAAGAGGCAAACCGTCTCGCAGGCCCAACTGGCGAAAACCTGTTGCGTCTTCTCGAGCAGCGTCTCGACAACGTGGTGTACCGCGCAGGTTGGGCAAAGACCCGTCCGCAGGCACGTCAGTTCGTAAGCCATGGTCTTGTGAAGATCAATGGCAAGCGCGTTGATATTCCGTCGTACCGCGTGCGCAAGGGAGAGGTTATTGAACTCTCCGAAAAAGCTCGCGGCATGATCGTGATCCAGCACAACATCGAGGTTCTCGATCGTTCCGTTGTTGGTTGGCTTGAGGTTGGCGATGGTGGCAAGCAAGTCACCGTGCGCGATCTCCCGCAACGCGAGCACATTGATGTGCCCGTACGTGAACAGCTCATCGTTGAGCTCTACTCGAAGTAATTAGTAAACAGCCGTAGAAAAGCAAAGGAATACCCATGCTTGTTATCCAGCGCCCCACAGTGGAAGAAGTCGGCGAAGAGTCGAACAACCGTCAGCGTTTTGCTGTCGGCCCGCTCGACCCCGGTTTTGGCCACACCCTTGGAAACTCCCTCCGTCGTACCCTTTTGTCGTCCATTCCTGGTGCGGCAATCACAACCTTGCAGTTCGAAAAGGCACTGCACGAGTTCGACACGATTGAAGGCGTTACCGAAGACGTAACCGAGATCATCCTCAACTTGAAGGACATCGTTCTGATCTGTGATTCAGATGAGCCAGTTGTGTTGCGTCTCGACATCAACGGTGCGAAAGATGTAACCGCAGCCGACATCGTCTGCCCAGCCGAGGCAGAAATCCTGAACAAGGATCTCCACATTGCAACTCTTAACGCCAAGGCCCACCTCATTGTGGACCTCACCGTCGAGAAGGGCCGCGGTTACCGTTCAAGTGATCGTGAGAGCGACAACCGCACGATCGGTGTGATCCCGATTGACGCGATCTTCTCGCCAGTGCGTCGCGTGATGTTCGAAATCGAACCCACCCGCGTTGAGCAGTCGACCAACTACGACCGTCTCGTTCTTGACATCGAGACCGACGGCTCGATCACCCCGAAGGAAGCACTCGCATCTGCTGGTGCAACACTTCGTTCACTTGTTGACCTCGTTGCCAACATGAGCGAAGAGCCAAAGGGCCTCGAGCTTTCGACCTCTGATCCGATCGTTGAGCGTTCGGACCTCGCAATGTCAATTGAAGACCTCGATCTGTCGGAGCGCCCACGCAACTGCCTGAAGCGCGCCCAGGTCAACACCATCGGCGAACTCCTCGAAAAGTCTGAGGATGACCTGTTGAACATCACCAACTTCGGCCAGAAGAGCCTCGACGAAATCAAGCAGAAGCTTGACGAGCGCGGCCTCACACTGCGCTGATCGCGGGTTCAAGGAGATACTGAAATGCCAGCAACACCACGCAAAGCACCCCGCTTCGGCGGCAGTGCGGCACACCAGCGTTTGATGATGGCGAACCTTGCTGCTTCTTTGATTGCAGCAGAAGGCATCGTCACCACTGAAGCTAAAGCCAAGGCTCTTCGTCCCATCGTGGAGAAGTTAATCACCAAGGGAAAGAAAGCCCAGGAGGACAGCCCGATGCGCCTGCATCGCATTCGTCAGATCCAGGGTTACCTCGGTGACAAGGAAATGACCCACAAACTCGTTAGCGATGTCGCACCTCGTTACATGGAGCGCAATGGTGGGTACACACGCATCTTGAAGCTCGGTACGCGCCACGGTGACAAAGCCGAAATGGCCCGCATCGAACTCGTGTGATTGGTACCCGGTGACACCGCCGGAATTGAATATTCAGAATGACGAGCCCGCCGTTGCGCGGGCTCGTTTGCTTATGGCGTACAACGGCTCCGCGTTTCATGGTTTCGCACTCAATCCCGGTGTTCCAACCGTTGCTGGTTCACTGGCGGAAGCGTTAAGCACAGTTTCACGTATGCCAGTCGAAGTTGTTGGTGCGGGTCGCACGGATGCAGGAGTGCATGCGCGCGGGCAAGTGGTGAGTTGTGACATTCCAGCAAGTACTGATCTGAACTTGTTGATCCGTCAGCTCAATGCAATTTGTGGTCCAAGCATCGTTGTACGTGAAGCATCATGGGCGAGTGCAGATTTTCATGCCCGGTTTTCCGCACAGTGGCGTCACTACAAGTACACAGTGCTCAACTCACCTGTACCTGATCCATTCATTGCGGACACCGCTTGGCATGTGCACACTCCTTTGAATCTTGCGGCGATGCAGATGGCCTGTGACCCGTTAATCGGGGTACACGATTTCAGTTCCTTTTGTCGTCGCCCGAAAGTTGCAACGGGCGAAGAACCAGCATCAATGTCCCGATACGTGATGCAGGCCACTTGGCATGCCGAAGCCGACGATCTGTTGGTGTTTGAAATTCGAGCCAACGCGTTTTGTCACCAGATGGTGCGCTCAATTGTGGGCACATTGGTCGAGGTCGGGATGGGTAAGCGCCGCGCAGGGGACATACGGGGCATCCTTTTGGCTGGCGATCGGTCAATGGCTGCCACGATTGCGCCACCGCATGGCCTTTGTTTGCACGCAGTTGGCTACGCGGAAGGCACTTAAGCCTCGGATTTGGGCCATTTGCCGATGTGGGGCGCTTGCCCCTAACCTTGAACGGTCCTTCGGGGCCCTGATTATTGGGAAGATTTTGATGAAGACCTACACACCAAAAGCAAGCGAGATCACACGCACTTGGCACATCATTGATGCCGAGGGTCTCGTTCTTGGTCGTCTTTGCACAGAGGCCGCTCGCGTACTTCGCGGCAAGCACAAGACCACATTTGCTCCACACATCGACACCGGTGATCACGTGATCATCATCAACGCTTCGAAAGTTGTGATGACCAAAGGCAAGGCCGACAAGTCAATGGTGTATAGCTACTCCGGTTACCCGGGTGGATTGAAGTCTGAAACCTACGCCGAGTTGCTCGACCGCAAGCCTGCCGACGCGATTCGCAAGAGCGTTGCTGGCATGTTGCCAAAGGGCCCGCTTGGTCGTCAGCAGATTAAGAAGTTGAAGGTGTACGCCGGTGCTGAGCACCCGCACGCCGCACAGTCACCCGTTGTTCTTGACTTGGCCGACGCCAAGGCTCGTTGATTAAGAAATCGTCAGGAGAAAAAGTGGCAACAGCCCCGCTCACCCAGACCACAGGTCGTCGTAAGGAAGCAGTCGCACGTGTGCGTTTGCGCACCGGAAGCGGCAAGGTCGTTGTCAACGGCAAGCCGATCGAGGTTTACTTCCCAACAGCAACTCAGCGCATGACCGCGCTCGAGGCATTGCGAGTAACCAACACTGAGTCTGCATACGACATCGACATCACAATTGATGGTGGTGGAGTGACTGGTCAAGCCGGTGCAGTTCGCATGGGCGTTGCTCGTTCACTTTTGGAACTCGATCCTGAATGCCGCGCAACACTCAAGAAGGCTGGCCTTCTCACACGTGACTCACGTAAGAAGGAAAGCAAGAAGTACGGCCTCAAGAAGGCGCGCAAGGCGCCGCAGTTCACCAAGCGTTGATCTAGCGCGGGCTTTCCGCACTGTCACAACATGTTGGCCTTTGGCACTGACGGAGTTCGGGGTAAGGCTTTCGTCGATATAACCCTCGACGACGCCTATCAACTCGGTGTTGCCATCGCTAGGTCGGTCAAGAGTCGCCGTGCAGCCGTGGGGCGTGACCCACGTATCTCGGGGCCAGCACTGGAATTGGCTCTAGTTGAGGGGCTCACCAGCGAAGGTGTTGAGGTGCTCGCACTCGGTATGGTTCCCACGCCTTGTGTTGCTTTCGCATCCGAGGTTGAAAACATCACCGGCATCGCAATCACTGCGTCACACAACCGATACGAAGACAATGGTGTGAAAGTGTTCGCGCCGGGTGGAGTCAAGTTGACTGATGAAGCTGAGGCCGCAATTGTCCGTGAACTTGCCACCGTGGCTAAAGAACGTGCGCCACGAACTGCTGCTGTAATTGAACGCGGGCGAATGGTGGATCGATATGTGGAATCGCGGATTCGCATGGTGCGTCAGGAAATTGGCGCCGGGCTCCGAGTGGTCCTTGACTGTGCAAATGGTGCAATGAGTGAAGTGGCTCCAGAGGTCTTTCGTCGCCTCGGTGCGCAGGTCGATCTGATTCACGCACTGCCTGATGGTACGAACATCAATGCAGAGTGTGGAGCAACTGCCCCCGAATCTCTCGGTACTGAAGTTGTAGCAGTGCGAGCAAATATTGGCTTTGCTTTTGACGGCGACGGAGATCGTCTCGTGGTTGTTGATGAACGCGGCAACGTCATTGAAGGTGATCGACTACTTGGTCTCCTTGCGCACTACATGCGCGCCAACGAGCGACTGCACTCGAACACGCTTGTGACGACTGTGATGTCCAACATCGGGTTGTTGCGAGCGATGGAACAAGCCGGAATCAATGTTGCGGTCACAACAGTTGGTGATCGCTATGTGCTTGACCACATGAATCAACACGGATTCACACTCGGTGGTGAGCAAAGTGGTCACGTGATTATTCGTGATCGTGCCACCACGGGTGACGGTCTAATGGCGGCAATCGCAGTGCTGGAACTAATGGTGGACTCAGGTCGACCAATTTCACAACTAGCCGATGAAGTCATGATCACAGTGCCTCAGGTATTGATCAATGTGAAGACAAATGTCCCAGCAGGCGAAGCAGTGTCGCGAATGCAAGACGAAATTGATGCAGCGGTTCGTGAGCTCGGTACACGCGGGCGAGTGCTAGTGCGTGCCAGTGGCACGGAGCCCTTGGTGCGTGTGATGGTGGAATGTGACTCTGCACAAGAGGCACAGCGGGTGGCAGAAGGCCTTGCAGCGCGGGCAACTAGCCTCTAGATATGTGCGGAATCGTTGCGGTACTGCCGCGCCTCACATGGTCGCAGCCTGAATCCCCGTCGGAGATTGAATCCTTCGTCCTTGGGACTCTTTCCCGAGCCGTGGATGCAGGCGACAACCTTGAGCGACTTGCACTTGAACTCGGTCAGGTCAACGGCAAACTGCGCCATGACTATGTGATTGCTTCGCTACTTGGCCGCAACGAATTGCTAGTTCGAATTGAAGCAATGCTCACCACAATTGATGCCAACACGACTCATTACGACCGTGACCTCGAAGAGATCGATCGATCCCATGTGGCGGCAGCGGATCGGGCACAGGAAGTTGTGGCCAAACTCTCACCAGTGCGTGATCTCTTGTGGAGTATCCGCAACGATCGCTTGCGGACAATTCGCTCGGTATTTGATTTCTGTGGTGTTGGTGCATCAACTTCGGCTGCAGCTGCATTCATATCAATTCAGCAAGTTCTCTCATCGCTAGATCGCCTCGAAGTTCGAGGACGAGATTCAGCTGGCGTGCATTTGATGGTGCACCACGCGAAGGTGAGCGCAACTGATTCACGAGTTATCGCACTCGCGGAAAAGCGCTTATCGGATCCACTGTTTGCAAATCATGCTGTTCGGTATGTCGATGGTGTTTGGTCTTTCGTCTATAAGGCTGCTGCAGAGATTGGTGAGCTCGGTGACAACACTCGTGCTATTCGTCAAGCAATCACCAATGATGATCTACTTCGGCTCGTGCTCGCCGATGAAGATGTTTACACCGAAGTCCTTGCTCACACTCGTTGGGCAAGTGTTGGAATTATCTCGGAACCCAACGCGCACCCGGTTAACAACGAACAAGTTGCGATTACTACTTCCCCATATGTTGCAGCAGCTCTTAATGGTGATGTGGACAACTATGTCGACTTGAAGGTTGAGCATGGTCTGCGATTCGCAGACCCGATTACAACTGACGCCAAAGTAATTCCAGTACTCGTCTCTCAAACGCTGACCAAGACCAATGATCCGAGCGAAGCTTTCAGGCAATCGGTGGTTCAGTTTGAAGGCTCAATTGCAATTGCCGCAGCAATCGCCACGGACCCGGGCAAATTGCACTTGGCACTTGCAGGCTCGGGACAGGGACTTTATGTCGGGGTGTGTCCCGATCGCTGGATTGTCGCCAGTGAGCCTTATGGAGTGGTGGAGGAGACTGACACTTACTTCGCATTGCAAGGTGAAGCTGGTGGTGAGGTTGTAGTTCTTGATGCGAGCAAAGTTGGTGAAGTTGCGGGCATCATTCGACGCGGCTACGACGGTGTGACCACGCCAGTAACGGAGTCAGATCTTGCCCGTACCGAGATCACGACACGAGACATCGATCGTGGGGAATACCGACACTTCTTATTGAAGGAAATTTCCGAGTCACCGCGCAGCTTCCGCGCGACACTTCGAGGACGCATCGGGGAATCAAAGTCGCATCTGGTTGCTGCAATTGGTGCTCAGGCCATGCCGGCACACCTTGCCAAGCAATTGGCCAAGGGAAAAATCAATCGCATCACAGTGATTGGTCAGGGAACCGCAGCAGTTGCGGGCCGCGCTGTTGCTCAATTGTTGTCCCATCTGGTGGGTGCCAATTTCCAGGTTGATGCGATGCCGGCAACGGAGTTATCCGGATTCGGTCTGGAACAGGACATGTCCGACACGATTGTTATTGCAGTCAGCCAAAGTGGCACCACAACCGATACCAATCGCACAGTAGATCTCGTGCGAGCCCGTGGCGGAAACGTACTCGCGATTGTTAATCGTCGTGGAAGTGATCTCGCACAACGAGCCGATGGTGTTCTTTACACCTCTGATGGCCGTGATGTGGAGATGAGTGTTGCGAGCACTAAGGCGTTCTATGCGCAAGTCGCTGCTGGTGCACTTTATGCATGTGCAATCGCCCAACACTCCGGGTGCGCATCCGAAAGCGAGATTCACAATCTGCTCACATCCCTAACCGAGCTACCCGATGCGATGAACGCCACGCTTGAATTACGCCCACAGATTGCCGAGATTGCGCAACGTTATGCAACGCGCCATCGATACTGGGCAATTGTGGGCAACGGCCCTAACTACGTGGCTGCGCTCGAAGTGCGCATCAAGCTCAGTGAGCTCTGTTACAAGTCGATCTCAGCAGATGTCACCGAGGATAAGAAACACATTGACTTGTCCAGTGAGCCAATGATTTTTGTCTGTGCTGCAGGCTTAAGTGGGTCCACTGCTGATGACGTGGCAAAAGAAGTCTCAATATATAAAGCACACAAAGCCACACCGATTGTTGTAGCAAGTGATGGGGATCGTCGTTTTGACAATGCTTCGGCGGTGATCAACGTACCAAGTGTGCATCCGGCTCTTGGTTTCATTCTTTCGGCAATGGTTGGGCATCTTTTTGGGTACGAAGCCGCGCTTGCCATTGATGCATCAGCGCGACCGTTACGCGAAGCGCGAGAGGTAATTGAGCGACTCGTGCAGTTTGGTGGCGATGCACAAGCGGTGATGCAGTCTGTGCACAACAAGATTGCTAACAGTGCTCGAATGTTCTCTGAGTCATTGCGTGCTGGTAATTACGACGGTCACCTTGAGGCTTCAACTGCGGTCCAACTTGCGAACATGTTCAGATACGCGCTGTCCGATCAACCACTCGATGCTTACCAAAACGAGACCGGCAAGGTGTCGAGTCCCTCAGCCTTGCTTGACGACCTTGTTCAATCATTGACTCGCGCGGTGGATGAACTCACTCGCCCCATTGATGCAATCAAGCATCAGGCCAAGACCGTGACCGTCGGTATCTCGCGCAGTGATGAGGGAGTGATGGATCGTGCACTGATCCAAGAGGTTCTCGCTACTGGATTGAATCGGGACCGAATCACGTTCCGAACCATGCGCGTGCTTGCCGCCCTGGATCTCGGTGTTGATGAGGTCACTGGCTTTACGCGTTACGAGATCGAAGGTGAGCCCACACCGGGCAATGCAACGATTCGGATTATTGATCGTGGCGGCATTTCACTTGACCTTCCGTCACGTGTGGACAAGCAGCCAGTTCTAGTTGGTACCAAGAGGCGAGTGGCTGCCGAGCGTGAGGTGCTTGTCTCAATCGGGGGAGCCGATAGCCGCACAGTGATCTTGATCCCTGAAGTCAAGGGGAGCAATACAACTGGCATCACACTGGTGCATGTGAAGCTCCATGAACTCATCTCACCCGCAAATGCCCGTGCGATGTTGCAGGGTTACGACCGCCGCTATGACCGTCTCGTTGACTGGGTCAGTGAAACTGAAGGTGGCTTCAATGAAGACCGACTCGCAGAGATTTCTGTCGTTGAGATGCTGACATCACCAATTTCTGAAGTAGCAAAACATTGGCGGGCACAATGATTGGCATCGGTCTCGATGCGGTGGAAATCGGCAGATTCCGTGAGGCGTTGAAGCGGCATCCACGAATTGTGGACAGAGTCTTCACCGAGTTTGAGCGCGAAGATCTCGCTAAGCGCGATGACCCGGTTCCGGGTTTTGCTGCGCGTTTTGCTGTGCGTGAAGCAGTGATGAAAGCACTTGGTGCTGGCATTGGCGATGTTGCGTTTGCCGAGATCGGCGTGCGCCGTGCCGAGACGGGTCAGCCTCATCTTGAATTGACTGGTGCCGCCGCACGTCTCGCCGAAATGCGGGGAGTCAAAGGGTGGAAGATTTCAATCACTCACACCGACAACACCGCAATGGCAGTGGTGGCAGCACTCTGATGTTTCCTATCGCCCGTGTTGATGCGGTGCGTAGGGCTGATGCGAACGCAAACACGCCACTTGGTACTTTGATCTCGCGAGCTGGTCACGCCGTGGCGGCGAATGCGATGGAGATGCTTGGTGGTGCCTACGGCAAGCAGATTCTGCTTGTTGCTGGACGAGGCAACAATGGTGCCGATGGCAGGGTGGCCGCCGAAGTTTTACGCGCACGTGGAGCGAGGGTCGATGAACTCGCACCAGATGAGTTTCATGCGGTGGATGCTAAGTATGAACTCGTTATTGATGCCGCGTTTGGCACAGGATATGTGGAGCGCGATTCATGGAATCCGCCAACTCAATGTGGTGGACGCGTTCTCGCAGTTGACATTCCAAGTGGTGTCAATGCCGACACAGGCGAGGTCCATCGTGCGTTGCATGCAGACCTCACCGTGACTTTTGCGGCACTAAAACCCGGACTCCTATTTGGTGCAGGCGCTGAATGTGCAGGTGATCTGGTTGTAGCTGATATCGGAATTGAAATTCCACAGAGTGATCAACTCGCACAGTGGGTTGAGCTCGAAGACATTGTCGCCCTTTTGCATTTTCGTGCGGGATCTGCGCACAAGTGGAACCACGGTGTAAAAATCATTTCCGGTAGTCGTGGAATGACCGGTGCCGCTCGACTCACAGCAGATGCAGCGTTGCACGCAGGGGCAGGAATTGTTCACGCCTTCGTGCCTGGTGCCGCGCAACTGCCCACTTCCCCGACGGAGGCGGTGTGGCATTCGTTGCCGGATGAGGAGTGGGGAAGTGTCATCGACGAGACCGATTCGCGTTTTCAAGCCGCGGTGGTCGGGCCTGGTCTTGGGCGTGCTGATGCGACGGCAAAAAGTGCTGCAAAGTTTGCACTCGACTCACCGGTGCCGACTGTGATCGATGGTGATGGGCTTTATGCGGTTGCAACGATTGGTGCTGCTTCGCTCAAGGCATCAAGATCAATACGAGTACTCACGCCACATGACGGTGAGTTTGCGATGTTGATGGGACACAAGCCGAATTCGGATCGGATTCTTGCTGCCGTTGAACTCGCTAATCACTCGGGGCAAGTGGTGTTGCTAAAGGGGCCATTGACCGTGGTGGCTGACAATGATCGCGCTTGGGTTATGGAATGTGGCGACCAACGACTCGCTACCGCTGGTTCAGGCGATGTCTTAGCTGGGATTATTGGTGCACTACTGGCATTGGGCCAAGACCCAGCAACTGCTGCGGTCTGTGCTGCTCACATTCACGGTGCTGCGGCTATGCGGTTGCCTAGTGTCGGTATGACGGCTGGGGAGTTGCCCAGTGCGGTTGCAAGTGTTTTGAGTGAATTGCAGATTCACGGGTAGGTGCAAAGTTGCTGTTGAGAAAACTTCTGGGTGGTGGACACCGACACGCACACCATGCGATTGATCGCTGGGCATGGGCCGATATCGACCTTGATGCTCTGACCCACAACGTGCAATTGCTAAAGAGGTCAATCGGCGATGCAGAACTCTGGGTCGTTGTGAAAGCAAATGGCTACGGCCATGGCGATGTTCCATGTGCGATGACTGCGCTCAATGCCGGGGCGACCGGACTACTTGTTGCGCTAGCCGAGGAAGCTGTGACACTGCGTCACGCTGGAATTGACGTACCGATTCTCGTATTGAGTGAGCAGCCGCGCTCTGATTGGCAAACCATGATTGATCATGGGTTGATCTTCACGGTCTACAACATCGAAACTGCACGCGAGTTAGTCAAACTCGTGACACCTAAGAAGCCGGTGCATGCTCACGTCAAGATTGACACGGGCATGAATCGAGTTGGCGTGGATCCTGCTTACGCCACTGAAGTAATCGACACGCTTATCGCTGGTGGCGTGATCGTCGATGGGGTCTACACACACCTTGCATGCGCCGATGAACCATCGCGGCCGGAGAATTCGCGCCAACTTGACGCCTTTGACTCATTTCTTTCCGCGCTCAATGCTCGCGGTGTAAATCCAACGCGTGTCCACGCTGCTAATTCAGCAGCGGCATTGTTGATTCCGCGTTCACGTTTCAGCTTCGTTCGCGTGGGTATTGCGATGTATGGAATTCAGCCAAGTGCACACACCGATCTCAATCTGAAGCCCGTGCTTTCACTTCGAGCTCGGGTATCCCATGTGCACCAGGTGAGAGCTGGAGAGCCAGTTTCCTATGGTGCGCGCTGGAACGCGCCAGCTGACACCATCATTGCCACAGTTCCGATTGGCTATGCCGATGGTGTGGCACGACGGCTCTCATTCACAGGTGGTGAGGTTTTGATTGGTGGTCGACGCTTGCCTATTCGTGGAGCAATCACGATGGACCAACTTATGGTTGAAGTGGATGAGAGCGTCAAGATTGGTGATGAAGTGGTGATCATCGGGACGCAAGGGTCGGAATCGATTTCCGCAGAGGAGATCGCCGCCAAGATAGACACGATTCCTTATGAGGTCGTGTGCGACGTGTCAGTTCGCATAGAACGCAAGTACCACTCGGCTAACTAGCCTTATCAGGTGCTCAAATTAAGCCTCGCAGACCTTACTGACACTCGGCGCTTTGCCGTGGTGTTTGCTGCGATGTTGCGTAATGGTGATGTGGTGTTACTTGATGGCGAGATGGGTGCAGGCAAAACGACCACAACAAAACTGATTGCCGAAGCAATTGGAGTGGTTGATGATGTCACTTCGCCGACATACACGCTCGTACACACCTACTCTGGCGGCCGGCTTACCCTCCATCACGCTGATCTCTACCGGTTGAAGAGCACTGCGGAGATTGACGACCTCGGGTTGGAAGAGATGCTCAGTGCAGGGGGAGTGCTGCTGATTGAGTGGGGTGCGCCTGCGGGGGAATTGTTTCCCACACATGTTTTCGTGTCGTTGAGTATTGATGACGAAACGGGACGCACAGTCACGCTTGGATCACGGAGTGAGATCTGGTCCTCACGTCTTAAGCAACTTGAAACAAATCTGCAGGATTTGGTGGTGTGATGCTGTCACTGTGTATCTCTACCTCAACAGATGCAGTGTCAGTTGCACTCGGCGAGGATGATTTGGTCGCGGCCTCATTTACTCTTCGAGGGGGCAAGCGACACGCCGAAGCATTAGTTCCGACTATTGAGCAATTGCTTGTCGCAGCAGGCAGAGAAATCGAAGAGGTTGGACTCATTGGTGTTGACGTGGGGCCCGGATTGTTCACGGGGATGCGAGTTGGAATAGCAACCGCATCCGCTCTTGCTCAAGCTTTAGAAGTTGATCTGGCGGAACTTTGTTCCCTGGATGTACTTGCCCAAGCCGCATCTGCTGTTGCGCAACGCGAAGAAGTAGTCGTTTGGAGCACGCTTGATGCTCGACGCGGCGAGATTTTTTACGCATGCCACCGAATCGGTGATCGTGCTGGTGAGCCCGTGATCGAACGCGTGGTTGCACCTGTAGTTGGCACCCCTGATGACTTTGCTGAGGCCGTTGTATCGCGCGGACAACGCTGTGTCTGCATTGGTTCGGGTGCTTTGCGATACGCAGAAGCTCTCAGAGATATCGCATTGATTGAGTGGTTCGATGGCCTGCCCGACATTCCTGAGGCAGCCACGATGGTGTCAATGGCACATCTTGCAGCTGTACGAGATGAGTTGGTTCCTTACGGACGTGTCACCCCTGTGTATCTTCGTGCTCCAGATGCTGAAATCAATTGGGAGACCCGATGATGACGACGCGACAGATCGTGCTCGAACCGATGCGACGCAAGCATCTAAAGCAGATTCTTGAGATTGAGAACCAGGTCTATCCACGCCCGTGGACCCATGGTGTGTTCACCGACGAGATTGCAGCTGCACGGCGTGCGCAGCGTTATTACGTAGTTGCGAGTGTTGACGGAAAAGTTGTCGGGTATGCAGGGATCATGCTTGGAGTTGAAGAAGCCCACGTAACCAACATTGCTGTTGATCCAGCACGCCAGGGCGGAGGTATCGGTAGCTATCTGATGCACGAGCTCTGCGCTGTGGCAGTGGATTGTGGATGCAAATCGATGTCACTTG
>Ga0164292_10003345_pt1 | contig 13123 bp, 10 predicted proteins | sample GEODES117metaG_FD_111486 | JGI IMG/M metagenome (GOLD analysis project Ga0164292, IMG submission 111486) | Eutrophic lake water microbial communities from Lake Mendota, Wisconsin, USA - GEODES117 metaG | ecosystem: Environmental > Aquatic > Freshwater > Lake | place: USA: Lake Mendota... | reverse complement strand
TCTTCTTCTAGTTGTTTTTTCTGTTCAAATATAATTACTTCTAATTTTTCCGTAAATTCAATGAAATTATTGGCACAAATATTATTCATATTATATGTAGCGCAAATATTTACCAAATGATGCCTATTATAAATTACATTCATTTCTGTAATTTTGTTATGTCGAGATCCAATTTTCCGATAACACGCTTCTATATAGTTAATAATTTCATTATATATTTCAGTTACAACGCTAAAATCTATATTTGTACTTTCACTGTTTATAGTAATATGAGAATTATAGAAATTATTTATTATTTTAACATACACATTACTATTATTATCTTTATAACTCATATCAATATAAATTGAACTATAAAGATATAGGTAATCGTCATTATCGTATTTTTTTATTAAACGATTAATGTAATTCTTTAATTGATTATAAACTTCATATATTACCAATTTATTAATGGAGACTGTTATTCTAAATATCATATGTTCGTCCTCATCGTATAGAGAAAATTCTAAAATATTTGTATCATTATTATTTATATCTAATACAAACCTATTGATACAATACATAGATTCTTCTATTGTTCCATATTTAGATAAAAGTTCATTTTTAAGTGTAATTATTTTATTTATTTTTTCATAACATTGATAATAAGTTTTAGCATAAACAGGTTCAATATATTCACTTATATTATCGTCTTCGGTTGATATGTATATTATCACTTCATCTATAAGATTAGTATCATCATAAAACGTGGTTATAAAACAATCTAAATTAAATTCTTGATTTAAACTATTTTTATACCCTTTCGTTTGATTATACATTTGAATAATTGTAGATATTTCACATTTTGAATTACAAAATAAGTGAATATTAGACTCTTGAAGCCAAAAAAGTAATTCGTTCTTATGTATATTCGTTGGAAGGAATCTATGTAAAACAGCAGTGGGTGAATTCATACAATACTTATTATCGTCACCTTCAACTTTCATCCAACACCCTTCAACCTGATAAATTGTAATTTGTTCATTTAATTCTTTAGATAACTGTTTGCTTAATTCTTCCATATGAAATATATTGTTATAAAATTAATATATAATAAAATCAATTTTAATAAAAAATATTGAATAAACTTACATAATATAGATTGGTAAAATTGTTTCTAATTCGGTTTTAGATAAAGCATTATTCCCCGCGAATAGACTTAAAAACCGATTTGTTCGTTCATCCTGGAAACTAGTGATAATTTTATCTAATATTTGTGGATCAGTATTACTAACATTATAAATAATATTAAGATGGTTTTCAACTAATATATTTCCAGTAATATTACTATCATCTATTTTAGAATAACTCATATTAAATTCAGCATTTCCACGACCACGATTGACAACAATAAACGGTTTTTGTTCTGTTTTTTCGACATCAATATATTGTTTTTTTTCATTATTTTTAAAATTTTTTAAAATAACAGTATTATTTACGATATTACTATTATATAATAATAATGTTTTAGATTGGTCACTTGTGAGTCTATCTTTTACTTGATTCCAGACTATTGTACCTGTTTTAACGGCTAATCCTAATTCTTTTAGAGTAGTGCTATTTTGATATAATGTTTCTAGTTCACTACTGTTCATACTAAATAAAACTCCACTTGGTGTTTTTAAACTATATGTAATGGATGACGTTATATTCTTTTTGTTAGTAATAATAATACCAATCGTTTCTTGGTCAGTATCCATAAATACATCATCTTTTTTATAATCTATTATTTCTAATAAATTGTAGTTTTCAATTATCATTTTACGTACACCTTCATAATAAACACTATTTAATATACTTTTTGGTATAACAAATGATAATATACCTCCTTTTTTTTCATGTAATGATTGTAATGCGTGTAGTATAAATATACAATATATGTTTGGTCTTCCACATATGTATCCTCTATAATCTAATGGAACATCTTTATTATTGATTACAAAATAAGGTGGATTTCCAATAACAATATCGACATTTACAAATTTTGTATGTAAAAAGTCATCATTTATTAATGTTAATTTATTATTATGGATAAGTTCTAGATCGGATATATGATTAAAAACCTTTTCATTTTTTTCAACCGCAATAAAATTTATATTCTTATAATAACTATCTAAATCTGTTAAAAATTCAAGACTTCCACAACTGGGTTCTAAAACCAGTTTTGGTTTTATTTTTAAAAGAGATATCCAATATATAGTTCTTTCTATTTGTTTTTGACGTATATTTCGCGGGGTAAGAAAAATTCCATGTTCTTTTTTTTCCGATTTACTAAGACTTTTTGTTATATCAATAGAATGTTGTAAAAACTGATCTGTCATAAATATAATATGTAATACAATTAAAATTTTAATATCAATTTTTATGTATAAAAAATATTAATTAGAATTCACTTCAATCGCAATTTTTATTTTATCTATTTGGGCTTGTGTAAGAGATATATTATTAATATCATCTGGGTCTTCCCATATTTCATAATCACCCGGGAATACAATACCATATTCAACTTGTTCTTCTGTTACTTCTTTCATAACATTACTTTTTTTAGCAAGAGCATTTAAAATTGGTAATTCAGCACTTTCTTTACAAAATACGAAATGAATTGTAGAGTCTGATTTGGTATTAGCTCGTTGAAATCGATGACTTAACTGATAAAGTGTAATTGTACTATAATTCGGACTGACAATACAGAGTCTAGGAAAATCGCCATGTTGGTCATCTAGGTCAATACCCGTACTACAAACACTTAAATTACCAATTAAAAGACGGTGTTCATTATTATGTTGTTGAAATAAATCAATAACTACTCCTCGTTGACTGGAACTAAGACTTCCATCCATTCGTAATGGATTATATTGAATTAATAAGTCCATTAAATCATGAATAGTATCTGTATAATTTACACAAATGACTACTTTTTGATTTGGATTTTCATCCAGAGCACTTTGAGCAATTCTAACAAAGAGACTTATTTTTGATGTTTCAATCATTGTTAATGCTCTTATAATACCTTGTAAGCTTTCCATTCCACTATTTCCAAAGTCTACGGTGTTTGTAGTTTGATTAAAATGAGTAGTTTTACGTAATAATTCTACACCTTTCATAAGTAATTCAACTTCATGTTCAACACCTAATGTATAAAAAGCATTTCGTTTATATATATTCGTAGTTTGAGGAGGAGGATTCATAGAACTACATATTTTTTTTTTCATTATTTTGTTAAATAATAAATAGCAATATTCTTCAAGTTCATATTCTCTTGGTTTTCCATAAATAAATCGTGCTTTAATATTTTGTATTTCTTCATTCCCCCAATTTTTTATAAAATATTCCTCTATTTCAGCCATACCTTTCCATATTACATTCCAAGTTTGTGGATTAATCGCACTTAGTCTATCACTTTCCATGATTCCTAGTGCTCGATAAAAATGAATGACTTGCTTTTTTTTATCAATTGGACTTCCGCTTAGTAATATGATACGAGAATTACCTGGATTATTAAGTAATTCTTGATGTGTTTGATTTAATATTTGTAGTTGTTTTATTTTAGAAATACAAGTTGGACAAAGTTTATCTTTAAAATCTTCAATCTGTTTTTCTAAAACAGCAATCTGATTTTCAATACTTATCAATTGTTTTTTATAAAATCCTTCAATGATAGGACGCATTAATTCTTGACAGGCATCTAATTGATTACTTAGGTTTTTAATATTTTGAATTTCATCAATTACTAATAAAACCCCTTCATTCACTAATTTTAAATATTCTTTTGAACATCTATATTCTACACATTCTTTTTCACTAGTGGTTCCATCTTCATGTTGTACTTGTTTTGTAAAATCTCTACGTATTAAAAGTCCATGTTTAGGTTGTTTAAATTTTACACTACGTAATTCACAATAACTAATGGATTTTTTAAGATTAATACCATGCTCTTTTTCCATATATTTCCATTTTGATTTAACAGAAACCGGAGCTATACTAATTAAATGTTTAAATCTTCCTTGTAAATTTTCAGAAAATATAAAACTACTAGTGTAAGTTTTTCCTGTTCCTAACATAGAGAAATCAAAAGCAAAAGGACTATTATTAAATATAGTATCTAATTTTAATTTATGTTCGATTTGATATGGATATAATTCAATAGGTTTAGAAAAATTAGGTTCTTCCTTGTTGTTTTTTTCTACTTTTTTTGAACGTGTTTTTTTTAATTTTATATTTACATCTGAATTATCATTCTCATAATTGTCTTCGCATAGCGAAATTTTTTGAGAGGGATTATTAATAAGATTCATTAAAGATGATTTGTATATTATTTATAAATTATAAAATGATATCAATTTTTAATATTAATTCATATATATAATGAATTTTATTTATAAATTATTTGGGGGTGTTAATAGTGACCCTATACAAATTTTTAATAGTATTCAATGGAGTAAAATTAATTCATTAGGTAGTGATGACTCAGAACTGCTAGATATTTATAAAAAATTAAATATTTTACAAAACTACCATAAGTCATCATTAAATGATAAACAAATATCATTAATAAAATTATATTTAAAAACGATTGTTAAAAAATTACCAAAAGATGTTGTTGAACAAGTTTCTAGAGAAATTTCAGAACAAAAAGATAGCATTAAGAAAGAAGAAGTAGTAGTTGAACCAATGACGGACCGTCCGATATTACCAGAACTTAAATCAGTTGAAATGGTGATTAGTAAAAAATGTAATGAAAATATAGATTGTAAAAAGATATATAATGAAATTGATTGGAAATTAGTGCCTGCTTTAAAAAAAGAGGATTCTAAAACAAAAGAAACACTTGACAAATTACAATATTTAAAAACGAATTTTATAGATTCTTTTGACCAAAACAGTCAACAATTAATTCATTTATATATTAAAATATTAAGTAAAAAACTTGATATACCTGTATCGATAACCGAGTCTATTCATAAAAAAGTAGGAAAAAAATATTGTAAACCATTTTATTTAAATGGGAATGAATATCATTGTATAGGAACAAACATAGAATCCGAAAATGATAGTTCACGGTGTGTTTATAATTCTAATAAAATAGTAAATAAAGATTTTAATAATATAGATTTAGATCCATTTTGTCAAAACAATCGTGAATATAGGAGTAAATTTCTACAGGCATCAATTTAAATATATGGAGGATCAGTAATTTCATCATTATAGTTTCTAAACCTATGAATAGGACCGCCATATTCTTCAACAATACTTATAAAACTATCATTACATAAATGAACTAATTTTATGTAATTATTAGTCACTTCATCAATATTAGGTGTAGGTAGAGTTAGTTGAATTTGTAAATTATCTACAGTTTCTAAATATATATTAAAAATCTCGGCGTATAATAAATATAGAGTTTTTTTACGCATATGTTGATATACATTTTTGCTCCATTGGTCTTCATTAATATCATTTAATAAATATTTCACTTGTTGTTCTTGAAGTGATATTTGAGCTTGAATATGAAGATTCGGTTCATTGTATAGTTTTCTTTTAGCCAGACGAATACTATTTGAATCTATCCAGAGTGATTGTATTAATCTTGTATCAACTGTATTTTGATTAATAAGTTCTACAGATATTTTGTCACTATAGATTGAAAAAACGGAATCATTACATTCATTTTCTACTGTATTGATAGTCGCAACATCTTTACTAAATTGTTCTAAGTGTAAATAATGTCCATTTGTGCTAGTTTTTAAGATTTTATTCGTAATCCAATCAAAATGTGTTCTACAGTTAGTACAAAACATATGATTACAACCTTCTGTTTTATAAATAATAGCACAACATTTAGGACAAGGCTTACTATCTTTACAAAGAGCTGATAAAGATTGTAATGTTTCTATATTACAGATATGTTCATCTGCTTGTTTTTCACGACAACGAATACAGACAGAGATTTTACACACTCCGCAAATACTGTTTTCCACAAAACCCCGACATTCAATTTGCGGACATGGAAATATACTATTCATATTACTATTTAAAATTGTTGGTCTTTCTGGAATAGTTGTGCTTATACCAAATCGCGCATTTTTCTTTTGTTTTCTAATTTCGCGTTCCCAATCAACTAATGGTTGAACAAATTTTAAAGTGTCTTTTTGTTCTATCATTAAATCAGCTATTAATTTTGGTTTCAAAATTTTATTAAAAAATGTTTTACCTAAATGTTCTATTATAAATTTTTGTGTAAATTCCATATGACAATTCATACATTCCTGTTTAGCGTAAATAGTTTGACATTCTATACAAAATTCTATATTACATTTAGGACATTTTATAACATTTGTTTTATTTCTTAATATGATAGGTTTATTATTACAACAAATAGAACATTCAAAATGTGTCATATAATTTAATTTAAATAATAATTTTTAAATGAATAAAATCAATTTTATATGTTTTGAAACAAGATATAATATACTTTATCATTTTTATTATATGAGAATACGAATGGTTAACAAATATATAAAAAATTGTTAGTATGTATTTGTATATGAAATGAAATCTTTATCATTTTTATTATATGTATTCATTTTGTTTGTAAATAATAGTGTAATACCTATACATGCGCATATAGATTTTGTGTCAATGGGACAAAATTGCGGTAATGGTATTTTTTGTGATTCATCTCAGACATGTATGAGTAATGCTACAGGTGCTGGACTAATATATTCTTGCTCACCGCTAAGTAATGCGGTGCGTTGTATGGATGCTCGTTTTTCTTGTCCTCCGTCATTTTCATGTGCTGAAAACTCTAAGTGTGTTTTCAATAATACGGAAGGCAACCCTGAAATAATTGATGCGGTTGTGAATATAGACGCCTTTAAAGTTGCTGAAATGCGTGATTTTGGTTTTGGATTGAAACCAACTTCAGTTAGTGTATGTGGTCCAATCACAAATTTATTTCGTCTTCCTAATTTTTGTACTTGTAGAGATGCTAGATTTGGCGGGGAACTAACTTGTACTATAGGTCTTCAAACATATATATCCCTTGGAGCAAGTGCTTGGTTTCTACCTTGCGCAAGTCCTTCTAATTTTGGATATAGAGCCTGGGTAACTACATTGGGAATGAGTAATAGTATTGGCAATACTTGGACGGGTTCATTTTCTATTTCTCGTCCGATTCCGGGGGCTTCCTTTGAAATTGGTAGAACAAATGCTGGAGCCAGGATAGAAATAACGGGTGAAGTAAATCGATTTGTGCTATCTACTAGAGCTGACATTGGTGTATGTGCTTCAACTGGATTGGGACCATTTTCATGGGAACTTTGTAATCCAAGTGTTTTTCGTTGGTTGCCAGTGACTATCCTTAATGGACCCAGATTTGATTTTAGTAGATTTTGCTAATAAATAATATAAAAAATTGAAATCATTATTTTATATTATGTATTATAGACAAAATGTCAAATTCTCCAAATAAGGATCTTATAATTGAACTACAAGTGTTATTAGATGAGGCTAAATTTGGTTCTGACCCAAATGATAAATTTCGTGTGAAATCATACAAAAGTGCGATTGAAAAAATATCACTAATGAGCACTAAAATTACAAAAGAGAGTGATATACCACTTACAAAGGGTGGTAAAATTTATATAAAAATTAAAGAATTTATAGAAAAAGGTCATATTGATAAAACGCGTGAAATTTTAGCGACAAATGAGAATATAATAGATATATATCGTGATTTACAAAAAATTGCTGAAGTTGGTCCAGTTAAAGCAAAAGAATTAGTAGAAAACCATGGAATTCGTAGTATAGATGAATTAACCAATAGGCAAGATTTGTTAAATGATAAACAAAAAATTGGTTTAAAATATTGGAAGACCGATTTATTACGAATTCCGAGAAATGAAATAAAAAAACATGAAAAAATATATCAAGCAGCTATTACATTAACTCCCTCTATTGGTGATTTAACTATTTCTATTAATGGTAGTTATCGCCGCCAAGCTAAAGATAGTGGAGATATAGATATATTGGTAACTCATCCACAAAACAATATGAGTACTTTTAGAGTTTTTGTAGATAAATTAATATCACAATCGTATTTAATTGATACCTTAGCTTATGGTGAAAAAAAGTACATGGGTTATGGTAAATTATTTAGTGGCTCGGCAATACCTAGACGTATTGATATTATATATTGTCCTCCACATGAATATCCTTTTGCTCAATTGTATTTTACTGGATGTGGTTCTTTTAATGTTCGAATGCGTGAATATGCCAATAGTAAGGGGTATAGACTAAATGAAAAGGCTTTAATAGATTTAAAAACGAATCAACCAGTGATATATAAATTTACAGAAGAAAAGGATATATTTGAATTTCTTAGTTTAAGTTATGTTGAACCAGTGAATCGTATAGAATCATACATATTTCAATAGTTATTGTAATGTTTGTATATAAATAGTAATAGTAAAATGCAACATATTAACAGTAGTATAGCAAAAACGGTTCTAAATAATACATCCGCAATATTTTCGCAATTAAAATGTTCAATAGTATTTTCATCAGGACATGGTTCTGGGTCGTAGTCTCCAAAAGGTTTTGTTTCATAAACACTAGCAATTTGCGTTGGACTAAAACTCATGACATCATTTATCGTAGAAGGTAAATTTCCTTGTATAGCGCCACCTAGCTTGTTAGCTAATTGTGTAAAAACATTATCTGATAATTTTGTAAAATCCATTCCAGGTTCATTATTTATAAAATGGTATCTAGGCTTATAGCATTGATTATTTAACCATTGATACTTTTTATTATTACAATTCATTTCATTATCTTTTGTCTTACATGTTCCCCATTTATAAAAATAACTACTACTTTTTTTTCCATCTAATTTTTTATTAAAGAATGGATTATTTTTTTCAGGTTTTGATTGATTTATATAACTCCTTTTTATTCTATTCATAACTTCACAACTTCTTCGGTTATTTGCCGGAACACGATCACATAATGCTAAATCGGAATTAGCCGCACTTGAATGATTGCCAGGATTAGGGTCAATTATAAATCCCTTGGCTAATTTCACCATTGCGCCAGTATTAGAAAATAATGCTCCTATGGATCCTTCTGTTGTAGCTCCAGTGCTACGGGCATTATAATTATTATCAATATATCTTGTATAATCCCAATCAAAATTTTTCCATGGATAAACGAGATCTTTGAACATATCGGTGCTTCTAACATATTTTTGTTCCGCTTCTTTCACACAATCGAACATTGTTTCTCCTCCAGCAGCACGACAGTCATTTATATTATTTCGTAATTCATTACATTCACGTGTATTTTTATTTTTACAATAGATATCCATATATATTAGATATTTATTATAAGTTAATATGGTATTTTTATTTTGTAACCATTTACAATCATATTTTTTATTTTATCAAAGACATATTTACCTATTTGTGAACTTAATTCTATAGATTCCGGCCAACTAATTCCTCCATATAGAGATGATAATGATATATCATCTATTAAATCTTGTATCGTTTGATATTTTAGTATTATTGTTTGTGTTGGTGTTATATTTTGTTCAATCAAGCTAGATCCTTTTTCAATACAGAATTCTCCTATACTAAATGATTTATATTGTTTATTTAATATAGGACTTATGATATGTGGATTCGGTAATGTAAATAATTTAAATGAATGATATAAATTAGGATTATTAAACCACCATTCTAATAATGAACCAGCAATGTTCGAAAATATAGTATTAATATCTGCCAAATCAGGATGAGCTGGAGATACACTTGTTAATTTTTGATAAGGTAGCCATTGTTTCCCTTCTATTACTGAATTATTATAAACGTTCCACGATTGAATGAAGTCATTTTTTAAAAAATGTCTAATTACAGTTACTGGTCTTGGTTGTTCATGTTTAAATTTATATGTCCAAGCCGCTATACCTGAATCGAATAATCCAGCACCTAATATAAAAAACATAATAATATCATTTTCAATTGATTGATTATTTTTAAGACTCAACATCATAGCTATTATTATCCAGAATCCAGCAATCGATATATTATCTTTACTATCAAATGAATAAAGTTCTGATATTATTTTTTTGCGGTCATCTAAATTTTGGTATATTTTTAGTAATTTTTCAGATTGATTTTTAAAACCATTTTCCCAATTATGACTCAATTTTTCATCAATATTTAATATGGGTTCTTTCGAAGGATAGATAGCAAACCCCTTATTTAACCACCAATTTTTATTATCAAAACTCTGGACTAGATAAGTTGTTTCAGCATTAATATCAATCACTGGAATTCCATTTTCATTATATGAACCATTAGGCACAATTAGATTAACCCATTTATGTGGATTTTCAGGAACATAGTCTACATTACCACTGCTATCTGCTAATATTCCAGTATGATATTTATCATTATTTAATTTATCTAATTCACCTAATTTACCCGTATAATGATTGCTACCCCATGTATATATTTGGTGTGAAATAACATTGGACAATTTAATATCTTTTATACCAAAATGAGAAATTTTATATTTATTTATATCAAAATTACTATATAAACTAGATAAAAATCCAATATGACCATAATATAACATATTTTTTAATATATCTTCTTTATTATTTATAAATTGTATTTGAGCTTTTATTTGATTATAGTTATTCATCATAGATACTCTATCAGTTGATAACACAATATTTTGATTACATAAACTAGATATATTATAAAACATTTGAAAATAACTATATAATAAAATAGATAACTTTGTAGGATAATTATCATGATGAACTACTATTTCCTCTAAAAAACTATAGATCAAGTTATGAACAATATTATCCATAATAATATATATATAAATAATAAGAAAAAACTAAATAAATTAAAAACGCCTATTTAATTCTCCTTTGCTCCATATTCAATTAGTCTATTACGATATTTTTTACTAACTACAAAACCTCCAAGAGATTCCCTATAAAAAATAGGAGAACATCCTTCTAAAAGTTCCCACCCAGTTGAACTATATCTTTTATTGTTTTTAGTTTTATCTGTTTTAGGACCAACTAAAATATAACTATTATTTGTTTTACAATTTAAATGAAAAGTAAATCCACTAAGAACATTTGATACGTCTGTTTCAGTTTTTAAAGGAAGTTCATATACACTACGTTCCCCATTATCAGAAACTTTAATATGTAGTTTATTTACATTTTTTGAAGAATATCTTTCTACTTTATATGCTACAAAAACTAGAATTTTAGGTAGAATATCAGCATTGTTTAAATAATATTCTTCAAAATTATCATAATTTAAACTAGATAAAAATCTATCATATAAATATTCTTTGACACGTGGAGATAAACAAGAGATGGGCACTTGACTCCAAAAAAAAGAAGTCTGATTAGGTGTTTCAATAGATGATTCCAATACAAATTGTTTTTTATGATTATTCCAAGCTAATTCAAATAATGTATTATCTGTTGAAAGTTCATAATCTAGTAACGATTTATAACCAGCATGTTTTAAAAAATAACTTCTGGTGTCATTGTTAAAGTGTGAAAGAGTTAGATAGACTATTTCCATCAATACTATATGTTATTTTATAGGCTTTTTTTTATATCTTCATACATTTCAGATTTATTTTTATTTTGGTCTAATCCTAATTTTTTACATATTTCTTTTAATTCTGGAACTTTGTAATATGTTATATCTTTTAGTTCAGAACAAATAAATTGATTTAATGATTTTATTAATATATTTGTTATAGTATTACTGTAAAGATTTGTTTCACTATTTACATTACATAATATAAAATACTGATTTGATTTTTTTAATAATACTATATTTAATCTATCCGGGAATTGATGTATATATTGATATCCTTTTTCATTATTTATAATGAGTAGACCAATTCTAAAACGTAAACAAATGTATTTAACCACTCCTAAAAAATCTATATCTATATCCATATCGTATTTTTGGTTAGATGGGTGTCGGAATAATATTTCTTGAATTACTTTTCGTTTTATTTTATGTTTTGTTAGTTCAAGTGTTTTACCTAATGATTTCTCATCGATGTCTAAACCCATTGTTTTTCTAAATTGAAATAGATAATCCGCAATTTGGTCTTCACTTTTAAATAGTGAATATCTTGGAGATAAAAGATGTAAAATACATGATAATAAAGTATTATTATTCCATAATTTATTATTATACATATAGTATGTGTTGTCTAATATAGTTTCTAAAAAATCAAAACCATGTGTTTCAAAACAATTTGTTTTATCAATGTTATCTATTTTTCGATTTTCTAAAGAATATAATAATATATTATCTAATGAATAATCATCTGTTTTTCCTAAGAAAAAATCATCTTGTTCTGTTTTAAATTGATGTTGCTTATTAATTCTGGGTAGTTTTGACATTATTTCTACTTTTTTATATTATTTAATAATACCTTCAATTTTTTATATAAAAAAATCATGAAAGGTTAAATGATTATACTTCGATTCAATTTAGGTTTATTCTATATGTTTCGCATCAATATCAAAAATTTATATTATAGATGTCTATAAAATAAAAAAAAACTTACCTGATTTACCTGATTTTTTCCTTGGTGTGTTTTCAATGTTTTGCTTTTATCTTTTGAGTGAATAAATCACCTTTTTTTTGTCTTGTAAATGCCAATGCTGTTAAGCGCTGCTGGTTACATCGTCAGATAGTCACTGCTATGGAGCGCTGCTAGGCACATCGTCAGATAGCCATTCCTGTGGAGCGCTGCTAGGCACATCGTCAGATAGCCACTGCTGTGGAGCGCTGCTGGTCACATCGTCAGATAGCCACTGCTGTGGAGCGCTGCTGGTTACATCGTCAGATAGCCACTGCTGTGGAGCGCTGCTGGTCACATCGTCAGATAGCCACTGCTGTGGAGCGCTGCTGGTCACATCGTCCGAAAATACTCTTGGCAACTGCCATGTAGCAGCTTGAAGGACTGGCATTTTTCTCCATCCATCATTTCCAAAAATGCTTTCTGCGGGATCAATTTT
>Ga0164292_10003344_pt1 | contig 13125 bp, 7 predicted proteins | sample GEODES117metaG_FD_111486 | JGI IMG/M metagenome (GOLD analysis project Ga0164292, IMG submission 111486) | Eutrophic lake water microbial communities from Lake Mendota, Wisconsin, USA - GEODES117 metaG | ecosystem: Environmental > Aquatic > Freshwater > Lake | place: USA: Lake Mendota, Wisconsin... | reverse complement strand
GGTTCGGTTTAGCCGGGAGCAAGTTCGGGCTTCGGCTAGGCTAACCCAGGATTGGTTGTCGCCCCAACAGGCCAAACGCTGGCTGCTTTGCTTGCCCTTGACCTTTGTGGCCGGCCGAATGGTGTTGTACCGCGCTTTGGTGTCGCAAACGCCCTTGCAGGTAATGGCGCCGGCCTCTCAGCCTATTCAATCTGCCGTAGCTGCCGAATTGGTTTCCTTTACTCCAAACATGTTGCATGCCGTATTGCAAGATGCCGCGGCCCGTTCAAGGCTAAGTCCCTTGCAGGAAATTTTGCTGGGCGGGGGGCCCTTGAGCCCGGAATTGAAGCAGGCCATAGAGAATTGGGCGCCCGCCCACACCCGAATATGGCATACCTATGGCATGACCGAAACCCTAACCCATGTTGCTGCACTAGAGGTTTATCCCAAAGCAGAGCCGGCGTTTCGGCCCATTTCAAACCGCATACAATGGGAAATGACCGAGCTGGGACTGAAGGTCATTCACCCGGATTTGCAAGCCGAGCCGATTCAAACCGGCGATGCCGGAGAAATTGAACAAGACGGTTCTTTTCGATGGACTGGACGCATGGATAGCCTGTTGAAGGTTGGCGGAAAAAAGGTGTGGCCCGAAGAACTGGAAAGCCGTTTGCAGGAAGAGCATGGCCCAGGGCTGCCCCGGTTTTATTTTACGGGAATTGCCGATTCGGTATATGGGCAGCGCTTGGTGATGGTGATGGAGAACGTCCCTGAAGATTGGCAAAAGCTGCGGCAGCGGGTAGCCGCATGGCACGGTTCAGAACGCCCGCGGCATTGGGCTTTGCGCCCCAGCGACTTCCATGCAGAAACGGGGAAAGTGGTGCGCAGCAACAGCGGCCTGGAGGGCGATTTGCGGAATTGGGATGCGGATTAGAGCTTGCTTTTGAACTCCTTCAAAAACGCATCGTAGGTTTGGGTCAGGTAAATTCCGGTGCCAAAAAAGGTGAGGATGGGTTCCAGGTCGTTGGGGGTTTTGTAGCCTGGAAGCGGTTGAAGGGGAGTCATGGTTTTATCTAAAAAAACCAGGGTTGGGTAGCTCAGTTTGCCTTGAGTTAAGGCGGCGGCCAGTTCGTGGTAGCCCCGTTGTCCGCTGGCCACAAATTTAAAGATACGGCCCTTAAAATCAACCTCGGGTTTTTGTTCCGCATCGAATTTTACTGGGTAAAAATAGGTTGACAGCAGCCGAATAATCTCGGGATTCGAGAAGGTGCGTTGATCCATGACTTTGCACCAGCCACACCAATCGGTGTACAGGTCAATCATCACAGGCCTTGGTGCTTTTTCGTTCAAGATTAACGCCTCTTCAATAGAATACCAGGTTAGGGGCTTGGCGGGCGGCGCATCTTGGGCCGCTGCAAATAGGGGGAGGCATAAAATTGCCAGTAAAACATATTTCATGGTTCAATAATACGAAAAGGCAAGGAGTTTTGTTGTGAAAAAAGCGTTAATGGGCTGTCCTCGCCGAATTCAAATGAAATTTCGAGTGGCTTTTTCGGGGCGCTTAAATGAATTTTAATTGGGGCGGCAGCCGGGCTTTCCGGGCTACTCCGCGGCCCGAAACGGGCCGGCCCATTGCCGGCAGGAGCTCCCAAGGTCGCTCTGCCGAACCAGGGCCGGCAACCGTTTCGTCCCTTGCGGGGTAGCCTCGTCAATCCCTGCCGCGCAACATGGCCGTTTGTTGAGTCAGCCCAAAAGCTGCATTTACACAGGCATTTTTGTTGATTTTGATTGTACGAGGCTGTGGATTTGTTGTTTGAAGCAGAGCTGAACATCGACGCACTCAAACAGAAAAATATAAAGTACTTTTGTAAAATTTTTTTTTATGAAATCCCCGTTCCTGTTACTTGCCCTATCTTTTGTTGTAGGACTTCAAGCCCAGTTTCCCTCCTACCTTCCTACAAACGGCTTGATTGCCTGGTATCCCTTCAATGGAAACACCTTAGACGAGAGTTTTAATGGAAACAATGGTAGCGTTAACGGCGGAATCGTTTTAACGGAGGATAGATGGAATACTGCCAACAAGGCCATGCAGTTTGATGGCATCCCATTAACCTATTTGGATTGCGGTAACGACACCATCTTGAACATAAAAAACAATCAGAGCCTTACGATTTCTGCTTGGATTTTTGCCGATTCTGCCACGATTGAAAGTGGGCAAGATGTTATTGCTTCAAAAAACAGCACCACCTTCACCAATATTTTTGGCGCTTATACCCTGTATCTTCGCTATGGTGTTCCCCAATTTACTGTTTCAAATCAAGGAGGTGTCCCAACCTGGTATGAAACTGCGGTTGGAACCGACACCCTAGAAGTGGGGAAATGGTATTTTATTGTGGCCATATTAGACGCTTCGGCAAATCAAATGCAGATTTATGTGAATGACCGGCTTTCTGCGCAAACAAACTGGGGCGGAACCATAGACAGCAATCCAAATGGCAGATTTTTTATCGGAAGCCATTTTAAATCAAACTTTGCTTCACAATACATGTATAATTTTGGCGGAAAAATAGATGATATTGGCTTGTGGAACAGGGCTTTATCTGCCTGTGAATTGGTTGATTTGTTTACCGCTGGCAGAATTGCCGAAGTTAGCCAAAACGGCGACATGTTGATTGCCGCACAACAGGGAGCCAGCTACCAATGGTTGGATTGTCAGCAGAACTTTGCTCCCATTGCCGCAGAAACTTCTGCCTTCTTTACTCCAACACAATCTGGAAGTTATGCAGTAGTGGTTTCCTTAAATGGTTGCGCGGACACCTCTGATTGCTACACCGTTGCCTTGACGGGATTAGAAAATCACCAAGAAGAGTGGGGCGCACCTATTAGAATCGTTAATCTACTTGGGCAGGAATCTCCAATGTTGCCCAACACCCCCCTGATTTTCATGTACAGCAACGGCCGGTTTAAAAAGCAGTTTATTTGGAAACCTTAACCATTTAAAAGCCCTTGGCTGAATTGCCATTTGCAAAGCTTGGCCTTAGAACATCCGTTAATCTCCCAAATGCAACAAATTAAACATTAGGGCAAAGGCTCCTGGGACCGCCGCAGGCAATTGCCGGAAAAACGACAAGCCCGTGTACACCAATTTCCCTTTGCCATAGGGCCTTATCAACAGCATTCCCGACTGCAGGGGTTCTGCTGGGTCGGCCCCTTGCAAAACCGGCAACCATTCGGGCGACCAGGATTCGGCAAAATACAAGCCCCGTTCTTGAACCCAGCCCTCCCAATCTTTTTCTTGAATGGCGAGGGGGCGCATTAAACACGCGTGCCGAGTGGAGTAGGCAGCGATGGGCGCGCGTTCATTGGTAATGCGCTGCCGCCCAAGTTTTAAGCCGGGTAAAATTTCTTTGTTGGTTAACCCCGAAACGGTGGTGTACTGCACAACTACATGCCCGCCTTGTTCGGCAAAACGCAAGAGTGCCAACTTTAATGCTTCGGGCTGGGGACTAATGTTTAAAGCGCGAATCCCCAGCAACAGCACATCGGCATCTACCTTCCCATCTAGGATGTTCTGCTCGGTACGGGATTGAATGTCTAAGCCCGCCCCCGATAATATTTCAAGGCTTGCCTCGCCTGCCCCTGGCAAAAAGGCAATACGCCGGGGTGTTTTTGTAGCGGCCAAGGCCAAGGCCGGGATGCGGGCCTCCGGCAAAAGTCCCACCCGGCCAATGTGGTCGTATTGGCTCTCTGTCCATTGCCTGTTGTATTCATTTCCGGCTTCGTCCACAAATCGAAACAAGATTTCGGTTTTGTTTCCGTCAAACCGCTTGGGGGTTAATCCAAGCACCACGGTTCTTTTGCTGCCCGGGGCCAACTCGATTACCGAGTCGGCCGAGCTAATTTGCCAGTGGGCATTGCCGCTCAACAGCAAGCGGCCCCGGCAGGGTTGTGAGCTGTGGTTTTGAAGCAGCATGGGCATTTCAACCCGATTTGACGTCATGGCCACGGCAGCGGGCAGGCCCGGGTTTAAGGTAACCTTGGGTAAAAGGCGAAAAGCATCCACCAATTCTCCTTTTACTGGATCTTTAGAGGCGTACAATACAGGCAGGACGAGCTCCCATTCGTTTCCATTCCAAGTCAATCGAACCCGGCAGGCCGGTTCAAAGGATCCCAGCGCTTGGGTTTGTTGCACAGAGCCCGCATAAAAGGCTCCTTCGCTGCCGGGCTTTTCTAGCCAATAGGGTTGGGCAAACTTGGCGTTTGGCTTGGCAATGGCTTTCACGGAATATTGGCCCCGGGGCTGAAGCGGGAATCCCAAGGGGGCATATTTCCCAGGCAGGGTTTCCCAGGCAGCACCCATCCATTGAATGTGAGAAATGCGCACATCGGCGGCAAGGCCTTGCCCATAATCCAGGGTAAAAACAAGGGTATCGCCGGGGCTGCTTATGGGTTTCGAGGCCAAAGCACGCAAGCGAATTCCCGCGCAGTGTTGAATAAGTTGTTCTGTGGCCTGTATTTTTTGTTGGGCCAGGGGCTTGTCTTTTAAATTGCCCAACAGGGATCTAAGCCGAAACAAACCGGGCAGCAACAATTGGGGCTGCAAGGGGTTAAAGGAATCGATCAACGAGTCAAGCAGTTGTTTTGGGGCGAGTCCCCCCGGGATTTCCGCCAAGGAAGCCGGCAAGCCGTCTAGCGGATCTTTCTGGAACGGTTGGCCTTGAAGCACCTGAAAGTATTCGAGGGTATCGAGCATGGCGGGCATGGTTCCAAACCCTTGGCTTTTGTGCTGGCTGCGGGCCAAAGCGGCAATTTCTTGAACGGTAAGGCCCCGTTCGGGCACGTAATGCCCAACAAAAACGGCCGAGAAAGAATCGGACTGCAAGGCTTCGGGGTTGTTTTGGAAAAACCACCAGGACGTATTCCATAGGGTTCGGGTTACACTCCAAGCAGGCCCCAGGTCGGGGCGGTAATTGGCTTTGGCAGCAAGTTCAACGGCCTTTAGGCCCAGCCTTGCCGAGGAGGTATGGTGGCCGTGGGTTCCGCCGGGTTCTGGGCTAAATCGGGCAATAAGCACATGGGGGCGGAATGCGCGGAGTACCTGCACCATGTCTAGAAGCACCGAATCGGCATTCCAAATGGCTTCGGTTTCTTGGTAGGACTTAGAATAGCCAAAGTCTCGGGCACGGCTAAAAAACTGTTGGCCTCCGTCAATGCGCCGGGCTTGCACCAATTCGTGGCTGCGGATTAAGCCCAGGGCGTCGCCCAGTTCGGGTCCAATCAGGTTTTGGCCTCCGTCGCCTCGAGTCAGGCTTAAATAGGCCGTTTCGGCCTTTTTGTGGTTGGCCAGCCAAGCAATCAGTCGGGTGTTTTCGTCGTCGGGGTGAGCGGCGAGGTACAAGGCCCGTTGGGGGTTGGCTATGCGTTGGAGTTGCAGCAGAATTTCGCCGCTGTGGGGGAATTGGGCCAACAGGGAAAGCGGCAGCAGGAAAAACAGGGATAGGGCTTTTGCCTTCATGTGGCAAAGGTAGGGGATTGCCGCAGAAGGGCAATCCCCAGCATTCATCCCTTACTTAATCTGATACGTCAACGAAAAGCTAAACGTTTGGCCCAACTGGTAATCGGAAACCACAAATTCCTGGTCTTTGTAGGTTTGAACCCTTCGGAAATTGGCGTTCGTTAGGTTTTGCACCATCAACTTCAAGGCCAGTTTGTCGTCTTTACCCAACCACTTGGTAAAGGTTAAATTCAACATAGGCCGGGCTACTTCGTAAATGTCGGGGGTTCCCGCTTGGCTGTTCTCCGACAACCGGGTTCCAAACACATTTAAGCTCAAGGAGGCTTCCATGCGCAAGGCGGGAGGCAAATATCCCAAAGAGGCGTTAAACAAGTAGGGCGATTGCCCTTGGAAGGGTCGGGTGGTTCCAAAATCGGGATTCACCGACAGGATGGAGGACAATTCCACGCTGTCGATGTCGGCCTCAGAAAAAATCAAGGAAGCATTCATGCCCAATTTGATGTTGTCGGCCCATTTTCTTTTTAGAAGGCTGCCTAATTTGCTGCGGAAATCAAGTTCAAATCCCCCCACCCGTGCGCTGGGTACATTGGTGAATTTAAATTCTCCGGTTGAGGAGCCAGTAATGGGGTTAAAGCTGCGCACAATGGGGTTGGTAAATTGTTTGGCATAGGCGCTTATGGCAAACATTTCGCCCGGATTGAAGTAGTACTCGTACCTTAGATCCAGATTCAAAATATCGGTCATTTTTAGCTCTGGATTGCCGTTAAAGGCTGGGGCTCCAATCATATCGTAGGCAACAAAGGGGGCCAATTCGCGCAGGTTAGGCCTTGCCAGGGTTTGACTGGCGGCGGCTCGAATGTTCATTTCGTCGTTGATTTTATACAGCAGGCTAGCGGCCGGCAATACATTCCATTTTTGAATTTGCCCTTGTGAAATGGAGGTATCTTGGCTTTGTACAAACATGTCGGAATATTCTGCCCTTAGGCCGCCAATAAATTTCCAGCGCTTCCATTCGTAATTCAGCATAGCATAGGCGGCTGTAATGGTTTCAAAACCGGTGTACGCGTTTGTGGCACGAGATTGATTCTTTAAAAAATTGCTGTGGATGTAGCGCCCGCCTTGGGGGTACTGACCGCCCTGCAACGTATCTACAATTCCAAAGTTCAATGGATTAAAAAAGCCAGAAAATTCGCGGGTGGGGTCCATTTCTAGGCGAATGACCTGAGGCGAATACCATATATTGTTCGAATCGACGTAGTTCCCATTGCCCATGTTCCAGGTTACTTGAAACCTTTGTTCTGTAAAATCGCGGTCTTTATGCATGAAGTTCCCTCCAAATTTCAGCTTGTTGGCGGTTTTTTTGCCGAGCCGTATTGATACATCTAATTTGCCTTGCCAGGCTCGGTCTTCGAGGTTGCGGTAATAATGAAAAGGGTCGTCAAACGAACCGTTGTCTAAAAAACGGGTTCCATTTAGTCCGGTTTGATAGGCAAACAACTTCATGTCGGGTTGGTCTTGGCGGCTCAAGGTGTGTCCTCCGTTCCACTCCACCTCAAATCGGCCCATAGCCCCTCCGGCGTGTCGGCCTTTTAATTGCAGATTCAACATTGACCGCTGCTGGTACATGTTGGTCATGGTTGTGAAATCGTTGTCGGCCGACGATAAAATCTGAGGGGCGCTTCCACTGCTAATTTGACTGGCTTGCTCGCCCGACTGATTGTACACCAGATTTGCCGAAATTTCGTTGCCCGCATTGATGCGGTAGGTCAAAGAACCCATTCCGCCCAATGTTGCCGTTTCTTGCCCCCGTCGGTCTGAAAAATCAAAAAATTCCTGTAAATCTGAAGCCGAGGTATCCATCAATCGATATGCGCCCAAAACCGCTCCCGAATAATAACTGTAGGTCCGGTCGTAATTTACGCCAACATAATACCCCAGTTTCGATTCGTTCTTGTTGTTAAAATCAAACACATTGCCCACCGCCAAATTAAAAGCATGGTTCATGGGCGTAAACTTCTCGATCGGCACAAAGTTGTTCCGCAGTCCCCTGGCGGTTTGATTGAAGGTGTCGCGGATTCCTGCCGAGGAATTCAGGGAGCGCACCTTCAAATAGAAAATGTCGTTCATTAAAGCAATGGTGGCGGGGTCTTTATAAATTTCGGGCAAAGCGCGGGTGCCGTCATCCATGCCTAAAAAATCTAGTGAGCCCCCCGATTCCGACAAAAAGTCGGAACGAAACGAAGATTGGGTATTTACGGAAATTCCCGTTCCAAAACTAAAGTAAAACCGTTCTGGAAAGGACTTGGTGGTAATATCGACATTGCCCCCGGTAAAGTTGCCGGGTTGGTCGGGAGTAAAGGTTTTTCGTACAATGATGTTGTCCAGCATTCCCGAAGGGATCAAATCTAAGGAGGTAGAATTTCGATAGGGGTCCGAGCTGGGGGTCGTAATCCCATTCAGCGAGGTGACCGAATACCGGTCGCCCAATCCCCGAACCACCACAAATTTATTGTCTTCAACGCTGGCTCCGGTAACATACTTCATGGCGGCTCCGGCATCGCCCGCTCCTGAGCGTCCCAATTCTTGGCTGGAAACCCCATCTTGCACCGCATCGGCATTCTTTTGCATAGCCAACAAAGCCCCTTCCGTGTTGTTCACCTTTTTCGCCTCCATCGTAAACTCCTGTATTTCCATGACGGCCGGCTTGATTGAAACAATTTTTTCAACCGTAGATCCTGCCGCAACTTCCATGTTGGTTATGCTAAGCTTTTGATATCCTACGGCAGAGATGGCCAAGGTGTAGTTTCCGGCAGGCACTTTTGAAAACAAAAACCTCCCGTCCATGTCGGTCGATGTAATGAGCGGGCTGCCTTGCAGCTGAACCGTTGCAAAAAGCACCTCCTCGCCGGTTATTTGGTCAAACACCTTCCCGGTTACGGTGGCGGGCGGCGCCGAATTCATTGCCACCTGAGATTGAACTTGTTGGGAGGCCCAAAGGCAAATCCAAGAAATCAAAAGAAATACGGATTTTTTCATAATTCCTGAATAAAAAAGAAAAGAGACGAACCGAAGCCCGCCTCTTTTCCATACACCTGAATGAAAAACATTAATGATTCACAACCAATTTAACTGCACCGGTTCCAGTAGCGGTGTGTACGTTCAACACATACATGCCCGCAGGAACGGTTGACAGGTCAAGGTTCATGCCTTGGGTATTTCCGTTGGCAGTTAAGATTATTTTTCCAGCGATGTCGCTAAGTACAACCTGAGCAGATTGAGCCGTTCCGTTCAAAGAAACGGTTACCACAGATGATGCTGGGTTTGGATAAACGTTAACTTGGTTTTGAGCTACTTCGATGGAAGAGTTTACTTTCAAGTATCCGTTTTGATCCAAAGCAGTCCAACCGCGCAACCACTCAGTACCGTTGGGAGCAAAAGCACCTTTGTAGGTTACAGGAGTAAAGAAAGGATCGTTGTTGGGGTAAGCGAACAAGTTTGAAGTTACTTGAGCTACGTTTCCGTCTGGACGAGGATCCAACATGTTGATGGCCGTGCGGGCAATGCTCAAAAGACCTGGATCTGCAACGGCATTGCCTTTGCTGCCTAGGTGTGCAATCAAATCAGAACAATCGCCGTCTTCAGAGGTAGAGGCATTGGTTACTTTCAAGAAACCGGCGGTGTCTAAGGTGTTTCCGGCACCGAAGGCATACCAAATGTTGTTGTTGAAAGCCAAATCTCCATCTTGCATACGCTTGTAAGAGTCAATTCCCGAAGCTGCAGCCAAATCTTCCACTTCAAGGCCTTTTTTTGCGTAATCGTACACAATCGAGTTGTTCAAAAACCCACCGGTAGCGTCGCGGTACAATAAGGCAGTGGTATTGTTTGAGTTGGTGGTGTTCGCAGCACCAGAACCAATCAAAGTGGCGTTGAAAACAGTTGCCTGCGACCACAGTGGGCCGCCATCGGGAATGGCACCATCCAATTCAAAAAGGTGGTTGCCTTCATCGGAAGCCTGAATGGCAAACCAGAACTGGCCTTTGCCGCGGTATCCCAAATCCCAGTCAAAAGAATCGTCTGAATTCATAGAAGATACAGCGTACTTCAAATTTACAGCTCCACCGAAAAACTCGATGCCGTCGTCAGAACAAGCAAATACTTCGATGTATTCCAAGGTTGTTCCAGAGCCAACGGCGCCTAAAGTCAACCCATTCAATTCGTTTCCGGGGCCAATTTCAAACCCGGCATGGCGAATTGAAACGTATTTTAGCGTACCTGAGTTGTCGGCATTGTTTGTTCCGCCCATCAGTGCGCGTGGCTCGTTTCCGGCTACGCCTTCCACTTGAAAGGTATCAACCCCTCCGTTTTTAGCAATACCATAACCCAAAACAACCACACCGCCCCACAATCCGCGGTCGGTTTCGTCAAGGTCAGCCGGGTTAGCAACATCGTCTGCTTCGGCGGTAAAGATGATGGGCTGGGTTGGAGTACCCACCGCATTGATTTTAGCTCCGCGAGAAATAAACAAGGCAGAGGCAGGAGCTCCTTGAGATTGAACTTTTCCTTTAATTACGGTTCCAGCCTGAATGTTGAGGGTGGCTCCAGCTTCAACATAAACAGGGCCGTCCAACAGATAGGTGTTGGTGTTTACCCAGTTTACGGTTTGGCCGGCATTGATGTCGGCATCAGTAACGGCAACCGTTTGGGCTCCGACTACTGAAATTCCCAAAAGGAATGAGGCAGCGTGTAAGAATTGTTTCATTTTTTATTTGTTTGCCACAAAAGTAAGGCAGGGCCAAGGTCGGTTGGTTAAGCAATTATTACGTTATAGTTATTAAAATGGGCTTATTGGGTTTTCTGTTTCGCATGAGGGGAATTAAACTCCACTTAAACTCCATGTAAGGTTTGGCGGGTGTTTTGTGCGGATTCGACCTTGTTTTTTAGGGCGTGTTGATTTTGGGTAGGCAAGGAAGCAGATTAATTTGGGGGTTGAGCAGGGCATGAAATTTTAAGGGGGGCTTGCGGCAGGGATTGATGAGGCTACCCCGCAAGGGCCAAACCGGCAGTCAGCCCCCGCCTGGCAGAGCGACGCGAGGAGCTACTGCCGGGCGAGGGCTGGCCCGGTTTTGGGCCGCGGAGTAGCCCAGAAAGCCCGTCTGCCGCCCGCAAAAAACAATCCCAAACCCGCGGGTGTGACCTTAAGCCGCGGGGAGCTTAGCCACGGACAGCTCCAGACTAAGGGAGGCAGGCTCAACCCAAGGCAACAATTCCAGCCGAGGAAATTCCTTTGGCCCCTTTGGGGCTATATCCTTCTGGGCGGGTTGATACCATAAATTCTTCGGCGGGATCAACAACCAGTCCGGCGAGCCGCATAAATTGGCGGTTTGCCAAAACGGGGGTGCTTTTCACGGTTCTATTGACCAAGGCAAAGCGTACTTTTTTGTATTCCAATCCATTAAAGCGGACGGTAAGCAGCACCACCGGTCGGCGGTGTACAGCATGCCCGACCTCGGCAAACGAATGTCCAACAATAGGTTGTTTGTATTGAACATTGCCTAGGCTCCAGTGTAGATACCCTTCTTTTTCAACAATTTTATCGGCGTGCAGGGAACAAGCCGTGGCCCCGTTTCCGGTATCAAATTTAGCCACGAGCTCTCCAATGCCTTCAATGTAAACACATTCGCGAAACCCAATGCAGGATTTGGGTAGGGGGGCATGGTTTCGGCGGACTAGCATATCGGCCAGGCCTTGGGGCAAATCGGGCGCATCGCTGGGAAAAGTAGAAGGTTGTGGATGCACCGCCAGAATGGCGAGTTGTGCCTCTGTTTTAGCCACCAATACTTCAGACCAGATGCAGAAGGTATATTTTGCGGCTTCTTTTGCCATGCGCTCGGCCTCTTGCCGCATTTCATTTGTCCAGTTGCTGGGCAGGGAAGCGTGCAGGAGCACCTGTTCGCGGCGCACCAACCCTTGACGTTGGGCAAAAATCCAAAATCGAGCGAAGGATTGATTGTCCGAGGCTTCAACGGTGGGCAATCCGCGGAACTGCAGGGCCGCCTGTAAAGCATGGGGGTCTTGACACAAGCGTATGGCGGCAGAATTGTTTAATGCGGGCAATTTAGCCTGTTCCAGCTGCATCCAGCGCCTCCAACCGAGATCGTCTAAGGAATCTGTGCAGGCGATAACCAGCGTTTTTTTGGGTCGAAGGGAATGGGTTCGGCCTTGAAAAACCAGGAGGCCTCCGCCGTTGTTTTTTGGAACAAACTCCGATTCATGGGCAGGAGCAAACAGAACTTTTCGCCCTTTTCTTTCAAGGGCATCAACCAAGGCCAAGGTGCCTGACCGCAATTTTTCGCGTTGTTCTAAAACCAGAAAATGAACCAGTTCCGGCGTATTTGGATCGGAATTTTTGGCGGATTTTGACCTTTTCATAGTCGGCGATGGACTACGAATCTACAATCTTTTTGAATAGAATCCCCTGGGCGGGGTATGCATTTCGTTTTCAAATATCAAATCGGTTATCTTCGTTTTTGAAATCGGTTTTAATAACTATGAAAACAGCATTGGTTTTTCCTGGGCAGGGTGCCCAAACCCCCGGAATGGGAAAGGAATTGTTTGAACAGGGAGGCAAGGCCAAAGAGCTCTTTGAGCGCGCCAACGACATATTGGGTTTCCGGCTTACCGACATCATGTTCGAGGGCTCGGCCGAAGACCTAACCGAAACACGTTATGCCCAGCCATCTATTTTTGTTCATTCGGTGGCGGTAGCCCTGCAAAACGGGCACATGCCTGATGCGGTAGCGGGGCATTCCTTGGGCGAATTTTCGGCCTTGGTGGTTTCGGGCGTATTGTCGTTTGATTCCGGATTGCGGTTGGTTCAGGAGCGGGCCCTAGCCATGCAATTGGCTTGCGAAACCGAACCGGGCGGAATGGCGGCGGTATTGGGATTAGAGGATCATGTGGTGGAAGATGTTTGCCGGGGAATATCCGCTTTGGTGGTGGTTCCGGCCAACTACAATTGCCCGGGCCAATTGGTTATTTCGGGAAGCCATGCGGGCATTGAAGAGGCCTGCATTCGGCTAAAGGAGGCGGGTGCACGAAGGGCACTGCCCTTGAAAGTTGGGGGGGCTTTTCATTCTCCGCTTATGGAGCCGGCACGTCAACGGCTTGAGGCGGCCATCCGCGCTACAGATTTTGCTGCTCCGCGCTGTCCGGTCTATCAAAACGTAGTGGCCTGTGCCGTTACCAATACCGAAGAAATTCGGTCTAATTTGATTGCCCAGCTGACCGGTCCAGTAAGGTGGACCCAATCGATTCAAGCCATGGCAACCGATGGAATTCAACGTTTTGTGGAGGCCGGCCCGGGGAATGTGCTTCAGGGATTGATTCGTAAAATTGTTCCTGAGGTCGAAACGGCGGCCGGCTGATTTCGGCTTGTTTGCGATTTTGCTGGGCAAAAACAGAAAAAAGTGCTCTGTGCTTGTGCTCGGCTTTCCCTTTTGCCGCAGGGTTTTCAAAGATTATCCGTTTTTAAACGTTTGTTAAACGTTTACCGAACGGATAATCGCGGTGGGCGGTCGTACCTTTGTAGTGGGGGGCCGGTTTCCCCCCTGGGGGCCCCTATCGGTAGCGCGGTT
>Ga0164292_10003343_pt1 | contig 13129 bp, 15 predicted proteins | sample GEODES117metaG_FD_111486 | JGI IMG/M metagenome (GOLD analysis project Ga0164292, IMG submission 111486) | Eutrophic lake water microbial communities from Lake Mendota, Wisconsin, USA - GEODES117 metaG | ecosystem: Environmental > Aquatic > Freshwater > Lake | place: USA: Lake Mendota... | reverse complement strand
GGCGAAGCGCACAACGCGTTTGCCGGTGGTGTTGTCGCGGGAGGAGGTGAGGCGGCTCTTGGGCGGCTTGGAGGGGGCGATGTCGCTGATCGGGCGGTTGCTTTACGGGACGGGGATGCGAATGATGGAGGCGATTCGCCTGCGGGTGAAGGATGTGGATTTTGAACGGGGGCAAGTAATTGTGCGGGAGGGGAAGGGATCGAAGGACCGGGTGGTGATGTTGCCGGAGACGCTCCGGGAACCGCTGCGGGAGCATCTGGAAAGGGTGCGGATTCTTTTCCAGGAGGATCGCGCGGCGGGCTTGCCTGGCGTGTGGTTGCCTGGTGCGTATGGGGTGAAGGATCCGAAGGCGGGCGAGCGCTGGGAGTGGCAGTGGGTTTTTCCCTCGAAGAGTGTGGGCAAAGATCCACGAAGCGGCGTGCGGCGGCGGCACCATGTGCATGACAACGGAGTGGGAAAGGCACTGGGGGTGGCGGTGCGGCGGGCGGGGATCGCAAAAAAAATCACGGCGCACACGCTGCGGCATTCGTTTGCGACGCACTTGCTGGAGAGCGGGTCGGATATCCGGACGGTACAGGAGCTACTGGGGCACAGCGATGTGAGCACGACGATGATCTACACGCATGTGCTGAGTAGGCCAGGCGTAGGGGTGCGGAGTCCGCTGGATGGGTAGGGCGACCGCTTTGGCTTGGGGTCAACCGACTTGGTAGGGAATCCTAATGTCTGGCCATTCCTTTTTCAAGTCCTTGGAGTTGCGGGAAACTAATATGCAGCCTTGGGTTCGGGCTGTTGCATAAACAATCGCGTCGGGGATTTTCAGGCGGTATTGCTTCCGGATCACGATGGCTTGGCTGGCAATCTCGGCAGAGAGTTCGAGAATTTCAAATGTGCTTAGAAAACTGCGAATCGCATTTTCTTCGGCTGCGTTTGTTGCTCCCACCAAGACTTCAATTAAGGAAATGACACTGATCTGACGGATTCTGTATTGGGCGAGTTCGATCTTCGCATCTTCGATTCCATTCAGGTAATCGATCAAAATATTGGTGTCAAAGACCGCCTTCACGGACTTTCCCATTCCTGGCGTAAATCGTTCTGATACGCAACGCCGTCTTTTAATCTCTGCTTCCAAAGCCCGAAAGCGGCTTCTGCTTGGGGAATGGATTTCACTTTTAAAAAGTCAGTAATTGCTTCACGAACAAGCGCTGCACGGGATTTTTGATAGGTTTTGCCCACGCGATCCAACGACTCTACGAGTTGATCTGGAATATCAATAATCGTTCGCATAGGCGTTATCATACATAGACATCAAGTATCTGCAAGCAGATTCCTTTCGGGTATTGGCGTCCAGCCAAGACCGGAAGGATTTACCACCGAGGGCACACAGAAATTTATTGTTGCAAGTCAAATGGGTGTAGGTGTTTGGCACGTTAAGCTTGGACGGCTCGGCGAGTGGCCACAAGCATTTTTCTCTGTGCTCTCTGTGTCCTTGGTGGTTAATTTCTTATTCTTACCAACCAAGCACTTTGGCGAAGATCAACGGGGCGACGATGGTGGCGTCCGACTCGATGACGTATTTGGGTGTGTTTTCACCGAGCTTGCCCCAAGTGATTTTTTCATTTGGAACTGCACCGGAATAACTTCCGTAGCTCGTTGTGGAATCGCTGATTTGGCAGAAGTAACCCCACAACGGCACGTCGGTGCGGCGGAGATCTTGGTGAAGCATCGGAACCACGCAAATCGGGAAGTCGCCTGCGATGCCGCCGCCTATTTGGAAGAAGCCTATCGAGGATTTGTAGCTGGTCGGCGCATACCAATCAGCCAGCGAAATCATGTATTCGATACCAGAGCGAACGGTGTGAACATTTTTGATATCTCCTTCGATGCAATGTCCAGCATACATATTGCCGAGCGTGGAATCCTCCCAACCAGGAACAAACATAGGGAGGTTTTTCTCCTTGGCGGCGATCATCCAGCTGTTCTTGGGGTCGATCTGGAAGCTCTTTTGGAGATCGGGCGAATCAAGAATCCGCCAAAAGAACTCGTGCGGGAAGAGACGCTCCCCTTTGGCATCGGCGGCCATCCATTCCTTGAGAATCACGTTCTCGATTCGGCGCATAGCTTCCATTTCAGGAATACAGGTATCGGTAACGCGGTTCATATGACGGTCGAGAAGTGCCTGCTCATCAGCTGGTGTGAGATCACGGTAATGCGGAATACGCTCGTAAAAATCGTGCGCCACAAGATTGAAGATGTCCTCCTCGAGGTTCGCACCGGTGCAAACGATACCGTGAACTTTTCCTTGGCGGATCATTTCGGCGAGGGAGATGCCCAACTCAGCCGTGCTCATAGCGCCTGCAAGTGTCATGAGCATGATACCGCCCTGGTCGAGATGGCGCGTATAAGCTTCGGCGGCGTCCTTGAGAGCAGCGGCATTGAAGTGGCGGTAGTGAAGGTCGATAAACTGAGAAACAGGGCCTTGAGACATGATTTTTTAAGATGGATCGGCGCAGATTTTTAGCAGGTTTCGCGGCAAGTGCAAAGAGTGTTCATCAGTTCAGAATCCCATCCGTTGCGAGGTTGTTCACATGCTTTGATACTAAAGAAATAATTTTTCAGGAAACTTCTTCTTCTTAATGCTGTGAACAACCATGAAGAAGTCTGTTCCTCAGGCTTCCCGTGGGCGTTCCACGTGTTTTTGACTCTGTGAAGAAGCTGTGAGTCAAAAATAATGGCTCTGAAAAACTTTGGATTTTCGGTGAGTTGTTGAACTTTGCTGGCATGGATTCACAAGTTGTTCACACACTGTTGACACTTTGGAAAATGTCCACGAAGCGTTCATTTTAAGAAAAATCTTTGAGCTATTGGCATTCGCCGTCCCATGCCGAATGCGCGACTGGTGATCTTGAGACCGGGAGCGGCTTGTTCGCGTTTGTATTCGTTGAAATCCACCTTGCGCATCACCCAGCGCACGGTTTCGGCATTGAAGCCTGCTGCTACGATTTCGCCCATACCGCGATTTTCCTCCACATAGAGTTTGAGAATGGCATCGAGGACATCGTAAGGCGGTAGGGTATCCTGGTCTTTCTGATTGGGACGGAGTTCCGCGCTTGGTGGTTTATCGATGGTGCGGCGAGGTATGATTTCCCTATCGCGGTTCAAATGCTCCGCCAACTTGTAGACCAGTGTCTTTGGCACATCCGATATGGCAGCGAGCCCCCCAGCCATATCCCCGTAAAGTGTGCAATAACCCACGGCGAGTTCACTTTTATTGCCAGTCGTGAGCAGAAGATGGCCGAATTTGTTTGAGAGAGACATCAGCGTGAGGCCGCGAAGGCGCGCCTGCATGTTTTCTTCTGTTGCGTCTTCCGGTCGGTCGCCGAAGATTGGTCGCATCTGGTTTTTAAAAACTTCGAAACTTTCGCCGATCGGAATTTTTAAGTACTCGATGCCAAGATTTTTGGCGAGGGACAGTGCGTCTTCCACGCTGTGTACGGATGAGAAGGGCGAAGGCATCGCGACACCAGTCACCTTATTTGCTCCCAAGGCTTCTACTGCGAGGCAGGCTACAACGGCGCTGTCAATGCCACCGCTCAATCCCAGCACGGCCGACTTGAAGCCGCATTTTTCGGCATAATCTCGAACGCCGAGCACCAAGGCGTGGCGCAAATCCTCAAGGTCGCTGGATTCTTTTTCAATCGATTGATCGGATGCGATTTGAGTGGATTCTTCAAAACCGGGAAGCCGTGTTAGGATTTCCCCATGCGCGTTGACTGCGAGCGAATGACCATCGAACACCAGCTCATCGTTTCCACCGATGGCGTTACAGTAATAAAATGGCACACCATGTCGGAGGGCCTGATTTTTGATCATTTCCTCCCGGCGCTGCGGCTTCCCGAGCTGGAAAGGCGATGCGCTCAGGTTCAGAATCGCCGTGGCTCCAGCGGCACAAAGGGTTTCCACTGGATCACACGAATACAACGGGCGCGGTAAATAATCCGGGGTCCAGATGTCCTCGCAGATCGTAATGCCGAAAATCGTACCACGAATCTCGACCGGCATCGGTTTTGGACAGGGTTCAAAATACCGCGACTCGTTGAAGACATCATAGGTTGGCAGGAGTGTCTTAAGAACCCAGCGAATCGCGCATCCGCGCTCCAGAACGGCTGCCGCATTGAAAAACGGCCGTCCTGACGAGGTGGAGTTCTTTTGCACACAGCCAACAATCCATGCCGCTGAGCCCACTTCGCGGTGGATTTCTTCAAGAGCCTGCAGGCTCATGGGCACAAAGTCGGACTGGAAAAGTAAATCCTGCGGCGGGTAGCCGGTGAGGACCAATTCCGGCGTGAGAATGACATCCGCGCCTTGAGCCTCCAGCGATCGGCATGCCTCCACAATCCGGCGGGAATTCCCCGCCAAATCGCCCACCGTCGAGTTAATCTGCGCCAGACCGATTTTCATAAAATTACCAGAATCCCCATTGTCTCGTTGCCATAATGTAAAGGCCGAGACCGAGATTTGTCACCCCGTGCGCAAGCACGCAGGCGCCGAGGCTGCCCGTCCGCACCGCCACGAAATTGTAGATCACCCCGCAGAGCAGGGCAGCCGGCCAATCCGCCATGCCGTGGACCAGCATAAAAGACACCGACACTACGGCGAAGGATTTCCATTGAAACGTGCCCACCGGCAGCGAGGTGAAATCCTCTCGAATCAGATACCGCATTAAAAACCCTCGCCAAAAAATTTCTTCCACCAAAGGAACGACAATGACCAATCGCGCAAACCGCGCCGTCACAGTCATCCAGTAAAGCACGGAACCCTCGCCAAACACCGTGGGATCGAACCCATCCACCCGCGCATCCGCCCCTAGAAAAGCTTGCGGAGCGATCCACAGAGCCAGCACCACCACACCGGCAGCAAGTGCTAGACAGGTTCCGCCGCGTTTCCCGAAGTCATATTGATGCCAGTAAAAAACCAGCGCCCCTGCGCAGAGCGCTGTCTGAAGCGGATAAATCCAATACTCCGGACTCCGCAACCAGAGCGAATCGGCAGCGGGATTTTTGACGAGAGAGACCAATATCAACCCGCCCATGAAAACCAAAAACGGCACCACATAGGCAGCCAGCGGCGAGCGGATGGAAGATTGCAGAGACATCGGGCGATATCCAATCACACTCCCGTGTCCATTTTAAGATCAACTTTCAGCCCGTAACGAGATCGAGCCATTTGGGATTGGTCTCCGCATGGGTTCCGATTTCCTCGAGGATTTGAGGCAAGGTGGTGGTGGGTTTCCATCCCCACGCTTCGCGGGCAAGTGCGGGGTCAAGGATGGCCCACGGGATGTCGAAGGGGCGGTTGGATGGGGTGCTGGAAATGTGATTCGGGTCGTTGATTGCGAGAGCGGGGCCGATTTTATCCGCGCACCAAGCGGAGAGTTCTCGCAAGGACATGGAGTTTTCGTGACCGCCGCCGAGGTTGATAGTGCGGGGTTTTCCCGTGCCACGAAAATCGATCTGCTCCAGGAGGAGCGGGGCGATATCCCTCGGATGCAGGCAGTCGCGGACTTGGAGTCCCGAGCCGCCGAAGCCGATGTATTTCAGTGGACGCCCGGCGCGCCAAGAGTGGATCCAAAACGAGAAGATGCCTTGATCGGCTTTGCCAAACTGCCCCGCGCCGGCGAGAACACCGCAGCGATTGATCCAGACGGGGAAGCCGTAGGCGTCGCCGTATTCTAGCGCGAGGCACTCGGAGCAGAGTTTCGTGCTGCCGTAGAGACTGATCGGTGGTGCGGTGGAGAATTGCTCGGTGATTCCGCTTCGCGACCAGCCTGGACCCGATGCGGTGGATGGCAACTCAAAGCGGGTCGGAGTTTTTTCCATCGGCAATCCTGCCAGCGCAGCGATTGAATAGACTCGGCTGGTGGAGAGTAGAGTGAACCCTGCTTTCCATGTTTTGCAGAGCTCCAGGAGATTCACGGTGCCGTAGAGGTTCTGGTCCACCAGATCGCGGCTCGACGAGCCATCGACGCCGGCAAGCACACTGGGATTCGCCGCGCAGTCGATGATCCAGTCGCACGCCGGAAGGCTTTCCAGCAGAGTCCGGTCGCGCACATCGCCGATGCGGATATCGCAGCCCAGAGCACGAAGCGGCTCGAGATTTGTCTCGCTGCCTTTGCGCGACAGATTGTCGAGACCCAGAATTTGCAGGTCGGCCCGATGCTCCAGAAGCGTGCGTGTGATCACGGATCCAGCGAAGCCGCAAATGCCGGTGAGGAGGATTTTCATGTGATGATGGGCTTTTTAGCGAACAGATTTTAGAAAATTCCAAGGGTTGAGCACCGGTGTTCCTTCATCGATGAAGTCAATTTCATTGCGCGTGACAACGGTCAATCGATGCACTTTCGCCGTGGCAAGAATGAGGGCATCACGAAGGGGGCGGGTTTGTTTCGCATGCAAGAAGGCACATTCTTCGGCAACGGTCTCATTAACCCCGAGAATTCTCCCTTCGAAGCCGGTTTTCACCTGCCCTTCATACCACCTGGCGAGCGCCTTTGCTCCAATGGCGTCGCGGCGTTGTGCAAGTTCGATGCCGAGTCTAATTTCCATCAAGGAAATTACGCTCAGGTAGCAGGATTCGACGACTTGAGCCGCTTGCCACGCTGCAACGGACGGATCGCACTTTTTGGCGCGCCTCAACTCGGATACTACATCTGTATCGAGCAGGAATTCAGGCATTCAGATCGGCAGGTGCCAGGCTTTCTTTGAATCGTGGGATTTCCAAGTCAACCTCCCCCGCGTCGGAATCTCCTAAAATATCGAGCAAGTTGACTTCGCTACGAGGTTCACTTTTGAGCACTTCTTTTTTCACTAATTGCGCCAACCAACCTGAGAGGGATGTTTTTGCATCCACTGCCCTGTGCCTTGCCAAGCGGCAGAGTTCATTATCAAGACTGATCGTGACATTCATATGATTACACGATTACACGGAAACACGGATTTTCAAGCCGGAATTATTGACCGATGGATTGAGAAACAATGGCCAGGCCTCCAAGCATGACAACGCGTTGATTGGAGGCGAGATGAGCGATCAATCCTGGCGTGGTAACGGGATTTTCCATTCTTTCATGGTTTCTTTGATGCGTTCGGAAATCCAGATGGCGTCGGCCACGCATTTCACGCCTCCGGGGAGCCAGGCTTCCGAGTTGTCCGGGATTTGTTTGCGGCCTTCGGCGATGGCCGTGTTGATCGGGGGCTTGCCTTGCCAGCGCCTCAGCAGGGCTTGCGACTTCAGTAGGGAGTAAAGTCGCTTCTGCCTTTCTACATCGGGACGGTATTGGCGCAAAGGGAGAATTTTATCCGCGCGTCTTCCAGGCTTCGACGATTTGGCGGATGGTTTCCGTGAGGCTGATGGTGATATCCCACGCCGGGTAGTGGGATTTCATTTTCCGGAGGTCGCTGTAGTAGCAGATGTGGTCTCCGATGCGGTTTTGGTCCACATAGGTGAAGGCTTGTTTCTTTCCGGTGAAGGATTCGGCGATCTGGAAGGCTTCGAGGATCGAGCAGGAGTTTTGTTTCCCACCGCCGAGGTTGTAGACCTCCGCGATGCGCGGGGCTTTGCAGAATTCCCACATGAAGCGGGCCACATCCTCGCTGTGGATGTTATCGCGCACTTGCTTGCCCTTGTAGCCGTAGACCTTGTATTCGCGGCCTTCGAGATTGCATTTCACGAGGTAGCTGAGGAAGCCGTGGAGTTCCACGCCGGAGTGGTTCGGGCCGGTAAGGCAGCCGCCACGCAGACAGCAGGTGGGCATGTCGAAATAGCGTCCGTATTCCTGCACCATCACATCCGCCGCGACTTTGGATGCGCCGAAGAGGGAGTGTTTAGATTGGTCGATCGAGAAGGATTCGGCGATGCCGTGTTCGTAGGCGGGGTCATCGTAATCCCAGCGCGTGTCGAGTTCGCGCAGAGCGATGGTATTTGGCCGGTCACCGTAAACTTTGTTCGTGGACATGTGGACGAACGGCGACTCGGGGCAGGCTTGCCGGGCGGCTTCGAGGAGGTTCAGCGTGCCGACGGCGTTGGTGTCGAAGTCATCAAAAGGAATCGCCGCCGCGCGGTCGTGCGAGGGCTGCGCGGCGGTGTGGATGATGATGTCGGGCTTAATTTTGGCAACGAGGTCGAGAACGCCCTGCCGGTCGCGAATATCGAGTTCGTGGTGGGTGAACCCCGGGATGATGTCTGCAAGGCGTTTTTGGTTCCAGCGCGTGTCGCCTTGGGGTCCAAAAAATGCCGCGCGCTGGTTGTTGTCCACCCCGTGGATCGAGCAGCCCTGGCTGGCGAAAAAGATCGAGACTTCGGAACCGATGAGGCCGGAGGAGCCGGTGACGAGGGTTTTCATGCGATGGTGTGAATCAAGCTATTTCAAGAGACACTAGAGTAAAACCAAAACATTGCGCAGCCTGCCCGCTTGCGCCACCGGTTACCTGAAATCTCCAATATCAGGGTTGAGCGCGGGTCGTGATCTTGTATTTCATAGAAGTCATGCTTGCCCGTGAGGCACATAAATCCACATCGTTCAAGGAGGCCGATGAGTGGACAAAACGCCAGTATCAGGCGATGTCCTGCGACGAGCGAATTCAAGCCGCCCGACTTCTGCAGCGCAGGGTGTTTGGAGCAAATCCTCCCGATGTGAGAGAGGCATCCCTGAAGAAAAGCAAATAGCCTAAGCAGGCTCGGTGTCAGGCGAGGGCGCGATTCAGGGCGCTGATGATGGCGTGGATGGATGCGAGTTCGATGTTGGTGTCGCTGCCGACGCCGAAGTAGGTGCGGGCGGCGGCGGTTTTGATTTCGATGTAGCTTACGGCGCGGGCATCGGCTCCGGCGCCGAGAGAGTGTTCGGAATAGCTTTGGATTTCGAAAGGCGGGAGGCTGGTTTGGCCGAGGGCGTGGACGAAGGCAGCGATCGGGCCGTTGCCGGAACCGCGCACTGTGACAGGTTGCCCTTGGAGGTTGAGGTCGGCTTCGATGGTGACTTGCTCGCCGCGCTCGATGGCGCGGAATTCGCGCAGGATCACGGCGCCTTCACGCAGTACATAGGTTTTGAGGAAAAGACTGTGGATTTCCTCGGCTTCGAGTTCGGTGCCTTTTTCGTCCGAGACGGCATTGACGATGCGGCCGAGTTCTTTTTGGAGAGACTTGGGAAGCTGGTAGCCGAATTCCGTTTCGAGGATGTAAGCGACGCCGCCTTTGCCGGACTGGGAATTGATGCGGATGATCGCCTTGTAGCTGCGGCCGATATCGGCGGGGTCGATCGGAATGTAGAGGGTATCCCACGGCTTGCCCAGGGCTTGGCGCGCCCATGATTTTTTAATGGCGTCCTGATGCGAGCCGCTGAAGGCCGTGAAAGCGAGGTCGCCGGCGTAGGGGTGGCGGGGATGGACCTCCATGCGGGTGCAGCGCTCGTAAACATCGCGGATCGCGTTGAGGTGGCTGAGATCGAGGTGGGGATGGATACCGTGCGTGTAGAGATTCAGCGCGACGGTGACGATATCGAGGTTGCCGGTGCGCTCGCCCACTCCGAAGAGCGTGCCCTCCACGCGATCGGCTCCTGCGAGGAGGCCCAATTCCGTGGCGGCGGTGCCGGTGCCGCGGTCGTTGTGCGTGTGAAGCGAAAGCGTTGTGAGATCGAGGCGGGTCAGGTGGCGGGACATCCACTCGATCTGATCGGCGTGGATATTCGGCGTCGCGTATTCGACGGTGGCCGGGAGGTTGAGGATGATTTTGTTTTCCGCTGTCGGCTGCCAGACATCGGTCACGGCCTCGCAAATCTGGAGGGCGAAATCGAGTTCCGTGCTCGTGAAGCTCTCGGGTGAGTATTCCAAACGAATGCGCGAGCCCTCGGCGACAAGCGGCTGCATTTTCTCTTTTAAAAACGATACCGCATGCGTGGCGATGGAGACGATTTGCTCGCGGGTCGAGTTGAAGACATACTCACGCTGCTTCGGAGAGGTCGAGTTGTAGAGGTGGAAAATGATGCTGCCCGCTCCGCGGAGGGCCTCCAGCGAGCGGAGGATCAGATCCTCGCGGCATTGGCAGAGTATTTGAATCGAGACGTCAGACGGGATCAGGTTCTCCTCGATGAGGCGGCGGCAAAAGTCGAATTCGATCTGCGACGCGGACGGGAAACCGATTTCGATTTCCTTGAAACCAATACCGACGAGCATCTGGAAATACTCGAGTTTTTCTTCCACGCTCATCGGTTGCGCGAGCGCCTGGTTGCCATCGCGGAGGTCTACGCTGCACCAAACGGGAGCGGAGGTCAGAGAGCGGCTCGGCCACTGGCGGTCGGGCAGATCGACTTGTGGAAAAGGTCGGTATTTGGTGACAGGCGGCACTTGCATCGAGTGCATAAAGGTAGCACCGCAAAAGCCGACGCGCCAAGTTTTCAAACGAGGCTACCCGATAATATCCACAACCACTGCAGTCGCGTTGTCGCGGCCAGAGGCTGCGATCGCCTCGCGAATCAGAACCGGAGCCGCCTCCCGGGGGGTGTTGCGCAGGATATCCTCGATGCGGCTGTCGAAGAGGCCATCGGTGACCCCATCCGTGCAGAGTAAAAAACGGTCTCCAGGCTCGAGCCCCACGGCACCCATCTGGGGTTCGATCTGTTGCGGGTCTGCACCGAGGACTTTTTGCAGGACATTGCGTTGGGGGTGATTTTTCGCCTCACGCTCGTTGATTTGGCCATTTCGAAACAGCCAGCCGACATAGGTGTCGTCGTTGGTGATCTGCTTCATGCCCCCTGCTGCCGGAAGAAAGTAAATACGGCTGTCGCCGACATGGGCGAAATACATCCAACCCGGAGTGAACCAACAAAGGCTCAGCGTGGCGCCCATGCCACTGCACTCCTCGTAGCAGGAGCCGAGATAGAGCAGCGCACGGTGGATTTCGACAAACACTTCCTGAAGCACATCGCGGAATCCGCTGGAAATGCCCGAAGCACCTTGCGCGAAGACCGATGGCAGAAGCTTGGTGATTTTTTCCACGGCTATCTTGCTTGCGAACTCCCCGGCCATCGCTCCGCCCATCCCGTCGCTCACGGCAAAAACAAAATCGGCTTTGGCAACTTCCTCCTGGCCGATTTTGCCAAGCCATTGTGCTCCGTGCGAATCGACGAGCAGGCCGAGGAATGAATCCTCGTTGTTTTTACGGACCTTTCCGCAGTCCGTGTCACCAGACCACGCAAGGCCTCTCACTGGGGTTGGAATATCACTCATTGCCGGGCTCCAGGATGGTCGCAAACTCAAAATCGATGAGACAAAACCGGCCATCAGACTGGCGGTAGGTGACATTCCGCATGTCGGCGTCGTCGTGACGCACGCCATAGGGTTCAAGTTCGGCGAACAGCTCGCGGCAGCGGGCCTCGTCGAGGTGGTCGACGCGCGTGCCGCAGTTCGTGGTCACCATTTTGAGCGCCTCGGGATCGCTTTCCACGAGCCGCGGCACAAACGGGCAGGCGCGCTTTTCGAGGTAGCGAAGCACCTTCACCTCGTTCGCAAAGCGCTCATCAGCCTTGGGCCCGCGAAATTGCTTATAGACCTTGCCATCGTAGCCTATGCGCACGGTGGCGCGGAGTGTGTCTTTGACCTGTTGCATGAAATTTTTTTGGGATGCCGAGATGACCCGTCCTGCAAATTGGCATATCCTGAGAGGAACGCTGAGCTTTTTCCGATTGCTGGTCCATGGTATTTCTTCTCTAAGAATTACAACTCGTGTCTGCATTTCAGAATATCACGAGGAGATTTACGCCAGTGAATCTCGGCGACCAGCAGTCTGCCAGCCGCTCCGAGCGAAAAGCGGCGCAGGATTTTTCTTGAGACCAAGCGCTGCAAAAGGGATTACCTTCGCACGTGAATCTTTACCTCATCGCCGCCTTTCAAGCCTATCTGCTTGGCTCGATTCCATGGGGCTTTCTTGCCGGTCGAATAAATGGCGTGGATTTGCGCAAGCAAGGCAGCGGCAGCACCGGTGCGACGAATGCCCTCCGCATCCTTGGAAAAAAATGGGGCTACACGGTGTTTGCGCTGGATGCCTTCAAAGGCTGGCTGGCCGTGATGATCGCGTTTCTGGTCGCCCTGAAGGTGTATGACGCGCCGCAAGCCGTGGTGATCAATGCGGGCGTCGTGGGAGCGATTTTTGCGATGGTCGGTCACACCTATCCGATCTGGCTGCTTTTCCAAGGCGGCAAAGGCATCGCCACGGCGGCAGGCATCATGCTCGCGCTGTTTCCGCCGCCGGTTTTCGCCTTGGGACTTTTTGTGTGGCTTACACTTTTCTACACGACACGCTATGTCTCGGTCGCGTCGCTGGGAGCCGCCGTGGCACTGCCGACCGGAGCCGCCGGCATGTGGGCGCTTGGGCAGGGCGATCCCTTGCGCACCGGCATCGCCGGCATCATGTGCCTGCTTGCGATCTGGCGGCACAAATCCAACATCTCGCGTCTGCTCGCCGGTACGGAAAAGCGTTTCGAAAAAAAACCACGCCCCGTTTCTTGAACCATGTTTAAAAAAATCAGCATCATCGGAGGCGGTAGCTGGGGGACGGCACTCGCCCTCCTGCTATCCGAGCACGGCCTCCCGATCACGATCTGGGCGCACAACCCTGCCGTCGCGGAGGAAATCAATTCCCGCCACACAAATTCCCACTACCTGCCTGGAATCAACCTCCCGCACAATGTGAAGGCCACGGCTGATCTGGCGCAGGCCGCAACTGGAGATCTCGTCGTCGTTGTCGTTCCTTCCAAAGTGATGAGGGAAACCGCCCATTCCCTCGCGACCTTGAATCTGACGGATGGCACAGTGGTTGTGTCTTGTACGAAGGGCATTGAATCCGGCACCGGTCTTCTCATGAGCCATGTTCTCGGGGAATCCCTCCCACACTGCCGCTTGGCGGTTCTATCCGGTCCGAATCTCGCTCCGGAAATTGCCCGTCAAATCCCGGCCGCCAGCGTGATCGGGTCTGGACACGACGACTTGCTGGAGCCCTTGCAGCGCATTTTTTCGTCCAAAGCATTCCGCGCCTATACGACAGATGACATCACCGGCGTTCAGCTGGGCGGCGCCTTGAAAAACAT
>Ga0164292_10003341_pt1 | contig 13138 bp, 18 predicted proteins | sample GEODES117metaG_FD_111486 | JGI IMG/M metagenome (GOLD analysis project Ga0164292, IMG submission 111486) | Eutrophic lake water microbial communities from Lake Mendota, Wisconsin, USA - GEODES117 metaG | ecosystem: Environmental > Aquatic > Freshwater > Lake | place: USA: Lake Mendota... | reverse complement strand
TCCCAGGTGGTCTTCGATCGCGGCGGCAACCTGTACCACGGCCGGGTCAAGGCCCTGGCTGACGCCGCCCGGGAAGCGGGCCTTCAGTTCTGATCCCTGCTCTCACCATGACCGAAACCAACGATCAAGTTCTTTCGAACGACATTCCGGCCGCTTCCGATGTGCCTGCAGCCGCCGAAGGCCAGCAGGAACGCCGTGGCGGACGCGGTGAGGGCCGCGGCGGCGGCGATCGCCGTGGCGGCGGCCGGGGCCGCGACAACCGCCGCGGCGGCCAGGAGCGCGACTCCGAATGGCAGGAGCGGGTGGTCCAGATCCGCCGGGTCTCCAAGACCGTCAAGGGCGGCAAGAAGATGAGCTTCCGGGCCATCGTCATCGTCGGCAACGAGCGGGGCCAGGTCGGTGTGGGCGTCGGCAAGGCCGGCGACGTGATCGGTGCCGTGCGCAAGGGCGTTGCCGATGGCAAAAAGCACCTGGTCAAGGTGCCCCTGACGCGCCACAGCTCGATCCCAACGATCAGCAATGGACGCGATGGCGCCGCCAGTGTGCTGATCCGGCCGGCTGCGCCGGGTACCGGTGTGATCGCCGGCGGTTCGATCCGTACGGTGCTCGAACTGGCTGGCATCAAGAATGTCTTGGCCAAGCGCCTGGGCTCAAAGACGCCGCTCAACAACGCCCGCGCCGCCATGGACGCCCTGTCGGCCCTGCGCACTCACAAGGAGACCGCTAAGGAGCGGGGCATCTCCCTCGAGCAGATCTACTCCTGAGGTCCGAATTCATGTCGCTCAATCTCCAGTCACTCAAGGCCAACCCAGGCGCGCGGCGGCGCAAACTCCGAAAGGGTCGCGGCATCGCCGCCGGCCAGGGGGCAAGCTGCGGCTTTGGCATGCGGGGTCAGAAGTCCCGTTCTGGCCGTCCGACCCGCCCCGGTTTTGAAGGGGGCCAAATGCCCCTGTACCGCCGGGTGCCCAAGCTCAAGCACTTCCCGCTGATCAACCCCACGTCGTTCACCGTGATCAACGTGGCCAAGCTTGCCGACCTCAAAGCCGGCAGCACCGTCAACCTCGACTCCCTGGTCAAGGACGGCATCGTGACTAGCCCCAAGCACCCCCTCAAGATCCTGGGCAGCGGTGAGCTCAAGGTCAAGCTGACCGTCCAGGCCGCTGCCTTCACCGCCAGCGCCCGCGCCAAGATTGAGGCTGCAGGGGGCACCTGCGAGATCACCGACTGAGCGGCGGTCTGCCTGCCGACCTATGGTCGTAGCCGCCTGCCGGAGCTTCCGCCCCGGCAAGCGGCTTTTTGCTGGACGCCGCGCAGCTGGGCGTCAGTCAACCTTTGCCACCGATCGCCATGCTTGTCAGCCGGGGACGCAACCCCAGCGCCGGGGAAATCTTCAGCCAGCTGGTCCTTTCCAAGGGTCTCCGCGAGCGGGTGCTGATCACCCTTGGGCTGCTGCTGGTGGTCCGACTGGGGATCTACATCCCCGTGCCGGGCATCGACCGGCTCGCCTTCCAAGACTTCCTGCAGCGGGGCGGCCAGCTGATCGGCTTCCTTGACATTTTCACCGGGGGTGGCATTTCCACCCTCGGGGTGTTTGCCCTGGGCATCCTGCCCTTCATCAATGCCTCGATCATCATTCAGCTGCTCACGGCAGCCCTTCCTCAGCTCGAGGAGCTGCAGAAGAACGAGGGTGAAGCGGGTCGACGCAAGATCGCCCAGATCACCCGTTACGTCGCCCTGGGTTGGGGGGTTCTCCAGAGTGCGGTCTTCGCCCTGATCCTGCGGCAGTACGCCACCGCCGGCATCTCTGAGCCGGTGTTCGTCGTCCAGACCACGCTGGCACTGGTGACCGGTTCGATGGTCGTCATGTGGATCAGCGAGGTGATCACCGAACGCGGCATCGGCCAGGGAGCCTCCCTGGTGATTTTCGTCAACATCGTCGCCACCCTGCCCAAGGCCCTGGGGTCCACGATCGAGCTGGCTCAGAGTGGTGATCGCAGCACCGTCGGTGGAATCGTCGTCTTGGTGCTCGTGTTTCTGGTCACCATCATCGGCATCATCTTTCTCCAGGAAGGCAACCGACGCATCCCGATCGTCAGCGCCAAGCGCCAGGTGGGGGGAGCCAGCCTCTTGTCGGCACGACAGAGCTACCTGCCTCTCAAACTCAACGCCGGTGGCGTGATGCCGATCATCTTTGCCTCGGCGGTTGTTTTTCTGCCGCTGACGATTGCCAACATCACGGGAAGCCCCTGGTTGATCACAGCTGCCAGCTACCTGAACCCCAACAGCAGCACCCCCTGGCTCTACGCCTTGGTGTACTTCGCCCTGATCTGCGGTTTTGCCTACTTTTACGCGTCGTTGACCGTCAACCCGGTCGACATCGCCACCAACCTCAAGCGCAGCGGCGTCGCGGTACCCGGTGTTCGGCCCGGTTCGGCCACTGCCAAATACCTGGGCGCCGTGCAGAACAGGCTGACCCTGCTCGGTGGCCTGTTCCTGGGGGCCGTGGCGATCATTCCCTCGGCCGTGGAAGGTGCCACCCAGGTGCGCACATTCCAGGGATTGGGGGCCACATCGCTGCTGATCCTGGTGGGCGTTGCCATCGACACCGCCAAACAGGTTCAGACCTACGTGATCTCGCAACGCTACGAAGGCATGGTGCGCCAATGAAGGCCCACACCCTGAACGCCGCGGCTTGCCCTTCCCCTTTTCAAACCTGACGCTCCCCTGTCTGTCGTGACCAAGCAACGTCTCCTCTTCCTCGGACCTCCTGGCGCCGGCAAGGGCACCCAGGCCCAGCACCTGGCCGCGCGCCATCAGCTGCTGCATCTCTCGACCGGAGATCTGTTAAGGGCTGAGGTGGCGGCCGCGACTGCACTGGGGCAAGAAGCCGCTGCGGTCATGGCCCGCGGCGAGCTGGTCAGCGATGCGCTGGTGCTGGCGATCGTGCGCAGCCGGCTCGAGCAGCAGGCTGCCAGCCTCAGCCGTGGCGAACCCGGGGGCAGCGGCTGGCTCCTGGACGGCTTTCCCCGCAACCTGGCCCAGGCCGAAGCCCTCGAGGCCCTGCTATCGGAGCTGAATCAGCCGATCGAGCTGGTTGTGCTGATGGAGCTCGATGACGATCTGCTGATGCAGCGACTGCTGGGTCGCGGGCGAGCCGACGACAATGCCGAAGTGATTCGCCACCGCCTCGAGGTCTATCGGCAGCAGACGGCCCCACTGATCGCCTACTACCGCCAGCGCCAGCTGCTGGAAGCGGTGGATGCCGAAGGCAGCATCGAAGCCATCGCCACGCGGATCGAAGGTCTGCTGGCCTGAACGCCTCCCAAATGAGAGGTGGTTGACCCATGTGGTAGGTTGGCGGTTTGCAAATTCGGAGAGCACAATTCCCATGAAGGTGCGTGCCTCAGTCAAGAAAATGTGCGACAAGTGCCGGGTGATCCGTCGCCACGGCCGGGTGATGGTCATCTGCACCAACCCCAAGCACAAGCAGCGCCAGGGTTGACCCTGCCTGCACGGCCTCGCCCTGCGATGGCCTTCCTTCTCCCTGAAACCCTCGAAATCGTTTTTACGTGGCACGGATCGCCGGCGTCGATATCCCTCGCGACAAGCGGGTCGAAATCGCACTGACCTATGTGTATGGCATCGGCTTGACCCGTGCCCAGAAGATTCTGGCCAAGACCGGGGTCAACCCTGACACGCGGGTCAAAGATCTCAGCGATGCCGATGTGCAGAAACTGCGCGGCGCCGCCGAGGGCTACACCCTCGAAGGCGACCTGCGCCGCCAAGAGGGCATGGCTCTCAAGCGTCTGCAGGACATCGGCTGCATCCGCGGCCGTCGTCACCGTCTTGGCCTGCCCGTGCGTGGTCAGCGCACCCGCACCAATGCGCGCACCCGTCGCGGTGCACGCAAGACCGTGGCCGGCAAGAAGAAGTAAGTCCCGCCAAGTTCCGCTGATCCCCGGGTCAGCCGACATGGCTTGCTGCCCCTCATCGCTCTGCCGCAGCTGCACATCTGTTGCCGCAGCGTCACCAGAGCTTTCTCTGTCCCCTCCGATCACCTCCTGCATCCTGCAGGGTTCCCAAGCATGGCCAAACCCGCCAAAAAATCAGGCGCCAAAAAGACCAAACGGAATGTGCCCAATGGTGTGGCACACATCCAGAGCACGTTCAACAACACCATTGTCTCGATCACTGACACCGCCGGTGAAGTGATCAGCTGGAGCTCCGCGGGAGCCAGCGGCTTCAAAGGTGCCCGCAAAGGCACGCCCTTCGCCGCTCAAACCGCGGCCGAAGCCGCTGCCCGTCGGGCCCTCGAACAGGGAATGCGCCAGATCGAAGTGCTGGTGCGCGGTCCCGGTTCTGGACGCGAAACGGCGATCCGTGCCCTGCAGGTGGCCGGCCTGGAGATCACCCTGATCCGCGACGTCACTCCCCTGCCTCACAACGGCTGCCGTCGCGCCAAGCGTCGCCGCGTCTGAATCACGTTTTCGTGTCAGGCCATTCGGCGTCTTCCACCCTTCCGATTCTTCAGACCGTGCTGCAGTACCAAATCGATCGCGTCGAGCATGAGGTCGCTGCCGACCGTTCCCAGACCGGTGTATTCCTGATCGGGCCGCTGGAGCGTGGTCAGGCGACCACCCTGGGCAACGCCCTGCGACGGGTGCTGATCGGCGGCCTTGAAGGCAGCGCGATCACCGCCGTTCGCATCTCCGGCGTCAATCACGAGTACGCCACCGTCCCTGGAGTGCGTGAGGACGTGCTCGACATCCTGCTGAACTGCAAGGAAGTGGCTGTCAACAGCCGCAGTCGTGAGCTCGAGATCGGCCGTCTGGTGGTCAATGGCCCGGCGACTGTCACAGCCGCCGACCTGCAGTTCTCCTCTCAGGTCCAGATCATCGACGCCGATCGCACGATCGCCACAGTGGCCAAGGGTCACAGCCTCGAAATGGAAGTCCATGTCGAGCGTGGCATCGGCTACCGGCCAGTCGACCGCCACGCTGAAGACACCAGTGCGATCGATCTGCTGCAGATTGACGCCGTCTTCAGACCGGTCAAGCGTGTCAACTACGGCGTTGATGAAACCGCCGTGGGCGAAGGCGGTTCCGCCCGCGAGCGCCTGCGCCTTGAAATCGAGACCAATGGCAGCATCACCCCCGATGACGCCATGGCCCAGGCCGCCAATCAGCTGATTGCCCTGTTCCAGCCCCTGGCCAGCCTGACCATGGTCGAGGAGCCCGGCCTGGAGCCCGAGGCCTCGGCCGAGGCCCAGATTCCTCTCGAGGAACTGAACCTGTCGGTCCGCGCCTACAACTGCCTCAAGCGTGCCCAGGTCAACTCGGTCTCCGATCTGATGGGCTTCAGCTACGAAGATCTGCTGGAGATCAAGAACTTCGGCTCAAAGTCGGCCGATGAAGTGATCGAAGCGCTCGAGCGCATCGGCATCACCCTGCCCCAGAGCCGCACCAGCGCCTGAGACTCCCGACCCTTCCCCGACGCTCTCCCTGACACCATGCGACACCAGTGCCGAGTCCCCCAGTTGGGACGCCCCGCCGACCAACGCAAGGCCATGCTGCGCGGCCTGACCACCCAGCTGATTCGCGAAGGGCGGGTCACCACAACCAAGGCCCGTGCCAAGGCCCTGCGCGATGAAGCCGAGCGCATGATCACCCTGGCCAAGGAGGGCAGCCTGGCTGCCCGCCGTCGCGCGATTGGCTACATCTACGACAAACAGCTGGTCCATTCGCTGTTTGACAAAGCCCAGGAGCGTTACGGCGATCGCAGCGGCGGCTACACCCGCATCATTCGCACCGTGCCCCGTCGCGGTGACAACGCCGAAATGGCCATCATCGAACTGGTCTGAAGCCCCTGCGCAGGATCGCTCTCTGCCTCCAATACGACGGCAGTGCCTTTCAGGGCTGGCAGCGCCAGACCAATGGGCCCAGCGTCCAGCAGACCCTTGAAGAGGCCCTGCGGGAACTCGATCCCGCAGGGCCTGCTTTGTGTGTGGCGGCCGGGCGCACCGACAGCGGCGTCCACGCTGCCGGCCAGGTGGTGCATTTCGACGCGGCCGGCCCGATTCCGGCGCAACGTTGGCCCAAGGCACTCAACGGACGCCTGCCTGCAACGATTCGCATCCGGGCCGCTCGACCAGTCCCGGCAACTTGGCATGCGTGTTTTGACGCCAACTACCGGCGCTACCGCTACACAATCCTCAACGCCCGTCTGCCCAACCTGTTTCTGGCGCCGTGGTGCTGGCACCGCTACCAGCAATGGCTCGACCAGGACCTGATGCGCACCGTGCTCGAATCGATGCTTGGCGAGCATGACTTTTCGGCGTTCATGCGGGCCGGCAGCCGTCGCGCCCACGGGCGTACCACCCTGCAACAGGTGCTAGTAGAGCGGCAAGGGGATCTGATCCGCGTGGAGCTGCAGGCCAGTGGCTTCCTCTACGGCATGGTGCGCCTGGTGATGGCCCAGCTGGTCGCTGTCGGCGAAGGCCGGCTGGCCGCCGACACCCTGCTGGAACGCTGGCGCCAGCGGGAGCGCCAGGCCATCAAGGAATCGGCGCCAGCCCATGGCCTCTGCCTGTTGCGGGTGGGGTACCCACAGCCTTTGTTTGAAGAGGCTGAGTGGTACGATTCACAACCGCGGTTTCAATTGAGCGTTCAGGACTCTCCTGGCGAACAAAGGCTCTGAAAGCTTTGTTCTGCCGAGTTCCCGGGCATCAACTGTCCGCCTCAGAGCCCTCCTCCGGCTCCCTCAAAGACCGCGATTCCGGCCCTGCCTCCCTCGCCCCTCCGGGCGGGAGTGTGGATCGGGACAGTCCCAGGGACGTCAGCAGGTAAGGTCACTGAAGCGCGGTTCGCCTGGCCCAGGCCAGGCAGAGCCAAACCCGATACCCGGCCCGGCAGACCCCGGAGCATCACCCGGCGACATGAACAAAACACCCCTACCGTCCATCGACACCCTGGAACGCCAGTGGTACGTGGTGGATGCCGAAAATCAGACCCTGGGTCGCCTGGCCAGTGAAGTGGCTCAGGTGCTGCGTGGCAAGAACAAGCCCACGTACACCCCGCACCTTGATACCGGTGACTTCGTCATCGTCATCAATGCCGACAAGGTGCAGGTGAGCGGCAACAAGCCCACCCAGAAGCTGTACCGCAGGCATTCGGGACGCCCCGGTGGGATGAAGACCGAATCCTTCGCCCACCTGCAGGCCCGGTTGCCTGAGCGCATTATCGAGAAGGCCGTCAAGGGCATGCTTCCGCACAATGCCCTCGGACGCCAGCTGTTCCGCAAGCTCAAGGTTTACAAGGGCGCTGAGCATCCTCATGGTGCCCAGCAGCCCACAGCTCTCACCCTCGATCCTTCCGCTTCCGCACAATGAGCTCCAACTCCGTCGTCTACTGGGGAACCGGTCGTCGCAAAACGGCAGTGGCCCGTGTGCGTCTGGTTCCCGGCAAGGGACAGGTCACGATCAACGGCCGTCCCGGGGACAACTATCTGAACTACAACCCGGTCTATCTGGCCGCGGTCAAGGCTCCGCTGCAAACCCTCGGTCTCGGCAACGACTACGACCTGCTGGTCAATGTCCATGGCGGTGGCCTCACCGGCCAGGCGGATGCCATCAAACAGGGTGCGGCCAGGGCGTTGTGTGAACTGTCCCCTGACAACCGCAAGCCACTCAAGACCGAAGGCCATCTGAGCCGCGATCCTCGTGCCAAGGAACGCCGCAAGTACGGCCTCAAGAAAGCCCGCAAGGCTCCTCAGTTCTCCAAGCGCTGATCGTCCCGATCACAGCGCTGCACCGTACGCGCCGTCTTTTTCAGCCATGCCCAAGGCCGACATCCATCCCACCTGGTACCCCGATGCCAAGGTGATCTGCAACGGGGAGGTGGTGATGACCACCGGCTCCACCCAGCCCGAAATCCACGTCGATGTGTGGAGTGGCAACCATCCCTTCTACACCGGTACCCAGAAAATTCTGGACACCGAAGGACGGGTGGACCGCTTCATGCGCAAGTACGGCATGGGTGGCAGCGATTCGGCAACCGGCACCAAGAAGGCAGCCAATCCTGCCGAATCCAGCACAGAGGAGACCGCAGCCAAGGCCTGATTCAAGCCTGACCCTGCTCTGCCTTGGACCCCCAACTGCTGAACGAGCGCCTCGACGCTGCACGCCGGACGTTTGAGACGCTCGAAACGCAGCTGGCTGATCCTGCTGTCGCCGCTGATCCAACCCAGCTGCAGGCCCTGGCCAGGGAACGTGCCCGGCTTGAGCCACTGGTGCGCGATCAGGGTCTGCTGGAGCAATGCCGTCGCGAAGTCGCTGAAACCAGAAAGCTGCTGAAGGAGCATCGTGGCGACCCCGCCATGGAGGAGCTCGCCAACGAAGAGCTCCAACGCCTGGGCGATCAGATCGCACAACTTGAACACCAACTGACCATTGCGCTGCTGCCCCACGACCCAAGGGATGAGCGCAGCGTGATGCTGGAGATCCGTGCAGGCGCCGGTGGCGACGAAGCCGCCATCTGGGCCGGTGATCTTGCCCGCATGTACGAGCGCTATGCCCAGACGGCAGGCTGGCGCGTCCAACCGGTCAGCGCCTCGGAAGCCGATCTAGGTGGATACAAAGAGCTGATCCTGTCGATCCGAGGCGATGGGGTCTACAGCCAGCTGAAATTCGAGGCCGGCGTGCATCGGGTTCAGCGGGTGCCGGCCACCGAATCCCAGGGGCGGGTGCACACCTCGACAGCAACCCTGGCAGTGATGCCCGAGGCCGATCCCGTCGAGGTTCAGATCGATCCCAAGGACCTTGAGATCAGCACGGCCCGCTCGGGCGGGGCTGGGGGACAGAACGTGAACAAGGTTGAAACGGCCGTCGACCTGCTGCACAAGCCAACCGGAATCCGGGTGTTCTGCACCCAGGAACGCTCCCAGCTGCAGAACCGTGAACGGGCCCTTGAAATCCTGCGGGCCAAGCTCTACGAGCGCGAACTGGCCGAAGCCAATGCCCGCGAGCGGGCCGGCCGTCTGGCCCAGGTGGGCAGTGGAGACCGCAGCGAAAAGATCCGCACGTATAACTACAAGGACAATCGGGTGACCGACCACCGGCTGGGGCGCAATTTCGCCCTGGATCCGGTGCTGGCTGGCCAGCTTCAGGATCTGATCAACGGCTGCATCGCGGCCGACCAGACCCGCCGCCTGGAGGAGCTAGCCCAGCAGGCAAGCCTTGGCTGAACGGCACTCAGGCCAACCCGATCACGTATTTGGCCCAGGTGGAATGGCGACCGCCGCCCATGTGCCGTGTGGCCTCAAAGCTGAGGTTGCTCAACGGCCGATGGGGTTGCCTGAGCAGGGGCATTCCCGCCTCCCGTGGGGTGCGGTTGCCCTTGCGCACATTGCAGGGCAGGCAAGCCGTGGTCACGTTGTCCCAGCTGTCGCTGCCGCCCCGACTGCGGGGCATGACGTGGTCAATCGACAGGGTCGCTTGGGTCGTGCCGCAGTATTGGCAACTGTGCCCATCGCGCTGAAACACGTTGCGCCGCGTCAGGGGCAGGGGCCTGTAGGGGACCCGCACAAACTGGCGCAGACGGATCACGGTCGGCAGCAGTTGGTCAGGCCGCAGGGGACGCGAAGCATCGTGCTCAAGACCTTCAGCCTTACCTTTGAGCACCATCACCATGGCGCGGCGCCAGCTGGTGATGTTCAGCGGCTCGTACGAAGCATTGAGGACGAGAACCTGGCTCATGCCAGCTCCCTTGGATGGAAGCATGCTAGGGGGAATTGCCCTGGCCGCATGGTGCCCCTGCTTACCCTTTGGGCTGCGCAGTGGCCATGAACTCCTTTTCCCTGGCATCGCAACCCGAGCCCCACGAGGCCGGTTACTCCCGCCAGCGCGCCTGGGTCGAGGTCGACAGCGCGGCGATCACCCGCAACGCCGGCACCCTGTCCGCCGGCCTGGCCGCAGGGTGCCAGCTGATGGCCGTCGTCAAGGCTGACGGCTATGGCCACGGGGCAGTGCCGGTGGCCCGAGCTGCCCTGGCCGGAGGGGCCAGCAGCTTCGGGGTGGCGACACTCGCCGAAGGGGTGCAGCTGCGCCGTGCAGGCATCACCGCACCGGTGCTGGTGCTCGGCAATTTGATTCACCCTGATGAGCTGCGCAGCTGCCTGCGCTGGCAGCTGATGCCGACCCTCAGCGGCATGCGCGAGGCCCTGCTCTGCCAGAACCTGGCCGCAGCCGCCGGGCGGCCGATGGGGGTCCATCTGAAGCTGGACACCGGCATGACCCGCCTCGGGATCGACTGGCAGGAGGGTCCGCGTCTGGTGGCCGCCCTCTCTGAACTGGCCGACGTGCAGTTGCTGGGGGTCTATTCACACCTGGCCAACGCCGATGTGCCACCGGCGGAGGATGGCGGCATCACCGCCTGCCAGCAGCAACGGTTTGACGCCGTGTTGGAGGCATTGCAGCAGCAGCAGCTGGAGGCCGGTTGCCGTCACCTGGCCAACTCGGCAGCCACCCTGCGGGGTCAGCCCTTTCACTACGACATGGTGCGGGTCGGCCTGGCGCTCTATGGCCACAGTCCGGCCCCACACCTGGGAGCCACGGCCATGCTGCAGCCGGCGATGCAGCTGCGGGCGCGGGTCAGCCTGATTCGATCGGTGCCGGCGGGGGTTGGCGTCAGCTACGGACACCGCTTCATCACCAGCCGTGCCAGCCGCCTGGCAGTGGTGGGCATCGGTTATGCCGATGGCGTACCGCGCCAACTGTCGGGTCAGATTGCCGTGCTCCACCAGGGTCAGCGCCTGCCCCAGGTGGGGGCGATCACGATGGACCAACTGGTGCTTGACGCCACCGACGCCCCTGATCTTGAGGTCGGTGACGTGGTGACCCTGCTCGGCCAGGATGGGGACCAGCAGATCACGCCCACCGACTGGAGCCACCGCTGCCAGACGATTCCGTGGGAAATCCTGTGCGGCTTCAAGCATCGGCTGCCTCGGTTGCCGCTGGGTGCCCACTGAGCCGCCCACCCACTGATAAGCTCAGTTGAGCCCCTGGAGAGGTGGCTGAGTGGTTGAAAGCGGCTCCCTGCTAAGGAGTTACAGGAGGCAACTTCTGTCGAGGGTTCGAATCCCTCCCTCTCCGTTGAAACCAGGTCCAATCGTCGGCAGGTCCAATCGTCAGGAGGTGTAGTCCTCCTCCGTGGACCTCGCGTTCCTGGCGTCGACAGGCACTGGGCTGACCATGGCGCCCTGGGCATCCACAACCTCCGGGGACCAGGACGGGGTAGCGGTCAGAAGCAACACGCGAGCGTGAACCGACAACTCCTGCTTGCCCTACCGGCAATCACCCAGACACAGATGACGCCAAGGCACCTGGCCAGACTTGCCTTGAATTGACATCCCTGGACACAGAGTGATGTCTGAGCAGAACAGCCATGATTGATGACCACGGGTAACCTTTTCGCATCGGTCTGAGTCCCTGTGAAGCACGCTCTGCTGCTTGGTTTCCTGCTGCTGCCGGCCACGGGTGCTGCGGCCAAACCGCCTGCGATTCAATGCCCCGGCAACACCACCGTGGAGATGCGCTATTGCACCAGCAAGTCCCTGGAGCAGTCCGAGGCCCAGCTCAGCAAGAAACTGCCAGGGAAGCAGCTGCAGCAATGGCGTGACACGACCCAACGCGTCTGCGCCCAGGCCTACGCGGCATCCCGGGACGGCACGATCTATCCGCAACTGGTGATGGGCTGCGACGATCGCCTCAATCGCGCCTTGCTTCAGGAGTTCAAGCCGATGGATCAGCCGTAGGCGGCATCAACAGCGGTCTAGGGCAATCAGAGCTGAGCCGGCATACGGGTCCAGCAGTTTGACGTCATCGTGGCCATGCGCCCGATCAGCCACCCTGTTCAGCAGGGCGTCGACCAAGCCACGGGTCCTGGGATGGAGCGCATACTCAACTCGGACCACCAGAACATCACCAAAGGCCAACGGCAGCTTGAGCGGCAGCACAACCCAATCAGGCCCATACAGATGCAGCGTCAGCGGCGAGGCGATGCCCACCAACAGATCTTCCACGGCCGCCGGAGCAGACTGACCAGCACCAGCGTCATCGCTGGAATGGACATGAGCCCCACCCAGACCCAGTGAGGACAGCATGGCCTCAAACGTCGGAAACGCATGGGCCGGCAATGGCAGCAGCGGATAGGCACTGACGTCGCTGAAACGGGGCGACCTCAGACCAAGCAGCGGATGGCCCTGCTTGACCACCAGATAGGCCGGCATGGTGCACAACGGAAGCGCACACAGCTCGGGGTCGCGTGGATGATCCGGCGACGAACACAACCAAGCATCAAGAATACGGTTCTTGATCAATGCCAAAGGTTGCTCATAGCCAAGGTAATTCAGATTGCCTTGGCTCCAGCGTGGCAGATCAAGATCCTCACAATGTGCGGCCAACCAATGTTGAGCATCCAGGCGCAGAGGTAGGTTGCGCGACCATCGATACGCCTGATGCACACGACGCTCGGCATTCAGCAACGCGTCATCGCCCTGGACACACCATTCGGCGGCGTGTTTGAACAATGTGACGCCAAACAGATCCTGACAGACCCTGGCATGGCGACTGATGGTGGACTGATTGCAACCCAGCACATCCGCCGCCCGCGCTCCGGTTCTCAACCAGAACAGGTGATCAAGCGCCGCAAGGCATTCAACCGTAACCACACACAACCAATAACCCCCCCAGTCAATTAATCACACAGATCACCACCCCACGCAAGGCGGCCCAGATCACTTGAAGAGATCTTGCGCCCTATTCACTTTCTGCATAAGCCTGAGCGACAGGCGTGGAAAGCGGGGCGGCGGGCGCGATCTCGTGATGAACCAGGGCCAATCGCTGGACCATGTCGCGCAGATGGTCCAACAGCTGTTGCAAGCGGGGACTCGCCGCCAGTGCTCGCCTGAACACCAGGGCATCGCCGGATGTGAAGGGGAGCAGCAGGGGCAAGCGGCGGAGGGCACCCCCACTGACCTCCATGCTCAACGGAGTGCCATAGCCAACCACCAGCTCGGACTCCGCCTTCCCCTCCCACAGATCACGCCGGTAACGGGTCATCCGCACACCGTCATTCCAAAGCCC
>Ga0164292_10003339_pt1 | contig 13139 bp, 9 predicted proteins | sample GEODES117metaG_FD_111486 | JGI IMG/M metagenome (GOLD analysis project Ga0164292, IMG submission 111486) | Eutrophic lake water microbial communities from Lake Mendota, Wisconsin, USA - GEODES117 metaG | ecosystem: Environmental > Aquatic > Freshwater > Lake | place: USA: Lake Mendota, Wisconsin... | reverse complement strand
CGACCTCGACGGCTGCCAGGAGGGCCTGCCACGACACCGCGCGCCGGTTGGCAGCGGTCAGGGGGAAGGCCTGGCGCGATCGAGCCCTGCCCGGGCCCGTTCGTCGTTTTCATCGAGCGTCAGGGCCCGCTCGTAGGCCGCAGCTGCCGCGTCGTCCTCGCCGCCGCGGAGGAGCGTGTCGCCGAGGAGGATGAGATGGGGGACGGTCGGGTCGAGGTCGACAGCCCTCCGGGCCGCCTCGAGGGCGGCGGCCGGATCGAGCGTCGCCTGGGCTCGGGCGAGGAGCGCATGCCCCTCGGGCCGCTCCGGGGCGAGGGCCACCACGCGCTCGAGGGCCGTGGCCGCCTCCTCCGGGAGCCCGAGGGTGAGAGCGAGCCTGCCGATTCCGAACCAGGCCGCCGGACTCTCCGGAGAGCGATCGCACCATGCCTGGCGGACGCCCATCGCCTCACGCGTCCGTCCGGTCTGCTCGTAGAGCGTCGCGAGGGCCTCGCGGCTGTGGTGATCGTCGGGGTCGAGTTCGATAGCCCGCCGCCAGGCGATCGCCGCGCGGGTACCGTCGCCGAGCCGGGCATGAGCCACGGCGGCCCAGTAATTCACCGTCGCCGCCCACGGTGCCGGGCCGACGCCGTCGAGCGCCTCGAGGGGGCGGACGGGATGGGCCGCATCGCGGCGATCGCGGAGGCGGTGAACGAGTTCGAGGCTGACCGGGAGCGGCTCGGCACGGCCGATGTTCTGGATCGCCTCCGCCATGCCTTGCGTGGCGTCGCGCGATGTCGGCTCGACCTCGATCCCCCGCTCGAAAGCGTCGCGTGCCGCGACGGCATCTCCGGCCACGAGACGCGTCCTGCCCAGGAGACACCACCCCTCCGTCGCGCGGGGATGATCGTCAAGATAGTCTTGGAGCAGGTCTTCGGCGGCACGTGTGTCCGCTTTTGCAAGGAGGGTCTCGACGAGGCTGTCGAGGATCACCAGTGACTCCGGGTCGGCATCGAGCGCTTCCCGGTAACGCGATTCAGCGGTGGCGACATCGCCGCGCTCGAAGGCCGCATCGCCGAGTTGCCGGAGGGCATCGGGCCAACCGGCGTCGAACGAAAGGGCCCGGTTCCAGAGCGCCGACGCGCCGTCGTCGTCGCCATAAAACCTGTGCACCGTCCCGAGCAGCGTCCATCCTGCCGGATCGCCCGGCGCCTCGCTCAAGAGCGTCTCGGCCACGTCGAAGCACTCGTCACGGAGCCGGGCCTGGAGCTTCTCCCCATCGCTCGCGCCGGCCTGCGCGAAGGCCGGACGGGGGGGAACATCGGCCGGCAGACTACGGGGCGGAGGTGTTTCGACCGTGGCCTTGCGGCCGGCTTCGGCGGAAGCCCGGCGGGGGGGGAGCTTTTCCTCCGGATCGCTGCACCCGCAGGCAAGCAGGAGCGCCAACGCCACCCCAGCGGCGAACCGCGGACGGAATCTGAACGCACCGGGGTGGTGCCGTGCCCCGCCTGTCGCCACGTCTGCGGTCTCCGGACAAACCTGTTGCACGTTGGAATGATACGTTCGCGTCGCGACCCTGGGACCACGCGGCCCTGTCGATGGACCGCGGCGATCAGAGCGATTTGAGCCAGGCGACCAGGTCGTCGACCTCGGCCTCGGTGAGGGGCGGCTGCCCGGTGATCTTCTCGGGGGCATGGGGACCGGTGAGGAGATCGTGGAGCGATCGCGCCTTGGCGTTGTGGAGCCAGCGCGTCTTGCGGAAGCCGGCCAGGAGGGAAGGGGGGCTGTACGAGGGATAGCGGTCTCCCTTCCGACCCAGCCCCACGTCGTGGAGGCCGGGGCTCGTGTAGAGCGGCGCGCGATGGCAGTCGCTGCAGCCGGCGCGTTGCGACTCAAACAGCGTCCGGCCACGCTCGGCCGCCGCCGACAGGCTTCCGTCGGCCTCCCGGAACGGGCTCGGCGGCGCTTCGAGCGACGTCAGGAACGCCGTCAGGGCGGCGACATCGGCGTCGCTCGGCTCGGGCGCCTGCATCGTGTCGATCATCGACTTCTTCACGGCTGCGAAGAGCTCCTCCTGCCAGCCGTGCCAAGTCCAGGGACCGGTGTCCGCCAGATGCCACAGCGGCAGCACCGTCTTGTAGCTCCCGACCGATCCGTCGTTGAGGGTGTCGAACGTGACCGTGTTGCCGCCCCCTTCCCAATGGCAGGTGTGGCAGGAGTACCACTGGTCGAGGCTCCGCGTTGCGTCATGGAAGATCGCCTCGCCACGGCGCACGAGCTGCTCGTCGGCCGTGGGCGTCTCGCCCCGATCGAGCGGAATCGAATCGATGAGCTCTGGGCCGACAGGATCGACCTCCTGGACGGAGTCGAGGAGGGCGTTGGCGACGAACACCCGCAAGCGATCCGCCGTGGTCGCCACGCCGAGCGGACGGCCGCCGAGTTCGAGGCGTCGGAACCGGCCGCGATCGGCCGCCAACGAACGGTCCATCACCTCCGAGCCGCTGATCTGTGTCCAGGGGAGCGCGGAGGTGTCGAGGCGGAGGAGTTCGTGCGTCCCGCCGGCGGCCACGAGGAGCGTCCGCCCCCCATCGACGACGGCCAACCCCAGGACATCCCCCACGGCGCGGCCGGGGACGTCGAGCGTCAGCCCCTCGAGCGTGCCGCCATCGGGCCCGATCGCCAGCCTGCCGATCCGACTGCCGGTCACCCACCCTCGGCGAATGTCGCCGGGCGAGGTGAAGCCGCCGCCGTCGTAGGTGAAGGTGAAGTAGAGCGTGGCACCATCCGGCGTGAACGCGGGTTGGCCGAGGTTGAGCCCCTTGAAGGGGTGCCGCGAGCGCACCTGCCGGTCGCGGGTGTCGATGAGGACCACCTCGCCACCGGCAGCGCAGGCCACGGCGACGGTAGCACCATCCGGGGAGATCGCCACGTAGCGGGGCAGGGGAGGCGTGGGCACCGGCTCCGACACCTCGAGCGACCGCAGGTCGACCGCGACGACCGCGGCGTCGGCACTCCGTGGGACCCATGCCGTGGCGCCATCCGGCGACAGCACGACGCCGTGCGGCTCGAAGCCGACATGCACCCGACCGGTTTGGGCGAGGCGGCCGTCCTCCACGGCGAGCATCACCAGATCGCCCGACTCGGCGGTCACCGCCACGAAGCGGTCCTCGCCGAGGGGGGCGATGGCAGCGGGGCGACGACCGATGAAGCGCTCGTCGGTGACGGTCCGGTCGTCACCGACAAGCGACACCGTCCCGGCGGCCCGATTGGCGGTGGCGAGCCACCGGCCGGTCGGCGAGACGGCCACCGCCACCGGCGTCCGCCAGACGATCCGCCCGGAATCCTCTTTCGGCGTCTCGACGTCACTCCCACCGGCCGCGACGGCGACGATCGCGGCGAACACCCCGCCGGCGAACCATGCATGGCCGAACCGTTTGTGCATGCGATCTCCCCGCCTCGTTCGAAGGCCCTCGTGCCGCTAGTCCGTCGCGATCCAAGCCGCCAATCTTACCAGCCCACCCGTCGGCTGGCAGCGGCAACGATTCCCTCCTGCCGGGCCAGGGATGCTTCCGTGCCGGGCCCCATCCCCGGTACAACATTCCCTCGGCCTCTTCTCCACGTCCCTCCGGGATCTGACCTTTGTGCGGAGATTATCGATGCGCCCCGCCGTGCGAGCTGAACGGATCGGGTCCCCCTCCGGGCCGCGGCCTGGGTTCACGCTCGTGGAACTCCTCGTCGTGATCGCGATCATCGGCGTCCTCGTCGGGCTCCTCCTTCCGGCGGTGCAGGCCGCGCGCGAGTCGTCCCGGCGGACGTCGTGTGCCAACAAGACGCGGCAACTGCTCATCGGTCTCACCCGCAGCCACGACACCGCCCGCCGACTGCCCGCGGCGATCGACCGCTACCCGGCCCAGGCGGTGACGTTCGCCACCAAAGGCTTTCCGGCGTCGGCTCAGCCCGGCGGATTCAGTTGGATCGTCCACATCCTCGCTTACATCGAGGAGTCGACCCTCCACAGCGGCATCCTCGCGGCTTCGGGGCGACTCGGCCGTGGCGCTCATCCCTTCATGCCGACCCTTGCCATCAACGGCGGGCCGCATCCCTGTCAGACACCGATCCCGCTCCTCCAGTGTCCGTCGTACGCCGGTCCGCCGACGGTCACCGCTGCAGCCGGCAGTGGATGGCACTCGATCTCTACCTACGACGGATCGACCCCCTATCCCACGATCGCGATCACGAATTACAAGGCGATGGCCGGCGTCGCCTCCCAGCGGAAGGTGGCGGGATCGACCGACACGTCGACGGCGGGCTATGCCGACAACGGCGGGATGCCGCTCAAGGGCCCGAGGACGGTCGACCCCGACACGGATGACCTCCCCTGCCTCGGTCTCGACTTCGACGCCTTCCGTGACGGGACTTCCACGACGATCCTTCTCTCGGAATCGAAGGAGGGGGGCAACGCCGCCTGGATCGACGGCATGCAGGCGTTCGTCGTGGCGCTGGCCGACGACTCCGCCACGCTGCCCCGCCTCGAGGGGAAGGCGTGGACGGTCGGCAACGCCAAAGCGGCCCTCGGATACGGTCCGACCGCTGCGGACACGTCGCGCGTGAGCCTCGATCTCGGCACACGCGGGACGCGGGGCAATTCCGCCTGGGGGCCGAGCAGCGACCATGCCGGCGGCATGGTCACGACCGGCTTCGGCGACGGCCACGTCACCAGCCTCGCCACCGACATCGATCCGGCGGTCTACTTCGGCCTCGTCACCCGCGCCTCGGGGGAGACGGTGACGGCGGAATGACCGACGCCTCCTTGCGATCGATGCTGAGACGAAGGAAGTGCGTGGCACAGCTGATGCAGGGGTCGTAGCTACGGATCAACTGCTCGCAGCGGAGCGTGGCTGCAGCATCGTCGAGGGGAAGCACCTGCGGCACGAACGCCCGCAGATCGGCTTCGATGCGGGCTTGGTTCTGCGAGGTCGGCGGGATGATCGCCGCCCCGCTGACCAAGCCGTCGGCGTCGATCGAGTACCGATGCCAAAGAAGCCCCCGCGGCGCCTCGGTGGCATGGCTTCCTACGGCGGCGCGCGGCGAGAAAGAGGCGGTCGAGTCGGTCTGCGGTCGCGTCCATGCCCGAGCCAGTTCCAGTGCATCCTCGCAGGCCGCGGCGATCTCGATCGCGCGGGCGATGATCGAGCGGAAAGGATTGAGCATCGGCCACTCGCACCGGGCCGCCGCCAGGGCCGCTCTCGGGGGAAGCCGGTCACGGCACAGATTCAACCGCGCGAGCGGCCCGACCGAATAGGGCCTGCCCGAGGGGATCCGCACCGCATGGAGCGCCGTACTCCACGACACCTGCCGCTCCTCGAAGTGATCGGGAAAGGCATCCACGGAAATGTCGAGGCCGTCGCTCGACACGATCCGCCCCTCGTTGAAAGGGTATTCGGCTTCGTGTCGCAGGGCCACGAAGTCGTGCGGACGCTCGAAGGGGGGGAAGTCGAAGCCGCTCACCCGGTCGACGAGGTCGAGCGCGACGTCGAGCCCCCAGACGAGATCGGGCACCAGGCCACGCACCGCATCGACATCGGGCCACACATGGAAGCCGCCGACGGCGACGTTGACGGGGTGAACGGCCCTGCCACCCACCACCTCCATGATCCGGTTGCCCAGTCCTTTGAGCCGGAAGCCGGCCTCGACGAGTGCCGGATGGTCGACCGCCATCGTGAAGCCGCTCTCGTACCCGAGGAAGTCGGGGGCGTGGAGGAGATGGACATGAAGGGCATGGCTCTGGATCCATTCGCCGCAGTACAGCAGGCGGCGCAGCGTGCGGGTGCCTTCCGGTGGCTCGATTTCCAGGGCGTGTTCGAGCGCGTGGCAGGCCGTCATCTGGTAGGCGACCGGACAGATCCCGCAGATCCGTGCCACGATGTCGGGCACCTCGCGGAGACTACGACCGACGAGGATCTTCTCGAAGAACCGCGGCGGCTCGTAGATGTTGAACTCGGCGATCTCGATTCGATCCCCCTCGACACGGATCCGCAGCGCTCCTTCCCCCTCGACGCGGGCCAGCGCCTTGACGGTGATCGACCGCGACGTGCTCATCGTCCACCGTCCTTTTCCCGAGCGAGGGCGGCGAGTCGATCCCCCTCGGTACGGAACGACGGGGCCCAGGCGTTGATCCCGCGGACGAGCCGGAGAAGGTCGTCACGCGGCACGCCTCCGGCCTCGTAGTGGCCGGTGAGGCTGACGAGATTCGCCGTCTCCGACGGACCGAAACACCCGAAACACTCTCGGCCGTGCGCAGGGCAGAGGGCATGGCAGCCGGCCTGCGTGACGGGCCCCAAGCAGGCGATCCCACGGGCAACCGCCACGCACACCGTGCCCGCCGCCTTGCACTCGGCGCAGACGCTCGTCGACGGCACGCGTGGTTTTCTTCCCACGAGGATCGCGGTGAGGATCTCGACGAGCTGACCGGTGTCGATCGGACACCCGCGGAGCTCGAAGTCGACCGGCACGTGTTCGGCGATCCCGGTGCTCGTCGCCAGGGTGTCGATGAATGCCGGGGTCGCGTACACGGCCCCGACGAAGTCGTCGATCCGGCCCCAGTTACGAAGCGCCTGGATCCCGCCCGACGTCGCGCACGCGCCGATCGTGACGAGATACCGGCACTGCCTGCGGATCTCCAGGATCCGCTCGGCGTCGTGTGGCGTCGTCACCGACCCTTCGACGAAGCCGACGTCGTAAGGGCCCGGGTCGACATGCGCGGAGGCTTCGAGAAAATGGACGAAGTCAACCCGGGCCAGGAGCTCCGGGTGTTTGCCGATCGCCGCGAGGAACTGGAGTTGGCAACCGTCGCACGATGAGAACTTGAACACCGCCACCCGGGGCCGGGGAGCGGTGGCGGCGGCCGGGGACCCTGCGGCCGGAAGCACGGGGGGCGCGGGTGTCATGGGGGGGATGGATGTCATGAGACGGAATCCCGGCAGGCGGTCAGAGGCAGCGGACGCCGAGGAGGCTCTCGATCCGGTCGTAGCGGAACACCGGGCCGTCGAGGCAAACAAAAAACGGCCCGAACTGGCACAGGCCGCACTGGCCGACGGCGCAGCTCATGTTCCGCTCGAGTGACACCCACACTCGCGAGTGTCCGAGGCCGCGTCCGGCGGCGACGCGGGCGACCCCTGTCATCATCGGATCGGGACCGCAGCAGAGGATCCCCGTCGACGAGGCGGCGAGGGGGAGCCCGGCGAGGCGATCGGTCACCAGGCCGACGGGCCCCTGCCAGGTGGCCTCCGCGGTGTCGACGGTGCAATCGACCGCGATCCCCGCCCCCTGCCAGGCGTCATGTTCGCTCGTGTAGAGGAGCCCGGATGGGGTCTTCGCACCATGGAGGATCGTCACCCGGCCGAAGTCGTCGCGGCGACGGACGATGTCGAGGATCGCGGCCCGTTGCGAGGCGAGCCCGAGACCGCCGGCGACGAGGATCACGTCTCCGCCGGACAGCTCCCCGAGAGGCCACGGTTGGCCGTACGGGCCACGGATCAGGATCTCGTCCCCGACGGCGAGCCGGGCCAGGGCATTGGTGACGTTGCCGACGGCGCGGACCGTATGGGTGAGCAGTTCGGGCGCTGCCGGATCGGAGCTGATCGAGATCGCCGCCTCGCCGATGCCGGGGAGATAGAGCATGTTGAACTGCCCCGGCAGGAACCGATACTCCGCGCGGACGCGGGCGTCACGGAGCTCGAGGTCGTAGCTCCGCACGCCGGGGGTCTCGTCGCGGAGGGCGACGACCCGCGCCGGATGCGTCCGCCACGGGTCGGCGGCGAGCGTCGTCGGCCGGGGGCGGCCGTCGGTCACCGGGCTACCGCTCATGACGTTCCCCCCGTCGCAGCGGAGGGAGACTCACGGATCGCCGCCACCTCGGCGGTGAGGTCGATCCCCACCGGACACCAGGTGATGCAGCGGCCGCAGCCCGTGCAGCCGGAAGTGCCGAACTGGTCGATCCAGCCGGCAAGCTTGTGGGTCAGCCACTGCCGGTACCGCGACGCGGTGGTGTGGCGGACGCTCGTGCCGTGCATCCGGGCATGGTCGAGGGAGAAGCAACTCTCCCAGTGACGTTCGCGGGTCACGGAATCGCCGGAGAGATCGGCCACCTCGGTGACGCTCGCGCAGAAGCAGGTCGGGCAGACGAGCGTGCAGTTCGTGCAGGAGAGGCAGCGGGCTCCGACGTCGTCCCAACGCGGGTGGTCGAGATTGGAAAACAGCAGGTCGCGGATGTTGCCGGTGTCGAGGCAGCGCCCGCTCGTGGCGCCCTCGCCCTCTTTCCCGCGTTGCCACATCGCCCGTTCGAGGTCGGCAGGCACCCGCTCGGCCGCGGTAGCCTCGTCGGCCGAGCAGTGGCCGACAAAAACCTCTGCCGCCACGGCGGTCATCACCGCGGCCCCGCGCTCCGAGCCGATTCGGCAGGCATGCCGGCGCTCGCCGAGCGCGGGCGCCACGGCATCGGCCGGACCGCTGCCGAGATCGGTGAGCGTCAGATCGGCCGTCCGGCCTGCGGCGGCCGAACAGGCGGCGGGCCCCGATCCGGTGGAGTGACAAAAACAGGTGGGGGCCGCGCGACGGCAGTCGACGGCCACGAGGAACAGCTTGTGGCGACGTCGCTCGTAAGCTTCGTCGACATGGCCATCGGGCTCGGTCCGGCCGCGGAGAAAGACCCTGTCTTGGATGGCCAGGGCCGCAAGGTCGCAGCCACGGACCCCGATCACCGCCAACGGCCGTTCCGGTGGGTCGACGGGAAGCTCGCGCCACTCGCCGTCCACGCGCCCGAACCGGGCGATCGGCTCCCGGGGGGGAAAGAGAAAGTTCTTCAGCGAATGGGGACCGACGACATGATCGAACGGGCCGGCAGCATCGTCGCGGTGCAGCCGATAGCGCCCTGCCTCCTGATCGTCGATCCAGCCGGTGGGGAGATCGGCGGCGGACGCGAGATCACGAACGACGATGGCACCGTCGGCGATCCGGGGACCGACGACCCGGTGGTCGACGGCGAGCCGGCGGATGAGGGCGTCGAGCCCCGCGGCGGTGAGGGTCACCGCATCACCGATCCGCAGCTCGCGCGTGGGCATCATGCTGGCTCCGGGCCGGGGTCGATTCCGGAAACCATTCTACACCCGCAGGCTTCCGCCGGGCGCGGAAGGAGCGAAGAGGAGCGGGATGATCCTGCCTCACACGAACCGCTTCAACCCGGTGAGCCTGCCGACGAGTTCGCCGCGGAAGTCAGGATGGGCGATCGACACCAGGAGCCGCCCCCGTTCCGCGAGCGTCTTTCCGTGGAGGTTGACCGCCCCGTACTCGGTGACCACCCAGTGGACGTGGCCCCGGGTGGTGACGACCCCGGCACCGACGTTGAGCTCGGGCACGATCCGCGAGATCGTTCCCCCGGCCGCCGTCGAGGGGAGGGCGATGATCGGCTTGCCGCCGCGGCTCATCGCCGCGCCGCGCATGAAGTCCATCTGCCCGCCGATGCCGGAGTGGATCCTGTGGCCGATCGAGTCAGCGCACACCTGCCCGGTCAGGTCGATCTGGATCGCGGAGTTGATGGCGGTCATGCGGTCGATCTTGCGGATCGCGAGGGTGTCGTTCGTGCGGTCGCAGGGGTGGAACTCGACGACGGCGTTGTCGTCGACGAAATCGAAGAGCCTGCGCGATCCGGCGATGAAGCTCGTGACGATCCGGCCGGGGTGGATCGCCTTGAAGCGGTTGGTGATCACGCCCCCGTCGACGAGCGGCACGACGTTGTCGGAGAACATCTCGGTGTGGATACCGAGATCGTGGCGCTCGCCGAGCCTCCGCAGCACGGCGTCGGGAATCGCTCCGATGCCGAGCTGGAGGCAGGCACGGTCCTCGACGAGGGCCGCCACATGCGAGCCGATCGCCTCGGTGACTGCCGACTCGCCGCCGTCCGCGATCCGTACGGGCAACGGACGGTCGCTCGCCACGAACGCCGCGACCGAACGGAACGCGACCCCGGAATGACCGTGAGTCCTCGGCATCTGCTCGTTGACCTCGGCGAGAACCAGCGCGCCCGAGTCGACCGCCGCCCGCGCCGCGTCGATGCTCGTGCCGAGGGTGCACTGCCCGTGGCGATCGGGGGGGGAGAGTTGCACGATCGCCGCGTCGAGCCGCACCTGACCGCTCGTGAACAGGCTGGGGATGTCGGAGAGGAAGATCGGAACGAAGTCAGCCGTGCCGTGCTCGACGCCCTCACGCAAGCTCTCCCCGGTGAACAGCGACACCGATCGAAACCTCCCGCCGCAGCCGTCCGCCGCGAACGGCACGTTCCCCTCGAGATGGAGGTGCCAGAGGCGGACTCGCTCCAGATCGGTTCGCCTGCAGAGGGCCTCGAGAAGGGGCGTCGGTGTGGCCGCCGCGCCGTGGACGAAGACGTTCATGCCGCTCTCGATCCGCGACACGACCGCGTCGGCGGACTCGGCCCGCTGCCGCCAGGATTCCCGGAATGGGTCACTCACGATGCCGGCTCCTCGAGGCGCATGAGACGCAGTCTGGCGGTGACTCCGTCGAGCAGCCGGTCCACGCTGGACAGCTCACCCGGTCCGACGCGCACATGGAGCGGCGGAGGGCCGTCGGGGGCGGCGGCAAGCTCGGCCTCCGTGATCGGCTCGCGAGCGGTGAGTTGGGCGTGGACGGTGTCGACGGTGGCGTCGGAGGGGTCCTGTCCGGTGGCCGCCCGGGCCTCAACCCTGGCGACGAGGACCTCGACCGGCAGGTCGAGGTCGAGCCACACGACCGGCACCCCGAGGTCGCGGGCGACGGCCGCGAGAAGCTCCCGCTGCCAACGGGCATTGGAGGTGGCGTCGATGACGACGCTCGATCCCGCGCGGAGCAGACCTCCGGCGAGCGCTGCCAACCGCTCGTAGACGCGGCGCGTGGTCTCCGCGCCGTAGAGTACCTCCACCTCCCCCGCATCGCCGGGCCGCGTTGTGGCCGCCATCGCGAACAGCCGCTTGCGTTCGACGTCGCTCCGCAGCCGGACCGCCCGGAAGAACCCCACACACGCCTCGGCGAGCGTCGTCTTCCCCGATCCCGACACGCCGCTCGTGACGATCAGCACCGGCTGCGGCGGGGCCGAGAGCCGCTCGGCGAGGGCGAGATAGCGATCGCAATCCTCGCGTGCAGCAGCCACCGCCTGTGGCAAACAATCGCTCTGCGCGGATCGGATCGCGGCGACCGCGGCGCGGACGACGGCGCGAGCCACGCGGTGAACGTCGAGGATCGACGCTGCGGCATGATCGTCGGCCGCCTCCATCCAGGCGCTCGTCACCTGGGCGGCCAGGTCGGGGCGACCGCGGCTGTCGAGATCCATGGTGAGGAAGGCGACGTCGCTGGCGACGTCGATCCAGCGGAGATCGGCATTGAACTCGATCGAATCGAAGGCGACGGGCTTGCCGTCGAGGAGAACGAGGTTGGCCAGATGGAGATCGCCGTGGCACTCACGGATCCTCCCGGCGGCGACGCGCTGCCGGAAGGCCGCGTCGTCACGGGTGAGGCGGGCCTCGAGCCACTGACCGATCGAATCGACGCGACTGGCGGCATCAGGGCGGTAACGCCGGATCTCGTCGAGATTCATCCGGAACACCGCGCGGAGGCGCTGCGGTGACCCGTGGCCGCTCCCGGCGGGCGCGATGGCCTGCGCCGCCTGAACCTCGGCGATCGCCGCGCCCGTCTGCTGGCAGCGAGCGACATCGATCTTCCCGGCCTCGAAGAGGGCATCGAATCGGTTCGCCTCGTCGAATTGCGCGAGCTTCACCGCCCATTCGATCGGCTCGCCTGCACCGTCGACACGCGGTGCGTCGGGGGTGCCGACGATCGGCACGACGGCCACGTAGAGCCCCGGCGCGAAGCGACGGTTGAGGCGGATCTCCTCCTCACAGAAGTGCCTCCGCAAATCGAGCGTGGAGAAATCGAGAAACTCGAGGCGGCAGGGCTTCTTCACCTTGTAGGCGAAGGGGCCGGTGAGAAACACCCACGAGATGTGCGTCTCGACGAGCTTGATCGCTCCGACTGGGTGGGGATAGGCCGCCGGCTCGAGGAGTTTTTCAATCCAGACAGGTCTCGTTGCCGCTGCCGTCATCCAAACACCTCACGGTGGCGGGGAAGAGGGCGCGGCGCGGCGAGGTCGAGCTCGACGAGCCTTCCGCCACGCTGCCAGTCGGGCCCACCGTAGCCCCCCCAGCCGGTGACGCGGCCATAGGCGAGATCGATCCCCTCCCAGTCGCCGTGGTAGTTGTTGACGTGGTCGTGGCCGCAGAACACGCCGGCGACGCGTGTCGTGCGGGCAAACCGGGCGAATGACTCGCCAGTGTCGCTGTCGAAACAGACGTTCTCCCCCTTCACCCCCTCGACAGGCCCCCGCTCAAACAGCGCGCGATATTCGAGGAGCGGAATGTGGACGAAGACGGTGATCGGCGCGTCGACCTCGCGCTCCTCGTCGGCCGCAATCTGGCGGTCGAACCACTCGAGCTGCGGTGTCGAGATCTTCCGATCCCCTTGGGCATAGCCGACCTGAAAGAAGAACAGGCTCGCTGCCGGCTTCACGCCGTCGCCGGGGAGGAGGTCGTAGCGGAAGCAGTAGTGCCTGCCCGCGGGGCTATCGACGTGCCCTTGGAGGCCGTGGCCAATCCGGCCGCTGATCTCGTCGAGCGAAAGCGACCCCGGCCCTTGCTTGACCGGGTAGTCGTGATTGCCAAAGCAAAGTGTCCAGGGGGCGGAAAGATCATTCATGATCTCGAGCCCCTTCCATTCGACCTGTCCGAAGGAGTCGTTGTTGACGAAGTCGCCAGTGTGGATGACAAGGTCGGGCTTTTCGGTCGCGACGAGCCCGCGGATCACGGCGGCGGTGCGCTCGGCGGCAGGCCCGGGATAAAAGTGGGTGTCGGTGATCTGGAGGAGCCGCAGGGCGCGGTCGCGAGCCGGGGTGAAGCGCACCTCGTACTGATCGCTCTGCCGCCGTTGGATGAGCAGGTCGCCGAGCCGCTGCTCCCCTTCATCGGCACGGGCGGGAGCGTGGAAGGCCCCGATGGCAAGCTCCCGCGTCAGGGCGAGCCCGGAAAGCGACGAGGTCGCGAGGAAGCTTCGGCGCTTCATGG
>Ga0164292_10003338_pt1 | contig 13141 bp, 14 predicted proteins | sample GEODES117metaG_FD_111486 | JGI IMG/M metagenome (GOLD analysis project Ga0164292, IMG submission 111486) | Eutrophic lake water microbial communities from Lake Mendota, Wisconsin, USA - GEODES117 metaG | ecosystem: Environmental > Aquatic > Freshwater > Lake | place: USA: Lake Mendota... | reverse complement strand
CCCGGTGCTGCCTTGACGAAGAAGCAGCCGATGATGGACGCCACGATCGAGACCGCGCCCAGACCCAGCGGGTAGAGCACGGCGTTGAGCGGCGCTGCGGTCACCAAGAGAGCTCCAAGCACCATGGTTGCAATCAGCGTGACCGCGTAGGTCTCAAACAGGTCGGCGGCCATGCCGGCGCAGTCGCCCACGTTGTCGCCGACGTTGTCGGCAATCACCGCCGGATTGCGCGGATCGTCCTCCGGAATGCCGGCTTCGACCTTGCCCACCAGATCGGCGCCGACGTCAGCGCCCTTGGTGAAGATACCGCCGCCCAGGCGCGCGAAGATGGAGATCAGCGAAGAGCCGAAAGCAAAACCGATCAGCGGATTGAGCAGGGCGGCCAGGGTCTTGTCCGAAGCCGGGTTGCTGCCCACCAGGAACCAGTAAAAGCCGGTGACGCCCAGCAGGCCCAGTCCGACGACCAGCATGCCGGTGATGGCGCCGCCGCGAAAGGCGACATCGAGTGCCGGACCAATCCCCTTGGTCGCCGCTTGTGCGGTGCGCACGTTGGCGCGCACCGACACATTCATGCCGATAAAGCCGCAGGCGCCCGACAGCACCGCGCCGACGACAAAGCCGATGGCCGTCTTGGCGTCAAGGAACAGACCGATGAGCACGGCCAGGATGACACCGACGACCGAGATGGTCTTGTACTGTCTGGCCAAATAAGCCGCTGCGCCGGTTTGAATGGCCGCGGCGATTTCCTGCATGCGGGGGTTGCCCGCGTCCTGAGAAAGAATCCAGCTTCGAGCCCAGAAGCCGTAGACGACTGCGATGAGTCCACATACCAGCGCCAGCATGAGCGCGGAGTTGCCCGTCATATCAATACTCCATTTTTAGACGTGAGGGTTTCGGTGCAACGAAGGCGTTCAATTGCACCGCCTTGCGTTGCTTCCTCCACCCCCGCCTCCGCACGGGGACTGATTGGCCAACCCTCGAAATTTAGCGCCAAACGCCGTCCGCGCCTACCGACTGTCAGCCCCGCATCAGTAAAATGAGGGTAAATCCGGAGCAATTGAGCCTGTACTCCTACGCAGATGCGACAGAAGCGGGCGTCATAGACCTTTTACAACCTCAAGAGATCCCCGTTATGTCACTGGACAACGTCACGCCTGGCAGCAAGGTCCCCCATGCCTTCAATGTGATCATCGAGATCCCGATGAACGCCGACCCGATCAAGTACGAGGTCGACAAGGAAACCGGGGCGATCTTTGTCGATCGCTTCATGAGCACGGCCATGCATTACCCGACCAACTACGGCTATGTGCCCAAGACGATTTCGGGCGACGGCGATCCGGTCGATGTGCTGGTGATCACCCCCGTGCCCCTGATTCCGGGCGTGGTCGTGCCCTGCCGGGCTATCGGCATCCTGAAGATGCAGGATGAGGCCGGCGAGGACGGCAAGGTGCTGGCCGTGCCGATTGACAAGATTCTTTCGATTTACACCCAGTGGCAAAAGCCCGAAGACCTCAATCCGATGCGTCTGAAGACCATCGCGCATTTCTTCGAGCATTACAAGGACCTCGAGCCAGGCAAATGGGTCAAGGTGCTGGGCTGGGAAGACAGGGAGGCGGCGCACAAGGAAATCCTTGACGGCATCGCCAACTACGAGAAGTCACGCGCCGCCTGATCGGCGGCAGGCGCCGGGCCTCAGGCTTGGCGAAAGGGCGAGCGCTGCTCGAGCGCAGTCAGGTAGTGGGCCACCCCTTGGCCTTCGCGATCAAGAAAGCGCTGGACCGCGTCGGCAAAAGCCGGGTGCGCCAACCAGTGCGCGCTGTAAGTGGGCGTGGGCAGCAAAGCCCGGGCCATTTTGTGTTCGCCCTGCGCGCCGCCCTCAAAGCGTGCAATGCCGTGGGCGATGCACCATTGAAGCGGCTGGTAGTAGCACGCCTCGAAATGCAGGCAGTCGACCCGCTCGAGCGCGCCCCAGTAGCGGCCATAGGCCACCCGTTCGTTGAGCGCACTGGTCTGGCCGAGCCCGATCAGGCTGCTGGCGATCGACTGTCCGCCGCGCTCGGCAATGAACAGCAGCCAATGCTCGGGCAGCTGCCGGGCGATGCGATCAAAAAAGTCGCGGCTCAGGTAGGGCGCGTTGCCGTGCTCCCGATAGGTTCGCTCGTAGCAGCGGTAGAAGAAGTCCCAGTCGGCCGGGTTAATCGCTGAGCCCTGGGACCAGCGAAACGTTACCCCGGCTTGGGCGACCTTGCGCCTTTCCTGGCGAATCTTCTTGCGCTTGTCCTGGCTCAGGCAGGACACAAAGTCCTCGAAGCTGCCAAATCGCTCGGCCGACTCAGGTCCGGGCTCCGCTTGCCTCCGGTTGTGCCAGTGAAACTGCACCGTCTGGCGCATCATCAAGCCGGCTTGCTTGCAGGCGGCTATGTCGGCCTGGCCGGCAAATAACAGGTGCAGCGAGGACAGGCCTTTCTGCTGACACCAATGCACCAGCGCCTGCACCAGCGCCAGCCGCGCGGCTGCATCGATGGCCAGCAGGCGCGGCCCGGGCACCGGGGTGAAAGGGCTGGCCACCAGAGCTTTGGGATAGTAGGCCAACTGGTGCTGTTCGTAGGCCTGTGCCCAGGCCCAATCGAAGACATATTCACCATACGAGTGGCTCTTGAGGTAGACCGCGCAGGCGCCGGCCAATTGCTCGCCTCGCCAAAGGGTCAGCAGTTGCAGCTGCCAGCCGGTGCGTGCAGTGGCGCTGCCGCTGTCGTGCATGGCGCTGAGGTACTCATGGCGCATAAAGGGACCCTGCGCTGAATCAGGATGGCTCTGGAGCAGAGCGTTCCACTGGGTCGCTGGGAGATCCGACCAGCTGGAGATGAGCCGGATGACATAATCGTTTTCAGCCATTGCCCATTGTCGCCCCGCCTGTGGGCCCCCGTTTCCCCCATACCGCCTTCGATGTCTCTGCAGATCTGCGTCGCCCAGCTCAACTACTGTGTCGGAGACATGCCGGGCAATGCGCGGCTGATCATCGCGGCTGCCCGCCAGGCCTATGCGCAAGGTTGCAGGCTTGTGCTCACGCCCGAGCTGGCGATTTGTGGTTACGCCGCAGAAGACCTGTATTTGCGGCCCGCCTTTATCCAGGCTTGTGACGAGGCCGTCGATCAGGTGGCCCGTGAGCTGGCCGATTTGCAGGGCTTGTATGTGGTCGTTGGTGCCCCCGTGCAGTCCGACGGGGGGCTGCGAACCCGCAGCGTGAGCAAGCCCCAGCTGTTCAATTCGGCCCACGTGCTCAGCCAGGGGCGGCGTCTTCACACCTACGCCAAGCGCGAGCTGCCCAACTACCAGGTCTTTGACGAGCGCCGCTACTTCACGCCCGGGCATGAGCCTTGTGTGTTCACGGTCGGCGAGGGCGCTGACGCGCTTCGTGTGGGCCTGTTGATTTGCGAGGATGCCTGGTTTGAAGAGCCGGCGCAGCTGAGCAGGGCGGCCGGTGCCCAATTGTTGGCGGTGATCAATGCCTCGCCCTTTCACGCCGGCAAGGCGCACGAGCGAGAGCAGGCCATGGCCGTGCGTGCCGCCGCTTGCGGCTTGCCACTTGTGTTCGCCCATTTGGTGGGTGGTCAGGATGAAGTGGTGTTCGAGGGGGCTTCTTTTGCCGTGCAGGCCAGCGGGCAATTGGCCGCTCGTGCAGCGAGTTTCCAGTCTGAAGTGTTTGCCGTGACGGTCGAGCGTGATGCGATGGGCCTCATGGGCCCCAAGGGCGCGTTGCAATTGAGCGGTCCGGTGGCGGCTTTGCGCGGCATCGAAGCCGACCTTTGGGACGCCCTGGTGCTCGGCGTGCGCGACTATCTTGGCAAGAACGGTTTTCCAGGGGCTTTGCTCGGCCTGTCTGGCGGCATCGATTCGGCCCTGGTGCTGGCCATTGCAGTCGATGCCCTGGGCCCTGACAAGGTGCGAGCCGTCATGATGCCTTCGCCGTATACGGCCTCGATATCGCTGGAGGACGCGCGCGAGATGGCGCGCCGCCTGGGTGTGCGCTACGACGAGTACTCCATCGTGCCGCAGTTCGAAGCCTTCCTGGCCACTTTGTCGGGCGAGTTTGCAGGCCGGCCCACCGATGCGACCGAAGAGAACATCCAGGCCCGCATTCGGGGCGTGATTTTGATGGCGCTGTCCAACAAGTTCGGCTCGATCGTGCTCACCACGGGCAACAAGAGCGAGATGGCCACTGGCTATTGCACCTTGTACGGCGATATGGCCGGTGGTTTTGCGGTCATCAAGGACCTGCTCAAGACCACGGTGTTTGACTTGGCGCGCTGGCGCAACGCTCACGACCCTTATGGCCGCGGCCTTGACCCGATTCCTGAGCGCATCATCACGCGACCGCCGTCGGCCGAGTTGCGCCCCGATCAGACCGATCAGGACAGCTTGCCGCCTTACGATGTGCTCGATGAGATCTTGTCGCGTTACATGGAGAATGACGAACGGATCGAGGACATCGTCGCGGCCGGCTTCGACCGCCAGGTGGTCGAGCAGGTCACCCGGCTGATCAAGATCAATGAATACAAAAGGCGCCAAGCGCCGGTGGGCATACGCGTGAGCCACCGCAGCTTCGGCAAGGATTGGCGGTACCCGATCACCAGCCGTTTTCGGGCCTGAGGCGACGGCCTCGGGCTTGCGCCACAATCGGGGCAGTTTTTGTGGAGTTGCGCATGAAACAGGTTACAGCAATCATCAAGCCTTTCAAGCTCGAAGAGGTGCGTGAGGCCCTGGCCGAAGTGGGCGTGACCGGCCTGACCGTGACCGAGGTCAAGGGCTTTGGGCGTCAGAAGGGTCACACCGAGCTCTATCGGGGTGCCGAGTATGTGGTTGACTTCCTGCCCAAGGTGAAGGTGGAGGTGGTGGTCAAGTCCGGCGATGTCGATGCGTGCGTTGATGCCATCATCAAGGCGGCGCGTACCGGCAAGATTGGCGACGGCAAGATTTTCGTGACGGCTGTCGAACGCGTGGTGCGCATCCGCACCGGCGAGCAGGACGAGTCGGCCGTCTGAGAAGGACTCTGGCCTCGATTGAGCCCGGCGGCGCTCAGATCTGGTCGAGTCCGATCGCGCGGCTCAGGCCAGCTGCCTGAACCAAGGATTCGAGCAGCGTCTGGGCTGTCTGCTCGACCTGCACCAGATCCATCTGCCACGGCCCCATGAAGCCCGATGACACCGTCTGTTGCATAAACTGCAGCAGGCCATCGTAGTAGCCGCGGTGGTTGAGCAGGCCGATGGGTTTGTCGTGGTAGCCCAGCTGCCGCCAGGTCCACACTTCAAAGAACTCTTCGAGCGTCCCGATGCCCCCTGGCAGCGCGAGGAAGGCATCGCTGCGCTCGGCCATCATGCGTTTGCGCTCATGCATGGTCTGCACGATGTGCAACTCGGTGCAGCCCCTGTGGGCAAACTCTTTGTCTACCAGCGCTTGCGGGATGATGCCGACGACCCGCCCTCCGGCTTGCAAGGTGGCGTCGGCGACGATACCCATCAGCCCGTTGTGGCCGCCCCCGTAAACCAGTTCGCCGCCATGGCGCGCGATCCAGCGGCCCACGAGAGCTGCCTGCTCGGCCCAGGCCGGGTCTGCGCCCGGTCGCGAGCCGCAGTAAACGCAAAGGGAAAAGGCTGGCTTCATCCGAAGCGGCTCCAAAGCGCCACCGTCCAGGTCGTCAGACACAGCAGCAAGGCCAGCAAAACGCGCGTGCTGCCCAGGCTCTGGCGCCGCTTGTGGGCCACCTTCGTGCGCATGGATGGCTCGGTCATCGGCTGGTGCGCGGGTGGTTTCTCGACTCATGACGGGCATGCCCTTGGCCAGATGATTTGCAGCAGGACGCGGCAGGAGCGAGTGTGCGGTGCGACCCTGATGCCGTTCATGAGAGGGATTTGACGGCAGCCTGGTCGCGCACCGAGGTGACGAGTCGGGTGCCGGCCAATGCGTCGTGCAGGAACTGGCGGTCGCTGTGCAGGCGCGCGAGCATGGCCCAGCCGGTCACCCACACCGCCAGGGTGACCAGGGCGAAGCGAGCATCCAGGCCCAGAATCCAGACCAGTGCCAGTGGCGGCACGAACCACATCCAGCTGAGCACGTAGCGCAGCAGAGCCTGCTTTTGGCTGATGCGCGACCCCTTCCGGTCAACCACACGGATGTGCCAGGTTTTCATGGCCAGGGTTTGGCCGCGAGCCCAGAACCACACGAAGTAAATGCCCAGGACCAGAAACAGGAAGGCCATTTGAGGGGCGCGGTTGTCCAGCGCATGCCGGGTTTGACTGAGCGAGCTGAACAGGTAACTGGCAATAAACAGCACGCCGAACAGCAAAATTCCCTCGTAGCACCAGCAGGCCATGCGGCGCAACACCGAGGGCGCAGTCAGTGGGTCCCCAGGCGAGGCCGGTTCGGTTTGAGGGCTCGCGCCCAGCGCCTCGGCGGCCGCTGAGGGTGGAGCGGATCTGGAGCGTTTCATGGACGAAGTCTACTGGCTGCTCGGCGCGTCTGAGACGCTGCTGGACTCGTCTTGCGATTCGCTGGGCTTGGTGGCGCGTGCAGTGCTGACGGCTGGCAGCATCGCCAGTTTTTGGGTGGGCACCGGTTGGGCCGCTGGCGCAGCGCCCAGGCTGCGCGCCCCGGCCTGCTCGGCCAGCTTTTGACGCTGCTGCGCGGGCAGGGCCTTGTAGGCTTCCCACTTGGCCATTTTTTCAGCTGGGCTGAGTTCGCGTGCAACTTCAGCGGTTTTGCCGAAATTCAACCTCGCCTGGGCCCGTTCGCGTGGGCTGAGCGTGGCCCAGGCACGCATGCGATCTTGCATCTTGGCTTGCTCTGGCGCGGGCAAAAGGGCAAAGTTTCTGGAAACCTCCAGCCACTTCCGTTGCTGCGTGGGATGCATGCCAGACCAGGCGCCGGCCAGCGGGGCGAGCGCCAGTTTTTCGGCTGCCGTCAGTTTGGACCAGTCGGACACGGCGCGATTGGACGCCGGACGCTCCTCGGTGGCTCGAGCAGGCGCGGCAGCCTTGGCCGAGGCGCCTTGGGGCGCCGCCGGGCTTTGAGCCCAGCTTGCACCGCAGCAAACCAGCGCCGCTGCCAGCCACAGGGCGAGCGACGGACGCGAGCTGGACGGAGCTGGCGCGGGGGCTGGCGGGATCATGGGCAGGCAGGCAAGGTTTGAATCGGGATCGCGTGTTGCCACTTGGTTACAAGTCGTCAGTCTGCAGGAATTGCAAAAACCCCGGGTCTGCGAAGGCTGCTGGGGGCAGGTCGTCGGTGAGCAGTGCCACGTCGACTTCGGCCAGTTCTCGGGCCCTCAAGTCATTTTGGGCTTCGCTGATGCCCAGCATGCCAACCACCAGGAGCAGCAGGGCCAGTCCGCTGCTCAGGCGCCCGAGCCAGCCCATCTGGTCATCGTCGCCGTGGTTCAATGCCAAGCTGCCGCCCATGCCGTAGGCGCCCTGAGCACGAGCGGTTTGCACCTTGCGGCTGGCCAGCGCGCGCTCGCGTGCTGCACGCAGTCGCTCGGTGACCTGATGAGGCAAGTCGCTGGCGGCCGGGTTCAGTCGTGCGGCCAAGCTTAAGCCCTGGCGATCGGCCAGCAGCTCTAGACGGGTTTTGCGCGAGTGTTTCATGATCCATATCCCCTGGCCTTAAGCGCCTTGCTGAGCGCTTGTACCGCCCTGAAACAGTGCGTTTTCACACTGCCTTGCGAGCAGCCCATGACGGCCGCGGTTTCTGCCAGGTCCATCTCTTCCCAATAACGCAGGAGGAAGGCTTCCCGTTGACGTTCAGGCAGTTGCATGAGCAAAAACTCCAATTCTTTGAGCGTTTGCGTCTTCTCCAGTGCATCTTGAGCACTTTGCGTGCCCTCGTGCCCGATCAGGTCTTCCAGCGCCTCCAGCGGGTCGACCTCGTCGCTCTGGCCGACCGTCAGGTCCGAGAGGTTGGAGAACAAGTTCCAGCGCGTTTTCCGTCGCCTGAGCGAGTCGATGATCGCATGGCTGAGAATGCGTTGAAACAGATGGGGCATCTCGGCCAGCGGCCGATCGCCGTAATGCTGAGCCAGCCTCATCATGCTTTCTTGCACGATGTCCAGCGCGGCCTCCTCGTCGCGCACCTGGTAGGCGGCGCGCTTGAAGGCCCGTCGTTCAACGCTCTTGAGAAAGCCCGACAGTTCTTGTTCGGTGGCCACGTTGCTAAGGCTCAGTAGCCCCGTCTGGCGGGCTTGCGCACCCGTGCTGAATCGGACATGAGGGGGCTGGTGTGTGTGTTGTAAGTGCCCGGCTCATTCAATTATTGCACCGCGCCTGCCATACCGGCCGGCTCGGCGGGACGGTTTGTATTGATGTCATAATCGCGGGTTTCGTTCAAGAGGCAAACGGGTCTCGATCCGGCGATGCATCCTAATCGCCCATGGTCGTAGGCCTCAAGTCCCGATTCCGCCCCACAAGGGCGTGCGCAGGGGCACCGAAGGTTTTTCGTCAGAGAAATTCGCAAAGGTTCATCATGGAAATCTCCAAGTCAGAGTTGGTCAGCGCAGCAGCGGCCGCCCCCGGTAGCAAAGGCGCCGAGATTTTGGGCGCCGAAGTTTTGGTGCGCTCGCTAATCGAAGAGCAGGTGAAGTTCATCTGGGGCTACCCCGGCGGGGCCGTGCTCTACATCTACGACGCCCTGTACAAGCAGGACCAAATGCAGCACGTGTTGGTGCGCCATGAGCAGGCGGCCGTCCATGCAGCAGACGGCTATGCGCGTGCCACCGGTGAGGTGGGCGTCGCCTTGGTCACCTCGGGTCCCGGCGTGACCAACGCGGTGACCGGGATTGCCACGGCCTACATGGACAGCATCCCGATGGTCATCATCACGGGGCAGGTGCCTACCGCTGCCATTGGCCTTGATGCGTTCCAGGAGTGCGATACGGTGGGCATCACACGCCCCATCGTCAAGCACAACTTCTTGGTCAAGGATGTGCGCGAGCTGGCAGCGACCATCAAGAAAGCATTTCACATCGCCCGCTCCGGCCGACCTGGCCCGGTGGTGGTTGACATCCCGAAGGACGTCACGGTCAAAAAGTGCGCCTTCGAGTACCCGACCAGCGTTGAGATGCGCAGCTACAACCCCGTGCGCAAGGGCCACGGCGGACAAATCCGAAAGGCCTTGCAGCTTTTGATGACGGCCAAGCGGCCCTACATCTACAGCGGCGGCGGGGTTTTGCTCTCCAACGCCTCGGCACAGTTGCGCACGCTGGTTGACATGCTCGGCTACCCGTGCACCAACACGCTGATGGGTCTGGGCGCCTATCCGGCTACCGACCGAAAGTTTCTGGGCATGCTGGGCATGCACGGCACGATCGAGGCCAACAATGCGATGCAAAACTGCGATGTGCTCATTGCCATCGGTGCACGATTCGATGACCGGGTGATCGGCAATCCCAAACACTTCGCCCAAAACGAGCGCAAGATCATCCACATCGACATCGACCCGTCGAGCATCTCCAAGCGGGTCAAGGTCGATGTGCCCATCGTGGGGGACGTCAAGGACGTGTTGACCGAGCTGATTGCCATGATCCGCGAATCGGGCCTCAAGCCCGACGCTCAGGCGCTGCAGCAATGGTGGCAGACCATTGAGGGCTGGCGCAGCCGCGACTGCCTCAAGTACGACCGCGGCAACCAGGATGTGATCAAGCCTCAGATGGTCATCGAGACCCTCTGGAACATGACCCAGGGGGTCGAGGCTTACGTCACGTCAGATGTGGGTCAGCACCAAATGTGGGCGGCTCAGTTCTACAAATTCAATGAGCCTCGGCGGTGGATCAACTCCGGGGGCTTGGGCACCATGGGCGTGGGCATCCCCTATGCCATGGGCATCAAGCTGGCCAAGCCTGACAGCGAGGTGTATTGCGTCACTGGTGAGGGTTCGGTGCAAATGTGCATTCAGGAGTTGTCGACCTGCCTGCAGTACAACACCCCGATCAAGGTGCTCTCGCTCAACAACCGCTACCTGGGCATGGTGCGCCAGTGGCAGGAGATCGAATACTCGGGCCGCTACAGCCACAGCTACATGGACGCGCTGCCTAACTTCGTCAAGCTCGCCGAGGCTTATGGTCACGTCGGCATGCTGATTGAGCGTCCGCAGGATGTTGAGCCGGCCTTGCGTGAGGCCCGCTCCCTCAAGGATCGCACCGTGTTCATGGACTTTCGGACCGACCCGACCGAGAACGTGTTTCCCATGGTGCAGGCTGGCAAGGGCATCACGGAGATGCTGTTGGGCAGCGAGGACCTCTGAGCGCAGGGCAGTCAGTATCAGGCCGTGCGCCCATGATGGCTGCTCCCCTCTTCTTTTGACGAATCTATGGCCTGCCAAGCCCGCGCATTACCGTGTGCGGGGGAGGGCAGGGCAAATGAGAAATCCTTATGAAACATATCATTGCAGTGCTGCTTGAAAACGAACCTGGCGCCCTGTCCCGGGTGGTGGGTCTTTTTTCAGCCCGTGGCTACAACATCGAATCGCTGACGGTCGCCCCCACCGAAGACCCGAGCCTGTCGCGCATGACCATCCAGACGACCGGCTCGGACGACGTGATCGAGCAGATCACCAAGCACCTGAACCGGCTGATCGAGGTCGTCAAGGTGGTGGACCTGACCGAGGGCGCTTATACCGAGCGCGAGCTCATGATGGTCAAGGTGCGAGCGGTCGGCAAGGAGCGCGAGGAGATGAAGCGCATGGCCGATATCTTTCGGGGTCGCATCATCGATGTGACGGAAAAGAGCTACACCATCGAGCTGACCGGCGATCAAGCCAAGAACGACGCCTTTCTGGAGGCGATTGATCGCAGCGCGATTTTGGAGACGGTGCGAACCGGGGCAAGTGGCATCGGCCGGGGTGAGAGAATTTTGCGCGTTTGAGTATCAGCAAGGCTCGACCGCCCGTCCGTTCGGGTCGAGCCTGTCGAAGCCCGGTCATCTGACCGGGTGTGCTTGAGCCCTTCGACAGGCTCAGGACGAACGGCATCATCAACTGGAGATCAAGAATGAAAGTTTTCTACGACAAGGACTGTGATTTGAGCCTCATCAAGGGCAAGACCGTGGCCATCATCGGCTACGGCTCGCAGGGCCATGCTCACGCACAAAACCTCAACGACAGCGGCGTCAAGGTCGTCGTCGGCTTGCGCAAGGGTGGCGCGTCGTGGGACAAGGTCGGCAAAGCCGGTCTGAACGTGCTCGAAGTCAACGAGGCCGTCAAGGCGGCCGACGTGGTCATGATCTTGCTGCCCGACGAGCAGATTTCAGAGGTCTACCGCAACAATGTCGAGCCCAACATCAAGCAAGGCGGCTCGCTCGCATTTGCGCACGGCTTTAACATTCACTACAACCAGGTGGTGCCGCGCGCCGACCTCGACGTCTGGATGGTTGCGCCCAAGGCGCCGGGTCACACGGTGCGCAGCACCTACGCCCAAGGCGGCGGGGTTCCCCATCTCGTGGCAGTGCATCAAAACAAGAGCGGCAAGGCCCGCGATCTCGCCCTCAGCTATGCCATGGCCAACGGCGGCGGCAAGGCCGGCATCATCGAGACCAACTTCAAGGAAGAGACCGAGACGGACCTTTTTGGCGAGCAGGCGGTCTTGTGCGGCGGTGCGGTCGAGCTGATCAAGATGGGCTACGAGATTTTGGTCGAAGCTGGCTACGCGCCTGAGATGGCCTATTTCGAGTGCCTGCATGAACTCAAGCTCATCGTCGACCTCATTTATGAGGGCGGTATTGCCAACATGAACTACTCCATCTCCAACAATGCAGAGTTTGGTGAGTACATGACCGGCCCCGAGGTGATCAACGAGCAGTCGCGCGCTGCCATGCGCAACGCGCTCAAGCGGATTCAAAACGGCGAGTACGCCAAGCAGTTCATTTTGGAAGGCCGCACCGGCTACCCCAGCATGACCGCCCGGCGTCGCAACATGTCCGAGCACAGCATCGAGGTCGTGGGCGGCCAGCTGCGCGCCATGATGCCCTGGATCGCCAAGAACAAGCTGGTCGACCAGACGCGCAACTGAAGTCGGCAGGCCCCTGGCGGGGCCCTGGCATCTTGCGTTTTCACGAGAGGCCGCCCTCATGGGCGGCCTTTGCTATTGAGCTGCCGCCAACGCCGCGCCAGCCCTTACACTTGCCGCCATGTCTGACGCCCCTGACCCGATCCCACGACCGGATGCCGCTGAGCCGCGAAAGCCCAGCAAGGGCATTTACGTCCTGCCCAATCTGTTTACGCTGGCGGCGTTGTTTGGTGGCTTTTATTCCATCGTCATGGCGATGAACGGGCGCTTCGAGCAGGCTGCGCTGGGCGTGTTTTGCGCCATGGTGCTCGACAGTCTCGACGGTCGCGTGGCCCGAATGACCAACACCCAAAGTGCGTTTGGCGAGCAGATGGATTCGCTGGCCGACATGGTCTCTTTCGGGGCGGCGCCGGCCCTGATCGCCTATGTTTGGGCGCTCACCAGTTTGGGGCGCTGGGGCTGGATCGCTGCGTTCGTCTACTGCGCTTGTGCGGCGCTGCGGCTGGCGCGGTTTAACGTCAACACCGCTGTGGTCGACAAGCGTTTCTTTCAGGGCTTGCCGTCGCCGGCAGCGGCCGCTTTGGTGACCGGATTCATCTGGCTGATGACCGAGGCGCAGGTCGAGCCGACGCAGGTTCGTTGGGTCATGTTTGCCGTCACCCTCTATGCGGGGTTGACCATGGTGACCAACGTGCCGTTTTACAGCTTCAAGGACGTGAGCCTCAAGCGCAGCGTTCCCTTCGCTGTCATCGTGTCGATCGCCCTGGGCATTGCCGTGATCAATATCGATCCGCCTACGGTGATTTTTGCCTTGTTCGTGGTCTATGGCCTTTCGGGTTACGTCCTCTATGTCTGGAGGCGCTCGCGTGGCCTTCAAGCCAGCGTGATTTCCACCTCTACCGACGAACCCGACGAGCGCGGCCTGCACAAGTGAGTGTGCATGTCATCGTTTTGGCGTGAGTTTTGGTGTGATAGACTTCGAATTATGAATACGTGCTCGCTGTCGCTACTGCTACCTCCCAACGGGCGGAGACGGTAACGCGCACACGTGTTCCAAGTCGACGGCCCGTTTGCCCCAGCATCCGGGCCGTT
>Ga0164292_10003337_pt1 | contig 13142 bp, 11 predicted proteins | sample GEODES117metaG_FD_111486 | JGI IMG/M metagenome (GOLD analysis project Ga0164292, IMG submission 111486) | Eutrophic lake water microbial communities from Lake Mendota, Wisconsin, USA - GEODES117 metaG | ecosystem: Environmental > Aquatic > Freshwater > Lake | place: USA: Lake Mendota... | reverse complement strand
CGATTGCGGGTCGTAAAAGCGCAGCAGCAGGCTCAGCACCGTGCTTTTGCCCGCGCCGCTCGGGCCCACCAGCGCCACGGTCTGGCCCGGCTCAATGGCCAGATCAAAACTGCTGAGCGCAGCCTGCGTCGGGCGCGAGGGGTAGCAAAAGTCGACCGCTTCAAATCGGACCGCGCTGCCAGCGGCCGGCAGGTCCGGTGAGCGCGGATGCGAGGGTGCAGCAATAGGCGATTGGTTGCCCAGCAGTTCCATCAGCCGCTCGGTCGCGCCGGCTGCGCGCAGCAGATCGCCGTAGACCTCGCCGAGGACGGCAAAGGCGCCGGCCAGGATGATCACGTAGAGCACGGTCTGTCCGAGGTGGCCGGCCGAGATGTCGCCGCGGGCCACCGACTGCGCGCCCTGGTAGAGCCCCCAGAGCAGGGCTGCCGAGGTGGCAATGATGATGAAGGCCACCAGCACCGATCGCGCGCGCGTGCGCCGAACCGCCGTCTCGAAGGCCTGATCGGTGGCGCGGGTAAAGCGCTCGGCCTCGCGTGGCTCGGCGGTGTAGCTTTGCACCACCGGCATGGCGGTCAGCACCTCCGCTGCGATGGCGCTGGAGTCGGCCACCCGGTCCTGGCTGGCGCGCGAGAGCTTGCGCACACGCCGCCCGAAATGCACGGTCGGCACCACCACCAGCACCAGCACGCCCAGCACCTGCACCATCACCCAGGGGTTGGTCCACACCAGCATGAGCAAGGCGCCCAGGCCCATGACGGCGTTGCGCAAGCCCATGCTCAGCGAGGAGCCGACCACCGTCTGCACCAGCGTGGTGTCGGTGGTCAAGCGCGAGAGCACCTCTCCGCTGGGCGTGACCTCAAAAAACTCTGGGCTTTGGTGCAGCACATGTGAATACACCGCCGAGCGCAGGTCGGCCGTGACCCGCTCGCCCAACCAGCTGACCAGGTAAAAGCGGCCCGCGGAAAACAGGCCCAGCGCGACTGCAACTGCAAAGAGCTGGCCAAAATGTCCAGCCAGGGCGTCGCTGCCACCGGCCGTCAAGCCACTGTCGATCAGCTCGCGCAGGGCCAGCGGAAACGCCAGTGTGGCGCCGGCAGCCAGCAGCAAAAACAGCAGCGCCAGCGCGATGCGGCGGCGGTAGGGCTTGAGAAAGGGCAGCAGTCCCGAGAGGGACTTGGGCGAGCCCTTGGGCGCATCGGTCAGAAGTTTGCTCACGCCGCAAGTGTAGGCGGCGCGGCGATCATGGCGTCTTTGTGCAGCGTGTCTGACGTTCGCAAGTCTGTCAAACCGAGCGCTGATGACGGGACGCCAGAAAACCCCTCAGCGCCGCCAGCGTCGCCTCAGGTGCCTCGGCCATTTCGTGATGCCCCACCGGCACGCTCGCCACCTCGACCGATTGGCCCCGCGCTCGGGCGTGGGCAATCAGCCCTTGCGCCGCTTTTAGCGGCGTCATCTGGTCGACCTGGCCCAGCACGAAGAGCAGCGGGCAGGTCAGCTCCTCAATCGCGGCAAGCCCACGGTCGTAGCGATCGCAGGCCACAAAGCCGCGGTGCAGCAGGTTGAACTGCCGGTTGCTGGCCAGGATGCGCTTGTTCAGCGCGATGCTGGCGCCGTCGACCCAGGTGCCCGGCCCAAGCACCGAAGGCGGCGGCGCCAAGGTGCTGCGCGAGAACTGGTTGATCATGGCGATCGCCTTGAGCGGCTCGTTTTGCGCGGCCTCGAGCAGCGCGGCCGAGACGCGCATTGGGAAGGCCGTGCCCACCAATGCCGCGTGGCTGATGCAATCCTTCAGGCGTGCAGCTGCCTCCAGGGCGATGAGCGATCCCCAGCTGTGACCGATGAGCGCCGCCTTGGCCAGCCCTGCGGCTTGCATCAGCTCGGCCACGAAATCGGCCGCCTGCTCCACACTGGCCGGCGGCTCGCCGGCGCTGCGGCCATGGCCCGGCAGATCGAGCGCCAGAACATTCCAGCCGTGGTGGGCCAGGTAGCGGGTCTGAAGGATCCATACGCTGTGGTCGTGCAAAACGCCGTGAATGAAGAGGGCCGTCGGCTTTTGGGGATCGAAGGGCCGCCCGCCCGTGTAGCAGTAGGTGCTGTGGCCTTGAACCAGAATCTGCATGTTCAGCCCCCCGCTTTTTCGGCCGCCTTGAGCGCACGGCGCAGGTCATCGATCAGATCGGCCGGATCTTCCAGACCAATCGAAAGGCGGATCGTGCCTTGCGCGATGCCGGCTGCGGCCAGCGCCGCATCGTCCATGCGAAAGTGGGTGGTGCTGGCCGGATGAATGACCAGGCTGCGGCAGTCGCCCACGTTGGCCAAGTGGCTGAACACCTTGAGCGCATCGACGAAGGCTGCTCCTTGCGCCCGTGAACCCTTGAGGTCAAAGCTGAACACCGAGCCCGCGCCGCGCGGCAGCAGGCGCTGCGCCAGCGCATGGCTGGGGTGGCTGGCCAGCATGGGGTGCCGCACCCGCGCGACCATGGCTTGCGCGCTGAGGAACTCCACCACCTTTTCGGTGTTGCCCATGTGCCGGGCCATGCGCAGCGGCAGCGTCTCCAGGCCTTGCAGGATGAGCCAGGCGGTGTGCGGGCTCATGCAGGCACCGAAGTCGCGCAGGCCTTCGCGGCGGGCGCGCAGCAAAAAGGCGCCCACTGTGCTTTCTTCGGTGAACACCATGTCGTGAAAGCCGGCATAAGCTTCGCTGAGCTGCGTAAACCGCCCGCTGGCCTGCCAGTCAAAGCTGCCTCCATCGACAACCAGGCCGCCGATGACGGTGCCGTGCCCCGACAAAAACTTGGTGGCCGAGTGGTAGACCAGGTCGGCGCCATGCTCGAGCGGCTTGAGCAGCCACGGCGAGGTCAGGGTGGAGTCGACGAGCAAGGGCACGCCCGCGCCGTGCGCGATGTCGGCCACCGCCGCGATGTCGAGCACGTCCAGGCCAGGATTGCCCACGGTTTCGCCAAACAGCAGTCGGGTATTGGGGCGCAGTGCGGCGCGCCAGGCCTGAAGGTCCGACGGCGCCACAAAAGTCGTCTCGATCCCAAAGCGCCGCAAGGTGTAGTGCAGCAGGTTGTGCGAGCCGCCATAAATGGCCGACGAGGCCACGATGTGCGAGCCGGCGTCGAGCAAGGTGGCGATGGCCAGGTGCAGTGCGGCCTGGCCGCTGGCCGTTGCAATGGCCCCAATGCCGCCTTCGAGCGCCGAGATGCGCTGCTCGAGCACCGCGTTGGTGGGGTTGCTGATGCGCGAGTACACATGTCCGGCGCGCTCGAGGTTGAACAAGCTGGCGGCCTGCTCGCTTGACTCGAACACAAACGAGGTGCTCAGGTGTATGGGCACGGCTCGCGCGCCGGTGCTCGGGTCGGGGCTGGCGCCTGCATGCAGCGCCAAGGTGTCGAAGCCGGGGTCGAGGTAGCCTGGCATGGCGGTCGGATCTCCTGCGGTCGGTCCATGGGGGAAGGCGGGGTCAATTGTGGGCTATATTGAGGGCAGGCCTGCGCGGTGGTGCGCGGTCCTGCCAGTCAGGAGAGCTCGTTCATGAAGGTCGCGGACATCCTCAAGGTCAAAGGCGGCACCTTGTACACGGTCAAGCCCGACCAGGCCCTGGCCGAGGCTGCCCAGATCATGGCCGACAAGGACATCGGTTCGCTCGTTGTCATGGAGCACGGCGACCTGGTGGGCATGCTTACGTTTCGAGAGGTCATCGTCAGTCTGGTGGGCAACGGGGGCGCCTTGGGCGCGCGCCTGGTGCGCAGCGCCATGGACGACCATCCTCTGACCTGCACCTTGGCCACCGAGCTCGATGAGGTCAGGCGCATGATGCTCGAGCGTCACGCGCGCTACATGCCGGTTCTCGACAACCGCACGCTCATGGGCGTGATCAGCTTTTATGACGTGGCCAAGGCGGTGGTCGACAGCCAGAATTTTGAGAACAGGCTGCTCAAGGCCTATATCCGCGACTGGCCGGCCGAAGGCGAGGGCGGCTCGTCTACCTCCTGAAGGTCGCCGCCTCTGCGAGTCTGGCGGCGACTTCGGCGGCGTCCTTGGGCTCGGGGATAATCCAGCCCCATGAGCGGCAACACCTTTGGACACCTTTTTGCAGTCACCAATTTCGGCGAATCGCACGGACCGGCCATCGGTTGCGTGATCGACGGCTGCCCGCCCGGCCTGGAGTTGTCCGAGGCCGATTTGCAGCCTGACCTCGATCGCCGCCGTCCAGGCACCAGCCGCCACGTCACCCAGCGCAACGAGCCCGATGCGGTGCGTATCGTCTCTGGGGTCTACGAGGGGCGCACCACGGGCACGCCCATTTGCCTTCTCATTGAGAACACCGATCAGCGCAGCAAGGACTACGGCAACCTGCTTGACACCTTTCGCCCCGGGCATGCCGACTACACCTATGCGCAAAAGTACGGCGTGCGCGACCCGCGCGGTGGCGGGCGTTCGTCGGCTCGACTGACCGCGCCCATGGTCGCGGCCGGGGCGGTGGCCAAGAAATGGCTGCGCCTGAACCATGGTGTCGAGTTCAAGGGCTGCCTGACCCAGCTCGGTGAGCTGCCCCTTGCCTTTGAGTCCTGGGACCATGTTAGCCACAACCCGTTTTTTGCGCCGCTTGCCGATGTCTCGGCGCTCGAGGCCTACATGGACGCGCTGCGCAAGTCTGGCGACTCCTGCGGTGCGCGCCTGCGGGTGGTGGCCAGCGGCATGCCTGTGGGTCTGGGCCAGCCGCTTTACGACAAACTCGATGCCGACATTGCCTACGCCATGATGGGCATCAATGCGGTCAAGGGCGTCGAAATCGGCGCCGGTTTTGCCAGCATCACCCAGCGTGGAAGCGTCCACGGCGATGCGATGACGCCGACCGGCTTTGCCTCCAACCATGCCGGTGGCGTGCTCGGTGGCATTTCCACCGGCCAGGACCTGGAGGTGAGCTTGGCGATCAAGCCGACCTCGTCCATCATCACGCCCCGGCCCTCGATCGATCGCCAGGGGCAAGCCACGGAAGTGGTGACCCGTGGTCGGCACGACCCCTGCGTGGGCATTCGCGCCACGCCGATTGCCGAGGCCATGCTGGCCCTGGTGGTCATGGAGCATGCCTTGCAGCACCGCGCCCAGTGTGCCGACGTGCAGCCTGCGGTGCCTCGCATCGCGGCAGCATCGGCCCCCGTCTGAGCGCTGATGTCCAGCCGGCGCCAGCTCTCGGCCCTTTCGGCCCTGGTGGCCACGTATTTCGCACACGTCGGCTTCTTCAATCCCTATCTGCCCCTTTGGCTCAAGGACCTGGGCCTGAGTCTGGTGGCCATCAGCGTGCTGATGTCCTTGCAGTCGGCCAGCCGCCTGATTGCGCCCTATGGCTGGGGCTGGCTGAGCGACCACACCGGCCGGCGCACGCTTTTGCTGCGCTACGGTGCCAGCGCCTCCTTGCTGATTTCGATGGGGCTGTGGTGGGATGGCGGGTTTTGGTGGTTGCTGCTCGTGTTGCTCCTGCTGTTTGCCCACACCAGCGGCATGATGCCCATGAGCGAGGCGGTGCTCAGCCAGTTGGTCAGCCGAGACGGACAATTTGACAGCCGTCGCTACGGCCGGGTGCGGGTATTCGGGTCTGCCGGCTTTTTGTTCACGGTCATCGTTGCCGGCTGGTGGTTCGAGCGTTTTGGCATGGCCTATTTCCCGTGGGTGACCTGCCTGACGATTGCGGCCGTGGCAGCGAGCGCCTGGTGGCTGCCCAATGTGAGGGAGGCGGTGGTGGCGCGCGAGGACCAGCTCAGTGTGCTGCCACTGCTGCGCCAGCGTGCAGTGCAGCTGTTTTTTGCGTCGGCCTTTTTTCATGTGCTGGCGCACATCAGTGTGTACGTGTTCTTTTCGCTCTACCTCGACGAGCTGGGCTACAGCAAGACCACCATCGGCCTGCTTTGGGCGGCATCGGTTTTGGTCGAGATCGCCTGGTTTTTCACGCAGTCACGCTGGCTGCCACGCTTGTCCTTGAGCGCTTGGCTGATGGTCTGCGCGGCGGTGATGGCGGTGCGCATGGCGATGACAGCCGGCGCTGCAGAGCAACTGTGGGTGCTGGTGTTGGCCCAGTGCCTGCACGCCATCACCTTTGCCACCCACCACACGGTGTGCATCGCCTGGCTGTCGCAGCACTTTCCCGATCAGCTGCGCGGCCGGGGCCAGGCGCTCTATACCGTGGCGGCCTACGGTCTGCCGGGGGTGGTCGGTGGCGTGCTCGGGGGCCTGCTGAGCAGTCGCTGGGGCTTGGTCAGTGTTTTTTGGCTGTCCGTGCCCATGGCCTTGTTGGCCATGCTGATGGCCTGGGGCGTGGCGCGAAGCGACCGCTGAGAAGCGGCGGCTGCAGGGCGCGCGAAGCACGGCTTGCGCACGGGTCGCGAACGTTTCGCGAACGTTTCGTTATCGCTCGGGCTTAAGCGTCAGGGTGCTGCGGGTGTGGGCCAGTACCCGCGCTTCGAGCAGGTGTTGGGGCGTGTATCGGCCTGCGTGAAAGCCCTCGGCCTGGTCCTTGTAGTGACGGTCGAACAGCACGCCGCTTTGTCCCGTGGGGATGCCGCCGACGGCCTGTGCGGGCTCGCTTAGGTCGATGACGCGCCGCGTCGAAGGCCCGTAGGTCACTTTCCAGGGGGCGGGCCCGAGCGGGTGGGAAAAATTGTTGGGCAACTCGCGCCCGCCAGGTACGCCATAGGGTCCGACATCAAACAACAGGTTGAGCGGCTTCTTGCGCCCCAACGGATGCCCGTGCGTGACCTTGTGCGCCTTGGCCCAGGCCCATGACTGGGCGTCGGTGCCCAGCGCCGTGCGCAGGTGCTGCAAGCTCGCTTGCCACGCCTGGTACACGATGTCGTCGCGCCCCTCGACCTGCGTCGTGGCCTTTTGATCCCACCAGGGCGACGCTGGATCGGCCAGCAGTTGGGGCAGAGCGTGATCGAGGGCGCGGGTCTTGAGAAGGTGGTCGAAATGCACCGGCCCGAGCTCATCGAGCAGGGCAGCGCGGGCGGTTTCATAGAGCCACTGGGTGAACACGGTGGCCTCTACGCTGTCCTGGCTGTGCGCGCCGTCCCATTGGGCCAGGCTGCGCAGCAGGGCCTCATCTTCGGCGCTCTGGCTGCGACCTTCCATGGCGGCCAGCAGGGGCTTGAGCAGCCGGCTGGCGTAGGCTGTGGTGACGTCTTGCTGCAGCTGTTGGGTCTCGGCGACGGTCCATTTGCGCTGGGGATTGCGCAAGGCGGCATCGATGCGCCGGGCGCGCTCGGGCAGGTTGTAGTAGCCCACCGGCGGATTGAGACCGCCGGGCTGGTGGTTGGCAGAGACGATGTAGCCGCGCGCGGGATTTTCTTCCTGCGGATTTTGGGCAAACGGTGCGTACCCCAGCTTGACCGCTTCGCCTCGGCTGGCATCGAGCACAAAGCGCGGGTCGACCCCGGCCGGGCGCAGCGGCAGCCGCGCCGCCGCCCACCAGGCGATGTCGCCGCCCGCGTGGGCCCAGACCACATTGAGCCCCGGTGCGTGGATTTTGCTGGCCGCCTCGCGTGCCTTGCCCAGCGTGTCGGCCCGGTTGAGGCTGTGGAATGCGTCGAGCAAAGGGTTGTTTGAATCGAGAAAAGTCCACCACAGGGCCACCGCCTGCTGCGACAGTGCAGGGCGAAACACGTCAGTGATCAGCGGCCCGTGCGGCGAGCGTCTGAGGGTGATGGCCACCGGCGCCTGGCCTTTGACCGCAATTTGCTCTTGCGTAACTTGCAGGGGAACCCAGCGCCCCTGGTGCCAGACCTGATCGGGTCGGCTTGGGTCGGTCTTCTCGGCGACGAAGTCGATGTCGTCGTTCTGAAACATGGTCAGGCTCCAGGCAAAGGCCTGGCTGTGGCCAATCAAGGCAAAGGGGCTGAGCGCCTGGTGGTAGCCATACAGCTCAAAGCCTGGTGCTTGCAGATGTGCCTCGTACCAGACGCTGGGCAGGGCAAAGCTGATGTGCGGATCGCCAGCGAGCAGGGGCTTGCCGCTGGCCGTGCGTGAACCCGACAGGGCCCACGCGTTGCTGCCGTGCTGAAGTGGCAGCCGGGCCTCTTCGATGGCTTGCAGACTCAGGCTGGCCACTCGGGCCAGGCTGTCGGCGATCGCCGGCTCCAGACTTGCGTTTTTTGCGGGCAGGCCTTCGGTTTGGAAGATGCGCAGATAGCCCGGGCCGAGCTGGTCGCGGATATGGGTCAGCACGGGCTCGGTGCGAAAGGCTGCGGCGAAGCTATAGGCCAGATAACCGGAGACGGCCCACACATCTTGCGCGGAAAAGTCGCGTGGCTCAATGCCCAATAACTTGAACTCGATCGGCAGCCGGTCGCGCTCCTGAAACTGGTTGATGCCATCGAGGTAGGCCGCAAGCGCCAAGCTGCTGGCTTGCGATCGGTCCATTTGGGCAACGCGCTGCTCGGCATGTTGGCGCAGCCCGAGCGTGCGAAACAGCCGGTCGGTATCGATCAGGGCCGGCCCCAGGATTTCGGCAAGCTCGCCATTGGCCAGGCGGCGCATCATCTCCATCTGAAACAGGCGGTCCTGAGCGTGCACATAGCCCAGCGCGCGGTACAGATCGATTTCGTTTTCGGCCCGAATATGGGGCACGCCCCGTTCGTCATAGCGCACGGTTACTGTGGCCTTCAGGCCGCTGATGGCCACGCTGCCGTCGCGCTCGGGCAAGGTGCGCGAGACCGTCCAGGCCAGCCAGATGCCCGCCGCCAGGGCCAGCGCCGTGAAGGTCAGGACAAGGAGTTTGAGCAGGCGGCGCATCAACGCGCCATCTTAGCCAAGCTCGCCCAATTGCCCAAGCTTGCCGCCCGTTGGCCAGGAGGTTTATGCCTCAGGTGTTTCCCCAGTGGGCAATGCAATCTTGCAGACTGTAACGGCATGCAAACTGCAACTCCTGCTGCGCCTTGCGGACATCGGAAGGAGCTGGCCGCTGGTGGGCAAAACCTGCAAAGCCGGTGTGCAGCTCCGGTGGCCAGCTCGCTTGGAGCGTGGGGTGAACGCGCTGCACCGCCGCCACAAACTCGCCCAGTGTGTGCCACTGGCCGTCAGCAATGTGATAGACGCGCTGCATGGGTGCAGGGGCATCGAGGGCACTGACATTGGCGCGGGCACAGTCTCGTGCGTCAACAAACTCCTCGCGCCCTCCCCAGAGCAAGAAGGGGTCGTCAAGATGGACGGGCCGGCCTTCGTGGGCAGCGCGCACCAGGGTTTGCAGCAGCCGCCCCGGCACGCTGGTGACGTGGCCCAGATCGCCAAGCACGGCGGCGTAACGCAGCGACACCGCGTCGACGCCATAAAGGTCGTGGTAGAGGTGGGCCAGATGCTCGCCCGAGAGTTTGCAGGCCGCATAAATGCTGGCGGGCCGTTCGCTGATCAGGCGCAGGGGCAGATCTTCGGCGATGGGCTGGGCTGCATGCGCACCAAAGCTGGTGTAAGTCACCGTGGTCGAGCTTGCCAGCACCACACGCCGCAGCTTGTACTGGCGTGCGCATTCGAGCACGTTGGCCGTGCCCATGATGTTGACCGCAATGCCTTTGAGCGGATCTTGACGGATCGCCGTCGACAGCAAGGCGGCCGTGTGCACGATGGCGCTGACGCGGCGCTGCTCGATCAGGCTTGATAAGGCCGCTTGATCGGTGACATCGCACACTGCGCGCTGCACGTTTGCCGGTGCCGGGCCTTCGCGCACATCGGCCAGAGTCACCGACTCCCCTCTGGCGGCCAGGGCCTGCGCGGTCAGGCTGCCGATCAGGCCAGCCCCTAGCACCAGCGTGCTCATGCAATCGACCTGTGGTGCGCTGTTTCGTCAAAGACCACGTGGTAGACCCGGCCCTCAAAGCGCGGCATGACCTGCGCCAGCTCGGCCCGCACGGCCTGGCGCACCGGGCTGGCCAACGCGGCGTGCATGTCCTCGAGCGTGTTGAAGTACAGGTCGAAGGCCATGTAGACCGGTGGTGCATCGGCATCGATTTCGGCGACCTCCCGCAGCACCGCCTTGACGATGCCCGGATAGCGCCCCAGGGCTTGAACCACGGTGGTGCGCATGTGGTGGTCGAAGTCGGCCTTGTCAGCGGGCGCGACGCGTCCCTCAAGGATGGCGGTGCGGATGATCATGGGCTGCCCTTGCGATTGGAGGTTGAAGAGGCGCGCGCCTTGAGTCCTTCGGCCACGGACTGCTCGGTCGCCGTTAGATGCGCGTGCATGAGTTCAATGGCGCGGCCGTGATCTCGCCCGAGCACGGCCTGCATGATGGCGTGGTGTTCGGCCTCGATGTCGCGGGCCTTGGACTGCTTTGCGCGTGTGGCACGCTGCATCAGGCGGAATTTTCGGTAGCGTTCGGAATGGTCGGTCAGGATGTTCCAGAACCACAGCAGCCACTTTTCCTGGCAGGCGCTGACCAGGGCGTGGTGGAACTGCCGGTGACGCGATTCCCAGAGCGTGGCCGCCTCACGCTCCTCCTGGGATCGGGGAATGGGCGTGCGCGAGAGCAGGTGCATCGCGGCCACGATGTCGGCCTCCCAAGCGGCGCTGCCGTGCTCCATGGCCGAGGCCAGGCACAGGCTCTCGATGGAGCGGCGGGTGGCCATCAAGTCGCCCAGCTCGCTCAAGCTGGCCTGGCTCACGCGTGAGCCGCGGTGCGTGTCCAGTGCCACCAGGTTCTCCGATGACAGGCGCATCAGCGCCTCGCGGATCGGTGTCAGGCCCAGCTGAAACTTGCCGTTGAGATCGGCCGGTCGCAGGCGCTCGCCCGGCATGAGGTCGCCGTGCAGGATTTCGCTGCGCAGGCGTTGGTAGGCGCGCTCGGCCAGCGAAGAGGTTTCAGGGTTTTCCATGCGTCCTAAATATCTTGACGGCGTGATTTTATAAAATTATGATGAATTTATATCAAGGAGGCAAGAGGAAAAATGGTGCGGACACAAGCGGACTGGTCACTGGCCACTTTTTCGATCGACCAGCAGCCCGTGGCCGCTTTGGAGGTGGCCGGACGCGCTTATCGGCTCGAGCCGAGCTTGGCCCGTGTGGGCTGGCCCGGTCAGACCTGTGTTCGCACCCTGTTTGACGACTGGGCGCGGGCTTTGCCGGCGCTGCAGGCGGCCAGCGGTCAGGTGCAAGAGGCCGATGCCATTGGAGCGGCGCCGCGTTTGGCACCTTTGCTCTATCCCGGCAAGATCTTGTGCGCCGGTGCCAACTATTTCGACCACCTGGCCGAGATGGGCATGCCCGGTGCCAAGAAAGAAGACCAGCGCTTGTTCTTCTTCATGAAGCCGCCGCGCAATGCGGTGGTGGGCGAGGGCGCCACGGTCCATATGCCGATTGGCACCCAGGCTTTCGACTGGGAGGTCGAGTTGGCCCTGGTGATCGGCAAAACGGCGCGCAATGTCAGCACCGAGCAGGCGCTCTCGCATGTTGCGGCCTACACCGTGGCCATCGATTTTTCGGCTCGCGACCACAACCGCGCGCCCGAGACTTTCTACAAGCTTGACTGGGTGGCCGGCAAGGGCCACGACACCTGCTGTCCGCTCGGTCCGCGGCTCGTGCCGGCGCATGCCTTTGGCGATCCGCAGCAGGCACGTCTGCAGTTGAGCGTCAACGACGTGCTCAAGCAAAACGGCAGTGCGCGCGACATGATCTTCTCGGTGGCCGAGCAAATTGCCACGGCCTCGCGCATCATGACGCTCGACCCCGGTGATGTGCTGCTGACCGGCACGCCCGCAGGTGTAGGCTCACCCCACAAAACCTTTCTCAGCGTGGGCGATCGGGTCGACGCCCAGATCGAGCGCATCGGTCGCTTGTCGGTTCAGGTGCAGCCTTCGCGCTGAGCCGTCATTGTTTCCAGGGCCAAAGACCCGGCCTGATCTGATGGGTCACCGCAACGACAACATAGGGAGATTGAGCATGAGACGAACACTGGTGGTGGCCACACTGGCCATGGCTGCAGCACTGGCCTTGCCGATGGCACAGGCGCAGACCGAAATCCGCATTTCAACGGCAGCACCGGACAACTCGCCGCTGTCAGATGCGTTTCGCATGATCAAGGCGCGCATGGAGGCCAAGTTTCCGGGCGCGGTCAAGGTGACGGTGCACACCGCCAGCAGCCTGTTTCGCCAAGGCACCGAACTGCCGGCTATGCAGCGCGGCAATCTGGAGATGGCCAGCCCCGTGACCTTCGAGATCGAGGCGCAGCTGCCCGAGTACGGGGTCTTTAGCGGCGCCTACCTGTTTCGCGATGCCGACCATCTGATCAAGACCTTCCGCTCGGACATCGGCCGGGAGTATTACGCCGATGTGGCCAGCAAGATGGGGCTGGTGATACTCGATACCGCCTACCTGGGCACGCGCACCATCAACCTGAGCAACGACAAGAAGATCGAAAAGCCGTCGGACCTGGCCGGCACCAAGATGCGCATGCCGCCGGGGGCCGCCTTCCAGGGCCTGGCCAAGGCGCTGGGCGCCACTCCCGTCTCGATGCCGATCACCGAGGTGTATCTGGCGCTCAAGACCGGTGCCATCGACGCGCAGGACAACCCGACCAACATGACGCGTGACTGGAAGTTCCACGAGGTGACCAAACAGGTGGTCTTGACCCGGCATCTGGTGCAGCCGGTCTTTATTGCCATGGCCAAGCCGGCCTTCGACAAGCTCACCCCCGCGCAGCAGACCGAGTTGCGGGCTGCGGCCCGTGAGGCGGCCGACATGCAGATTGCCAAAACGCTGCAAGACGAAAAGTCGGCGATCGACACGTTCCGCGCGGCCAACATCCGTATCAGCGAACCCGATCCGGCATCGTTTCGTGCCGCCGTCCTCAAGGAGTATGAGGGCAGCGGCATGACGGCCAAGTGGAAGCCCGGTCTGCTGGCCCGGGTGCAGGCGGTCAAGTAAAGGTGGCGACCGGATCAATGCCAGAGCGTTTGAGCAGCTGGGCGCACCGCTGGGCCCAATGGGTTTCCATTGCCGGTCTGGCGGCAGTCTTCATCGTGTTTATTTACGGTGTGGGCATGCGCTACCTGTTCAACCGGCCGGTCGGCTGGGCCGACGAGGTGGTGACGCTGTTGGCGGTCTGGACGGTGCTCTGGACGGCGGCCTTTGTCTTGCGCTGGTCCGAGTTCATCTCG
>Ga0164292_10003336_pt1 | contig 13145 bp, 19 predicted proteins | sample GEODES117metaG_FD_111486 | JGI IMG/M metagenome (GOLD analysis project Ga0164292, IMG submission 111486) | Eutrophic lake water microbial communities from Lake Mendota, Wisconsin, USA - GEODES117 metaG | ecosystem: Environmental > Aquatic > Freshwater > Lake | place: USA: Lake Mendota... | reverse complement strand
GATGATGATGAAAACGAGCCTGTTGAGGGACTCATCCTTGGCTTTAGAGCCCAATCCTGGCCAAAGGCAGCTTTGCTGATCTCAGCGACTTCTCAACCCCCTGTTGCCCAGAGGCTCCCTAGCTAACGGGAGCAGGCGAATGGTTGGTCGAGGATGCTTCATAACTCGGTTAATTGGCTGGCTGAACACGCAGTGGAGGACCAGGGCCATTCGCCTATCGATCATTCTGGGGTCGGGAATGGGCGTAGCGCTTGGCATATTTTCACTTAAGTCAGGGATCATGGAAGACTCTAAGGCAGTAGTTGGACAACTGCTGTCACATGTTTTTGAGGGGCTTGCATGGCTCACTCTTGAGCTTCCTGTAGAGATTATCTCTTTCATTCTTTGCCGCCCGAAGTACGAGTATGGCTGTGTCGACGGGTACGGAATGATGTATGCACTATTTATCGGAATGCCGATGCTCCTGGTTTTATTGGTTGGTTTATTCAGTTTTTTTGGAGCGATCGTGGGCGGCTTGGCTGTGTTCCTATTCAAAAAATTCTCTCGCCGAACCAGAAGATAGTTATAGCGCAGGGATTCATCCTCATAATCCCCCCTTAGCCGTGCAATCAGAAGCCAATGCGCATCAAACACGGTTTAGGAGCACATAGCACAGGGGGTTCACCAGTTGGTATGGGCGGTGGTGTTCAGCGGCAGCAGGAGCCATCGCGGTAGCTGCCGGGCCATAGAGACTATGGGCGGCCCACCGCAAAGCTGGTCTGCCAGATCACACTTATAAACAGCCTCCCCCGGTGGGTTCGGCCCCCAGCTCCGCCCTCCCTCAAGGGCAGCGGCGGATTCTCCGGGGTGGCGAGAAAGCCGTTTCCGGTGATGGCTATGCATGGCAAAACATCTACAGAGATCAATACGGTCAGGCAGAAGATATCTATTACGGCTTCTGCGTGGCCAAGGAGACTAATGGCACTCCCCCCTATCGATCCCTCCAACCCGCGGATCGGGATATACTGAAATCTGCACAGATTGAACGTTGATCGTCCAGGGGAGCGCGCGAGTCTCGTTCTTGCAACAGGCCCAAGGCGCCCGACACGGGGCACACCGGCGCCTGATCTAGCGCGGCACCACCACTGGGATCAGCGACATCACAGCAGTGGGCTACTAGATCTCACCACGCTTGACTGGCTGTATTCGTCATCAGGCCCTTCGGTCACCGAATCGATGAAGGCCTGGATTTCGACCTCCTCTGCGCTGGCGTTCGCCAGCAGAGACTGCCACCTCGCCTCGGGGGCGAACTCAGGCGAACGCACGTCAGGCACCCAGACCTGGATCGGTCGCATCCCCTGGGCCCGCAGCCGCTAGTGGGCGCCGATGAACTGGATCTGGAACGGAACCCTGATCTCACAGGGGGCTCTGAGCGAAGCACCGCCGGCAATGGCAGACGGCTACCTGATCGACACGAACGTGATCTGGGAACTGCGGCCTGCGGGCGGGCAATGCGCACCTGGCTGGGGATGTTCTCGCTGATCAGAGCCACGAGACCACTCCCGCTCAAGGGCAGTACCGAGAGGTTTCCTCAAGTGCCTCGGCCTGTTGCTTGGCATCCGAGCTGCCCAGACTGGCCTTGGCCACATTCGCCTCCAGGGCCAGCACGGCGGAGTAGCAACGCAGATGGTTGCTCTTGTCGGCCTGGTGCTTGACCTGATTGGAAAGATCCCAGACGCCGGCGCAGTGGTCTGCCGAAGGGCTGCCGAAGCAACGGCTGGCAGCCTGCTGCAGGCTGGTGAGCGAACTGGCCAGGGCAGGAGTCGCCAGAACGAACAAGCCGGCGAGGACCACTGCGTGCGCTGCAGGAACCATGGCAGCTGAGGGATGCAGTACGGCTGGAACGACCATCAGCCTGCCGCAGCAGAGGGCTTGCCGCAGGGATCATGGCTATCTCAGGACGGTAAACAGACGAGGCGCTTCCCATCCTGCCCGGCCCGACCTGCACCAGGCCCCTACCACTCGATCCGCTGGGGCCGCCTGGCCGTATCGATCAGCAGGTTCTGGAGAAGCTCGCGGCTGCACAGCAGCAGGTGGGCCAGGGCCACCCCGTTCAGCCTCGGCTCGGCAACAAGGTCACCACGGCTATCGGCCAAGGCGGCGCGGATCACAGCAACCTCTCGGCCGATGTTCAATGCCATCGCGGCGGTGCTTTCGCGGCCCATTGGTCCGGCTGGGGTCATGGGGGGATTCTGGCCCAGTTCTCCAGAAGAAGCCCCTCGACCCGCTCGAGCTCGCGCAGGTTGTTGCTCACCAGAGTGAGGCCTTCGCTGCGGGCGTGGGCGGCGATGTGGAGATCATTCACGCCGATCGGCGTGCCACGGCGTTCTAGGGCCGTGCGGATCTGGCCGTAGTGCAGGGAAGCCTTGGGGCCATAGGACAACAGATCAATGCGGCTGCAGAAGTTCTCCACCACGTCGAGGTTCCGCTCAGGGGCAGCACTCTTCTCGACCCCATGAAGTAGTTCGGACAGGGTGATGGCCGAGATCGCCATGCGCCCGGCGTGGCGATTGAAGCTCTCCAGCATCAAGCGAGGGCGCTCCTTGATCACGTAAATGCAGATGTTGGTATCGAGCAGATAGCGCAGCATGAAAGGGCTCAGAACGCTTCCCGTTCGGCCTGCTCCTGGGAGCCGCGATCCACCAGGAAATCGTCGCTCACCGTGGGGCCATCGAGAAAGAAGCTGTCCCAGCTGGTGCCAAGGGGCGCGATGATCCGCTCCTGCCCGCAGGCGCGCACCTCCACTTCCTTGACGGAATCGGGCAGGCGAAGATTGGCAGGGATACGCACGGCCTGACTGCGGTTGCTGAGGAAAAGCTTGGTGATCGCAACCATGAGCAACCTGGGATATACAAGGAGTCTATCCTCATTCGGCAAGGAGGTCAGCGCAGCGCAAGGCTGAGGGCGATCACATCGATGTGCTCCGGGCTCAGCCCGCACCCAGCAGGCAAGAGCGGCGGGGCCATCCAGCGAATCGCGCCTTGGGACGACTGGGTTTGGGAGCCCGAATTGATGTTGATCGAAAGTCAGCCCTCAGAACCCGCAAGAGCGGCCATGATCTCGGGATGGCTGTACCAGCTCCACGGCCCTTCCTTCACGGGCTGGATACCAAGTTCAGCGCGCAGATCCTCGAGATTCTGCTCCATGCGATCATGCCAGTTGATAGGGAAAAGAGGTGAAGCTTCGGCAGCAATCTCCAGACCGTGGTGAATCATCCGAAAGGTGTAACTGGCCGTCTTGAGCTGCTCGGCGTGGGTGGTCGCCTCGGCCTCCGGGGTGTCGTTGCGCAACCAATTCATCATCAGACTCATCAAGTCGATGAAGCCAAGACCAGGATGATTGAACTGGCCCACACTGATGCTGATCACGCCCACCTCTCCGAAGGGATCAAGGCTGAACCCACTGAGTACATGATGAAGATCATGGGTAGCGAAAACACGATAGTTGATATAGTCAGCATCGGTCTCAAGATCATTGAAGAAAGAAGGCCCGGGATAGAAGTTGATGTCGTACCCAAGAGTGTCCAACACCGTGACGAAGGTATGGCCCAGGGAGCCGCGGGGAAGACGACGTAAGGCCGCAACGTCATAGGGGGGGATCAGCGTGCGATTGCTGATCAACGCCGAAGCATCCGGATCGCTGCCAAGTATCCGCTCACAAAGACGCATCGGCGAGGAGGAGCGAAGCCTGTGGGAAAGCAGGAAGGCATTGCTGGCGGATTGGCCCGAACCTGCGGCCAGATCAACAAGGTCTAGAAATTGTTGAATATTGTCCTGCGTTGCGATCTGGTCGAGATATCGGAAAGCCATGGTTGGCTCAGAGTGTCAGAAGGTTCCTCAGTCATAGCCACAACAATGACGATTGGCTGGGGATGATCCGGAGCAATGCGGGATCGGGATCAGCGACCGGATCCGTAAGCCACCTGGCAGACAGCGTTGAGCAGTTGGGCCTGATCCGCCGTGCCGGGAACCTGGCCATTGAACAGACCCTGCTGACAGTTGGCCGCACCCATCAGAGAAAAGCCGTCAACGTTGTAACTGAAACTGACGCCATAGGTGCCCACCGCTTCCACCGATCCGTAATTGAGCTCATAGCTGGTGGCGGGTACCACAATCACCGTGGAATTGTTACTGGCAGCCGCATTGACGAGACCGGTGATGGTGGCCCCGGTTGCCAGGCCGGCAATCCCCCAGGCGGCCGCACTGCCACCCCACCAGCCCCAGCCGCCCCAGCCGCCGTACCAACCGGCATTCCAGGGACGGCTTCCCCAGTAGCCGCCATTGCTCCAGCCGCTGTTCCAGCCGTTGTAATTACGGTTGTAGAAGTTGTTGTTGACGTTGACGTTGGCCGGCCGGTTGCCCTGCCAGGGGGTGCGGGCGCCATCGCCGAACATCGGGTGATAGCCCTGATAGCCGCCCTTCCAGCCGCCGTCCTGGAAGTGGTAACCACCGCCGCCCCAGCTGTGGCCACCAGCGCCGGCCCCTCCCCAGCCGCCACCACCGCCACCCCAGCCGCCACCACCACCGCCACCACCGCGCGCCAGCACGGCGATCGGGCAGAAGGCCTGGCCCAACAACAGACCGGTCGTGAGCACGAAGGAAAGGGGGCGCAGCGTGACCATGGGAGTTGGCGTCTCACCCAAGCAAGCTGGGCAGGCCGATCACAGCAGGCATGAGCACAATTACTCATTGAGCATCCCAGCAGGGCGCAGCGCAGCAACGAAGCCCTCACCAGCGGCTCTCTACAGCAGATCCAAGCCCATGGGAATCATCTTTCCATCGGCAAGCATCAGAACCAGGAGCTCTCCATAGGCTGAACGCGATAGACAGACAGCGATCGCGATGAGCGTGGTCGAGAGCATCCCAGGCGATGAGACGATCCTCGGCGGGCGTGGTGAGGACACCATCGACGCCACAGGAGGAGACAACAGCTACGGCCTCATGGTGGGTCGACTAGGCATCGATACACAGGAAGGCAACGATCAGATCAGCGGCGTTGCCGGAATGGACTCCTTCGGCCTCTACAACGGAGGCACGATCTCCGTAGGCCTCGGAGACGATCGCATCAGCGGCACCGTGAGCTGGGGCGTGGGCCTTCTCAACTTCGGCACGATCGAAGGGGGAGCCGGCAATGACACGATCACCGGCGCCGTGACAGGTCTGGCCACCGGTGCCTTGCTGGAGCGCAAGTCGCCGATGGCCGAGGCCTACGGCATCCAGAACGTCGGGCTGATCAGTGGCGGCCAGGGCGATGACTTGATCATCGGCAGGGGAGTCGACGAAGGGGCAGGGATCTACAACACCGGCACCATCCGCGGCGACCGGGGCAACGACACCGTGGATGCATTCGACGGTGGTTTCGGTGGCGATGGCTTGGTGGACATGGGGGCAGGCAGCGACACGGTCCGTGGCTTCGGCAGCGGCCGTTTTGACGGTGGCCAGGGGGAGGACACCCTGGTCTTCCCGCAGGGGACCTACACGATCGCGGCCGAACGGAATGGGGAGGGCTACCTGGCCATCTTCCTGGCGGGATCCAGCCAGGAGCCGATGCTGGTCAGGGGGTTTGAGCTCCTGGAGGGAGCCAGCTCCACCAGCCTGGCGCCGGGATCCCGTTTCACCCTCCCCTGATCCGATCGCTACCTGGCTGGGCCCGGGCTGTGGCCAAGCACCGCCACGATGGAGCCGGCGGTGTGGCCAGGCGTCGGAATCAGCTGTAGGTCAGGGTCCAGCACAACGGCAGTCGACCGCCATGGGAAGCCCCCATGGCGGTCAGATCGCCGGGGTACTGCAGCCAGTGGCTGGCCTTGTAACTGTGCCGGCGCCTGGCCGCCAGAGGGGCTCGGCGAGCGGGCTCAGATGTGGCTATCACCGAGGGGAAACCCTGCCCCATCTCCATGGTTACCCGTTTCCATCTGCTGGGCTTGGCCGCCTTGTTGCTTCCTTTGATCCCCCTGCTGGGGTCCCCAGCGGCCTTGGCGGAACAGCCCTTCGCTCCATCCAGCCGTTGCACGAACGCCACCCTCAAGGGCACATACCTCTACAGCTCAATCGGTGTGCTGGATGGCAAGCCCTACGCCGAAAGCGGCCGTGAGGTGTACGACGGCAAGGGGGGCGTCGAACTCACTTACCGCGGCACCGGTGGCGCCGCCGGCACGATGCGCGCCACCTACACCGTGAGCCCCGACTGCATCGGGAAAGCGGTGTATCCCTACGGCCAGACCCTCGTGAGCTTCATCAGCCCTGACGGCAGCCGCTTCAGCTACACGATCACCCGTGGCCCCGGCGATCGACCCACCGCTCTCTCCGGCTGGGAGATCCGCGTCGATCCTTAATCGCTACGGCTGGTGGTTGGAGCTCGAAGGTGGGCACTTTCGCCGACGAATTAACGTAGCGCGTGTGCAGACCAGTTCCCGGAGGTCGGGATAAAGTCCACACCCGCCGAATCCGGCTGAATCCTTGTCTCTGCAACCCCTGGCCCTTGAGCCCAACGACCTGCGAACGGTGGTGGACGCGCCGGTGTTGTTCGGCCAGCTGATCAGCCAGGATCCCGAAGGTGGTGGCCCAGCCGAAGTCAAGCTGCTGAGTCGGCAACCACCGGGGTTTGCCCTGCAGGCCGATGGACGCTGGAGCTTCGATCCGAGCGACAGCGCCTACGACTCCCTGGCTCCGGGAGCCTCCCGGCTGCTCACGGTGGTGTTCGAGGTGAAGGAATCCGCGCAGCCGCCCTGGCTCCCGAGCCCCCCTCCCCTGCCTAACGATGTCATCCGGGTGGGCGGTCCAGCCAGCCCCTGGGCCACGCTCCAGCAGGCCATCGATGCGGCCCCTGCCGGCGCTGTTCTCTGGATCGCCCCAGGCACCTACGAAGAATCGCTCACGATCCGCAGGGATCTGACCCTGCTGGGCGCCAACCAAGGCATTGCGGCCGGATCCCCCCGGGGGCCCGAAAGCGTGATCCGGGGCTTCGTGAAGGTGCTCGACACGGCTGAGACCGTGACGTTCGACGGACTCTCCTTCGCCCCATCGGGAAACGGTTCCAACCTGCGGATCGAGGCCGCCAGCTCCCAGCTGCGCAACTCGATCATCACCAGCGGCCCACCCTCCGGTGGCTACGCCTATCCCGGCTTCGTTTCCTATGCGCAGCAGCGACGGCGAGTGGAGGTGGAGAACAACCTCTTCGCCGGCATCCTCGATCTGGAGCGCCGCCCCAGCGCCCTGCGCATCTTCGGCTCCGACTCCGCCCTGATCCGCGGCAACATCTTCAACAACACCGGCGGAGCCGGCAACATCGGCACCTCCCATGTCTTCCACGATCTGACGATCGAAAACAATCTGATCCGTGGGGGCGGGCAGGGTTTTTTCTATTACAACCAACCCATCTGGACCGGCAGGATCGACACACTTGTGATCCGGGACAACACCATGCTGGACGTGCGTTGGCATGGCATCGGCATCTACGAGCGGGCCCCGATCGGCAAGGCGCTGGTCAGCGGCAATCTGATCGGTGCCAGCGATGCCAGCACCGATCCTGAGCAGTTCATCAACGACGACTTCGTGAACCTCTACGTGCTCGATCCGGCGCAATCAGCGCAGGATTTCACCGTGGTGGGCAACGAACTGGTCAACCCCTGGAATGCCGACCAGCGCGTCGTGGGACTGGCGCTGGCCGACCTCAACGACCGGGTGGTGCGCAGCTCCTCGATCGGCACCTTCAGCCTGCGGATCGAGGGCCGGGTTCCCTCCGGCTTGCGCGACCCCAGCGCCCCGCTCGATCTCCAGCCCGGCCGCACCTGCCATCTCCCAGGCCTGCGCGATTTCGACGGCATCCTCCACGGTGGTGCTCCCGAGGCACTCAAAGACTCCATCGCCGCCGATTACCGCTTCCAGGGCCTCTTCTCCCTGCGGCGCGACGGCCTCAAGCAGGCTGTATTCACCAACCGCAGCAGTGGGCGCTGGGCCTCCGCCGCCGTCGATCCCCTCACCCGCCAGATCGACTACGCCGACAACGGCCAGGGCGGCATCACCAGGGTGGTTGGCATCTATATCGATATTCTCGTCGCGGAGGGCGAGCAGAACACGGCCCGCCCCGGCTTCCTGCTCAGCGGTGAAAAGGCTCCAGAGCGCGGCGGTCCCTTCGACAGCCAGCGACGCTTCCAGAACGACTTGAACAACGACAACCTCTCGGCTCGCTTTTCGGGCGACTTCGATAACGACGGCATCCAGGAGCTCTACTGGAAGGTCAACGACGGCACCTCCTTCCTCCGCTCCCTCCTCCACGACGACGGCAACATCCGCTACGCCAATTACCAGAGCCGCGATCAGATGACCTCCTACCTCACCAGCAACGGCAATGCTGATCTGATTGCTTCCGTTCTCTGATAGGAGTAACCGCAGCCGCAGGAGCAGGCGTCGGCGGGAGTTTCTCTTGTTGGTGGTGGCCTCCGCTCGTGGGCTTCCCTCAGGGATGGGCAGGTCCGTGCTGTTGGTCCGCTGGCAGGGGCTGCCCGTCTTCGTTGAGCAGCTCCACGCTTTCCTGCTCGTTGGGGTCGGAGCGGGTGACGATCGCGATCGCCGGCTCGGTGGCGCTGAGATTCACCGGTTGATGGGGAAGATCGGCGGGAATGAAGAGGAAATCGCCGGCGCGGTTCACCACCCGCTGGCGCAGACCGGCGCCATATCGGGTTTCCACCGTTCCCTGGATCAGGTAGATCGCCGTCTCGTAATGGCGGTGGCGATGGGCCCGGGCCTTGCCACCGGGCGGGATGACGATGCGGTTAAGCGAGAGGGTGCGGGCCCCGCTGTTGGCACCGGAGATGCCCACGAATCGCCCCACACCCTGGCGGCTGTTGAGCTGCGTGGCTGGCCGCACCGTGATGACACCGCCGTCACCAGGACGGCCGATCACCTCGTCACTGCGGGCAGGCAATGCCTGCGCCAGCAGCCCCAGTCCGCAGACCAGAGCAAGAGCACGGCCAGAAGTCAGCACACCCACCTCCCCCATCGCTGATAGGTGTTCTATCTCAACCCCCGGCTCCGCTGCAGCCACGCACAGGTGAGGTTGACGAGTCAGTGGTCAACGCAGGGGAACAAAAATCCGGTTGCCGTTGGCTTTGTTGGTGAACACCGCATTTCCATTGATGTAAATCTCCCGCTCCCAGACGCCACCGAGGCGGTCCTCCAGGGTGGAGAAAGGAAAGCCCTCCTTGATCAACCGGTAGGTCATGGCCAGGCCGTCCTCCCAGGTGATCCGAACGGTGCCCACACGGCTGTGAGTGTCGCGGCAGGGGATCAGCTCGTCGTTGAAGGTGCATGGCTTCCAGGGCGCCGCCATGGCGGCGGTGCCGCTCAGCAACAGGCCCACCAGTGCAGCCAGGCTCAAGCCCAGACGTTGGTTCATCCAAGCCACCGAATCAGAGAGAGGAGTCCGCTGCGCCCCAATTAGGACTGTGGTTGAGCACAGCGGTGCAGAACTCCAGGAGTTCCTGCGGGGTCATGTCGTGCTTGGCGTCATTGGTGCGCCAGGCGCAGATCACGAAGTCCGGTTCCGGTCGGTTGGAGCGGTGGTCGATGGTGGGGAGCATGGCGAACTGCTTCTTGTGCTCCCCGTTACCGGCCGCCTCCCGGGTGTCGTAGGTGCCGATCAGGTCCCAGTCGAGCCACTCACCGGTCCAGTGGTCCCGCCCCTCGGAGGCCAGAACCGCCTGCTGGATCGCCAGGCGGTACTGCTGCACATTGCCGCTACCACCACGCTTCTGATCCCGCTTGCACAGGGTCACGGCCTTGCGCTGCACCCAGCCGGGATAGGTGTGCCTCGAGCCGTCCGGAATCCAGTCTGGGGAAGGTGTGTCCATCGGTGGCAGGAGCAGTGGCCGGAGGTGATGCCCCACAGCCTGCTGCAAGGAGCGGTTGGCTGCAGCCCTGGGGTGGGTGTGCACCTCAGGGCCCGCTTTCAGCCTTTGACGAGCGAGGATTCCAGCAGATAGGCCGCCAGATTGCTCATCGAGCGACCCTCGGCATCGCTTCGCTCCACCAATTGGTTGTACGTGCTGTGCGGCACGGTGATCGTGAGGCGATGGGGGACGCGAAAGACCGGTGCGGAAGAGAGGGAGTAGGCGTTCATGGCTGCAGTGATCTGGAACAACCTCAGTGTTGTGCCGTCGAAGTGATGCAGTCAAGAGCCTCATTCATGGATCCCACATGTGCGAGTCCCACAAATGGGTATGAACTGAGAGATGAAAACAAAAGCATGGCATGACAGCTCCTGGTGATGCAGCGGGAGAGGGGTTACCCGTTCTGACCTGTCTGGTCCTTGACCGTCACATCCTGGTGGGCAAGGCCGTGGGTGGATTGCTGGCAGAGCACTGCGGCCTGGATCTAGTGGGTGTATTTTCCTCCGTAGCTCAAGCTCTTGTCTTTATCGAGAACTCTCCCCCTGATTTACTATTGCTAGATGTCCATTGCGCAGGGAAGCATGGCGAAACCTGGATCGATGCGGCGTTGGCTCTGAAGCGCGCCAAACCAGCTGGCAGGTTGATCCTGATCACCGATGTGAGTGATGAACTCATCCCGCCGGCGGAAATCGAGTCGATGCTGCTCGGAATCGTGGACAAACGCCATGACTGGGACGACCTGGTGCGGATGGTGACCCGCCTGCAGGAGCTGAGTGCAAGGCGCTCCCACATGAGCAACCCGAAGTGGCGGCTGCAGATGGAAACACTCTCGCCACGGGAACTCCGGGTCTTTCACGCTCTAGGGCTGGGGCTCCTCAATAAGGAAATTGCCCAATCCCTCGGCCTGAGCCTGCAAACGGTGGAGACCTATCGCAAACACATCAGTGCCAAGTTGTCGCTGAGTGGCTCGGAGCTGATCCGCGCTGCCACGTTGCATCGCTGCACCAACCCGGTCGCCGCCTCCGACATTTAGCCCCATCCTTGAGGTTTGGGGTGATCAAAATCATCCGATGGAACCCGACCGCCCGCGCCTGATCGATGGCCCCGCTGCTGCAGCGGCCACCCTGCTGCTCGCCCATGGGGCTGGTGCGCCGATGGACAGCCCCTTCATGGCCGCGATCGCCACCGGCCTCGCGCAACGGGGCTGGCGGGTGGTGCGCTTCGAGTTTCCGTACATGGCCCGGGCCCGGGTCACGGGCCGCCGCGGGGGACCCGATCGACTGCCAACGCTGGAGCAGGCCTTCCGCGAGCAGGTGGCGCTGGAATCGGAGGAGCGGCCCCTGCTGATCGGCGGCAAGTCGCTGGGCGGAAGGGTGGCGAGCCTGCTGGTGGATGAGCTGGCCGCCAGCGCCGGCGTGCGCGGCTGCCTCTGCTTCGGCTATCCCTTCCATCCGCCCGGCCGACCCCAGCAGCTGCGCACCGCCCACCTTATGAACCTGCGCACCCCCACCTTGATCCTGCAGGGCGAGCGCGACAGCTTCGGACGCCGCGAGGAGGTGGAGGCCTATTCCCTGGCCAAGGCGGTGGAACTGGTCTGGCTGCCCACCGGCGACCACAGCTTCCGCCCCACCCGCAGCTCCGGCCTTAGCGAGGCCGAGAACTGGGCGGCCGCGGTGGACCACGCCGATGCCTTCAGCCACCGGCTGCTGGGCTCAAGCCGGCAAGCTTCCCACCCAGCGCTTGGACACGCGGGCTGAGACCATGGCCGCCAAGCGCACCCTCAACGCCAGGAACCTGGAAGCGCTCGGCGCAGCGGCCCTAGCGGAGCTGCTGATCGAGGTGAGCGCCGGCAATGCCGTGATCCAGCGGCGGCTGCGCCTGGCCTTGGCCGCCGCCGGCGGGGCCGAAGGCGCTGCCCAGGAGGTGCGCAAGCGCCTCGCCGCAATCGCCCGCTCCACCACCTTCATCGATTCCGTCAGACGCAAGGCGTTGCTGGCGGATCTCGAGGCCCAGCAGCAGGCGATCACCGGGCCGATCGCCGCTGCGGATCCCGCCCTGGCCCTGGAGCTGTTGGTGCGCTTCCTGGCACTGGTGGAAGGCGTGCTTGACCGCTGCTCCGACACCACCGGTGCCGTGATCGGCCTGTTCCAGCGGGCGGTGAACGATCTGGCCAGCCTCGCTGCGGCTGCCGGCACCAGCCTGGAGACCCTCGTGGCGCACGCCGCCGACCTGCTGCAGGAGAACGGCTACGGCCAGTTCGAGAAGCTGATTCCGGCCCTGGCGCCGCTGCTGGGGGAAGCGGGGCTGCTCCAGCTGGAGGAGGCCCTACTGGAGCGCGGCGCTGTGGATCGCCAGACGAGGGAGCAACTCGCTCAGGGCCGGGGCGATCTGGATGGCTATCTGGAGCTGTTCGACGCCTCTCAGCTGAGCTGGCCCGACACCGCCGCCGAAGTGGCCGGCCATCTGCTCAGGGCAGACCGGGCCGAACAGGCATTGGCAGTGCTGGACCACGCCGCCAAGGCAACCCAGAGCATGGAGGCCGGGGAATGGCACGCCACCCGCATCGCCGTACTCGAAACCCTCGGCCGTGGCGAGGAGGCCCAGCAGCACCGCTGGCAGGTATTCAGCAGGGCCCTCTCGATTCCCCTACTTCGCGATTACCTCCAACGGTTCGATGACTTCGCCGATGTGGAAGCTGAGGAGCGTGCATTCGCGGTAGTACAACAGCACCCGCTGCCCTTGGCGGCGCTGCAGTTCCTGGTGTACTGGCCCGCCCTTCCGCGGGCGGCTCGCTATGTGATCGAGCACTGCCTCGAGTGGGATGGCGATGCTTACGAGATCGTCGAGCCGGCTGCCGAGCGCCTCAGCGCCGACTATCCGCTGGCTGCCACCCTTCTGCTGCGCTCCATGGTGGTGTTCGCCCTGTCGATGGACCGCTCCAAGCGCTACCGCTACGCCGCCGAACACCTACGCCATTGCCAGCAGCTCGATGCCCGCATCGAAGACTGGCAAGGCTTCGAGAGCCACGCCAGCTTCCTGGGGCGGCTGCGGGAGACCCATGCTCAGAAGAGGAGCTTCTGGAAGCTGCTGGAGCGGTGAGCCGGCCGCTTTCAGCGCAGACTCAGACACGACGACCGCCGATCAAACGCAACAGAACTGCGACAACAGCAATAACTAGAAGGATGTGAATCAGGCCACCCATCGTGTAGGAAGTGACCAG
>Ga0164292_10003335_pt1 | contig 13145 bp, 11 predicted proteins | sample GEODES117metaG_FD_111486 | JGI IMG/M metagenome (GOLD analysis project Ga0164292, IMG submission 111486) | Eutrophic lake water microbial communities from Lake Mendota, Wisconsin, USA - GEODES117 metaG | ecosystem: Environmental > Aquatic > Freshwater > Lake | place: USA: Lake Mendota... | reverse complement strand
GAACAAATTCGGGTACCTTTTTAAGAACATCAAAAATATGATTTTTACATTTGTAGACCGGGATAACGATGCATACTTTCATAAATTTATTAAGCCTTGTGATAGCGGTTTAGGTCTCTTCTTTGCTATTAATACGAGTGAATCATTCAGAGAGTTTGGCGACAAGAGTCGGTAAAAAACAGCGGCAACAATTAAAAATGGTTTCAGAATTGGATTTACACCCCAAAACCTGGTTGGAATTCCTTTGAGCGGAAGCTGAGACTCGTAACCAATGAATTTGACTTCAAACAGTGGTCTTAATAAAGCCGTCAAAGAAGTCGTGTTGTAGTAATAGTGATGTGGGGGTGGATAAGTGATTTGATAGAGGCGAGCAAATATGAGGTTCGCAAGTTTTGGTAAAACAGGAACGAGTACTTTTCCCAAGCGATAGAGTAATGAGTCTTTGTTGGGGACCATCAGAACTAAGTGACCTTCTTTGTTCAGAAGTTGGCTCAGTTGATTCAGGCAATCCGTTGGATTGGCGAAATGCTCGAAGACATCGAAGAGAGTCAAAATATCATAGCTTTTCGGCAAATTTTCAGACACTGGTAGCGTTTCAAGAGTTAGTTTTTTGATACGTTCCGTTTCTTGGGAAATGGAAGGCTCAATTCCATAAGCTTCAACTTGTGAAGAATGCATTTTTTGGATCAGGTTTACAAAATCCCCTTGGCCGCAGCCGATATCAAGTATTTGAGTTTTCTTAGTCGTGTTAAAGAAGGGGGCTAAAATTTTGATAATACTTTTGAATTGGATATTTCGAGTCACGGCGAGCGGATTAGAAGCCTGAGAGTAAAATTCGCTATAAAAATTGGGACTGATTTTTTCCTGAAAAAGGACGATATCATAATCCAATAGTCGATCGGCCTCGCTGGAATTAGCAAATAGCACTTGGCCAAGTTCGTGTGACTGAAAAGAAAGTCGAAGATTGCGCATTTAGTTGACCGACAATACAATGGGCTCCGAGTGTTGACAAAAAGCACTGTGGACGCCGGGCGTTAGCAGCTTCTTTTTTTTGAGGGGATTCAGCTGAAAATTAACATCTTTTCCTACGTCTTCTGGCCGGAACAATTTCTTCTTAACGAGATGGTGGAAGAAATATCAAAAGACCACGAAGTTCAGGTCCTAACGGGTCTTCCGAATTATCCTAAAGGTGAATTCTTCCCTGGATATTCTGTCTTAAAAGGACCCTACCTAGAAAATTTCGGTAAAGCAAAAGTTCGTCGCTATCCCGTTCTGCAAAGAAAAAGGGGTTTCATGCGTTTAATGCTTAATTATCTAAGTCATATTTTCGGGGCCGGCGTGACTCAGCTCTATCTCCCTAAATCGGATTGGGCATTCGTCTTTGCAACTTCACCAATCACAACGGCCATTCCAGCAATCTTGTGGGCGAAGCTTAATAATGCTAAAGTATGCATTTGGTTGCAGGATCTTTGGCCCGATAGCGTAGCGGCGGTGGGTGCAACAAATCGAAACTCAATTCTGTATAAAACCCTAGGTCTTATTGTAAGTTGGATTTACAAACATACTGATCTGATTCTTATTCAGTCCCCAGGTTTTGCAGATAACTTAAAGGAATTTGGATACACAGGACCCATGTATGTTGTTCCGAATTGGGCACCGGGCTTAGATTTTGAAAATACGACCAATCCTGAGTGGCTTAAAGAGCTTCCAAATAAGTTCACAATAACATTTGCTGGTAACGTTGGAAAAGCTCAAGCAATTGATACTGTCGTTGCGGCCGCCTTGGAGTTATCAAAGAATGAAAACATTCAGTTTCTTATTGTTGGTGATGGTTCTGAGCTGGAAAGAGTTCAAAAAATATCCAAAGAAAACTCTCTTAGAAATGTCCATTTTTTCGGTCGTAGACCTATTGACGATATGCCAGGGCTCTTTGCAGCAAGCGACGCACTTCTAGTCTCCTTAAAAAAAGACCCCATCTTTTCAAAAACGATACCTTCTAAAATTCAAGCCTACATGGCTGCAGGTAAGCCCATTCTTGCAAGTCTTGATGGTGTCGGTTCAGACGTGATATTAAAATCCAATTGTGGTTTTTCTAGCCCTGCCGAAGACTCAACGGCTTTGGCAGATTCAATTTTAAAAATGGCAGAAAGTTCAGTTGAAAAGCGGACAGAGTTCGGGCGCAATGCAAAGAGCTACTTCAATGAAAACTTTCGTAAGGACCAAGTTATTAAACAAATGATAAGCCTACTGGAGAAATATAAGTGAAAATTCTAGTGCTAGGTGGCTCGGGCATGTGGGGCCACCAGGCTTTTTTGAAACTATCTAAGCACTTTGGTGAAACCAATGTCGCTTGCACATTGCGAAAATCAAAAGAGTACTTTGATAAAGCTCAGATTTTTAAAAAGAAAATTGTTTATGATTTGGTCGATTTCACAGATTTTGATTCAGCTTCGAACTGTTTGGACGATTTCAAGCCTCAATGGATTATTAACTGTGTGGGGCTGACTCCTCGCAAATACGATACAAAAAATGAAAAACTCTATTACCAAATCAACTCCGAACTTCCGTTGAAACTATCTGAATGGGCAAAAATTAATAATGCCAAATTAATTCACTTCAGCACGGATTGTGTTTTTTCTGGTCAAAAAGGTGAATACACTGAGGGTGACAAGCCGGATGCTCAAGATGTTTACGGAAAGTCTAAAGCTCTAGGTGAAATTAAGATGCCCGGTGTACTGACCTATCGCCTTTCTAAAATAGGGCGTGAGATCGAGGGCAAAACTGAAATAGTTGAATGGCTCCTGTCACAAAAAGGCAAAAAGGTTCAAGGTTATTCGAAAGCTATTTACTCGGGTGTCACCACAAATTTCATGGCAGCTGAACTGATTCGAGTAATAGAGGGGTTTCCTAAATTTGAGGGTCTTTTTCAGATTTCTGGTCCAAAAATCAGCAAATTTGAGCTTCTCAAGCTGATAAATCAGGTTTATGGCTGTGGTGTTGAGATTCAGGAAAAGTCAGATTATGCTGTGGATAAATCTTTGAATTGTGACTTGTATTCAAAAGCTACGGGTTTTAAAAAACCTGATTGGCTTGAGATGATCCAGGCAATGAAAACAGAAGAACGGATTGACTATGACAACCTCGGCTAAAAATTATTTTGATAACAAAACGCTACTTGTAACAGGTGGTACAGGTTCCATGGGGCGCACATTTGTTCGTCGAGTTTTATCTGGCGAGATGGGAACACCCAAGAAAATTATCGTTATGTCCCGAGATGAGGGAAAGCAGCACTACATGCGACTTTCCTATCTTCATAAGAAAGTTTCAACTGAAGAAGTCATCTACAACAATTTCAAAAACCTACTTGAATTCCGAATCGGTGATGTCCGTGATTACGCTGACGTTTGCTCGTCCGTAAAAAATGCAGACTATGTCATTAACGCAGCTGCATTAAAACAAGTCCCAACCTGTGAGTATTTTCCCGAACAAGCCATCATGACGAATTGCTTGGGTGCCTACAACATAGTTCGGGCGATTCGCGAACATGGCTACCCTGTTCACACAGTGATGGGTGTCTCAACTGATAAAGCCTGTAAACCCATCAATGCCATGGGTATGTCGAAAGCCATGCAAGAGCGAGTTTTTATCTCTGCCAATATCTCAGCGCCTGAAACCAGATTTATGTGTGTCAGGTACGGAAATGTTTTAGCCTCTCGCGGATCAGTGGTTCCTTTGTTTCATGATCAAATTAAATCCGGCGGTCCTGTCACGATCACTGATGATCGCATGAGCCGATTTTTACTAAGCCTAGATGTGGCCGTGGACACAGTTTTTAATGCTCTTCTTCACGGCTCTGCTGGTGAAATCTTTGTTCCTCGAGCTCCAAGTTCATTGATGACAGACGTTGCAAAAGCACTTGTTGGTGATCGAAAAATCGAAATCAAAGTGACGGGTATTCGTCCTGGCGAAAAGCTGCATGAAATCATGATCTCTGATGAAGAAGCTCCATTCGCTGTTGCGAAAGGTGAGTATTACGCGATTCGCTCCATGCTACCAGAGCTCAATGGTGGAAATATCGACATCACAAAATCAATCTTGAAAAAAGAATTTTCATCATCAGATACTTTGCTTGATTACAAGGGCACGGTCGCGCTTTTGAAAAAGCACAAATTAATGGTGGAAGACAATTCCAGCTTCGGTGATGACGAACTGATTCGCTAAACCTAATTTTTTCGAACAAGAGGTTTTTATGAACAAGGGAGTTCCATGAAAGTCATGACAATTGTAGGGACTCGGCCCGAAATTATTAAACTCAGCCGAGTCATGGCTGCTCTTGATAAACACATGAAGCACACCCTTGTTCACACGGGTCAAAATTATGACTACGAATTAAACGAAGTTTTTTTTAAAGAACTAGAAGTTAGAAAGCCTGATTATTTCTTAAGTGCTGCCGGTCAGAATCCTATCGAAACGATAGCGAAAGTTTTAGTTGAGTCAGACAAATTAATGGAATCTCTGAAGCCCGATGCCGTATTACTTTATGGCGACACGAATTCTTGCCTAGCTGTGATTGCGGCTAAACGCCGAAAGATTCCAATTTTTCATATGGAAGCAGGCAATAGAAGCTTTGATCAGCGAGTGCCAGAAGAAATCAATCGAAAGATCGTGGATCACTTAGCCGACATCAATATGCCTTTATCTGATCATGCTAGAAAATATCTTGAGCGAGAGGGTCTTCCACCCGAGCGCGTGATTAAAACAGGCAGCTGCATGAAAGAAGTTTTGAATTATTACATGCCAAAAATTGATAAAAGTTTAATTCTAGAACAACTCAAAGTGAAATCCGGTGACTACATCATCGTCAGTCTTCATCGCGAAGAAAACGTCGACTACGATGAGAACCTCAAAAATATTCTAAAATCTTTAGATCTGCTGGCCACTCAATTGAAAAAGAAAGTTTTTGTTTCTACGCATCCTAGAACTCAAAAAAGAATGGATGCTTTGGGATTAAAGAATACAAATCCTGCAGTTGAATTTCTGAAACCCTTCGGATTTTTTGATTACAACAAACTTCAGAAGCATGCTTACTGTGTTGTTTCAGACAGCGGCACAATCACGGAAGAATCAAGTCTGCTTCAGGTTCCAGCCATTACCATCAGAAATGCCCACGAACGACCCGAAGGCATGGATATGGGGACCGTGATCATGTCTGGGACAAATCCCGAAGATGTTATGGAAGCTGTTAAGCTTGCAGTCAGCACAGAAAGAGCGCGGATCATACCCGACTATGATGTCGAGAATGTGTCCGAGCATGTGGTGAAGCTGATTCAAAGTTACAAACATTATGTGGATCGTTTTGTTTGGCGGAAGATGATTTAGGGAGTTTCACCTAATCGAAGCGCCCCTAACCACACCCGTGAATCTCAAATTGGATCAAGTTCCTTGAAAGCCAGTCCGTTGGCGGTTTCCCACACCACGTATCCTAAGCCCTTAAAGGTCTCGAAACTTCTTGAAAATCTCAAAAATGATAAGAACCACTTTCAAAATCTTCTCAAGAATTTCCAAAAATCGACCGAACCTACTCTTGTTACTTAGTAAGTTTTTAGGGTTCATAGATCCTCTCAATCTAGGAACGCTGACCGAAAAAAGAGCGAGTGTGCCAGGGGCATGCTCGCTCTTTGCATTTTAGGGGCATAGCTGAGTAATGATTATTTTGTGTGTTGAGTGCGACTTGCGTCCGGGAACCAGATTTAAACAAAGCGCCCCCACGAAAACCCACCAGCCCTTAGCCTTGAATCCAAACCTACCCATGATTTGGAGCCGATCCCTCGACTCTGAACACGTTGGAGACTTTCAAATCAATAAACCTTCTACACGTCTTTAAACCTCTTGAGGATTTCCAAAATTAGTAAAACTAATTTCAGAAGAGTCCTCAAGTATTTCAACACGATTCCGATCTTATTCTTAATGGTAGAATAAGTCATAATTGTCTCCTTTTAAAGGAGGCAGGTGTGAAATCTGTAAAGAGCGAGCAAGCCCGTGGGGGCAACTCGCTTTTTGCATTTTGTGGACAAGGCTAATCTCACTCACAACTACAAATCAGCAAGCTTACGATCCGACCCTCGAGCACTCGCTCTAATAATTCCATTTGCCCCCAAGCCTCAATTCCGCTAACAACATCAGCATGAAAGTCACCGAACACATTCAACGTGCGATCCAAAATAAACATCCTTTAATCTCTTGTGAAATTGTGCCACCACCCCGCGGCAAATCAGCTCAGGAAATTATTGAAACCGTGGAAATCTTAGCTCCGGTAAGACCTGCTTGGATTGATGTCACTTCACACTCTTCGATGGCTTACTATCATGAAAAAAGTGATGGCTCTGTCGAGCGTCGTATTTATAAAAAAAGACCCGGCACTTTAGGTATCTGCGGGATTATTCAAAATCGCTTCAAAATCGACACCGTGGCGCATATTTTATGTAAGGGCTTTTCTCGGGAAGAGACCGAAGATGCCATGATCGAGCTTCATTACCTAGGCATTCATAACATGCTGGCTTTGCGTGGTGATGGTCCCAATTATAATAAAGAAATCTCTAAAAATCGCACAGCTAATCATCATGCGGCGGATCTTGTGAAACAGGCCTGCGAGCTTCGTCGCGGTCAATTTATCGAAGACATCTCGGACTCTGCCCCTCTTGATTTTTGTGTGGGTGTGGCGGGCTATCCTGAAAAGCACTTTGAAGCGGCCAATATGAAAATGGATCTTCAAGCGTTAAAACAAAAAGTGGATGCTGGCGCTGACTACGTCGTGACTCAGTTATTTTTTGATACTCAAAAGTACATTGATTTTGTGAAATCTTGCCGTGAAATCGGGATCACTGTTCCCATCGTGCCAGGATTAAAAGTGATTAGGTCCGCTGCGCAAGTCACAACTTTGCCAAAAACTTTTCATGTGGATTTGCCAAGTGAGCTTGTGGATAACATCATGGAAAACCCCACTCACGTGGAAGAGATCGGGAAGAAGTGGGCCCTAAAGCAATGTGAAGAGCTCCTCAGTTTCGGAGTTCCCGCTTTGCATTTTTATATTATGAATGATGCCAACCACATTGTGGAGATCGGCAAAAAGCTGGGGATTTGAGTTAAGCGCCGAATGAAGTCGGTGCCCCCGAACACAGTCACACTCAAAATCTAAAAAACTTTTGCAGGCCCACTTTTTTACTGGGGCCCTCCTTTGGCCTGGTTGCATTGCCCACACATTATCTCTTAAGCCTATAAACCTTTAAATTCTTTAAGAAGCTTTAAAATCAGCAAGACCAATTTTAAAACTCGACTCAAAATCTTTAAAAATTCACCGATCCACTTAAGACGTTTGGTTCTTAAGTTTTTCTTGTTCATATAGGCTCCTTTTCTAAGGGGCCTGGAGCTTCAAGATTATGGGTGACTGTGCCAGGGGCAAGTCACCCATCTGCATTTTTAGAGTTCACTCTGTTTCATTTCTATTCTTACTAGATCCACTAGCCAATCCGAAATCCAGATTTAAAAAATGATTTAACAACTCTCTTTTCGGCTTGTTGCGGAGCTCAAGAGTCGATAATTATAGTGAATGCTAAAAGTATCTCCCATCGAAATTGAAATCAAAAAGCGCCTGGAAAAAGAAATTCTGTTTTTGGACGGTGCCATGGGCACCATGGTTCAACAGTACAAACTTCAAGAAGCTGACTTCCGCGGGGATCGGTTTCATAATCATAGCCATGATCTAAAAGGTAATAACGATCTCCTCGTTTTAACTAAACCAGAAGTGATTTACGAAATTCACACCCAATATCTTGAAGCTGGCTGTGACATTATTGAAACCAACACTTTTAATGGGACGACCATTGCTCAAGCGGATTATGCTTTAGAACCGTTTGTTGCAGAACTGAACCGAGCTGCGGCAACATTGGCGAAAAAAGCCTGCACAGATTTTATGAAAAAAAACCCAGGGCGAAAATGCTACGTGGCCGGCGCCATAGGTCCTACCAATCGCACAGCTTCCTTATCACCCGATGTGAACAGGCCTGGCTACCGAGCTGTCACTTTTGATGAATTGGTCACAGCTTACTTTGAGCAAGCTGAAAATTTAATGCTTGGCGGAGCAGACCTTCTTTTACCAGAAACTGTTTTTGATACTTTGAATTTGAAGGCTTGCCTTTATGCCATCAAGCTTCTAGAAGATAAATTGCAGCAAAAAATTCCATTGATGATTTCAGTCACCATCACGGATCAATCCGGAAGAACCTTATCTGGTCAAACGGTTGAAGCCTGTTGGAATTCTATTAGACATGCAAATCCACTTAGTGTGGGTATCAATTGCGCGCTTGGTGCAGATTTGATGGCTCCCTATATCGCGGACCTTGCGCGGGTGGCTCATTGCCATATTAGTTGTTATCCCAATGCGGGTTTGCCAAACCCACTAAGTCCCACGGGCTATGATGAAACCCCCCATAGTATGGCGACAACGATTTCTAAAATGTCAGAAAAAGGACACCTTAGTATTATCGGTGGATGTTGTGGCAGTACACCTGCTCATATCAAAGCCATCGTGGATCAAATTCGTCCGCAAAAACCTCGTGTGCTTCCAGTCCTACCAACCATCGAGCAGCAGAAAATGCGCCTGTCAGGTCTTGAGCCCATGAATCTTTCTTGGACAGGTGAGAGATCGTTTATCATGGTGGGTGAGCGTACCAACGTCACCGGATCACCAAAATTTTTAAAATTGGTTCAAGAAAATAAATTAGATGAAGCCTTGAAAGTCGCACGCCAACAGGTGGAAAGCGGTGCGAATATTTTAGATGTGAACTTTGATGAAGGCATGATGGATTCAAAAAACTTAATGAAAGAGTTTTTAAATCTAGTCGCAAGTGAGCCTGATATTTCTAAAGTGCCCATCATGGTGGACTCCTCTAAGTTTGAAGTGATCGTGCAAGGCCTTAAGGTTTCTCAAGGCCGATGCATTGTGAATTCCTTATCGCTTAAAGAAGGTGAAGCTGAGTTTTTAAAACAAGCTCAAGAAGTTCTCAGACTTGGAGCTTCAGTTGTTGTGATGGCCTTTGATGAAACCGGACAAGCTGTCACCAAAGAACATCGTTTGCAAATCTGTAAGCGGGCTTATGATCTATTAGTGAATCAAGTGGGCTTTGATCCCACAGATATTATCTTTGATGTGAACGTGCTTGCGATCGCAACAGGCATGGATGAGCACAATGATTATGCCAAAGATTTTATCGAAAGCCTTCGAGATTTAAAAAAAATCTGTCCAGGAGCACTGACTTCTGGCGGGATTTCAAATTTATCTTTTAGTTTTCGGGGACAAAACCAAGTTCGAGAGGCTTTGCACACTGTGTTTTTGTATCACGCCATTCAAGCGGGCCTTGATTTGGGAATCGTCAATGCGGGTATGCTGCAAGTCTATGACCAAATTGATCCAGAACTTCGCAATCTTTGTGAAAATGTGATTTGGAATAAAAATAATCATGCCACGGAAGATTTGATCAAATGGTCTCAAGCTCATGCAGGTGAAAAAGGGACTTTAAAAAAATCTGAAAAAAATGATGAGTGGCGTGGGCTTGAACCTAAAGAACGAATTAAATTTGCTCTTGTGAAAGGTTTTGATGAATTCATCGAGCAAGATGTAGAAGAAATCAGACACACCTATCCACGACCCTTGGATATCATCGAAGGCCCGCTGATGGACGGCATGCGGGTGGTGGGTGATTTATTTGGTCAGGGAAAAATGTTTTTACCTCAAGTGGTGAAAAGTGCCCGGGTCATGAAAAAGGCTGTGGCCTTTTTAGAACCCTTTATGTTGAAAAAAGAAGGCGAAGAGCCATCCCAAGGTGTCGTTGTGCTAGCCACCGTTAAAGGCGATGTGCATGATATTGGAAAAAATATTGTGGGTGTCGTGCTGGCTTGTAACGGGTACCGCGTGGTGGATTTAGGCGTGATGGTACCGCTGCCTAAAATTTTGGAAAGTGCGAAAAAAGAAAATGCAGATATGATAGGACTTAGCGGACTGATCACGCCCTCGCTGGACGAGATGATCATCAATGCAAAAGCCATGACAGATCTTGGTTTAAAAATTCCGCTTTTAATTGGTGGGGCAACCACATCCTTAGTTCACACAGCAGTTAAAATTTCTCCGCATTATTCAGGGCCAGTTGTCCATGTGTCTGATGCCTCACTTGTGATCGAAGCTTGTTCAAAATTATTGGGCGAGAAAAAAGTAGAAAATCAACTTGAGTATAAAAAGCAGTACGATGAAATTCGTGAAAGCTACTTGAACAAAGTGAAAGAGCCTTTGGTGGATTTGATTGAGGCTCGCCTCAAAAAACCTAAATTTGAGTTTGATGCAAAAGAACTAGCTAAACCTTATGAGTTTGGAGTTTTCGATTTACGTCCTAGCTTTCACGAAATCAGAGAACTCATTGATTGGTCTCCGTTTTTTTGGACCTGGGGATTAAAAGGTTCCTATCCTGCCATTTTCGAAAAACCTGAATCAGGTCAGCAAGCGAAAACTTTATTCAAAGAAGCTAACGACTGGTTAGATAAAATCACCAAGCTTCGCGTGTTTCAGCCAAAAGTGTGTGTTGGATTTTTTAAAGCTCAAAGTGAAAATGAGAGTGTTCATATTTATAACGATAAAAATGAAAAACTAGATGAGCTTGTGTTTTTGCGTCAGCAACGACCCAAGGAAACTCCGTCGGGCATTCATTATTGTATGTCAGATTTTGTCGCGCCAAAAAGCTCGGGACTGATGGATACTTTGGGAATGTTTGCAGTCACAAGTGGGCCTGAATTGGAAAATATGGCAGAAGACTTGAAAGCAAAAAATGATGACTACAATTGCATCATGCTAAAAGCACTCTCTGACAGATTGGCGGAAGCTTTAGCCGAGTGGGCTCATAAAAAAGTCAGAATCAGTCACGGCTACGGAGAGAACGAAAATTTGTCGGTGAACGATCTGATCTATGAAAAATACCGCGGTATCAGGCCAGCACCTGGCTATCCCGCATGCCCTGATCACACCACAAAACTTCAAATGTGGAAATTGATGGATGTGGAAAACCGCACGGGCATCAGACTCACTGAGAATCTTGCGATGTATCCCGGAAGTTCAGTGTCAGGCTTATACTTTCACTCGGAAAAAGCAAAATATTTTCATGTAGGGCCCATTGGTGAAGATCAGTTGAAGTCTTACTGCGAAGCCCGCAAGATCACTGAGACTGAAGCCAAACGCTGGTTGACACTTTACTCGAGTTAGTCAAACCTGTTTGTCCTATGAAGGCACCAGACTCTAAAAATTCAAAGCTTCTATCTGCGGACTTTATGAAAAAAGCCATCGAACTTTCTCACATCCACATGAATGCGGGTCACGGTGGTCCTTTTGGAGCGGTCATTGTTAAAGATGGAAAAATCATCAGCGAAGGTTGGAACCAAGTTTTATCGACAAATGATCCGACCGCCCATGCAGAAGTGCAGGCCATTCGAAAAGCTTCTCAAACTTTAGGATGCTTTGATTTAACGGGTGCAGAAATCTATACAAGTTGTGAGCCCTGTCCCATGTGTTTAGCAGCCATTTACTGGGCAAGACTTGATAAAATTTATTACGCCAATACCAGAAAAGATGCAGCAGACATTCACTTTGATGATGAGTTTATTTATCAAGAAGTCCCCAAATCCATTGATCAGCGAAAAATTCCCATGCAACAGATTTTGCAAAATGAAGCCTTAGTTGTGTTCAAAGAGTGGGAAAAAAAGGGCGATCGCACGCTGTACTAGGGAAAGTCAGTCCCAATTGACAAAGTGATGTAAAAGTGTTACTCTTTAAACCAGAGTGAGGTTTTGCATGCCGACAGCAAAAAAACGCATTAATTTAACAGTTGAAGACGAGCTTTTCTTAAATCTTAAGCAAATTGCTGACAAGGAAAATACCTCTGTTGCAAACGTAAGCCATATTTTATTGGAAAGAGCTTTGGAGCTGAAAGAAGATCATTACTTCTCTAGGGTTGGTGAAGATCGGCTGGCTAAAAAATCAAAACGTATTAAACATGAAGATATCTGGGACTAATGTTTTCCGTTGAATATCTTGAGTCGGTCCAGGACGACTTAAAACGAATCCCCAAATCAATTAAAGTAAAACTAAAAAGAGCCATTGAGAAAAAGCTGGTTCTAAACCCAATCGAATTTGGTAAACCTTTGCAGTACAGCTTAAAGGGCTTACGCAGGCTTCGTGTCGAGGACTACAGAATTATCTATCAAATCGATATTTCGAGCAAAATCGTATTGGTCGTAAAAATTGGCCACAGAAAAGAAGTTTACGAAGAGTGAGGTTTGAGCCTAACCTTCTAAGATTTCAGAGCGGCTCAAGACTCCACCTAGACCCAGCTTAAAATGAGTGAGCCCTTGAGCCTCAACTGGCAAAATTCCACCTAAATCAAATTGCTCAAAACCTAATTTTTTAAAATGCATCATCGCCCTCCAAATCAAACCGTAGTGGGCGTTTGCAAGCCTGCCTTGAGCTGAATTCCAGCCAGCTCGGTAGGAGATGTTGTTTCCGTGGGCGTGAATGGCAATGCCTGCAATGGGGAGCCCCTTATCCATGGCCCACAGAAGTGTGGCTTGTTTTTGTCTAAAGGCCTCGCTGAATTCGATACCTAAAAATTCTCTGGAAGGGCCAGTGAAGTTTTTTTGTCTTTTATAGAGCTCATAGAAATTCAAGAACTCTGAAAAGTGTCCCGGTGTGTTTTCAATTTTAATTGTGATGTTTGATTTATCAAATTTGTTCAGACTATTCCGCCATTTTTGCTTCAAGGCAGCTCGTAAGACTTCTTCGGGTTGTGAGAGATCTAGCCAAGTGGTTTGAAAGTTTTTTTTAGCCAGTTTAAAATTGATTTTCTCTAAAGCATTGAGGCCCTGAGGACTTAAATTAAATTCTGGCAGCCATTTGATTTTAGTAAGCCATGACTTCGGAAACTCGGTTCGCAAAAGTTGGGCGAACTGAAGCAGATCACCTTCAGTGACGTTTGTTTTTATCCACAAAGGTCCTCGGTTAATCCGAATGAATTGAATCGGCCCAAGCTTGACTTTTTGGAGTGCGAAGATCG
>Ga0164292_10003334_pt1 | contig 13147 bp, 13 predicted proteins | sample GEODES117metaG_FD_111486 | JGI IMG/M metagenome (GOLD analysis project Ga0164292, IMG submission 111486) | Eutrophic lake water microbial communities from Lake Mendota, Wisconsin, USA - GEODES117 metaG | ecosystem: Environmental > Aquatic > Freshwater > Lake | place: USA: Lake Mendota... | reverse complement strand
TGAATCGAATTTATAACTATTTTGACATGCAGAAGTCGTTTTTGTCGTGTTGGATCAGAGGCACGGTGTTATCTGAAGCCAGATGCAGAGTCTTTAAAAAAATGCTAGACTTTCGCCTCTCGGTTAGAAGTCAATCAGATTTCTGGCTGTTTGGGGCGCATTAGCTCAGCCGGTTAGAGCGACGGAATCATAATCCGCAGGTCCCCTGTTCGAATCAGGGATGCGCCACCAGTAAATAGGCTCTACCCCATTGACGGAGGATGAGCAGTATTCATTTAAATAGCAGTACCCATCAAACACGGCAAAACACGCCGTTCAAACCGCAATGGGCCAAGACCCTAAAACGGTAGTTATCATTATCCTGTTGTTAACAAAGTTCCATTTTCTTTTAACTGACGAGACAGGAACACCGTTCGGCGACATCGTTCAAAATTGGTTGACGTGTAGTAGCATTATTCAGATACATCGTTAAAGCAAAAATAGCTTAAAACTGCTTCCAAATTCGCTTTTTTGCGGATCTGGATATCAGTTGGTTCAATGACTTCGAAGTTTTATGGGTGGTGTTCTGATGCGCATCGAACTCTCTGAGGCCGAGCAAACCCCGCTGGAGGCCGTCCTTTACGCTGGCTTAAGGGGTTGGAACGATCCTTTTATCGGCCCGCATGGCTACAAGCCACTGCGACTGATGGTCTTCCGAGATGGCGAGGATGTTCCAGTCGGCGGCATCCATGGCCATAGTCTTGCCGCCTGGCTGCATATCCAATTGTTTTATTTGCCCGAGGACCTGCGGCGCGGTGGCCTTGGTTCGCTGCTGATGCAACAGGCTGAGGATGAGGCTCGAGCGCGTGGATGCGTCGGCATCTACCTCGACACGTTCAGCTTCCAAGCACGCCCCTTTTACGAGAAGCTGGGCTACACCCTATACGGCACCATCCCCGACACCCCTCCAGGCCATTCCCGCTACTTTCTGATGAAACGCCTCGAATCATAATTCGCAGATCCCCTGTTCGAATCAGGGATGCGCCACCAAAATGGTTGTCCAGACTCGCTTTGCGGGCGATAAACGGGGCTCTACCCCATTAACGGGGGATGAGCCAAAAGCTAGATGCAGGCTACCTTCAACGACTCATGCCACTGTACCGTCTCGGTCACGATCTCAAGGTGACAGGACAGATCTCTAGGTATTTATCGGCAGCTCAGGGGACTTAACCAACTCTCGCAATTATGCATAAATAAAGCAAATAACGGTTGACACCCATTAAACATTGATTCTACAAAGTATTGGCATTCATAAAATGCCTTTAACTGGTGTTAGCTTCTGCTGCGCCGTTAGCCCATAACCTTGGAGTCTGCTATGAACATTGAACTTGATGAAGTTGTTGTACAGGATTTCTCTGATGATGCACTGGAGATGGCTGCGGGTGTGCAGGGGGGGTATCCTTCTGAACTTGGAACTTGGTGCGTCTAGCTCTAGTTGCGTCGGTAAACCTCTTTGCCTCCCTCTTGGGTGGCAAAGCCGACTTTCGATATACCCGAATGATGAACACTCGCTAAAACCTTGGCAATATCTTCATAGCGTGCATTTTTATCGACATATAGCATTACCACGGTTTTTGGGTCACGTTGACCTATGGTTATCAGCTTTAACTGGAGCGTGTCGATCTCAATAATTTCTTGCTCAAGATGGTAGAGCCCCTCTCGATCTATGAATATTTTGAGTAGATCTTGTGGATTAACCAACTTTTGGCTTGTGATTTTAGGCAGATCGATATTGACGCTTTGATGAACGAGAGGCAGTGTCACCAGAAATATAATGAGTAACACTAGCATGACATCCACGAAGGGTGTCATATTGATTTCACTCATCATAGCGTCGGATGAAGCTTCAGTTGTCATACTCATAGCTCACCTTGTCGAAAGTGTTTGCGATCGACACGAGACCCCGTTACGAGGTAGGCGTGCAGATCGTATCCAAAACGGTTGAGAGCACTCGCGATTATCTTATTTGTGCGAACGAGTGCGTTATATGCCAGGACAGCTGGAATCGCGACAGCAAGTCCAAGTGCGGTCATCAGGAGGGCTTCTCCAATAGGACCTGCGACTTGATCTATTGATGTTTGTCCGCTCGTGCCTATACGAGCGAGAGCATGATAAATCCCCCAAACGGTGCCTAATAGACCGATGAAGGGAGCAGTTGAGCCAATCGACGCTAGAAAAGTCAGACCAGTTTGAAGTTTGGCGAGACTGTTTTCAATAGAGTTTCGTAAAGCGCGCGTGACCCAGTCACTCATGTCGAGCTGATCATGCAATTGTATTTCAGTAGAAAGTGTGCCGAGTGTGCCGTCTTGAGGCGTCGATCGTTCAAGATGTTGGACGGCTTGAATTCCATCATGGGCAAGCATAAAAAAAACATTATCGGTACGATATCCGAGCGCTTTTAATCCTAATGTAAATGAAGATGAATGCCAAAATATTTCGACACGCTTACTGAATTTTTTTTGTTTTCCGTGTCCTATCCATTTTATCAAGATGACGGTCCATGTTAGAACTGACATCGCGATTAAGATGAGTGCGACGAAATGACTGACGTCGTCGCCGTGTGACCAAAACTCAGCCAATGAAAAATTTGAATTCATGCTTTACTCGAGAACAAAGTTAATTGGAATATTGACCCACATTTTTTGACTTTCACTTCCTTTTTTACCCGGGATGAAACGCCATTTCAGTACTGTTTCTAGAGCAGCCCGATCTAAGCGCTGATGGCCGCTAGATTGGTGAATAAGAGCTCGAGAACTTGTGCCCTCAATATCGATTTCTACTGCAATGACAACTTTTCCCTGCTCGCCTCGTTGTCGACTTTTTTTTGGGTAGGGCGGGGGAGGATTGTTAAGATGCTTTGCATGGGAAATAGGGAGAGTCAATGCATCCTGATATTTATTTGTCTGATTATTTGTGATCGTTTTTTTTGTACTGGTCTTGTTTGTGCGAGACGTTAATGATGTGTTTTGTTGAGCGACGGTGGCCAAGGGGGTTGAGATCGCTTCGACTGGAGGCGATATCGATATTGATGTCGATGTTGCTGTCGTTTGGCTTGAGTTTAATGAGGAAATCGGTGCTGGTTCGTACGCTTCGATGAGAAACGATTCAAGCAGCCGTACCGTCTCACTTTTGGTTCCCTTATTAAAAAGGGAACCATCCATTGAGCTGAGGATTGCAATATGAATGCTAGCAACGACAATAAATATTCCCAATATAAAAATTTGGAAAGATTTCTTGTTCTGATTTAGAACATACATAGATTGCGTTGTAGATGACTCAAACCACGCAATCTATCATAAATGAGAATGATTATTATTTAGTTTTATACACTCTTACATTTGCTTACTTTTTAGCGCGTTAAGGCCACGTCGTTTTCTCATCAAACGGGTATACGGGTCGTTGGAGTTTTGTATACGGAAAGCGATTGTGATCGGCGCCTGTGACACCGCCGCCATCGCACTCAATGAGCGCTTTGGCGATCGGTGCAAACACGGGTCTGCAATACATGCGTGACTTCAGCAAAATGAATCGATGACTTGGTGCATCGATCCCGATATGGGAGAAGATGCCCAAGTCCCAGTGCTCTTGTGGCGTTTCAGTAATCATCACTTTAGCTTGTGGCAAATCCAGACAAACGGTGCGTCCCATATGGATACGTTGTCCCGTGTAGGTGGGTCCCGATACGATATATTGACCATCAGAGATTGCAGAAACAATTCCTGTGAGCGGGCGCAGGGAATGGGTGACACCAAGTTGAGTGAGTGGAACTTTGTCGCCGACTTGAAGCGTCACTGTGGCATTGAGTCCAGCTTTGATGAGCTGGTCGACGGCCTCTGGATCGCAAATCGGTCCTACAACGATATCCTCAAGCCCTTGTTTGAGGGCTTCGTGCAATACATTCATGTCGTCGCATGTGCCACCCGACATGCAGTTGTCGCCATGATCAAGGAGGAGCACAGGACCCGCGCTAGGTTCATTAGCAATGGCTTTGGCGCGTGCGATAGAAGTTTCGAGAGGTTCATTTTTATAAATGAAGTCACTGCGTCTGGACCAAATAAACTCCGCAATGCGTTGTGCCACATCCTCTGCAGCCTGGGCGTCGTTGTCGCTGACAACAACAACACTGATGCAAGGAGCCGCGATATCGGCAAGAGGAAAACCTGCAAGAACGGACACGCCCAACATACCTTGGGCTTCGGCGGCACGTGCGAGTTCGACCGCTTCGTGCATGGGGCCTATATCGGTTCTGCTGCAAAGTGTGTTGAGTGTTAACGGCAAGCGTCGCCACGCAAGTTTAGGCTGGATGCGCTGATTGATCATTTCGACGAGTAAACGTCCTGCATGCGCGCCGGTCTCATACATGTCCACATGCGGGTATGTCTTAAAGCTAATGACGATGTCGCTGTTGTTGATAATCTTGTCAGTCATTTTGCCGTGCAGATCGAATGCGACAGCAATCGGAGCGTTTGGAAGGGCAGCGCGAATGCGTTCAAGCAGATCGCCTTCACCATCTTCGGAGTTTTCAGCGACCATCGCACCATGTAGATCGAGGGCGACGGCATCGCAGCCTTTGGCCGCCGACGCAATGGTGTCGCACAAATGGGTATAGGCTTTGGCACAGACCGTGCCACTTGGGTTTGCGGTGGCGCTACAGGCGACGACCACTTCATGGCCCGCTTGCTCCAACACATCGATATAAGCCGCGATCCCTGTCCGAGTGTTTTTGGAGGCCTGGTAAGCCTCTTGGCCATAGAGAGGGCCATTGTCGCCAAAGGATTTTAAAGGGGTGGCAATAGGAGAAAACGTATTGGTCTCGTGATTGAGCCGGGCAACAAGAATTTTCATGTTATTCCAGTATGGTCTTTAGAGATGAGTAAATCAGCCCAAGCCCAGTGGCGAGCAGGAGAGCCGTCACTAATAGTTGCGCCGATCTTCGGCTTAGGTTGATTGGATATTTGAGCTGTAAAAGAGTGGCAGTCGTAATTGCAGGAAATGCAATCGCTGAAAGGATGATGGCATTCATTGTTAGTTCATTTGTGAAAAGCGCAATGACGAGTCTTGCAGCAGAAGTCAAACTAAAAATTATGAACAGATATTGGCGAACAAGATCTTTATCAAGAGGCTGGCTATAGAGATGATAGACCAAGGGTGGCCCTGGTGTAGCAAACATACCACCAAGAATGCCGGTGAGAAATCCAGCCGTCCACGTTGAGGATATGCCTGAAGTTTTACGCGTATTTGTGTTGATTAAAAATAAGGCGATTGCCGAAGCAAAAATAGAAAGACCCAAAATAAGTCGTAATGTATTGATGCCATTGTCTGTAAACCAAGTCAAAGACATATAGCCAATCACAAGCCCGACCATGCTACTGATAAACATCGGCTTCAGTAGTGGACCAAACGATATACGCGGTGATTTACTGAGGTACACCAAGTTGTTTGTGATAGCGAGAATACAGGCTACGTTGGCTGCATCGGCGATCGATATAATTTGTAAGGCACCTGTTAAGCCAACCAAGATCAAACCGAATGCAAATCCCGTTAAATTTTGACAAAAAGCGGCAAGTAGGGCGATCAATATAAAAGAGGCGTACTGCAAAACGGACATATTCTTTTAATTCCAAGATGCCTGACCTGAATGGGCAAGGATAATTTTTATATTTATCCAGACTTTAAACGATTCTGTAGGCGTTTCTTGTCGGAATGACATCATGCAAAGAGAAAAATAGTTAGATTTGGAAAAAAATTCCAATTAATGATATTTTAAACAATGGAAATTAACCGCGAGATCCCATGAAAACTTATAACCACTTCATTAATGGTCAGTATGTCGAGCCGGTTGGAAAAAAATGGATTGATAGTATTGATCCTTATTTAGGAAAACCTTGGGCACGTATCCCACAAGGGTGTCCAAAGGATATTGATTTGGCCGTGGCAGCAGCCTCTCGTGCCATGCGTGAAGGTCCGTGGGTGTCGATGAATGCCACGCAGCGTGGCAAGTTAATGTTGCGTCTGGCTGATCTGGTGACACAGCATGCTGAACGCCTTGCTGAGCTCGAGGTACGAGATAATGGCAAATTACTCGCTGAAATGCGCGGTCAACTTAACTATCATCCTGAGTGGTGGCGCTATTACGGTGGCCTTGCCGACAAAATCGAAGGCGCAGTCATGCCTATCGATAAAGCAGATACGTTTGCTTTTACGCGTTCTGAGCCGATTGGTGTGGTCGGTGCGTTGACCGCCTGGAATTCTCCGCTTTTGTTTATTGCTTGGAAATGTGCGGCTGCGATCGCGGCGGGTTGCGCCGTCGTCGTCAAGCCTTCTGAGTATGCTTCGGTCTCTACGCTCGCTTTTGCTGAGTTGACCAAAGAGGCGGGTTTTCCTGATGGCGTATTCAATGTTGTGACAGGCTATGGTGCCGAGGCTGGCTCTGCGCTCGTCGATCATCCCGGTGTCGCAAAGATCACTTTTACGGGCTCGGATACGACTGGCGCAATGATATATGCGCAAGCAGCCAAGAGCATGAAACGTGTTGCTCTTGAGTTGGGTGGTAAGTCTCCAAATATTGTTTTCGCAGACTGCGATATTGACAAAGCCGCTGCAGGTGTGATTTCTGGGATTTTTGCTGCAACAGGTCAAACCTGCATCGCAGGCTCGAGATTGCTCGTACAAAATTCGATCAAAGAAACGTTCACCAAACGTGTCGCCGAGTTGGGTGCTTCTGCACGAAAGGGGAACCCGATGTCACTTGATACCAATATCGGTCCCGTGACAACACCTGTTCAATACAAAAAAATTCTGGACTACATGGCCATCGCAAAAGCAGAAGGCGCGCGCTGTATCCTCGGTGGTGGCCCAGCAAATTCTCCTGATCTACCTGGAGGTCAGTTTGTAGAACCCACGATTTACACAGATGTGACACCAGACATGCGCATTGCACGCGAAGAGGTGTTTGGACCCGTTCTGTCGATTATCGGCTTCGAAGACGAGGCGCAAGCGATCAAGTTGGCAAACGACACTATTTATGGATTGGCGGCAGGCGTCTGGACTGAAGATATTGGACGTGCTTTACGTATGTCAGCTGCATTAAAAGCAGGCACAGTGTGGGTCAATACCTATCGTGCCATTAGCTACATGATGCCCTTTGGTGGGATGAAGCACTCAGGCATTGGTCGAGAAAGTGGAATTGAGGCGATCAAGGGTTTCCTTGAAACCAAGAGCACGTGGATTTCTTACGCCCAAGGTGCGCCAGCCAATCCGTTCATTATGCGTTAAAGATGTCTTATTGAATGAGCGTCAATTTTTTTACCTGTTCTTTTGCGTAGGGAGTGAGAGAATGATTTAAATAATGCCACGCAATGGTGACGCCATCATAGGCACGTACCACGTGGGGAAGAAAGCCGACAATTTCTATGCCTTTTCGATTCAGGCAAAATGTGAAAGGGGAAGATGATTGAATAGTGTTTAAGTGAGCAACACTCACCATGGCGATATCAAAATCTTTTTCTTTTTTTGCGAGTTCAAGAAAATGATTTTTAATCATTATTGCAAAAACTTGCTGCCAAGCGTTTCCTTCAAAAATATCTGAGATCTTTAAAGGATGACCTTGTTTGATTGAAAATAGGCCGCATTCCGTTTCGCTTGTTGGATAGGCACCCGTCATTGTCTCGCTGAATACTTGTTTATAAAGCCAATCAGGCGAGATGTGTTTGAGTGTGACATCGTAACTTTCTGTGCCGCGCTCATCGGGCAGATTCGCCTTTGCTTTAAAGCTTAGATAATTGTTTAAACTTTTACCCTCTTGTGTTGCATCATCGGCTTGGATAAATGTGCGTTTGATGATGTAAACAGCGTCTTTCTCTTTCGTTACACGAATGTGGTGATCGATCGCAGTAAAGGTCTTAAATGGGCCAAAGATCTGTCCTGTATTGGCAAGGTCTTTTATGCGATCTTTATATGCGTCGATGAGACAGCGTGTTGCTTCCTGCTTTGGAGCTGACCCTGCATTTATATCGATAAAACAATACGTCGAGTTGAATCTTAACCAAGAGCGCTGGCTGGTCACTAAAATATGATTCGAAGTGGGTGAGAGTTTTTGTTGCGCTTTTTTATATACAGACGCAAGCTCGACATCGAGTTGAGAGAGTTGCTTATCACCACAAATGGCTTTTTCCATGTTGCTACGCGCTTTTGAACAATCAAAACTTGCAGCGATGCCTGAACCTGTCCATACACTCATCAACAAAATAACAATACGTATCATGTCACACCTCAATTTACAGAGATCAATTCTGTTGGATTCTATTTTTTATTTAAATAACTGTTTTATTCCATATTTTTCAAACTGAAAGAGAGTCAGAGAAAGGTAGCCTGACAGATTTCCTCTTATACTGAACACCTCTGATCTCTGCATGTCACTATGTCTAAAGCCAACTTGGCGACGCTACGTGTATTGTCTGTCATCCCGCCGATGACGCAGCTCAATACGCCTTATCCCTCTACTGCGTATCTCACCGGATTTTTACGCTCGCATCACATTGATGCGGTCCAAGAAGACCTGGCTTTAGCGCTTGTATTACGCTTGTTAAGTTCAACGGGTCTTGAGGAGGTTGCTCTCAAGGTTGATGAGATCACCGCTCGAAGACGCAGTCCATCTCTTCAGGCCTTTGCTGCGCAACGCCATCGTTACCTTAACACCGTTGATGCCGTGATTGCATTTTTACAAGGTCGGGACTCAACCCTTGCACATCGCATCGTAAGTCGTCAATATCTTCCCGAAGGGCCACGTTTTTCAACTTTAGAGGCCTATGTCGATGAGGAAACAGGCGATCCCTTGGGCTGGGCTTTTGGTGCGCTGGGGATGCAGGATCGTGCCAAGCATTTGGCGACGCTTTATTTAAACGATTTGGCTGATGTCTTGCGCGATGCCGTCGATCCTAGATTTGAGTTTGTGCGATATGGCGAATCGCTTGCAGCGAGTCAGGCTACCTTTGAACCTTTAGCCTTTGCGCTTGCGGCACCGAAGACATTAGTAGACCTTTATTTAGAAACGCTCACCCTTGACGCGATCGCTCGGCATGCTCCGACGGTTGTCTTGCTCTCGGTGCCCTTTCCGGGCACGGTCTATGCAGCATTTAGAATAGCGCAGACCATCAAAGCACAGCATCCTGAGATCAAAATCGTGCTTGGTGGAGGCTTTGTCAACACTGAGCTTCGCGAGCTCTCAGAACCCAGAGTGTTTGATTATGTAGACTTTGTGACACTCGATGCGGGAGAGCGTCCCTTGTTATCACTCCTTGACTATTTATGTGGAAAGCGATCGCAGCAACGCCTAGTCCGCACTTATTGTCGTGATTCGAAGTCTGGTGAGGTGCGCTATATCAATATGGTCGAACCCGAGGTGCCGTTCGAGGAGGTGGGCACGCCGACATGGGATGGATTACCAATTTCTGATTATCTTTCTTTGTTAGACATGCTCAATCCCATGCATCGCCTTTGGAGTGATGGACGTTGGAACAAGCTGACCGTGGCCCATGGTTGCTATTGGAAAAAGTGCAGTTTTTGTGACGTGAGTCTAGATTACATCGGACGTTATGAGACGGCCTCTGCGGCAGTGCTTGCCGATCGTATCGAAGCGATCGTACGTGAAACCGGACAAACGGGTTTTCATTTTGTCGATGAGGCTGCACCTCCCAAGGCCTTAAAGTCTCTAGCCTTGGAGCTTATTAAACGCGACCTGAATATCTCTTGGTGGGGCAACATTCGTTTTGAAAAAACCTTTACTCCGGAACTGTGTCAGCTCCTTGCACAAAGCGGTTGCATTGCGGTTTCCGGTGGTCTTGAGGTGGCCTCGGATCGTCTTCTCAAATTGATGAAAAAAGGCGTGACGGTAGAACAGGTGGCGCGCGTGACACGCGCTTTTAGTGATGCAGGTGTGTTGGTCCATGCGTATTTGATGTACGGCTTTCCCACTCAAACAGTCAAGGACACCGTGGATGCTTTGGAATATGTCCGACAGTTTTTTTCCCATGGCTGTATACAGAGTGGATTTTTTCATCGCTTTACCTGTACCGTCCATTCGCCTGTGGGTTTAAATCCCTCTGATTATGGTGTCACACTCGAACCTTTACCGCCGACGAGCTTTGCTAAAAACGATGTCGGTTTTAAGGATCCTACCAATGTGGATCACGCCGCTTTAGGCGTTGGGTTAAGAAAGGCGATTTATAACTACATGCATGGCATCGGTCTCGAAGAGGACGTGCGCACTTGGTTTACATTCAAAGTACCGCGTACTTCAGTGGCGCCACACTTCATTGAACGTGCGTTAGAACAATAGTCCTGAGTGTTAAAACATGCTTAAATTTTAATAATCAGGCTTCTGGAGAAATACGATGGCAATGAGTATGCATGAAGAAGATTTCGAGTCTCCTGAGATACGCGTTTTGCGAAAGGATCTCGCTCTTGCCTTGCGAGCCGCGGCCCATCATGGGCTATCTGAAGGAGTCTGTAATCATTTCAGCGTAGAAATTCCGGATGAGAGCGGACGTTTTTTACTGAATCCTCGAGGTTTGCTGTGGAGCGAGATTCAGGCTGACGACATTGTGATGATTGATGAGCAAGGCGAGATATTGGCCGGTCGACATCCTGTCGAACCAACTGCGATGTTTATCCATGCTGCAGTGCATCGAATCGCAAAAAAGACGTGTGTACTCCATACCCATATGCCCTATGCCACTGCATTGACCTTGACACGGCAGCGGGCTTTAGACACGACTCTTTCGCAAAACGCCATGCGGTTTCATGGTCGCGTGGCGATCGATGCACATTACAACGGCTTAGCGCTTGATGCCAGCGAGGGCGAACGTATCGCACATGCCATGCAGGACGCGGATGTTGTTTTTCTTGGCAATCACGGCGTCGTGGTGTGTGGTGATAGAGTAGATTATGCCTATGATGATTTGTACTTTTTGGAGCGAGCTTGCATGATGCAAGTGCTCGCGATGTCTTCTGGTTTACCGCTCGAGTCCGTTGATGCCTCTTTGGCTGCGCGCGTTGGGGAGCAGACGCTCGGTGAAAGACTGCAGTCCGAGTTATTTTTCAAAGCTCTTGGGCGTACACTTTAGTAACTAATGGTTTCCCCGATGTTTTGCTAGGTAATAGGGTAAACATTATTCACTTAACAAGGCTATTTCGTTACAGTGAATAAGCGTCTAGTTCAGAGCCTGAACTAGACTTCTTTTTTTCAAGGAAATCACATGTCCTCTTTATCCATAAAACTCATGACTGCGTCGTTCGCAGTGTTGGCGTCGGCGTTGGTCGCGACACCCGCCTCGGCTCAGGAAAAACTCCGCATTGCGCTTGACACGAACCCTGTTCATGTCCGTAACAAGGGTGTGGAAATTTTTGTTGAAGAATTGAAGAAACGCACGGGAAACCGTTTTGCCATCGAAGTCTACCCAAGCGGTCAGTTGTTCCGTGATCGCGATGTCCCACGCGCATTGCGTCAGGATGCCGTCGAAATGGCTGTTCCTGGTACATGGCAACTAGACAGTGCTGAGCCAAACGCAGCCCTGCAAAGTTTGCCGATGTTTTACGGCGTAGACGGCCCGACTGTTTATAAAGTGATGGACGGTAAGCTCGGTGATTTTTTGAATAAAAAATTCGAAGACCGCATGCGTGTCAAGATTCTTGGTAAGTGGATGGAGCTAGGTATGCAACACACTTACAGCATCAAGAAAGAAATTAAAACACCCGCGGACTTGACCGGTATGAAACTGCGTTATGCAGGCGGTACCGCGAATGCACAACGTATCAATACTCTTGGTGGTACTGCACTGCTAGTACCTTGGCCCGATGTTCCTTTGGCCATGAGCCAAGGCGTGATGGATGGACTGGTGACAACATACGAAAGTAGCCTGTCCTCCAAACTCATGGATTCTGGCATGCGTTTTGCCTACGAGGACAGCAACCAGTTCAATCAATATGTGCCGATGATGCGCGCAAACTTCTTCAACAAACAGCCTAAAGAAGTCCAACAGGCGATTCTCGAGTCTTGGGAGATTGCCGCGACACAACAACGTAAAGACGCTGCTGATGCACAACAAAAAGCCAAAGAAGCCTTGGTTAAAAATGGCTTGAAAGTTGTGGTGCCCAATCAGGCGGAGTTGCTTGCAAGCCGTCAAAAGCTGATGAAGATGCAAACTGAACTCGTCAAGAGTATCAAGATGGATAATGACGTGGTCGACGAAGCACTTAAAAACCTCAAAGCAGCAGGTGTGGCGTACTAATAATGCAAGTTAAAGATACAGTTCAGGTAGCCGAGCCATCTGGCAATAGACTCTATGAGACTTTGCGTCAAAAGGCTCAGGCTGACCTCGAGGCAGAAGCCCACGCAGTACCCAAATCTCATCCTATCGAAGCGTTGGTAGTGGGCGGCTTGGCAACGCTTGCCCTGGTGATGTGTTCCTACAACGTCATTGTGAGATTGATCAAACCCTCGTTGACACTGGATTTTGTCGAAGAAGTTCAGGTGTACATGGTGATTTGGGCGGTATTTTTATCGCTTGGCACCGTGACCCTGCTGGATCGTCACGTCAAGTCAGATTTTTTTATCAATATGTTTCCGCCAAGGCTCAAGCATGGTGTTGAAGTGCTTGCTGATGTGCTTGGTTTGGTGTTTTCAGTGTGCGCCGTGTACTACGGCAGTGCAGTGGCCTATCAAGCTTGGGAATTTGGCGATGTTTCAACCACGGTGCTGAGAGTCCCACTGTGGATCTATTTCGCTGCTTTACCTGGTGGCGCTTTTGTAATGGGCCTAGCGTATATCGTCCGCCTCTATCGTAAATGGTGTAAGCGGGAGCAGCAGCATGCTTAGTTTCTTTTCGCCCCTCTTTATTATTCTGCTGTTTCTTGGCGTACCCATTTATTTGACAATGGGTGTGACCTCAGGTTTAGTTTTTGCCTCTGAAGGTAGTCTGGTTCCTCTCGCGCAAAAGATCATTGACGAGCTGAACTCGCCCACTTTGTTGGCTATCCCGTATTTTGTGATTGCTGCAACGTTCATGGAGCGTGGTGGTGTGGCCAAAGCGCTGATTAATGCAGCGACAGC
>Ga0164292_10003333_pt1 | contig 13149 bp, 1 predicted proteins | sample GEODES117metaG_FD_111486 | JGI IMG/M metagenome (GOLD analysis project Ga0164292, IMG submission 111486) | Eutrophic lake water microbial communities from Lake Mendota, Wisconsin, USA - GEODES117 metaG | ecosystem: Environmental > Aquatic > Freshwater > Lake | place: USA: Lake Mendota, Wisconsin... | reverse complement strand
GGCTGATTCGTTAACCCAGTTGTTAATAGTTGGGCTGAATGAATAAAATACGGAACTTGTGGCTAATTGACTTAAAGGTGTATTAGCCACAGGAGATGACCAATAGGTGAAATCATATTGTTTTAGCGGTGAAGAGTTTCTTTTATAAATTATAGTTCCAGTATTGATTGAAGCATCATTGATTTGCACTAAACTTGAATTATTTTCAAAGATTAACGTACCAAGTGTTACCGTAACCGCATTGGTTATGGTTAATGTATTTCCAGCACTGATAGTTACAGTTCCAGAATTAATGATGCAAGAGCATCCTATTAAATCTGTTGAAGAAGTGTAATTTCCAGCAAAAACAACAACTTGAGAATTTGTAGGATTAGAACCTAAGGACCAAGTAGAACCATTCCAAGTATTCGTTGGTAAAGCATTGAGCGTCACACTAGCAGAGGGTAGAGAGGAACAACCTGCAAAAGAAGCTGAAATGGTATACGTACCCGCTGGAGCTGAGACATTTGCCCCTGATATTACTACACCAGTTGAAGGTGAAGCAGTATAAGTATAAGAGGCATTGTAATTGGTAATGATAAAACTTCCAATCATAGCGGCACAAGTTGGTTGCACCAAGGAACCTAAAGTAGGTAGACCGGATGGTCCATTAATCGTAATTGTTCCGGTGGCATTCACCGTTCCGCAACCACCTGTTAAGGGTATGCTATAGGCAAAGATACCCGCAGCAGTTGGCGTCCCACTGATGGTAATCACATCCGCTGACCAAGCAGCCGTTACACCGGCAGGTAATCCTGATGCAGCACCAATTCCTGTGGCTCCGGTAGTTGTATGCGTGATTGCAGTTAACGCCGTATTGATACAAAGTGTTGGCGTGGAAGATGCAATAGAAACGGTATCTTCATTTACAGTGATGGTACCTGTTGCATTCACAAATCCACAACCTCCTGTTAAAGGAATTGAATAATTGAAAATTCCGCTAGCAGTCGGCGTACCGCTTATGGTAATTACATTTGTATTCCAAACTGCAGTAACCCCTGGTGGCAGGTTCGTAGGAATCCCGATACCAGTTGCTCCTGTTGTAGTTCGTATAATATTGGGTAGTACTGGCGCATTGATACACAGGGTGGGATTACTTGAAGGTAGTCCGGCTGTATTAATTTCCACTGTAATACTACCCGTTGCATCTACTACTCCGCAGCCACCTGTTAATGGAATGCTGTAAGGGAAGGTTCCCGCCACTGTTGGTGTACCACTGATGGTAATAACGTTTGATGCCCATGTTGCAGTTACTCCCGCCGGAAGTCCCGTTGCTGCTCCGATGCCTGTTGCACCTGTTGTTGTATGCGTAATCGCTGTTAAAGCTGAATTGATACAAAGTGTTGGTGCGCTTGAGCCAGTGCCCGCAGTATTGTTTGCTCTTACCGTAATGGTTCCTGTGGCATTGACTATAGTACCGCAACCTCCTGTTAAAGGGATGCTGTAACTGAATGTTCCGGAAACAGTTGGCGTACCACTAATCGTAATTGTATTACTTGACCATGTGGCTGTTACACCTGTTGGTAGCCCTGTTGCAACTCCGATACCGGTTGCGATGGTAGTAGTATGGGTAATGTTTGTGAGTGGTGTATCGATACATACAGTAGGCATTGATGAAGCTGCAGAAACAGTATTATTAATTACTGTTATGGTACCTGTTGCATTTACCACACCGCAACTGCCTATAATTGGAATAGCAATTAAAGGAATGGAATAATTGTAGGTACCTGTAACAGTTGGCGTTCCGGTAATGGTAATCATATTACTTGCCCAGCTGGCAGTAACACCCGGAGGTAAACCGTTTGCAATTCCTATACCTTGTGTTCCAGTAGTCGAATGCGTAATAGCAGTCAATGCACTGTTGATACACAAGGTTGGTGTTGCCGAAGCTGCACTAGCTGTGTTGTTTGGATTTACGGTAATGGTTCCAGTGGCAGTTATATTGCCACAACCACCAGTTAGCGGAATGCTATAATTATATGTTCCTTCAACAGTGGGTGTTCCGCTAACGGTAATTACGTTAGCAGCCCAAGCTGCAGTAACCCCCGGTGGAAGCCCTGTTGCTGCCCCGATACCAGTTGCTCCTGTTGTGCTATAAGTTATGTTGTTTAATGGCGTGTTCAAACATAGGGTTTGCGTGGTAGAAGAGCCCCCTGAGGTATTAACGGTTCCTGTATTTGTAACCGTAATGGTACCGGTTGCATTTACTGTTCCACAGCCGCCTGTTAATGGAATGCTGTAAGGAAAGGTTCCCGCAACTGTTGGTGTACCACTGATGGTAATAACGTTTGATGCCCATGCAGCAGTTACTCCCGCCGGAAGGCCTGTTGCAGCTCCGATTCCTGTGGCTCCCACAGTAGTATGTGTGATGTTTGTTAATGTAGTATTGATACAAACGGTTGGGGTAGAAGAGGCCGCTCCCCATGTATTAGTAGGGGTTACAATAATGGTTCCTGTTGCATTCACTGCTCCACATCCCTCTGTTAATGGGATGCTGTAATTGAATGTGCCAGAAACGGTAGGCGTACCACTGATGGTGATGGTGTTACTCGCATATGAAGCGGTTACCCCTGCAGGTAAACCTGTTGGAGTTCCTATACCGTTTGCGCCTATAGTTGTATGCGTGATGTTTGTCATTGCAGCGTTGATACAAACTGTTGGGTTAATCGACGGAGAAGTAACTGTTGGCAATGCAATATTATAATAATTACGCTGGTTACACTCCAATGCAATTCTATCAATTGTGGATAAAGCAGACGGGAAAACCATTACTTCGGGGATATTTCCTGTTGTATATCTGGAGATGGAACCATTATTAAACCAGGCGCCTATCATGAATCTATTTTGTAAAATATAATTCGTGTTGGCGATAGAAGCTGTTGGCATTGCATTTCCATCTCTGAACCCTGAAACAGTCGTATTTGTTGCTGTAAAGGTGAGAATACGGCAATTGCCATTACCAGTTTGTGTATTGTCTAGTAATGATGGGAATGAAGCAGCAGCTTTAATTTCAAATCCTATCGGTTTATTAACCACATCAGGTCTGTCTTGAATTACAAATCCTCGATTAGCGGCATAGTTATTATCTATTAATGTTTGAATAGATGCGGTTGTGCTACCCACTGTAGTCCATTTTGAAATTACATTGGCTGAGAAGCCCGTAAATCCTGTAGTTGGAAATGCAGTGTGTGTAAGAAAACTTGAACCTGTAAAATAAATAGACGGAACTCCGTTTTGTGTTTCTAATACTCCGGCATTAATCACCCGTGGCTGATTGGCAGCAGTAGGTTGACTTGCATTTCTCCATTGTCCACTTTGATCATACCAGATGGCTACAGTTCCTGTATTGGCACCTATCCAACTACTAAGGGTAGTAGCCGTCGCAGTGCCACCACCTGCTGCACTCACGAATGAACTTAGAGTTAAGATGCCACTTGCATTAAAATACACATCACGCAACTCGCCATCACTACTGCGTCTTATTTGCATGGCAGGGCCGTTATAAGCGCTGCTCAACTTTCTTAAACCATAAGCAACAGAAGAAAAGTTTGCTGCAGTAAGAGCCACATTATTCAAAACATTGTTTCCAGTGATAAAGATAGTAAACGGGTAGTTTGTACTTCCGCAACCCGTTGAAACATTCAAGATACCCATATAACATTGTCCTGCTACTGGACCAACTGCAGGAACTGCAACAGGTATTGAACCTGCCGGTAACGTTACATTGCTAACATTTACAAATCCTGCTGCGATAGCAGCTGCGTTCCAAGTGATACTGTATCGTGTTGCAGTACTGTTGGTGTAAGATAAATTGACAGTGGTAGTACCTAGTGAAATAGGAGTGGAAGCTCCCAATGTGAGTACAGGTGGTGTGACAATGGGTATGCTATAATAAAGACCTTGATTACACTCTAGTGATACCCTTGCAGTGGTTGACAAAGCATTTGGGAATACGATTACTTCCGGAATGTTTCCTGTTGTATATCGTGTGATACTTCCACTATTAAACCAAGCGCCTATCATGAATCTGTTTTGTAAAATATAATTCGTGCCAGACATCGCGGAAGTAGTTAAAGCAATACCATCTCTGAATCCGGAAGCTGTCGAACTGTCTGCTACAAATGTTAGAATGCGACTGCTTCCATTACCTGTTTGTATATTATCCTGAGACGCTCCCCATACTGGCGTGGCTGCAACCCCGTAATTAATTGGCATTCCTATAATATCAGGGCGGTCTTGAAAAATAAATCCTTGGCCACTACCATGATTATTATCTAATAAGGCTTGTATTGTTGCCTGAGTGGTACCCACTGTGTTCCATCTAGCAATCACATTGGCTGAGAAGCCCGTAAAACCAGTAGTAGGAAAGGCAGTATGGGTAAGAAAACTTGAACCTGTATAAAGAATTGAAGGTCTACCACTTTGCGTTTCGATGACACCTCCATTGATGATACGTGGCTGATTGGCAGGAGTAGGTTGACTTGCGTTTCTCCATTGACCACTTTGATCGTACCATACGGCCACTGTACCCGAATTGGCACCTATCCAACTGCTAAGGGTAGTGGCAGTTGCAGCGCCACCACCTGGTGCACTCACTACAGAATTTGAAGCTAAAACACCACTTGCATTAAAGAATACATCACGCAACTCACCATCGCTACTTCTTCTTATTTGCATAACAGGACCGGTATAGGCGCTGCTCAATCTGCGCAAACCATAGGCAACCGCTGAAAAGTTTGCAGCGGTAAGGTTTACGTTATCTAGTACATTATTCCCGGTTATAAAAATGGTAAACGGATAGCTTGCACTGCCCGCGGAGCAACTGCTGGTTACTGTTAAAACACCCGTATACGATTGTCCGCCTACAGGGCCAACTGCAGGTACCGGTACCGGTATTGACGCTGCTGGCAATACAGTACTAGCAACATTTGCAAATCCTGCTGAGATAGCAGCTGCACTCCAGGTAATACTGTAATTCGTTGCGTTGGCACTGGTGTAAGGTAAATTTGCAGTGGTAGTACCTAATGAAATTGGACTTGAAGTACCCAGTGTCAAATTTGGCGCTGCCATAGTGATAGTATAATAAGTTGCCTGATTACATTCCATTGCGGTTCTAGCAGGCGCTGATATTGCACTGGCAAAAAGGGTTAGCTCTCCCAATTTTCCATTTATAAAATTAGCATTTCCACTACTTCCAATCCACATCGGAGCTGTTCCGCTTATGGTTCCGCTCATCGTTGAACTGGATAAAGAATTATTCCCGTTTTGCCATACATTTCCCTGAGAATCATTTCTTCTGAAAGTACCGATGGAGTAGTTTAACCAGGTCAAAGGGGTGTTGATTCTGGAAGGAATATCGAAGTAGGTTTGCCCATCAGACCAAGGTGCGTGAATATTATAATTAGTTGAGTTTAACAAACACGAACTAACAGTACTATTTTGAAAAACAAAATTACTGGTAGTGTTTATCCCCGCTCCTGAACTCTGATTAGAAGTTATCGGACTTTGAAAAGTTTGATTTCCCGAGAAAACCAAGGTTGGTTTGCCATTTTGCAATTCAATAGCACCAGCATTAATGACCCGTGGTTGATTGTGTAATACGTTTTGTGTAGCATTTCGCCACAAACCACTTTGATCGTACCAAACCGTTACCGTTCCCGAATTGCTCCCTATCCATGCGGTAAGGGTAGTCGCTGTTGCAGCGCCACCTCCGGAATCACTTACCTGTGATGTTAATGACAAGGCACCCGTTCCATCAAAATACACATCGCGTTGCTCGCCATCGGGGCTTCTTCTTATTTGTACGGCAGGTCCGTTATAGGTACTGCTCAGTTTTCGCAAGCTATAAGCAACAGCAGCCGGCGTTGTTGCGGTAAGACTAAGATTATCCAGCACATTATTGCCTATGAAGTATACATTAAATCCATAGTTTGTACTCAAACCCGAGCAATTGTTAATTACGGTTATAACCCCCGAGTAAAATTGCCCCCCTAGTGGGCCAGTAGCAGGCACGGCAATAGGCAATGGGTTTGCAAATAAGGCGTTGGTAACATTTACAAATCCTGCCGATAAAGCTGCTGCGTTCCAGGTGATATTATAATTTGTTACTCCAATAATGTTGGAGGAGGGTAAATTTGTTGTGGTAGTCCCTACGGTAATGGGAGTAGATTGCCCCAGCGTTAACGAAGGCGTCGTAGTAGGAAAATTAAAATAGGCCGATTGATTGCATTCTAGCGCTATTCTTGCAGCTGTTGTTAAGCCACTTGGAAAAATAGTAAGCTCACCTAATTTTCCATTTATATTCGATCCAATCGACATGGGTGCAGAGCCACTTATGGTGCCGCTCATCGTTGAAGAATTTAAAGAATTAGTTCCGTTTTTCCATACATCTGCTTGTGTGCCGCTTCTTCTAAAAGTACCGATGGAATAATCTGACCAAGTTAATGCGGTATTGATTCTACTAGGAATATCGAAGTAGGTTTGCCCATCAGACCAAGGTGCGTGAATATTATAATTATTTGAGTTTAATAAAGAAGAGGCAACATTACTGTTTTGAAAAACAAAATTACTGGTAGTATTGATACCCGCTCCTGCACACTGAGAGGAAGTAACAGCACTTTGAAATGATTGCGCTCCCGAGAAAACTAGTGTTGGTTTGCCATTTTGCAATTCAATAACACCAGCATTTATTAAACGTGGCTGACTGACTACTGTACTTTGCACAGCATTTCGCCATAAACCACTTTGGTCGTACCAAATGGCTACAGTCCCCGAATTGCTTCCTATCCAAGCGGTAAGGGTAGTCGCTGTTGGCACTCCGCCACCTGCGTCGCTAACCTGGGAGTTTAACGACAAGGCCGTTCCATCAAAATACACATCGCGTTGCTCGCCATCGCTGCTTCTTCTCACTTTTACGGCAGGCCCGTTATAGGTGCTGCTCAGTTTTCGCAAGCCAAAGGCAACAGAGGAAAGACTTGATGCAGTAAGATTGAGATTATCCAGTACATTATTTCCGATGAAGTAGACATTAAATGGAATAGTATATGCTAATCCAGTACAATTGTTCACCACTGTAAGTAATCCGGTATAATGGGTATTGGCTACAGGGCCACTGGCTGGCAGTGCAACAGGAATTGGACTTGTTGGCAACACTGCATTCGTAACATTTACAAATCCGACAGCGATGGCATTTGCAGCCCAGGTAATACTATAATTTGTGATATGAGTAGCATTTGAGAAGGGTAAACTTGTAGAGGTGTTGCCCACAGCAACTGGAGTTGTTTCACGTAATGTTAAATTGTTGGTGTTGATATTATAAAATAAAGATTGATTACATTCCATTGCTATTCTTGCCGTAGCTGGCAGTATTGTAGGGAAAATTTCAAAATCAGAAATGTAACCGGTCCATAATTGGGCTAATTGATTTCCGCTCCACGGTGCCCCTATCAAAAACCCTGTTGAAGTTGCGGCTGTTCCATTTTTAGCGTTTTGAACAATCCCATTGACATACGGAAGCAATCCGCTACCGCCTGTGGCAGCCGTCATGGTTAAAATAGACGAAGTGGATCCAACTGTTGTAGCAGGTGCGTTAGCATTAGCATCGTTCCAGGAGACACCATTGCCTGCAAATGTGGCGTAGTTGCCTACACTGGCTCCCAGGAAACCGAATGCATCGCCCGTGCTGCTGAGGTTGATGAGGCGTTGATAATTTCCATTAGACGCCGTGCGAGACGCCACCGTATTCATAGAATAAGGATTGGAAACAGTTAAAGTAGACTCAACCAAGTAAGAAGTTGTTCCGTTTAAAAAAATCGCTGGTTTGCCGTTTTGTGTTTCAATTACACCGGCATTGATTACCCTTGGTTGATTGGCAATGATGTTTTGATACGCATTGCGCCATCGGCCACTTTGATCGTACCATATCGCAACCGTGCCCGAATTGGCACCTATCCAACTACTAAGGGTAGTGGCAGTTGCAACACCACCGCCAGCGGCACTCACTAATGAACTTAATGATAAAACGCCGGTTCCGTCAAAGTATACATCCCGTAGTTCACCGTCGCTGCTTCTTCTAATCTGCATGGCTGGTCCATTATAGGTAGTACTTAATTTTCTTAAGCCATAAGCTACAGAAGAAAGGTTTGCTGCGGTTAGATTGAGATTATCCAGAACGTTATTACTTCCCGTAATAAAAACAGTAATCGGATAATCGATGCTTACGGAGGCACTACAAGTAAAACTAACTTTTAGTATTCCCGTGTAAAATGATCCTGCTACCGGTCCGCTAGCGGGCACGGCAATAGGTATTGAACTTACAGGTAATGTCGCATTGGTTACATTTACAAATCCTGCCGCGGCAGCCGTTGCGTTCCAAGTGATGCTGTATTGATTGGCACTGGCATTGGCGTATGGTAAATTTGCAATAGTAGTACCAACCGGAATCGGATTAGGATTGCCGAGTAGTGTAATAGTAGGTGGCCCCAGAGGTATAGTATAATAGGCACTTTGGTTACACTCCAGCGATGTTCTGGAAGTAGTTGACAAAGCAGAAGGAAATACGATGACTTCTGGAATATGTCCTGTGGTATAACGTTGCACAGAACCACCTGCAAACCAAGCGCCTATCATGAATCTGTTTTGTAAAATATAATTCGTACCGGACATCGGAGAAGTAGTTAAAGTAATTCCATCCCTGAAACCCGAAGCCATCGAATTGTTTGCTACAAATGTTAGAATTCTGCTGCTTCCATTACCCGTTTGTATATTATCCTGCGACCCTCCTGCTTGTGGCGAAGCTGCAATTCCGTATTGTATGGGTCTTCCTGCCATATCAGGGCGATCTTGAAATACAAACCCTTGTCCACCGGTATGATTATTATCTATTAATGCTTGAATAGTTCCTGTACTGGTACCCACTGTGGTCCATCTTGCAATGACACTGGCTGAGAAGCCCGTAAAGCCAGTGGTAGGAAATTCTGTATGCGTAAGAAAACTTGAACCTGTATAAAAAATAGAAGGTTTACCACTTTGAGTTTCGATGACACCAGCATTAATGACTCATAGCTGATTGGCAACAGTGGGTTGACTTGCATTTCTCCATCGGCCACTTTGATCATACCATATGGCTACTGTTCCCGAACTACTCCCTATCCAACTGCCAAGAGTAGTAGCCGTTGCACCGCCACCACCTACAGCACTCACCAATGAGTTTAATGCTAAAACATCACTACCATTAAAATACACATCACGTAATTCTCCGTCACTGCTTCTTCTTATTTGCATGACAGGTCCGTTATAGGTACTACTCAATCTTCGTAATCCATAGGCAACTGTAGAAAAGTTTGCAGCAGTAAGGGTTACATTATCCAGCACATTATTGCCTATGAAGGATATATTAAAACCATAGTTAGTAACGAATCCTGTACAACTTGTTACGATAGTAAATGTGCCTGAATATAACGATCCTGAAACCGGGCCAATTGCTGGAACTGTAATCGGTAGTGAACCAGTAGGACCAGGCAATAATGCATTGTTAACGTTAACAAATCCCGCCGCTAAGGCAGCTGCACTCCAGGTTATATTATAGTTAGCAAATCCAGTAGCATTTGAAAAAGGTAAATTTACCGTAGTGGTACCCACCGATATAGCAGGAATCGTACCTAAGGATATGCCGGCAACACTCGCATCAACGATGATGGCTCCAGTAGCATTGCAAGCACCGTTTACTGGAATAGTATAATTATAAGTTCCTATTACAGTGGGAGTGCCATTGATGGTAATGGTGTTGCTTGCCCATGAGGCAGTTACCCCTGGTGGTAAGCCGCTAGGGGTTCCTATGCCTGTAGCATTAACGGTGCCATGTGTTATGGCTGCTAAAGCTGTATTGATACATACGCGAGGAGCACTCGAAGCCGGTGCAACGGATACGATGGTAATAGTTCCGGAAGCGGTTCCGCAACCACCGGTTAAAGTTGCCGTATAGTTAAAAGTACCAGTAACCGTTGGTGTTCCGCTGATGGTGGCCAGGTTAGAACCCCAGGTTCCGGTAACTCCTGCAGGTAGCCCGGTAAATACTGCACCCGTTGCCCCCGAAGTGTTATAAGTAATGTTGATTATGGGTGTATTAATACATAATGATTGCACATCTGGGCCTGAAGCTGAAGATAGTACAATAGTATTAGCTGGATTAACATTAATGGTTCCTGTAGCATTTATAGTTGCACAACTACCTAGTATAGGAATATTGTATATGAATGTTCCTGATGAAGTTGGTGTTCCGCTGATGGTAATGGTATTGCTCGCCCAAGTTGCCGTAACACCGGTTGGTAAGCCGATTGCAGCTCCAATACCTGTTGCCATAGTTGTTGTATGGGTGATGGGTGTAAGCGCTGAGTTGATGCATAAGGTTGGCGTGCTGGATGCAGCGCTTACGGTGATAGCCGTTGCTACCGTAATGGTTCCTGTTGCCTGAACGGTACCACAACCATCAATTAAAGGGATAGTGTAATTAAAGGTTCCGTCAGTGGTGGGTGTACCACTAATGGTAATGGTGTTGGTTGCCCAAGAAGCAGTAACACCTGCTGGTAATCCTGTTGCAATTCCTATTCCTTGTGATCCTGAGGTTGTATGCGTAATGTTTGTTAAGGCCGTGTTGACGCAAACGGATGGGGTACTAGAGGCCGCACTTACTGTTGGTAAACTAATGTCAATAGTGATTACATCGGAAACGGTGCAACCACCGGCAGTAGTAACCGTAACGGTATACACCCCACTGGCTGTTGCATTAAAAGCAACCCCATTGGTGATCACTTGTGGGCCCGACCATGAATAACTTACGCCTCCGTTTGCAGTTAAGGTAACCGGACTTCCGCTACATACTTTCACTGTTTCATTGGTAACTATTCTGCGAATAACATTATTGTTTTGATCTGCCACATAAATATTACCAATGGCATCGGTAGTTATACCCACCGGAGCATTGAAGGAAGCCGAAGTACCGGTTCCGTTTGCGTTGCCACTAACACCACTTCCTGCCAAAGTAGTTACAACCCCAGCTGGTGTAATTTTTCGAAGTACATTATTACCCCTGTCTGCCACATATACATTTCCGGCTGGATCAGTACCTACTCCAAAGGGTCCATTAAATGAAGCTGCAGTGCCAGTTCCATTGGTAAATCCAGGAACACCGCTGCCGGCTAAAGTGGTTACCACCCCTGCCGGCGTTATTTTACGAATAAGGTTGTTTCCAAAATCGGATACATATAAATTGCCTGCCGCATCAGTATCGATACCGGTAGGATTGTTGAACGAAGCTGCAGTGCCGGTGCCATTGGCATTGCCCGAAACACCGCTGCCAGCGAAAGTAGTCACCACACCCGCTGGTGTTATCATACGAATAAGGTCATTGCCTCTTTCTGCCACATATACGTTTCCTGCTGCATCGGTACCTAACCCAAAAGGATCTCTGAACGAAGCTGCGGTACCGGTGCCATTGGTATTACCCGCAATACCACTTCCCGCTAAGGTGCTCACGACCCCTGCTGGCGTAATCATACGGATTAAATTATTACCCAAATCAGCTACAAAAACATTGCCTGAAGGGTCGGTGGTTATACCGATAGGGCTATTAAACGATGCAGCCGTTCCGGTGCCATTGGCATTACCTGCAGCGCCACTGCCCGCAAAAGTACTTACGATACCTGCTGGAGTGATTTTACGTATTAAATTATTGTATAAGTCAGCAACATATACATTCCCTACAGCATCTCTGGCCACTCCAATCGGAGTATTAAATGAAGCTGCAGTGCCAGTACCATTAGTAGTGCCTGCGGCGCCACTGCCCGCAAATGTAGTAACTGTTGCCACTGAATTAATCGGCAGCGAACTGCTGATCACAGTGCTACATTGGGCGTTTACTTTTGCAAAATGAGTTAATGACAACACAACAAAGAAGCATACAAGCACTTTTGTTGAAATACAAAAGGTACTTTTTTTAACTTGTTTTTTTTCTGTAAAAGAAGACAACAAATTTACTTTTTTCGATTTGAGTGATAATTGTTTCATGTTTTGTATGTAATTACGCTTTAAAATTAAACTATTTAATTTACTTAATTAATAAGCTTTAATTAATGATTTTTGACAATTCAAAAGTATATAAAAAATTTCAATTTCATCGATTAAAGGCAAAAAAAATCGATAAAAATGCATTTTTTATACTTTTTACATATAATAACTTACAAATTATGCTTATAAAATTTTGATTATATTCCTATTTTTATTGAGTTGTTATAACCTATTTATAATTGTCTTCTTTAAGTTTAACTTAAAATAAAAAAATATAGAATGAAATGATTTATATTTATTTTATGGTACAAATTTATGACGAAATTTTTACTAATAAGAATTACTTCTGTAACTAACTCAAAAAGTCGTTTAAATTGCAATAAACATAAATCAGCTGTTTTTTAGCTTGAAATGATGCATTTGAACGCTTTTATATATAGCTTTAGCACCTAAAAATATTAGCATACTTCTTTTTTTTTATGGAGTGCTGTAGTTGCAATGGCATAGGTATCAACAACTGAAACAGGATTAAAATGGGTTCTTGTAAGCTTATGAATAAATGTAGAGATTTTTAAAAACGATGCCTATTGCTCATGACTGATCTCCTATTTTATGCTGTAAAAACTATTTAAACCTCTAGGGAATATTTCTGGAAAACAGCTGAAAATACCCGATTGTAACTTTTGTAATTAACGTGAGTTCGATTTTAAATAAATATATTTTTTTATTGAAACATTAAGAATTAAGAAAATTGAAAACCTTAATTATCTCACTATCTTAATGGTTTAAAAGTTTTCGCATGTATTTTTTTATTTGCTAAACAGAAAAAAAGTAAACTATTTGATTTTAATTTAGTATCAGCAATTTTTTAAAAAGCTACTATCGAACTCACGTTATTTATTAATAAAAGCGATATAAAAAGGGGAGTTGTATAATATGAAACACAAAAAAAAGGCTTGGAACGCTCCAAACCTTTTAGTGCATAGTACAATTAATTTTTTTTGATAGTAATCAATACCTCAAATTATAGTATTGTCTAATTTCAAT
>Ga0164292_10003332_pt1 | contig 13152 bp, 13 predicted proteins | sample GEODES117metaG_FD_111486 | JGI IMG/M metagenome (GOLD analysis project Ga0164292, IMG submission 111486) | Eutrophic lake water microbial communities from Lake Mendota, Wisconsin, USA - GEODES117 metaG | ecosystem: Environmental > Aquatic > Freshwater > Lake | place: USA: Lake Mendota... | reverse complement strand
GCAGTACACTTAATGCCAACAGTAGCAGCAGGTACTTTTGTTTTAAACTGTTCTTATTTAGGTATTCCATGTATAGGAAATATAGAAGTCGATACTCAAATGCAGTGTCAACAAGACTTAGCTGTAGACATAGCAGATGTAGAGTCAGCTAGACAATTAGCTAAAAGACTTGTTGAAGATAAAAGCTTCTATAATAGATGTAGTGAAGATGCAAAACATTACTATAATAAGGAGTATTCATTAAATTCTTGGAAAAGAAAAATGCATAAAATACTAAGTAACATATAAAATTAAATTAAACATATGGTAACAAAAAGCGGCTACGGCCTGACTCGAAGCGAGTTGTTCTCAAAGTACAAATTCAATCACACTATTCTATTTGAAACAGGTACACATAAAGGTGATGCAGTTCAAACAGCATTAGAATTAGACTTCAAGAAAATATTATCAGTAGAAGTAATGCAGGATATGTATGAGAACTGTAAAGCAAGATTTGAAAAACAAATAGAAGAAGGTACTGTTACTCTATATGAAGGAGGTTCAAATGATAGAATGAATGAAATGTTAACTCAAGTAGATAGCCCGACTTTGTTTTGGTTAGATGCACATTTTGGAGATGGTACTCCAGTATGGGGAGAATTAGAAGCAATTAAAAACCATCCAATTAAAACACATACTATCTTAATTGACGACGTGCCTTTATACTTTACTAAAGGAAGTCTTGAAGAGAAGATATTAGAGATAAATCCAGAATACGTCTTTGTATATGAAGATATTTTAAATGAAGGAATAAATGTAACTTATTCAGATTATGATTTAGTAGCTTACATTCCAGAATAACAAATACACTTTAAATAATATAAAAATGAAAACAGCATTAGTATTAGGTGCAGGTGGGTTTATAGGCTCACACTTAGTAAAAAGATTAAAAGAAGAAGGTTTCTGGGTTCGAGGTGTAGACTTAAAGTACCCTGAACATTGGGAGACAGTAGCAGATGATTTTGTTCTTGGTGACTTAAGAAATCCGAAAGTTGTAAATAATATTTTTCTTTTAGAATCTAATAACGGAAAGTATCCGTTAGAGTATTCTATTACTTCACCAAGACCTTTTGTTCAGCAAATGCAATTCGACGAAGTATATCAGTTAGCAGCTGATATGGGAGGTGCAGGTTACATCTTTAGTGGAGAAAACGACGCTAATGTAATGCACAACTCAGCATTAATTAATTTAAATATAGTAGATGCAGCTGTGAAGTTTAAAGCAAAGAGAGTATTCTATTCTTCTTCTGCTTGTATGTATCCAGAACATAATCAATTAGATCCTAACAATCCTAACTGCGAAGAATCTTCAGCTTATCCAGCTAATCCAGATTCAGAGTATGGATGGGAAAAATTATTTAGTGAGAGATTATACCTAGCATTTGCTAAAAACTATGGCTTAGAAGTTCGTATAGCTAGGTTCCATAATATTTTCGGTCCTTACGGTACTTATAAAGGAGGTAAAGAGAAAGCTCCTGCTGCTATGTGCCGTAAAGTTGCTGAAGCATTAGAAGGAAGTGAGATTGAAGTATGGGGAGATGGATTACAGACTAGAAGCTTTTTGTATATCGACGAATGTGTTAAAGGAGTATTAAAGTTAATGAGATCAGACTTCGAAGGACCAGTTAACATTGGAAGTGAAGAGATGGTTACTATTAATGAATTAGCTCAATATGCAATCGATATTAGCGGTAAGCAGATTCATATCAAGAACGTCCCTGGATTTACAGGTGTTAGAGGTAGGAATTCAGATAATAAATTAATTGAAGAGAAACTAGACTGGGCACCAAATTACCCGTTATATGAAGGTTTAATACATACTTATGAGTGGATTAGCAAACAAATATGATTATTTAATAGTTGGCGCAGGATTCTTTGGTGCTATTAGTGCTTACGAATTAACTAAAAAAGGTTATAAAGTACTAGTAGTGGAGAAGAGAGACCATATAGGCGGAAATTGCTATACAAAAAATGTAGAAGGAATCAACGTCCATGTTTATGGTCCGCACATATTTCATACCTCTAACGAAAAGGTATGGAAGTGGATTAATCAGTTTGTAAAGTTTAACAATTTTACTTATAGACCAGTTGCTAACTATAACGGAGAGATTTATTCTCTTCCTTTTAATATGTGGACCTTCTCTAAGTTATGGAATGTTACACATCCTGATCAAGCTGAAATGCGTATAAGACAGCAAAGTAAACATATAGAAGAGCCTACTAACTTAGAAGAACAAGCTATCAAGCTAGTTGGAGTAGATGTTTATGAAAAATTAATTAAAAACTATACAGAAAAGCAATGGAGAAAGCCTTGCAATCAACTTCCTAAAGAGATAATTAAACGCCTTCCAGTTCGCTTTAACTACGATAATAACTACTTTAACGATAAGTATCAAGGCATTCCAATAGGAGGATATACTCAAATATTTGAAAAGCTATTAGAAGGAGTAGACGTACGATTAGATTATGATTACTTTACTCGTGAGTTTGATTTTGAATACGATACAGTAATCTATACAGGACCTATAGATACTTTTTATAAGTACAAGTTCGGAGATTTAGAATATAAGACTACTAGATTTGAGCATCATATACTTGATGATAAGAATTATCAAGGAACAGCTGTGATGAACTATACCGATAGTGAATCATCTCATACAAGAGTAATTGAACATAAGCATTTCGAAAATACAGAATCAGATAAGACTTACTTAACTTGGGAATATCCTACGGAATATAAGCCAGAAGAAACAGAACCAATGTACCCTGTAAACGATTTAGAAAATAATACTAAATACTTAAAGTATAAAGAGTTGGCAGATCAAGAAAAAAATGTTATTTTTGGAGGTAGATTGGCAGAGTACAAGTACTACGATATGCATCAAGTTATAGACTCTGCTTTAAACTTTGTAGATAAAATAAACAGTAAATAATATGACAGAAGGAAAAAAGACCTTAGCAGTCTTTAGTAATGTTACTACGGAAAAGTTTATGGACCGAGTACAAGAGGTAAAAGAGTATACAGAGTTAGGTTTACTTTACGGGAACGATCAAAGTAGATACGATGAGTATGCAAAATGCGCAGTAGCTAGCTTTAAAAAATGGCATCCAGATATAGAGACTATTTTTATCGATGATAATAACTTAGAGGAATACTTTAAGCTTTTTGGTGATATTAAACTAACTAATAGTGCTGTAGTGCAGAAGTTAATTTTAGCTTTAGCAGCAGCAGAGCATTATAAAGCAGAGAAGTTAATTATTATTGACATAGATACTATTACTACTGCTAGACTTACAGAGATGTTAGAAGATAATGAGACTGATATGTTATTATCTTTAAACTACAATAGATACGAAACAACTAAGTACTGGACTCCTCCTTCTTATATACTAGAATACGAAGATGGAAGAGAGATTAGAGAGGTTATAAACATTAATACAGGAGTGATGTGCTTTAATAACTTAAAAGCTTTAGAGAAATCTGTTGAGTTATGCTTTACACATCCTACAGACTTTGGAGAGCAAGGAGCTATTAATCAATTATTTACAACGCAAGATAGTGGCTTTACCTCTAAAGTATTAGACGGACCTTATATTCTATCAGACGTTGTTTATAATGTAAAAGCTAAAGGAGTAGATCAATCAGGAATTATCTTTCAGATAGCAATGAATACTCCTGAACAATCTTATATTAGGAACTGGTACGTAAAGGACGGTAAGTTATTTACTCCTGATAATAAGCACATTAAGGTATGGCATATAGCAGAAGGACTTCACGGTAGACCGAAAGAAGACTTTGATAATATAACAGAGATGTACAAAAAGCATTTATTCAACGCAGACACTATTAAATTCTTCGAAGAAGAATGTAATTGTAAAGGATTCTTTAATTAATAAATTTTTAAAATGTATAAAGTAGTTCACAAACCTTGGGGTAAAGAAGAGTGGCTTGAGTTAAATGATGCTTATTGTTATAAGAGAATTTATATCAATGCCGGCTATAAAACTTCTTTTCAATACCATGAGTTTAAAAAAGAAACAAACTATATTATCTCAGGTGAAGCTGAAGTATGGTTAGAGAACGATAAGGGAGTTATAGAGAAGAAAATAATGAGAGGCGGAGAGTTCTTTAACGTAACTCCTCCTAAAAAACATAGGGTAATAGCTATTACAGATATTATCCTACAAGAGGTATCTACACCGCACGTAGATGATGTATTTAGAATTGATGATGAGTTTCATAGAGCTGATGGCAAAGTAGAGGCCGAACACAAAACACCAGCTGTATTAGTACTAGCTGCAGGTTTAGGTTCTCGTTTAGGCAACCTAACTAAGAATATTAATAAAGCAATGTTACCAATCGATAACAAAGCTATTATATCTTATATTATAGACAGGTTTCCTGAAGAGTATGAATTTGTAGTAGCCTTAGGATATAAAGGAGAGGAATTAAAACAATACTGCCAATTAGCATACCCAGACTATAACTTTACATTTATTAATATCGACAAATACGAAGGTGAAGGTACAGGACCCGGCTATTCCGCCTTACAATGCAAACAGTATCTACAACGTCCTTTCTACTTTACAGTAGCTGACTGTATTATTGATTCTAATATGCCTCACTTAGACGGTAACTGGTTAGCCGTCCACCCGACAGCTTATCCTGAAAAGTATGCTACAGCACAGTTAGATAAGGAAGATAATATAACAGCATTTGCATATAAAGCTACTGAAGGGTATGATAATGCATTTATTGGCTTAGCTAGTATTTGGGATTACGAAATATTTTGGAGCGAATTAGAGGCTAATATGAAGAATGGAGAGATAGTGTCTGCTTTTGAAAATATGCCTAAGTATTCTAGCTTTAAAGCTAAACATTTAAAATGGTTAGATACAGGTAATTTAGATGATTTAAATAGAACTAAAGAGCACTTTTATGACAACCCTTTATCGCTGTACAAAGTAACAGATGAAATTACTTATAAAGCATCTAAGTTTATTAAATTCGTTCCTAATAAAGATCTTAATAGAAATAAATCTGAACGTGCTGAAGTATTAAAAGATCTAATCCCATCAGGATTTGCATCAACAGATAATTTTATTAGTTATGATTGGGAATCAGGTGATACATTATACCGCTATGATTCTAGCTATACCTATATTAAATTCCTAGAGAAACTAAGATCTAATATTATTAAAAGTGAAAAGTATCATGGCGATAAAGAATTATTTGATAAATTTTACGGTACTAAAACTAGAGATAGAGTAGAAGCATTTTTAGATAGATTCGGTCCTGAATACTTTAATCAAAAATATACTATTAACGGCAAAGAGTATAAATCAATGGATTCTATATTGACTCAATATGATACAGATATATTTTATGATAATCCAATGTATACATTATTTCATGGTGATTTACAGTTTGATAATATACTTTGGGATAATTCAAATAAATTTACATATATTGACTGGAGAGAATCATTTGGCGGGTCAACAAGAGGTGGCGATATTTACTATGATTTGGCTAAGTTATATGGAGGTACTATCATTCCTTACAATATGATGAAGCAAGAAAATGCTATTGAATTAGTAGAGGGATCTACAATAGTAAAATATGATTATTTTGTTAGTGAAGACCTGTATGAATTTAGAGACTACTATAAAGATTGGTTAACTAAAAATGGATATGATTTAAATAAAGTAAAATTAATAACCGCTATAATATTTCTAAATATGTCTCCGTTACACGATGAGAAATTTGGAAAGATGTTATGGTTTAAAGCAATCGAATTACTAAGTGAACACTATAAATAAAGATACAAAGATATACGGTTCGTTTTCTTCTAATCCAGGAAATAACGGCTGTATGTTCTTTAATAAGAAGTTTCAAGAGAATAACATAAATGCTATTTACAAATCATTTTTCTCAGATAATATTAGGAATTCAGTTATAGCAGCTAAAACATTAGACTTAGCTGGCTTTGCTGTTAGTATGCCATTTAAAGTAGAGGTATTAAATCATGTTAACGAAGTAGATTTTCCTACTAAAATAATCGGTGCTGCAAATACTATTATAAACGACAAAGGCTTTTTAAAAGCTTATAATACTGACTGGATAGGTGTATACAATTACTTATCTTTACTAACTAAGCCAAAGCAATTATACATTTTAGGTAATGGTGGTTTCGGTAAAGCAGTAGAGTATGCTTGTATTCAATTAGATATACCTTGCAGGTTTATCTTAAGAGCAGAATGGGACAAAGTACCCTACCTAGAAGATGTAGTATTTAATGCTACACCGATAGATGTAGAAGTAAGAGGTACTTTGATCGATGGTAGACCTTTTGTAGAAGGACAAGGTAGAATAATTGCTGATATGCAAGCTGAAGAACAATATAAAATTTATACAAAAAATGAATAATGTAAAGTATTTTATAGGACCGATGACTAAGAATGTAGTCGATGCTATAGTTGAATTCTGTGATAAGACAGGAAATAAGATAGCATTTATTCCTTCTCGTAGACAAGTAGAATGGAATGGAGGTTATGTAAATAACTGGACTACAGAAGAGTTTAGTAAGTACGTTACTACTTTACCTATTCAACGAGATCATGGAGGTCCTGGTCAAGGTAATAATGATGATGATGGATTTGAATCTTTAGCTTATGATGCTAAACATTTTCAGTTGATTCATATTGACCCTTGGAAAAAGTATCCTAAATTCTCAGACGGTTTAGAAAAGACTATCGAGATGATTAAGTTTGCTTATAAAATTAATCCAGCAATAGTATTTGAAGTCGGTACAGAGGAAGCAATTAGACCATTCGACCCAGAAGAGTTAGACTTATTAGTAGCAAGCCTACGATCAGCTCTACCTGAAGAAGTGTATTGGCAAATAAAGTATTTGGTCATTCAATCAGGAACTTCCCTTAAAGGAATTGATCAGACAGGCAATTACGATTCTACTCGTTTAAAAGAGATGATTGAAGTAGCTAAGAGCTACGATATGTTATCTAAAGAACATAACGGAGACTATATTCCTGTAGAAGTTATTAAAGAGAAATTTAGTCTAGGATTAGATTGTATAAATATTGCTCCTGAATTTGGATTGATAGAAACTTTAACTTATCTTAAAGAGATAAAGGATGAGAAGCTTTTTGAAAGATTTTGGCAAATATGTTATGATTCTAAAAAATGGGTAAAATGGGTTAGTCCTAGTTTTGATCCTTATTATAATAGAGAACAATTAGTTAAGATCTGCGGACATTACGTCTTGTCTTATCCGAACTTTATTAACGATATTAAATCTCAATTTCCAGGTATAGATGAAAAAGTAAAACAAAACATTACAAAGAAGTTAAATGAACTATATTCGTAGAGATGGAGATATAATAACGGGAAAGGAAGACCTAAAGGAAATGTATACGTTCAAAGACTTTCCTGTTTTTATGGGATGTACTGATCAACCTCGAGATAAGGATCTCGTAGCAGATATGAGCTGGCATATAAGTCCTTCTTCAGGAATGATACAGTTAAACCCTTTACTTCCTTTAGAAGTAGTTTATATGGAAGAGCATGGATCAGGGACTGTAGGCGATGTATGGAATCAACATCACGAAGCTTTTGCTAGTTTTGTTACAAAGTTTTCCTCTATTGAATCTGTTTTAGAAATAGGAGGGCTTCACGGGTACTTAGCAAAGAAAAGCTTAGCAAAGAAAGATTTAAGCTGGACTATAATAGAACCTAACCCTATAATATCTTCAGATATCCCCGCTAAAATAATAAGAGGTTTCTTTGATGACAAGTTCACTTCAGAGGATAAGTATGATGCTATTGTTCACTCTCATGTATTAGAACATATCTACGATCCTTTAGTATTTATGCAGCATGTAGCTAACTTTATGAAGAAAGATTCGCTATTAATAATGTCTGTTCCTAATCTAGAGTCGATGTTACGTAACAACTATACTAACTGTCTTAACTTTGAGCATACTTTTTTTGCAAGCAAATACTATGTAGACTATTTTTTAGAGCATTTTGGATATGAAATACTAGAACATGAATACTTTAGAGAAGAGCATAGTATATTTTTCTGTGCTAAAAAAATAAGAGAAGTACAACAAGTAAGTATATCTAAAGAAATCTATCAAAAAAATAAAGACTTATTTGAAAATTACGTATCTTATCATAAAGAGTTGGTAGGTAATTTAAATAACTTAGAAGGCACTTTATACCTTTTTGGAGCTCATATATTTTCTCAGACTTTATTACAATTTGGTTTAGACTCTAAGAAGGTAGTTTGTATTTTAGATAACGATCCTAACAAACAAGGAAAGAGATTATACGGTACAGACCTATTTGTAAAGTCTCCAGAAATATTAAGAGATATAGAGCATGGTACTGTGCTACTAAAGACTGGAGTATATGGTGAAGAAATTAAAAAGCAAATAAACGAAATTAATTCAAACATAAAATTTATATAATGGATAGAAGACCTAAAACTATCTTCTGCGACATAGACGGAACATTGGTTAAGCATCACATCCCTACTAAGAATACAGATACATTAAACATTCTTCAATTACTTCCAGGCACTATTGAAAAGTTTTCTGAATGGGATGCAAAAGGTTATAACATAATCTTAACTACTGGTAGAAGAGAATCTATGAGAAAGTCTACAGAAAAGCAATTAGCTGAAGTAGGCATCTTTTATGACCAGCTTATTATGGGCATAGGAGGAGGAGATAGAATTGTAATAAACGATAATAAGCCTGACGGAAGACAAACAGCATTTGCATTTAATATAGAAAGAGATAAAGGAATAAAAGATATAGAAATCTAATGAATAAATTTACAATCATAACTCCTTCCTATAATAATTTAGATTGGGTTGAGTATAACTTAGCAAGTATACTTAATCAAACCCACACTAATTGGAGACTGCTTTACATAGATGATTGTTCTACAGATGGAACCTTTGAGAAGGTTTCTGAAATACTAAAGGACAATCCCCAATGCAAAGTTATTAGAAACAAAACAAATAAAGGAGCAGCATATAATTATATTGAACCACTTAGACATTTATTTCCCGATGATGATGAAATTATAGTACACTTAGATGGAGATGATTGGTTTTTTAATGACAATGTATTAGCAGATCTAGATAACTACTACAACCAAAGGAAATGTTGGATGACTTATGGACAGTTTGTATGCTGGGATGGTAGTGGAGATGTTACTCGATCCTTTCCTCAATGAACTCCTTACGATGATTTTATCCATAGACATAAGTTTTACAGAAGAGATGAATGGAGAGCTAGTCATTTAAGAACTTACAAGTATTTTCTTTGGAAGAATATAGATAGAGAAGACTTGAAGTCCAGAATAGACGGAGAGTATTATTGGCATGCTAGCGATCTTGCTTGGGCATTTCCTGCTTTAGAGATGTGTCCGAGAGATAAGATAGGACTTGTAGATTTTATAACTCACGTATATAATGCTACTCCAAAGAATCAAGCAAGAACAAAAGAAAGAGAAGCTACAGATAATTCTAAATACGAAGTAGAGATTAGAAATAAAAAAACCTATAGAGAAGGACTAGGTAATGGAAAGCTGCCTCAAGTAAATGTCTTTAACAAAGACTATTACATGGAGTATAATTCTATACCGACAAAGTTTACTTATTGCTACGAACAGACAGATGGAGAGTTCGACATGGTATTACTTTGTGATCCAGCTATTAAAGATTACTTAGAAGGTAGAATTAAGATAGACAGAAATGTTCCTATTGTAGCTAGATTATTTGAACAGAGAGAGTATTTCAATAGAGAACTTTATAACTTAGTTATTCAACATCAAGATAAGTTTCATACTGTCTTAACGTTCGATAGAGAGTTACTAAAGATACTTCCTAATGCTAAGTTCTTACCACCTACAGAAGTAACTCAATTCAATAGGTTACCAAACCCGGCAGGGCATGCTCCTTATAAGTCTGAAGAGTTTACCCAGTACGAGATTCCAGAAGATAAAGCTTATCAGATCTTTTTAAAGTCTAAATTAGTATCCGCTGTGGTATCAACAAAAGCTTTCTTACCTGGACATAAGAAGAGATTGGAATTTATAAATGCAATCAAAGATAGAATAGATCTATACGGTAGAGGTATTAAAGAGATTCCCAGTAAGCTTGATGCATTAAGAGACTATATGTTTAATATTGCTATTGAAAATGTTTCGTGTGACGATAACTACTTTTCAGAGAAAATTATAGATTGCTTCTTAACAGGAACAGTTCCAGTATATCATGGCTGTATTCATATAGAAGAGTTCTTTGATGAGAGAGGTATTTTATCTTTCCAAACTCAAGAGGAGTTAGATACTATAATGAATAGTTTAACTCCAGAGAAGTATCAAGAGATGCTTCCTTATATAGAAGCTAATTATAAAAAATGCTTTGAATGGCCTCTAAACAACAATATGCTCTACGATAAATACTATAAAGATATTATAGATGGTATTAATTTTTAACGTATACCTAACTGACACTTCTGGTAATCCATACTCTGGAATTACTAGAGGTATATTACCCTCTTATAGTAAGTTGGATATAACTAAGTACAGTCTAGCAAGTCTTGCTGTAGCTTATGCTTGGACTAAAGCTATTATAAATGTAGAACTAGATACTAAGCTATACAGCGAACAAGATAGAGAAGAATTAAAAGCTTTTGTAGAGGAAGAGTTTGACGGAATAGAATTACTCTACAGCAATAAAAGAGTAGTTTATCAGCAAGAGTGGAAGAACTTATACAAAGAGATAAATGCTAACCTAATCTTACTATTATGTAACCACGATCATATCTTTCTAGATTCAAGTAGAGAGTGTTTAGAGCAAATAGTTAATCAGAAGCATGATAAGTACACTACTATTGTTATGAGTCATTGGCCTGAAAATATTAGATGGGCTAAATCTGGATACATAGAACTAAACGAAACTACTCCAAGGCAACTAAATAAAGATTATTCTATTTTAGATTGTGGATTAAGTTATAAAGGTACCTGTATTGATAGCTTAAATATTATAACAAAGGATTTATACTACGATTGGTTCTTTACAGGAGAGTGGACAGAAGTACCTCTACCTAGAGTAGATGGAATCTCAGGAGTCTATCCTAGCATTATTAATATAAGACAGCGTTTAAACATACCTCTTCCAGAACAGACAGTAATTATTCCATTTAAAGAACAAATGAGACACTTTGATGGGTATATGCATCAAAGAATAGATAACAACGTTTGTCCGTCTCTAATTATTCCTGAAGGCTTTTTTGATTCTAAGATTAAACTTAGATATGGATATGAAGATCGAAAAGAAGGATGGGTCAATTTAAATCCTAAAGCGGAAAATTATAGAGCTGCAGATTTAAGCGGAGTAGAAGATAAGATAACTTTAGAAGATTTACCTTTAATGTGGCAAAATAGAGTTGCCGAAGTAGATAACAGTCCTTATATTATAGAAGAAGAGATGATTCAGTATAGATTGAAAGCAGTATTAGAACAAATCTATTCAGACTTTCGATATAATCCTTATATAGAACCTAAAGTAGAAGAAGAGATTCTAAATATTTATTTAAAAACATATAAAAATTATAAAATAGGTTAGTATGAAAAAAGTAGTATACATAACAGGATGTCTAGGCTTTATAGGTTCTCATTTAACAAGAGTTTGTTTGAAAGAGGGATGGTATGTAACAGGAGTTGATAAAGGAACTTATGCAGCTAACTACGATAACTTAGAGGAGTTTCTTGAATATGAAAACTTCTCATACTTAAGAGAAGATATAAATGATATTAAGTTCCTATATGAATGTGACTATGTAATTAATACAGCTGCAGAAACTCATGTCGGTAATTCTATAACTAAGAGCGATGACTTCATTCATTCAAATATAAATGGAGTTCATCATTTACTAGAGTTAATTAGAAACTATAGACATGAATCTCCAAAGCCTCCGACTTTTATTCATTTTAGTACTGATGAAGTTTATGGAGACATAGACGAAGGAGCACATACAGAAACAGACTTACTAAAGCCCTCCAATCCATACTCAGCTACAAAAGCAGCTGCTGATATGTTGGTACTAGCTTGGGCTAGAACTTACAGCCTACCTTATATTATTGTTAGGCCAACTAATAACTATGGTGTAAGTCAGTATGTTGAAAAGTTAATTCCTAAAACTTGTAAGTATTTAACTTTAGGTAGAAAGATTCCTTTACATAATAATGGAACTCCTATTAGAAGTTGGTTACATGCACACGATACAGCTAGAGCTATTATCACTATTATTAAGAAAGGTGCTGAGAATGAAATATATAACATAGCAGGTGGATTTGAACAATCAAATTATGATACTGTTAAAAAAGTAATTGAAGAATATTATTGTTTTTCTTTAGATGATGAAGGTATAAAGGATTATCTTGATTTATCTTATTCAAGAGCAGGACAGGACGTTAGGTATGCTTTAGATGATTCTAAGTTAAGAAACCTAGGTTGGAAGCCTATTGTAAGCTTTGATGATACACTTCCTTCAATTGTAGAATATTATAAAAATAAATTTATCTGGTAGTATGAACTTAAAAAAACGAATAGCAGTAATTGCTTACAAGAACAAGCTAGGACATCTAGGAAGTTATTTCTCTAGTGTAGATATTATTGACGAAATCTACTCTAAAATAGATAAAGATGATATTTTTATCTTATCCTCAGGACATGCTGCATTAGCTTTGTATGTTTGTTTAGAAAAATATAAAGGACAAGATGCAGAATTACTATTTGCAAAACATGGAGGACATCCACACAGAGATGAGAAGAGAGGTATTTATTGTTCTACAGGTTCACTGGGCTTAGGCTTATGTGTAGCTTTAGGTAGAGCTGTAGCTAATCCTAATAGAAAAGTGTATGTTCTTATTAGCGATGGAGAAGCAGCTGAAGGAAGTATATGGGAAGCTTTAAAAACTATTAAAGAGGAAGGTATAGATAATATAGAAGTGTACGTTAATGTAAACGGATATGCTGCCTATAAAGAAGTAGACAAAAAGTATCTAGTGAATAG
>Ga0164292_10003331_pt1 | contig 13152 bp, 9 predicted proteins | sample GEODES117metaG_FD_111486 | JGI IMG/M metagenome (GOLD analysis project Ga0164292, IMG submission 111486) | Eutrophic lake water microbial communities from Lake Mendota, Wisconsin, USA - GEODES117 metaG | ecosystem: Environmental > Aquatic > Freshwater > Lake | place: USA: Lake Mendota, Wisconsin... | reverse complement strand
TCCCCTCAGCATCGGGCGACACCGTACGGCGGCTCATGCAACTGGCGCGGGCTGCCGGCCTCGAAACGCGCACCGTGCCGTCACTGCACGAGCAGATCACCCAGGCAGCCGCGGTGTCGGCGTTGCGCCCGGTGCGTATCGAGGACCTGCTGCAGCGCGAGCCCGTGGTAACCGACACCGACGCCGTGCGCGCCCGCGTGGCCGGAAAGGTGGTGCTGGTGACGGGTGCGGGTGGCTCCATCGGCTCCGAACTGTGCCGGCAGTTGGCCTCCATGCACCTTGAGGAGTTGGTGCTCGTGGGACGCGGCGAGAACTCCATTTTCGAGATCCAGCAGGAACTCATCAGCACCCATCCGTTCGTGAAGCTCACGCCGGTCATTCTCGACGTGCGTGACGCCGAGCGTATGCGCGAGGTGATGCTGCGCCAAAAGCCGGTCGCCGTGTTTCATGCCGCAGCGCACAAGCATGTGCCGCTCATGGAGCAGAACGTGCTGGAGGCGCTCCGCAATAACGTGCTGGGCACCAAGAGCGTGGTGGACGCGGCGCTCGCGGCCGACGTGCCCAATCTGGTGCTCATCTCCACCGACAAGGCCGTGCGTCCCACGAGTGTGATGGGCGCGTCGAAGCGCATCGCCGAACAGGTGGTGCAGCTGGCCGCGCGGGAAAGCGGTAAGGCGTATGTGTCCGTGCGCTTCGGGAACGTTCTGGGGAGCCGCGGGTCGGTCATTCCCACATTCCTCAAGCAGATCGCTGCCGGTGGCCCGGTGATGGTGACGCACCCGGAGATGCGGCGCTACTTCATGACCATTCCCGAAGCCGTACAGCTGGTGCTGCAGGCCTACGTCATGGGCACCGGCGAGGAGGTATTCTGCCTCGACATGGGTGAGCCGGTGAAGATTGTGGATTTGGCGCGGGATCTTATTGGGCTGACCACGACCGACGCGGCAGTACCCATCGAGATCCGGTTCGCCGGCGTCCGACCGGGGGAGAAGCTGTACGAAGAGATGTTTTTTGATGCGGAGCACGCCCACCCAACAATTCATCCTCAGGTCTTGCACTCGGCAAGCACCGATGTGGCTGAGCACACGTCGGTTCATCTCGAACATTTTGTTCATGCGCTCCAGAACGTAGAGCGCGGAATCGATCCGAAGACCTACATTCCCATACTCGTTGAGGACTATCAGTCGGCTCTCATGGCTTCGATGGTTGGACCATCGCGCGCTGGATAAGCGTAGTGGTCCTCCCAAGATTCCCACGAAGTGACCGATGGTCAACGATGACCATCCAGGGCTCCCAATTCTCGCTGCAGCGCTCTCAATTCTCGGGGCTACACATGCAAGCAAAAAGCGCTGGTGTATGGAGTATGCTCGGCGAGAAGCACCAGCCCGAGGGAGTTTGCCCTCTCCGGGAACGAGCGGCAGGCATTGCTTCAGGAAGATCGGGGAGACATCTGCCGAAGTTTTCCAAGCTCGCGGGCAGAAGCTGAGCTTCGGTCCTCTAAGCGCCCCATTTGGTCAGATGCTGAGCAAGACTACGAGAACTGGCGGTAATGATGTTCGCGCTACTTCCAGTCATTAAATGAATTCGTGGCATCTCCGGTGTTCTATTCTGGTTTCTTGCGGTCCATGGTGTCGGTCCCGGCAGATGTCGGAGAGGGTACTCAGAAGGGAGAGCAGACGGACGTAGCAGCTGAGAGGACATCCTCGTCAGGCATCGATCAACAGTGTCGACGACAGACCGGAGCGTAGCGCCTCACCCCCTTCATTACCCGCTTGATCTACACGGTTCGGCACCATGGCTGTGGATGCGGGACTGTGATGACCTTCGGTCTGCACTGAGATCTGCGCTCCACTAACTCAGCTGGGCAGTGACCTCATAACGTCGCGCCTTCGAGATCTGCTGTCGTGGCAGCGCAAGATCGTACCACCTCTACGACACGCTGCTGCTGCACAGGGGTGAGTGACGATCCGCTAGGCAGACACAATCCTGTTGCGAAGAGCGCATCAGACACGCTGCCGCCGATCACCCGACACCCAGCAAATACTGGCTGCTGGTGCATTGGCTTCCACAACGGCCGCGACTCGATCATCCGACTCTCTAGTGCGACGCGCACGTTCTCGTGATCGGTGCCGAAGAGTTCAGCGTTGATCGTCAACGTCGTGAGCCAGCGCGTAGAGCGCGTCCCACGGAGACCAAAGCAGGCTTCGGGCATGAGCGTGATTCCGGGGAGCGAGCCAATACCATTGCGGTATCGCTCAAATACGGCCCGTCGCGCGGCGACACGCGCGTCTAGTTGCTCAAGCTGCGCACGTCCAATGCCGGCCAGCACGTTGCTAAGTCGATAATTGTACCCCACCTGATTGTGTTCGTAATGTGGAACCGGTTCGCGCGCTTGGGTGGCTAATTTACGAACCCGAAGTGCAACCTCCGCATGCGGCGTCACTAGCATACCGCCGCCCGACGTTGTGATGATCTTGTTGCCATTAAAGGAATAGACACCGACATCGCCGTAAGTGCCGGCTGCGCGACCGTCATAAGTAGCACCAAGAGCCTCGGCGGCGTCCTCGATGAGTAGAACTCCGTGCGTCGCACATGCTTCGGCAATTGGTCGCAAGTCCGCACATTGTCCGTAGAGATGCACAACCACCAATGCCCGTGGTAACTCGTTACGCTGCGCGGCAGTATTCAACGCATCTACGACGAGGGCCGGATCCATGTTCCAGGATGTGGCGTCGGCATCGACGAACACTGGCACTGCTCCCACATAACGCAGCGGAAATACTGTGGCGGCAAAGGTCAGTGTACTCACCCACACCTGGTCGCCAGCACCGATTCCAAGCGCCGCGAGTGCCAGATGCAATGCAGCCGTTCCGGAACTGAGGGCCACAGCATACGGGGATCCGGTGTACGAGCACAGCTCCTGTTCGAATGAATCAACGTTTGGTCCGAGCGGGGCGATCCAGTTCGAACGAAACGCCTCCAGAACCATTAGCTCTTCACGCGCGCCTAAATGTGGTGGCGAAAGGTAAATGCGCTCAGGCATGGGAGTCATATTGCCATCCGAGGGGGCGATTCTTGATAACTCTGGCCGGAACGCCGACCGCGGTCACGTTTGCTGGAACGTCGCGACACACTACCGCGCCCGCACCAATGATACTCCAGTCACCTAACGTCACACCCTGAACTATTCTGCTACCGGTGCCGACGTCAGTACCCTCACCCACTGTGACATTACCACTCACGTTTACACCTGGTGCAACCGTGCAGTAGTCGCGCAAAACGTCGTCGTGCGAGATAGTGCAGCCAATGCCTACGGTGACGAACGAACCTACTCGTATGTCCACGGTGAATACTGTCCCAGCCGCAACGATGGTGCCCTCGCCCAAAGTCACACGTTGACCTATCATGACCGAGGGATGTACGATGGTTGGAAACGTCGTTAATGGGCCTCGCACGCGCTGCACGAGGCGCAGCTTCAACGCGGGATTTCCCACGGCTACGATCACCCCGATCGGCCACGACCGGGTAAGTGGCCAGTCACCGTTACCGATGATAGGCAAGTCACCGGAGCGAGTGCCCAGTAAAGTCGGGTCGTCGGAGAGGAAGCCAAGCACAGACCAGTTCGCTCCACGCGCGTTATCGTCTTGCAGCAGCTGTGCTACTTCGCGTCCAAGACCGCCAGCACCGTATATCACGATCTCGTTCATCCAAGGTGACCCTTGAATGGGGACATCGTGGCCTCGCCATGCGCGTTCACGCCGGTCCGCCGCAGGACTAACGTAAACGTTCGAAGCATTATCTGTAGATCAAGGCGAAGGGATTGGTGTTCGACGTACCAGACATCCAGTTGGAAACGTTCTTCCCACGAGACCGAGTTGCGCCCATTGACCTGTGCCCATCCGGTGACGCCCGGGCGCACCTCGTGTCGACGAGCCTGCTCTGGTGTGTATAGATCAAGATACTCCATTAGCAACGGCCGCGGACCGACGATGGACATTTCACCGCGCAGTACGTTCATGAGTTCGGGCAACTCGTCGAGACTCGTCGAGCGCAGTAGCGATCCGAGAGGCGTGAGGCGTTCCGCATCAGGAAGAAGGTGACCATTTGAGTCCATATTCTCACGCATCGTACGGAACTTCATCATCATGAACGGCCGGCCGTGCAGTCCTGGGCGCTGCTGCCTAAACAGCACTGGACTCCCCAACGTTGTGCGAACAGCGAGAGCCACGAGGAGCAGCAGCGGCGCTGAGCAGAGGAGCACCAGAGTGGCGACACAGAGGTCTACGATTCGCTTGACCATCAGGCCGCCTCTCCTTCCGAGTCAGTGTCGCCCTTCATATCCATGCGATCGTCACTTGGATGCGGTCCATCACCTAATCGCAAGCCGCGAAGTGCGGCATCGTAAAGCACGTCGTGCTGGGCAAGCAGATGTGGAAGTGCGGCTTCCCGCTCGATCCAGTCTGCCGCACGCTCAGCACGCTGGCGTGCTTCCGACGATTGCTGGAGTTGATCCGTCAGCACATGAGCCAACGCGGTAACGTCGCCGGTACGATAGCTGATGCCTCGTCCATCAGCTACCAATTCGCGCGAGCCGCGCGCGTCAGATGCAATGACCGGTACGCGCATGGCCATCGCCTCGAGCAGGCAGCGGGGCAATCCTTCCCGTTGCGACGGCAGTAAGAGTGCATCTGCGCTGGCGACGAATGACGCCACGTCTTTACGGTGACCGAGAAATCGTACGTGCTGAATCACGCCGCGAGCTACCGCGAGCGCCTCAACCGCGGCCAGACGCGGGCCATCGCCGAGAAAGAGAACGGTTGGAACTATGGACCCTCTCCTCGAGAGTACTGAGATCGCTTCTATCACATCATCTTGGCGCTTATTCTTCGTGAACTCTGCCACGACAACAACTAGAGGCTGTACCTCATCGAGACCTATCGACTCACGAATGGTGCGCCGTTCTTGAGCGGAGGCAACGCGGTAGTGAGTAGTATCAACTCCGATGCCGGAGTGCTGCACGATCCGATCGGGTGACGCCAGTCGATCACGAAGGGCGAGCGCAAGATCGTCACGATTTATTACGATGAGGTAGTCCATCCACCGGGCAGCCACTCGCTCAATCGAACGGAACGCCGCATTGCGTAGGCGATTGGCTCCGGGGTAGGCGTGAAAGCCGTGCGCCGTGTAGATCACCTTAGTGTTTTTGTCACGATTACGCAGCGCAAATCGTGTAATCCATGCCGCGATTGGCGTGTGCACGTGCACGAGGTCGTACCCGCCTACTGCGACGAGCTCCCGGATTTGCTGCGGGGCGCGGCACATAGCGCGTAAAGCACGCCATGCATGCTTCAGCCCCTGCACGCGACGCTCCCACGGTGCGTCGTGAAGACGATCGAAGTGCGCCTTGAGGCCCGGGTGCGTTGTGGCGCCAGCCGCAAGCGCTTCCACTTGCCAACCTCGTTTCCGATAATGATCGGCATACGGAAGTAGGAAGGCATCCAAGGTTGTACTTACCGTGGTCACGACCAAGAGTCTGGGCTCTACCGCGAGACGTTTCGGTGTAGCTACCGGAACGGCCCCCGCGGTCGTTGTGGCCCACAGCCGTTCGTAGCTGCTTCGCTCGTGTGAAGCTGAATAGTGCATCTGTATTCGAGCTCGTGCGGCCTTCCCTAGCGCATTCCGACGCGAGGTTTCCCGTGCGAGGTTGAGGGCTGCAGTGGCGAGTGCAACAACGTCGCCAACCGGTGCCACAATGCCACTCGCACCAACAAGTTGACCTGCATCGCCAACATCGGTCACAATAGCAGGAACGCCGCAGCTCATCGCCTCCGCCACTGCATTCGGGCTTCCTTCAGCACGTGAAGTTAGCATCACGATATCGCATGCGTTGTAGATTGCAGCAATATCACGGCGCTCACCACAGCGCCAAAGACGACCAGCCAGCGCCGGCACTTCGCTTGTCAACTGAGCAATCACCGCGTCCATTCTCGACGGTTGTGCGGTGGCGCCGGCTTCTGTGCCCGTACCGGCGAGAAGGAAGTGAACCGTTTCGTCGTGCTTCACCAGATTGGCGGCGACACGAAGAAAGGTTTCATGATCCTTGATTGGATCCACTCGTGCGATCTTGCCGATTACCACGGCGTCTGCCGGAATCCCAAGAGCTTGACGCGTGGCCGCTCGTGTTGCCAAATCCGGAGAAAGGCGATCGGTATCGACCCCGTTATGTATGACGACTGTACGCGCCGTTGCGTATCCACGTGCCTCATGTTGTTTCGCAGAGCGAGACGAATTATAGACGACCGCCCGCGGTTGAGCTGAGAATCGCGCCATCAGCTGTATGAGCCAGCGAAGCTTCGGCGATTCCGAATCCCATGCGTCGAGTGCATGTCGCACGTTCCACAGGACGGGCCACCGTTCGCGGCTGGTCAATGAGAGTATCGAGGCGGCAAGGCTCGCATGATACATCCAGCCCTGAATTACATCAGGGCGTTCATGCCGTGCGATTGTGCGAAGTGAATGCAGCGCCGACCACGACACCTGGCCGCGTGCGAGTCCGAGAGCCGAGACGCGAACACCGATCGCCTCTAGATCATCAGCGAATGTTCCGCGTGTGGTGAGCGACACAACTGCATGTTGCAGCGGATCCCTTGTTCCCCGAATGACACGGAAGAGGCTTGCCTCAGCACCGCCCGTTCCAAGACCTGTAATTATGTGCAGAATACGAGGCGGCGATTGATTCACGAGGCGGACGGTCAGAGGGCGCTAGGCTTGTCCTGAGGTCGTGGCTTTGTCAGTAATCGCCAGGGTCGGCAGATATCCCTAACGGCCGCCGCTACCAGCATTTCTATTTCTGCCGCAAGAGGTGGATTAGCTAACGTTAGCCGGCGGCGCCATTCAGCCGCTAGAACTATGCCGATCAGCACGGCAGCGGACACGACTGCGGCAAAGAGCGCTTTGATGACAAGACGACGACTCGCTGGAAGCGCCGGACGGACCGGCGCCTCGACCACCGTGATCACTGGCAGATTTCGGCTCTCGTCAAGGCGTGCTTGCTCTAGGGCCTGTGCGAGGCCGGCGACCACCTGCTGGCGTAGCCCAAGTTCTCGGCGTAGCCGGTCTTCTTCGAGTACCATCTGTGGTGCATTGCTGATTACACGATTGGTGCGTAAGAATACTTCGAGGCGGTCCTCCGCAGCACGTAACTCACCGCGCGCCACCGACAAGCGCGCGTCGGTGAATACTCGTTCCTTTGAAGCCTGTGACTGTTGCGCCAGAATATTCAGTCGATTTAACTCCGCGATTGCACGCGTAGCGACCTGACGGGCAAGCTCGGGATCGTTGAGACGCACAACGAGACGAATGAGACCGGTCTTTATTCCCACATTGGTGCTCACGCGGGTGCGCAGCTCTCGCAATGCAAATTCGCCACGACGCGCGGTGTCCGACTCGCTTGGGACGAGATGTACGGCAAGGTCCACTTTTTGACCTTCAGCGGTCGTGTATGTGTCGGCCAAGAGCCGACGCATCATGCCATCGCCTCGCAGTATCTCTGCGTAAAAGTCCGGCGATTGCCCTGATTGCGCCGTAGGTACATTCACGCCGAACTGCGCTGCAAGTCCAGCCAAGCGTGATATGCCGCCCCCCTGTGTCTGCGCCACCAAGGCAGCCTGAGATTCCCATTGTCGATCAGCAATCAATCCGAAACCCACGACCAGAGCGGCGGCAATTGCGGGTAATGCAATCAGCAGCCGTCGCCTGCGGAGCGCCAGTCGCAGTACATCTAGCGCCGTTAGCGTTGCGTAGTGCGGCGGGATCGTTCTGACTTCTGGTGTCATGTCAAGGGTCGGCGGTGTCGGCATCATATGCTTTTCGATGAGCACACAGACTGTAAGGCAGCAACAGTTTGAGCTGCGGCCACTCGGATATCGAATTGGGAATGGATGTGAGAGCGGCACGCATTGGCGAGCGTTGCAGATCGGCGGCCTAGAAGCCGGGACAGACCGTCGGCAAACGCTTCAATAGAGCCGACCGCGACTACCTCGCCTAAGTTCGTTGCGATTTCTCCTGATGCACCGCAGTCCGTAACCACGGCAGGTACGCCACAGGACATAGCTTCCGCAACAACATTCGGAAAACCTTCACGGTATGATGTGAGCGCAAGAACGTCGAACGCAGGATATATCGAACTCGTGTCGAGCTGGGCCGGAAGGAAGTGAACACGACCCTCGATACCGAGGGAACGCGCAAGTTCCATGAGCGCATCGAGCCGACTGGGTTCGCCATTGCCTACGCAGATGAGATGACAGTTGAGATCTTTCGCGCTTGCTTGCTCGAAGGCATGTAGCAGCAGCTCGTGACCCTTCACGGGATCGAATCGACCTACGTGCCCAATTATGGTTGCTTCAGGTGAGATCATCCACATGCGGCGCCAATACGCACGTGAAGATGCCGACGGCGCGAATCGCGCTACATCGATACCATTCGGAATGATTGTTCCAGCAGGCGCATTCGGAAAGCTCCTTTGAAAGGTTTCAAGCCCGCTGTGGCTGTTTGCGATCAGTAAATCCGCGCGCGCCGAACTTCGTCTGATGATTGCCCGAACGATCCGTTCCTTTAGCGTTGAAGGACCGATGTCGTAGTCAGTAGTGCGGAGCCCGAGCACGACACGCGGGCGAAGGCCAAGCGGGAGCATTGCGACCGCGGCCAGCGCCATGAGCCACTGGACTTCCATGAATGCATAGATGACTTGCGGTTGTGATTTGCGGAGCCTGTGTACGAATTCCGGCAGGGCGGAAACCGAAGAACCGGTAAGGCGACGCAGTATGTGCAACCTGAGCCGATGAGCTTCGACGAATGAGCGAAGTACACCATCAGCGAGTGTTACCAGTTCGACTGTGTGTCCCATAGCCTGCAATTCGGCGGCCAAGTTGATCGCCTGTGTCTCGGCCCCACCGACACCCAACCCACCCAGTAGGATGGACACCCGCAATGGTCGTTCGGGGTAAGGAGATCCGTACCCGCTCGCGTTGGACGACATTGTGAAGTTCACGAGTCGTACTCCGGTCGGCGGCGAGTCGGAAGTGCGGTGGTGAGGGCAAGTCCGATGAGCACGAACGAGTCGTCCGCCACGTTGTGCGAGAACATTCCCCAAAGCGCTACGAAAACTACGAATGCCCTCCCGGTGCTGCGATAAACAGGTAGCGAGTATTGGTCATTTCTCGGCCACGCGAGGAGCAGCAAGACGGGCATCAGTACCGCACCGAGGACACCGTACTCGGCGAGATACCGCGCGTAGATATTGTGCGTCGACTCCGACTCGCTCCACTCAACCGTCGCTCCCGTCCCAAAACCAGTGAGCGGCCGCTCACCAAAAAGGTCAAGGGCACGCGACACCAATTGAGACCGGGACGAGGCGCTTACGTCGGCCTCAAGCTCCGCACTTGACCCGATGCCAAGCCTCTGTTTCACGAATCGCTCGGCCCTACCGTTGAGATAAGTCAACTCACCGCTACTGATAGCGGTATTTTTGATCGACCCCAGAAGAATCAAGCCGCCAATTGCCAAGATGGAGGTCCGCCTCGCCCCCAGCTGGCCCGATCCGAGAAGCAGAATGAGAACGACTCCGAAGCACAGCAGCGCTCCGCGTGACAGCGTGAGAAACACACCGGCGCCAACGACCAGCACGAAAGCCTCACGCCCGCGGGTGGGTACGACAGGGAGCGCCAAGAGCAGGCCCGTTACGAGTGCGGCCCCTGCGATATTCGGATTCATGTAGAAGCCCGCTGATCGACCGAGCACTCGACTGAACGTCATCGGATGGGTTATCTCCCACACGTTGAGCGCCACCGCTAGGCACGTTGAGACAGCAATTGCACATCGCGCAACTCTCCCAGTGGACTCTTCAGCCATCAGGACAGAGAATCCCGCAAGCAACAGTGCTGAAAGAATGCGAGTCTGTGCTTCCTGAAAGGCGACTTCGGAGCCCGACGACCACAGAAAGGCAAGCATCGCGAGACACGCGCTTGCCACGCTCCAACCTTTGATGCGCGTAGTTCCCGATCCTAGGGGATCGATCAGGATCGCAGCACACGCGAGAACGAGCACCACGAGCATGAACGCCAGTGGTGGAAGCGCGAGCGCACCTGTATTGAATGCCCAAGTACCGAAGCCCGAGAACAAGAAGACAATGGCTAGGAGCGCTCCTGTTATCCGTACTTTGTTCGCCAATGGCAGGCCACTTGCCACTCTTGGACTTGGGTTCACTGCGGTGGTCATGACGCGCGGCTCCCAGCAGCGCTGAAAACAGCGTCCCATTCCGCCACGATGCGATCGAGCGCAAATCGCCGCGTCGAGGTTCGGGCCGCATCACCGAGCTGACTCCGGTAGGTTGGGTTCGCCACTAGGCGCATAATTGCTTCAGCGAGAGCCTTTGGGTCGTCTTTGGGTACAAGTAGACCAACGTCACCATTCTGCAGCAAGTCAGACGGCCCGGAGTCGCAATCGGTCGCGATACAAGCACAACCGGACGCCATTGCCTCCAGAAGAGCATTAGGGAACCCTTCATATCGGGACGAGAGCACAAACACCGCTGCCTCGGCGAGGATACCATCTACATTCGACGTGCGGCCCGAAAGTGAAACGGACGAATCAAGGCCTAGCTCACTAACCTGTGATTCCAAGAGCGCGCGTTGCGGCCCCTCTCCATTGATCACGAGATGCCATGCCGGATACTGCTGCTTCACATGGTAGAAGGCGCTGAGCAGTACATCGAAACCTTTCGAAGCGACGAGACGACCAACAGCGGCGATTGTGCTTGGACGTGCACCTGCTGCGACGAGCGGTCCGGCAACCTCGCGTAACGGATTACCGATAACGTGCACTTTGTTCGATGAAAGCTGCGTCTCTGCCCACGCCCGAATGTGATGGGTCTGCACGACCAGCACGGCAGCCCATGGATACACTATCCGGCGCAAGGCCGACCACACGGCACCGATGTCATGCTGGCGCGGATCAGTCCGCTCGGAGATTATGATCGGCACGCCGAGACCACGTGTAGCGAGCAAGGTGCTCACATTGGTGCGGTCGGTAAAGCTCACGATGACATCGAGGGGTAAACGGCGAAGCGCTTTTCGTAAAAGGCGAATCCGCTTGAAGTTCGCGCGGGCTGCATCGAAGGTTGACGAACTCGCGCCGGCGATATTGAGCGCTTCGCGCTGGACGCCTGTGGGCACCGCGAAAAAGTCCTGTTGGCCATCGTCGAAGGTGAACAGGGTCACGGAATCGCCGCGCGCGGCCCATGCGTCGCAAAGCGTTAGCATCACACGCTCGGCGCCACCTGAACCCAACGACGCAATCACGCAGCCGATGTGCACGGAGACGCTGGGGAACTAGTGACGGATTTTGCAGTGGTTTGCTCGACAGTCCCGACCAGCTCAACCGAGGCAACCTTGAGCTGCCGATGCGCGACGAACGCGAGATACACACAGGATACGCCATACACAGCGGCCGTCGACAGTGCGATACCAGCGACGCCATACCGGCGCATGAACACGAGATTCAGGCCGATATTCACGACCAGATTGATTGCGGAGCCAACCATCAAGAGACGATTCGCCTGCAATGCAGAGATCAGTCGCACGTAGAGAATACCCAGGAGATGTCCGGGTAGTTGCAAGAGATAAGCCGCCTGCACCTGAGATACGGTTTCTGTCTCCTCGGCGGTGAATGCACCACGCTCGAAAAGAAGCTGCACAAGCGGCGCTGAGAAATAGATCAGCGCCAGCGTCAAAGGAACGGTCGTCGAGAGGAGCAGCCATCGAAGTTTTCGTTCGAGCTCCCGGAGTTGGGTCCACTCGGCGCGCGCTACGAGAACGGAAAGATGCGGCAACATGGTCGTGCTTAGGGCTATCGCACCCATTGACATGAGGACGGAGCTGACCTTTGTGCCGTAGCTGAGCGCTGACACGCTACCCACAGGCAACCAAGCGGCCATCGTTTGATCCACAAGCGTCGTCGCACTCATGAGGATGGCGCCGGCCACCGCGGGGAGATACTGCGCACGCACTCGCGCAAGGGCGGCTTTCAACGGAGCGCGTTCTGTGTCGTCAAGATGCTTCACCTCGATGCCTAGAATCGATAGTCCGCGACGATTGATGGCCCACGCGAGCCACGCCGCCTGCACCAGGCTACCGCCGAGAAGTCCGACGGCCAGCGCCCACACCGTAGGATGTGGAGACAAAACAACTCCAAGTGCGATACCGAGTGGCTGCGCTATAGGCGCGAACGAACCGACACTGTATGCTCCTTGGGCAGCCAGCAGCCCGCTCCAAGCGGAGCAAACCCCTTGCAGTAGGGTGAAAGGGGCTAATGCTAGCGCAAGTACAGGTAGGGTCGCGCGCGATTCAGCCGTGAGCTGCGCACCAGGCAGCCAACCCAAGACCGCGGAAACGAGCGCGGCAATGCACGAAAGCGCCGCCAACCAGCGGTAGCTACTCCTGAGCACGGCGCCAGCGAGCGTCGCTGCAGCTCTGGTTCCGCGTTGTTCACGCTGCTCTACAAAGACCGGCGTCAGCGCTGCCGGCAGCGTACCTGCGGCTACGTTGATGAGGAACGACGGAAAGGCTAGGGCGAGTAGGAACGCGTCGAGGGCTGCTCCGTTGCCGAACTCCGCGGCAACAAGGCTGTCCTTGAGCAAAGCGACGAGCTTTACTACGGCAGTGAGACTACCAACGGTGAAAGCGGCTCGCAGCAGGCCGCGCATCATCTCTGTCTCCACGCCTGAAACATCAGTAGATGCCACAGCGATGGGGCCCAGTTTCTGGTTCCATCACGGTGCTCTTTCCATGTTTGAATTACGGGAGCGGCGCGGAAGATACCATCTCGGCGCAAAAGCTCCGGTGACAGCAGATCGTCGGCCCAATCACGCAGGGGACCGCGGAGCCACTCAGCGATCGGAACTCCGAATCCCTGTTTCGGTCGATCTATCAGGCTGCGCGGAACATATCGATCCAAGACCTTTCGGACGATCCACTTACTCTGCCCGTTGCGCTGCCAGCAGTTGGTCGGAAGCCGCCACGAAAACTCGGCTATCCGGTGATCAAGCAGGGGCGCACGGGTTTCGAGGCTGGCTGCCATTGCCGCGCGGTCGACCTT
>Ga0164292_10003330_pt1 | contig 13155 bp, 13 predicted proteins | sample GEODES117metaG_FD_111486 | JGI IMG/M metagenome (GOLD analysis project Ga0164292, IMG submission 111486) | Eutrophic lake water microbial communities from Lake Mendota, Wisconsin, USA - GEODES117 metaG | ecosystem: Environmental > Aquatic > Freshwater > Lake | place: USA: Lake Mendota... | reverse complement strand
TCGCAGGAAAAGCAGATGGAGCGTTAGTTTCATCCTTAGTTAAAGAGAGTTTAAATAAATGATTAAGTATGAATATGCAACTGTTCCGCTTCTTTCACATGCAACAAAACAGATTTTGGATACCTGGGGCTCAGATGGTTGGGAGTTGGTACAGGTAATTCCAGCACCTGGTACTGGTGAACAGTTAGTTGCCTACATGAAGAGAGCCATTGGATGAATAGCAACGGCTTAGAAAACAACTGTGTGAAAAGAGCTAGCGCGTGAATAAAGTAGATGTGCGATCAAAGCTCAAAGAACTGGGCCTAGAACTTCCAGTTGCTGCAAAACCAGTTGCTGCCTATGTTCCTGCGATCCGAACAGGAAATCTAGTTTTTACAGCCGGTCAATTGCCATTGCTTAATGGTGAGATGGTTGCAACCGGAAAAGTTGATGGAGAGATAACTCCAGAGCGAGCTAAAGAACTAGCCCAAATTTGCGCCCTTAATGCTTTGGCAGCAGTAGAGACAGTTGCAGACGTAAATAAAATTACAAAAATTGTACGTGTAGTTGGATATGTAAATGGAGTTGCCGGTTTTGTTAATCACCCTGTAGTTGTCAACGGAGCCTCAGAGCTATTCATCTCTATTTGGGGTGATGGTGCAAAACATGCTCGCAGCGCGGTAGGAATTGCAGAGCTACCTCTTAACTCGCCAGTTGAAATTGAATTAACAGTTGAGATTACTGATTAGTCGTATTGATTAAAAAAATCGACTAAGGCTAAGTCTATTTACTACGCTTTGAAAGACGTTCTAAGTCAGTAATAAGAACAGCGCGGCCGTCAAGTTTTAACCAGTTACGTCCTGCAAAATCAGCCAGTGCTTTATTTACTGTTTCTCGAGATGCACCAACAAGTTGTGCCAACTCTTCCTGAGTCAAATCATGGTTGACTAATAATCCTTCATTAGTTTGTTTACCAAATCGCTCACCTAAATCAATCAAAGCTTTTGCGACTCTTCCTGGAACATCTGAGAAAACCAAATCGCCAACAGCTTCGTTGGTACGGCGTAAGCGTTGTGCAAGGCTAGCCAAAAGATTAAGTGCAACTTTAGGATTTTCTGCCAACCAGGGAATCAGTTTTGTTTGGCCAAGACTTAAAAGTTTGGCATCGGTAACAGCTGTTGCAGTCGATGTACGGGGATTAGGATCAAAAAGACTGAGTTCCCCAAACATTTCGCCAGGACCAAGAATTGAAAGTAGGTTTTCTCGCCCATCTCCACTTGATGTACCTAGTTTAATCTTGCCCTCAACTATTACGTAAAGGTGGTCACCCTCATCGCCTTCTGCGAACAAGATCGATCCCTTAGAGATTTTTACTGAGTCCATCGACGCATGGAGTGAGATTGCGGCAGATTCTTCAAGGGCAGTAAATAAAGGGGCCTTGCGGACTACAGATTCTTCGGGGGTCACGCAGGGTAGTTTACATCCATGTTGGTTGATAGCGAAATTCGAAAAGGGGCAAAGGCGGTCTACCGCATTTTGACTAAAACTTACCCCAATATTCGCTGTGAATTAGATTTCACCAATCCACTTGAGTTAGTAATTGCGACAGTTTTAAGTGCACAGTGCACAGATAAGAGAGTTAACACTATTACTCCAGCGCTTTTCCGAAAATATAAAAATCCAAAAGACTATGCAAAAGCTGATCTGCATGAAATTGAAAGACTGATTCATTCAAGTGGGTTTTACCGAGCAAAAGCTCGACACATAAAGGGAATCAGCATAAAACTTCTGGAAGATTTTGATGGCAAAGTGCCTCGCACAATTGAAGAGTTGATTACTTTGCCTGGAGTTGGTCGAAAGACAGCAAATGTTGTTTTGGGTCACGCATTTGATACACCAGGCATTACTGTAGACACTCACTTTGGAAGATTATCTAGAAGATTTGGTTGGACGGATGAAAAAGATCCTGTAAAGGTTGAAATGGTTGTCCAACAACTTATTCCACAAGCAGAATGGACTAATCTCTCACAACGCATGATCTGGCATGGTCGTCGAATCTGCCATTCCCGTAAACCAGCATGTGGGGCATGTCCAATTGCTAAAATTTGTCCAAGTGTTGGAATTGGTGAAATGGATAAAGTGAAAGCACTGGCTCTAGTTAAAACCGACAAGGATTTTCGATGAAGAAAATTGTTCTTGTTGTTTCCATGCTTCTCCTAACCTCATGTACTCAAGCAAGTATGAATGCCGATAGCAAAGGCGCACCGGGTGCTAAGCAGGTTGGGGAAGTCGTTAATTGCACAGAGATTTTGCAAGAGAAATCAATTGTGAGTGGAACTTCTTTAGATTGTTTGGATCAAAACGAAGGTGCTCAACTAGGTGCTCTTCGTGGACCAATGATTGTCAATGTGTGGGGTTCATGGTGTGCACCGTGCGTAGAGGAAATTCCTTATTTTGTTAGTTTCTATGAAAAAGCCAAAGATACTGTTCAACTTGTTGGAGTAAATGTTGAAGAGGCTAATCTGCAAGATGCACAGCAGTTTGTTATAGAAAATGGAATCACCTGGCCAAATCTCTACGATTCAGATGGACGATCACGTCAGTTCTTTGGTTTAGGCGTCCCTGTCACATGGTTTATCGCACCCAACGGTGATGTGGCCCATAAACACATTGGTGTTATCAGTTCAGAGTCACAGTTAATTGAACTAACACAAAAACATCTTGGGATAATAATTTAGTCCTCGCTACTTGTATTTAACCCCTCTGAAATTAGCTTCATCACGTTTGGATCAGCCAATGTAGTTGCATCACCAACCTGACGATTTTCAGCAACATCTTTGAGTAAGCGGCGCATAATCTTTCCACTTCGAGTTTTTGGAAGTTCAGCCACAACCAAAATCTGTCGTGGCTTAGCTATTGCGCCAATTTCTTTTGCTACATGGTTTCTCAGTTCAGCAACAAGTTCACCCCCACCACCTATGCCGTTTACATGTGCAATTCCCCCGCGCAAAATAACAAATGCAACAATTCCTTGACCTGTCATCGCATCGTGTGCGCCAACAACAGCAGCTTCTGCAACAGCTTCATGTGAAACTAATGCTGATTCAACTTCAGTTGTTGAGATGCGATGTCCAGAAACATTCATGACATCATCTACTCGTCCCAACAACCAGATTGCCCCATCTTTATCTAACTTCGCTCCATCACCAGCAAAATAAATTCCTGGAAAACGCGACCAGTATGTATCTTTGTATCTTTGATCTTCGCCCCAAATTCCGCGCAGCATTCCCGGCCATGGTTTATCAAGAATTAAAAATCCTCCATGGCCTTTTGCAACCGGGACGCCTTTATCATCAACAACTAAGGCACTTATTCCTGGAATTGCTGTCATTGCTGATCCTGGTTTAGTTGCCGTTACTCCAGGCAGTGGAGAAATCATTATTCCGCCAGTTTCAGTTTGCCACCATGTATCTACAATTGGGCATTTGTTAGCGCCAATAACTTCTCGGTACCACATCCAAGCTTCCGGATTGATGGGCTCTCCGACAGAACCTAGTAATCGCAGGGAAGTTAAGTCATGTGCTCGCGGAAACTCATCTCCCCATTTCATCCAAGTGCGAATCAATGTTGGTGCGGTGTACAAAATAGTCACGCCATACTTTTCTATTAATTCAAAGATGCGTCCTTTGTGGGGAGTATCGGGAGTTCCTTCGTACATAACCTGTGTTGCACCGTTGATTAATGGGCCATAGACGATGTAGCTGTGTCCAGTAATCCATCCAACGTCTGCAGTGCACCAATAAACATCAGTGCTTGCTTTCAAATCAAACACAGCCTTGTGTGTAAATGCTGCCTGAGTTAAATACCCACCCGTTGTGTGAAAAATCCCTTTGGGTTTAGCTGTGGTACCAGATGTGTACAAAATAAAAAGTGGGTGTTCAGAGTCAAAAGACTGAGCGATATGTTCTTTAGATTGTCTACCAACAATCTCATGCCACCAAATATCAGTTTTATCATTCCAAGATGTCTCTTGCTTGGTCCGCTGGACAACTAAGACATGAGCAACATTGTGTTTGCCTTTCAACGCCTCATCAACTGCAGGTTTTAATGCAAATGCGGCTCCTTTTCGAAAACCACCATCGGCAGTAATTACCAACTTTGCATCGGCATCTTGAATGCGGGACAAAAGTGCATCTGCCGAGAAACCACCAAAGACAACAGAATGAGGCGCCCCGATGCGCGCACAGGCCAACATTGCTATTGCCGCTTCAGGGATCATCGGCATATAAATTGCAACTCGGTCTCCTGAAGTAACTCCTAATTCGATTAGAGCATTTGCGGCTTTCTTTACCTCAATCAATAGCTGTGCATAGGTAATTGTTCGACAGTCACCAGGTTCTCCCTCAAAGTGGAATGCAACACGATCTCCAAGTCCTTGATCGACGTGTCTATCCAATGCATTTACTGATGCATTCAACTTTCCCCCGACAAACCATTGTGCATAGGGCGACTCCCATTGCAGAGTTTTGCTCCATGGTTGATCCCACTTTAAATTTTTAGCTTGGGAATCCCAAAAAGCCAGGCGATCTTTTTCAGCCAACTCATATAAATCTTCTTTTGCATTAGCAAGTGCAGCAAATTCTGGAGTAGGTGGAAATTTTCTATCTTCAGTTGAGAGGTTCTCGATTGATTCATGCGCTTGGCTCATGTCGTACAACTTTACATCTTTGCCAAAGTTATCAACAGTGTTTGGCTGAAGTTAATTCATTCGCATGATATTCATTCATGATGCTGAGACAGAAAGAGAGAAAGAAAGGAGATCACATGCTTACAACTTTCTTGGCACTTTTCCTCAAGCTCCTCAGTAGCCCTATCCTGCTGGCGGCTCTGGCTAAGTTCCTAGCAAATGCCCTGAAGACCATGGTGTAGAAAGATTGAAAAAGGCCGCTCGGGGTGTGTCTCGAACGGTCTTTTTTGTGCCCGTACAACGAAAGTGAGAGGATTGACCGTAAGCCTCTAGACGACTCAACGAAGCGCTCTGTCTAAAGAATTACAAGGATCTAAAAAGATTTAAACGAGCCAATAGGAGTCACCACAATGCCGATTGCAACCCCTGAAGTTTTCATAGAAATGTTAGATCGCGCGAAAAAAGGCGCATTCGCATATCCGGCTATTAATGTTTCATCATCACAAACAGTAGTTGCAGCAATTCGTGGTTTTGCTGAAGCAGAATCTGATGGAATTATTCAATTTTCTTGGGGTGGCGCCGAATACGCATCTGGCTCAACCGTAAAAAATATGGTTGATGGCGCAGTCGCGCTTGCAGAATTCGCACATGTTGTAGCTAAGAACTACAACGTTAATATTGGAATTCATACCGATCATTGCCCAGTTGAAAAACTTGATGGCTTCATGCGACCACTCTTAGCTTTTGGTGCTGATCGACTAAAGTCCGGCAAGGCCCCACTATTTAACTCTCATATGTGGGATGGATCAGCCGTTGACATGGTTGAAAATATGAAGATTGCAAAAGAAATGTTGGCCCTATCAGTTGCTGCACGAACTATTCTTGAGATTGAAATCGGTGTAGTCGGTGGAGAAGAAGATGGCATTGAGGCCAAACATGATGCCAAATTGTACTCAACACCTGAAGATGCACTCATGACAGTTGAAACATTAGGAACTGATGCAAAGGCGCGTTACTTAGTTGCTGCAACATTTGGAAATGTTCATGGTGTTTACAAGCCTGGAAACGTAGTTTTACAACCAAAAATTCTTGCAACTTTGCAAGAGGCAGTATCTGCCAAACTTGGTCTACCTAAGGGCAGCAAACCAATGGATCTTGTATTCCATGGTGGTTCAGGCTCACTACTTTCTGAGATTCGCGAATCACTTGACTATGGTGTCATCAAGATGAATGTTGATACCGATACTCAATATGCATTTACTCGCCCAGTTGTAGATCATGTACTAAAAAACTATGACGGCGTATTAAAGATCGATGGTGAAGTTGGAAACAAAAAAGCCTACGATCCACGCGCGTGGGGTAAATTAGCAGAGGCTGGAATGGCTGCTCGTGTGGTTCGCGCGTGTGAAGATCTTCGCTCGACCGGTACGTCAGCATTAAAATAGTTAACATCTAATCGGAGAGGCTTTACTAATGCCTGCACTTGTTTTACTTGGCGCTCAATGGGGCGACGAAGGCAAGGGAAAAGCTACCGATCTATTAGGCGACCGAGTTGATTATGTAGTTCGCTATCAAGGCGGAAACAACGCAGGCCACACTGTCGTTATCGGAGATCAAAAGTATGCTCTCCATCTTTTACCCTCAGGAATTCTTTCACCAAATGTGATTCCAGTAATTGGCAATGGGGTTGTCATTGATCCAGGTGTATTACTGGAGGAAATCCGTGGATTAAATGAACGCGGTATTGATACAAGTAAGTTATTGATTTCAACAAATGCACACTTAATTACTCCGTATCACCGCACAATTGACAAAGTCAGTGAGCGATTTTTAGGTAAATCAAAAATAGGAACAACTGGTCGTGGAATTGGCCCTGCCTATGCTGACAAAATTAATCGAATCGGAATCCGAGTTCAGGATTTATTTGATACATCAATCCTTCGACAAAAACTTGAAGGTGCATTACATGATAAGAATCAGATCTTGATAAAGGTATTTAATCGGAAAAATATTGAAATCGAAGAGGTGCTTGAAGAGTATTTGCAGTATGCCGAAATTCTTCGACCATATGTCGCCGACACCGTTTTGATTTTAGATCAAGCGTTAAAGGCAGGAAAGCGAGTGCTTCTCGAAGGATCTCAAGGAACATTGTTAGATGTTGACCATGGAACCTATCCCTTTGTTACATCAAGTAATCCAACCGCCGGTGGTGCATGTACTGGATCTGGAATTGGGCCAACAAAGATCGATCGTGTAATTGGAATTGTAAAGGCATATACAACTCGCGTAGGTAGCGGCCCATTTCCCACAGAGTTATTTGATGAAGATGGAGAAGCTCTGCGCCGCATTGGCGGAGAGATCGGTGTGACAACTGGTCGTGCTCGTCGCTGTGGTTGGTTTGATGCACCCATTGCTCGATACGCAGTGCGAGTAAATGGCTTAACGGATTTCTTTCTTACAAAGTTAGATGTGCTAACCGGTTGGGAAAAGATTCCAGTATGTGTCGCATATGAAATTGATGGTAAGCGAGTTGAAGAACTTCCTGCATCACAAAGTGACTTCCATCATGCAAAACCAATTTATGAGTACTTACCGGGTTGGACAGAAGATATAACTAGTGCGCGCAAGATTTCAGATCTACCGAAAAATGCTCAGGATTACATTGCATTTTTGGAGAAAATCTCAGGTGCACCGATGAGTGCAATCGGTGTCGGACCAGGTCGCGATCAAACTATCGTCGTAAAGGATTTCATTTAATGAGCCTTCTAGCCGATCGTTATGCATCAACTGCGATGCGTGAAATCTTTGCTCCAGAATCTAAAGTCATTCAAGAGCGCAGACTGTGGATTGCAGTTATGCGGGCCCAATCATCTTTAGGCCATCAGATTTCCAAAGATATAATTTCAGATTACGAGAAGGTAATTACACGGGTGGATTTAGCCTCAATAGATGCCCGTGAGAAGCAGTTGCGCCACGATGTCATGGCTCGAATCGAAGAGTTCAATACATTAGCCGGCCACCAGATGATCCATGCAGGAATGACTAGCCGTGATTTAACAGAAAATATTGAAGCATTACAGATTCAAAACGGTCTAAAGATTGTTCATGATAAAACAGTTGCACTGTTGGCTCGCTTAGGTGAGCGAGCTGTTCAGTATGCTGATCAACCAATTGCTGGTCGATCACATAATGTTCCTGCACAAATTACAACCTTAGGAAAGCGTTTTGCATCCGCTGCTGAAGAGTTGCTTTTTGCATACGAACGCTTAGCTGCACTTCAAAACCGATATCCAATGCGCGGGATTAAAGGCCCAGTAGGCACCGCCCAGGATTCCATTGACTTACTAGGCTCTTCAAAAGCACATTTGAATCTTGAAATTGCGATTGCAAAAGAACTCGGTTTCAGATCTGTTTTAGATTCAACGGGTCAGATTTATCCACGATCATTTGATTACGATGTCGTAACGACACTGGTTCAAATTGGTGCATCGCCATCTTCGCTTGCAACATCAATTCGGTTAATGGCCGGCGCGGAGTTAGTAACTGAAGGATTTAAGGCAGGCCAAGTTGGCAGTAGCGCAATGCCACACAAGATGAATACCCGTTCATGTGAACGAGTTAATGGGCTTTCGGTAGTCCTTCGTGGCTATGCATCAATGGTCGGTGAACTTTCCGGTGACCAATGGAATGAAGGCGATGTTTCATGCAGTGTTGTTCGACGTGTTGCACTACCTGATGCCTTCTACGCAATCGATGGATTGCTCGAAACAATACTTACAGTCATCAATGAATTTGGTGCATTTCCAAAGATTATTGATGCAGAGATTGAACGCTATTTGCCATTTTTAGCAACAACGAAGATTTTGATGGCAGCTGTTAAATCAGGTGTGGGCCGTGAACTTGCTCATGAAGTTATTAAGGAACATGCTGTAAAGGCCGCACTTGGCATGCGTGAAGGAAAGAAGAACACTCTGCTTGATGATTTAGCACAGGACAATCGTTTGCCTTTTAATCGCTCTGATCTAGATAAATTAATAAGCAACCCAATTGAATTTACTGGGGAAGCGCGTGAACAAGTAGCTCGAGTAGTAGCACGAATTAATTCAGTAGTTTCTATGCATTCAACCGCTGCGCAATATTCGCCAGATTCAATTCGATAAATCACCGCGAGCCCTTTATGCGCGATCCCGAGGTTTTACAGAAAGTGAAGTTAACTCTTCAAGCATTAACCGTTAAAGCACCAGGCAGGGCAATTGAAGTTCGAGTTCCACCATATGCAGCTGTTCAATGTGGCCAAGGCCCAACTCATACTCGAGGAACTCCTGCCAACACAATCGAAATGAATGCCCAGACTTGGCTGGCCTTAGCCACAGGGGAGTTGACCTGGGATCAGGCTGTGACCAGTGGCGCCGTTTTAGCGTCGGGCTCACGAGCAGATCTCACACAGTATCTACCCCTGTGATAATTACCCTAGGTGAATCTGCCCCTTCGACACTTAAAACCTGGTGGAAGGGGATTGCCAACCGCGATAACCTTCCCCTCTGACAAAGTGCAAAAAGAGCAATAAGTGAAGGAGGTCGCCCATGGGTCGCGGCCGTGCAAAAGCAAAACAAACAAAAGTCGCGCGTGATTTGAAATACGGCGGGCAAGATATGGATTTAGATCGTCTTACAAAAGAGTTACATGGAGAACTCGATACTTCACCACGCAAGGATGATGACGATCCATTTGCCGAGGGCAATTACATTCCACGTTCGTGAGAGCAACACCGTACGTAGCTTCGCTTCGAATTTACGAACCAATCTCTGCATTTGATGCCGCTGATCGTTTGCGTTGGCAGGGAATCGAAAATGATGCATCGAGTTTTGATCGCGAACAAAAATTAGCGCTACATCGGGTTGCGCATCCAGAGCCACCTGCGGGTCGCCCAGATGGCGTGCATATTATTGATAAAGACAAAGTCAGATATCTATCTCCCTGGTCTACGGCAACACGATGTTGGGCAGCCCTAGATAATTTTAAGGATTCACTTCCAAGTACGGTCGTTCCATTTTTTATCTCACCCGCGTTGGAAGAGGTCATAACTGCAGGTGTTGATTTACTTGAAGACAAAACTCCACACATATTAAATGAGACTTGGTTGATTCCACCGCGCTGGTTTATTTTGTTTTCACCCGAAGAACAAACTCGTGGCGTGGATGAACACGGCCTTTACTCAAAAGCTTTAACAACTATCGCTAACGCCAAACAAAGATGTGCTTCTGCACATGAGAGCGTATTAGGAGCATTCGGTGAAGGTCCTGTAGAAGAAGAGTTAGAAAATTTGTTGGATTGGTTAGAAATGTTTCATCCAGAATCTTTAGTTGAACTTGATTATGGTGGTTTAGCAAATTACATGGACAAGGCGCTTCGAGATTCTGGTGAAGATGGTTTGGATTCTGATTCATCAATTGAAGATGTAATGCATTCAGTTGCAGGACTAGCTGCAGCAGATGCAATGATGGCCGGAGTTGGATATCAGCGGTTGATGTCACGTTGGCGCTTAGTCCAAGCCTTTGAGCAAGCCTCATAACTGGTATTGCTTACCCTTGAAAATCCCGCAATACTTCACCCTAATACGGGTCAATAGGGACAATACCGACCAACATAAATCGAGTTGAGTGGAAGGAAACTTCGTGAATCGAATTCCAGATGCTGAAGTTCTTTTAACTCCCAAAGAAGTCGCAGCTCGTTTTCACGTTAATCCAAAAACAGTAACTCGATGGGCTAAAGCAGGAAAGCTAACTGCAATTCGTACATTAGGAGGCCATCGTCGATATCGCGAGTCTGAGGTTTTAGAACGATTGCGCGAATATAAGGAATCTAACGTTTAATTGCCCTATTGATAGTGCAGTAGACTTAGACCATGCCTGATAAAAATGACGATGTGAAAGCAAGAATGCTTGCCGCCCTAGAAGCAAAGAAAAATAAAAAGGGTGCACCAGGTACACAAGCACACACCGATTCTGGATCAAAGATTCGCGGAGGCCAACGAAGTGGAGGCGCTCCACAAGTTCAGCGCAAAGCCGGACCATCTGGTTCTGGCTCAGCTGGCTAAATAAGATCTAACTTCAATAATTTAAAGAATTTTATTTCTTTAAACGGATTCAAATATTCAAATAGTACAAAGTTTTTAGCGAGGACGACGTCGACGCTGACTAGAGTTTGGGCGCGGACGCTTGCCACCACTTCGTACAGATTTTTCAACAATTGGAACTATGTATGGAATTCCAGAAGGCTCTTGCGCTCCAGTAATTTTCATTAAGTCGGTACTCAATGGCGTAACACCAACATACTTTGCAAGAACTCCAGCGCGTTGAATTAGTGAACCAATTGATTTTTGCTGACGAGTAGTTGCAAGAGTTACAACAGTTCCTGCCTCACCTGCGCGTGCAGTACGACCTGCACGGTGTAGATAATCTTTGTGATCAGTTGGCGCATCAACATGTACTACTAATGAAATTCCATCTACGTGAATTCCGCGTGCTGCAACATCGGTTGCAACTAATGCAGCATTTGCAGAGTCTTTAAACATCGCCAATGTACGAGTACGAACGGCCTGTGATTTTCCACCGTGTAAAGCCCCAACCGGAACGCCTGCATGAGCAAGCTTGTCAGCTAGACGATCTGCCCCGCGCTGGGTCTTTACGAAGAGAATAGTTTTTCCATTACGCGCCGCAACCTGATTTGTAATGTCATCTTTTTCTGAAGGGTTCATCACTAAAACAAAGTGATCCATAGTAGAAACAGAGGCACGGTCATTTTGAAGAGAGTGAGTCTTTGGATTCTTCAGATATTGGCGAACGAGAGAGTCAACACCGCGATCTAGAGTTGCAGAAAAGAGAAGTCGTTGACCATCAAGTTTTGCCTGATCAAGAATCTCTTTTACAACTGGCAAGAACCCCATGTCTGCCATCTGATCTGCTTCATCAAGAACTGTTATCTGAAGGTGATCTAACTGAACCTCACCTTTATTAAGAAGATCAATTAAACGACCAGGAGTTGCAACCAAAATTGCTGTTCCGCGACGCATTGCAGTGATCTGCTTTGCGTACGACATTCCACCGGCAACAACAACTGATTCGTGGCCAATTGAACGAGCCAAAGGCATTAAGACTTCATCAATTTGCTGCGCGAGTTCGCGAGTTGGAGTTAGTACAAGGGCTAATGGCTTATGTGGCTTAGCAACCTTGCCATTTAAGTTATTAAGAAGAGCTAAACCGAATGCAAGTGTTTTTCCTGAACCGGTTTGTCCTCGACCCAAAATGTCATGACCTGCAAGTGCGTCAGGAAGAGTCGCAATCTGAATTGGGAAAGGGTGCAAGATTCCTTGCTTGCTCAGCGCATTAACAAGGGGTGCGGCAATTCCAAGCTCAGCAAATGTAGTTGTAATTTCTGTAAGTGGAGTTGCATCTACAAGATTTGCATCAGCTAAGTTAGCTGAAATGTAATTATCATCAGCACCGAAATCTACAGCAGCATTTGAGTGAGTTTTATTGTGCTTTTTGAAATCATCACGGGCATATGCTGGTGAGTCATTGCGGCGATCACGAACTGGTCGCTCTGCACGAAAGTTAGCAGCACGAGTATCTGGAGCTTCGCTGCGCTTTTTAGGACGAGTTGGATCAAATTTTTCATACTTACGGGGTTCAAAATTTGGACGGCCATCATCGGTGCGTGCAATTTTGGCCTTAACGGCGTCACGGCGATTAGTTGGACGAGTGTCAGATGTTCCACGTGTAGATGTTGCATGCACAGAAGCCCCACGTGTGTTTGCACCACGAGTATCTTCGCGTTTAAATGCTGGTCGTTCTGCTTTCTTATAAGTTTTCTTAAACTCCGGCTTATCTGATGTACGAGCAATTGGTCTTTCTGAACGCTCTGTACGGTTGGTAGTGCTAATGCGATCTGTACGATCTGTGCGGCCTGCACGTGGTGCAGATTCGCGAGCATCGCGTTCTTTTACAAATTTCTTTGCACGAGACTCTGGTCTCTGTGAACGCTCTATGCGTGCTTTGCGCTCATCGGGTGCCTCTGTTGGTCTTGGCTTTGATGCAGTTTGTTTTTGATAACGCTCTGCACGAAGTTTTGAACGATCAGAAAGTCGCGCCTCTTTTTTAGAAACTGTAGAGGCATCAACATCAGAGTAACGGCGAGTAGCTGGCTTTGCAGTAGTTGATCTGGCAGAGCTTGATGCATGCGTTGGTTTTGCTCCTACAACTGCACCTTTACGGGCAGCTTTTTGTGCAGAGGTATGACGCGCTTTTGGGCCGGCAGATTTAAACTGCGCAGCTTTCTTTGCGCGCTTAGGTTTTCCAACTGAGGCTGCGCGACGGGCTTTTCCGGGCGCGGCAATACGTGGTTGTAGAGACATGAAAATAAACACCAATCGAGACGACAAGCGCGTCTCGGGTATGGATCGCGCTAATGGCGTCCAGGGCGAAGATAAG
>Ga0164292_10003327_pt1 | contig 13162 bp, 11 predicted proteins | sample GEODES117metaG_FD_111486 | JGI IMG/M metagenome (GOLD analysis project Ga0164292, IMG submission 111486) | Eutrophic lake water microbial communities from Lake Mendota, Wisconsin, USA - GEODES117 metaG | ecosystem: Environmental > Aquatic > Freshwater > Lake | place: USA: Lake Mendota... | reverse complement strand
TCGCCGCGTGTGCTCGTCGTGGATGACGAAGCGCACATCGTGCAGGTGGTTGCATTGAAGCTTCGCAACGCGGGGATCGATGTTGCGACAGCGTTTGATGGTGAGGAAGCCCTCGCGATGCTGCGCGCTTCGATCGTGGAATCGCCGTTTCAGCTGGTCCTCACGGATTTGCAAATGCCCGGAATGAGCGGCCTTGAACTCGCGCATGCCATGTCATCAGAGACGCGACTCGCTTCGATTCCAGTGCTGATGCTCACGGCGCGTGGCCACCTTCTGCACGATGGCGAGATGCGTTCACCGAACATCGTTGCAATCGTGCACAAACCGTTCTCGCCGCGTGCACTTCTCGCAGACGTTGTTTCGATTCTCGCGATACGACAACAACAGCACGAACGGAGTGTGGCATGAACAGTGGTTCGTACACATTGGGGCGTTCAAGTGTATTGACGGGTCTCGCGCGCTCGTTGCGTGATGCTGGCCTTGTACTGATGCCTGTCGATGCAGCCGCGGAGATTCCATCGCACGGCGATGGTGTTGGGTACCTCGAGGTTCTCCTGCAGTCGCCGGCGGCGCGTGGTTTGATTGCGCGTGGAATCGCGCGCATCACCGTTGGCCAAGAGCAGTTCGCGGAGCCACTGTTCGGGCTTGTCGTACTCCCGATTGATGTCCCACGGCGCGTGGTTGGCGGAAAGTTCGTGGCGGTCACGCTGCTCGCAGAAGGCGTGGGGGGCGAAACACTCGACATCCTCGCCAGTCGTGCAGCACTCGATGCGCGGACGGTTCGAAAGGGCATCTCTCTCTCCGATCCGTGGGAGCGTCGAAATCTCGGTCGACTTCAACGGATCGTCGCGGCACTCGCACGCGCGGAATGGGAACGCATCGCTGGCGAACAGTCGGGTGCGAATCTCTCGACGGCGATGGAGGAACTGCATCTTCTGCACTCACTCGCCGACGCGATGGCGCGTGGGGCTTCACCCGTGGACTTCGCGCGTCGCACTCTTGCAGAGGCACGCCAGACCATCGGCTGCCGTTGGACCGCGTTGCGGGTCGACGACGCTGCCGCAGCAATCCTGGGTGTCGAACCTGGCGAAGTGTTGATCGATGGTGTCGATGATGCGCAGATTTCAGCGGTCGTGCTTCGCGAGACCGCCAATCTCACGCAGGCTTCGCTTGTCGGCAACAACATGGTCGTTGCACCGCTTGGACGCGAGGGCGAGCAGTTTGGAGCTTTCGCAGCAGGCGACCGAACTTCAGGCGATCGCGCGATGTCGGGCTTCGAACGTGCACTTGTCGGTACCGCCGCCGGAAATCTCTCGGTGTTCATCGATAACGCGCGACTCGTTCGAGATCGCGATCAAACGTTCGTGGGCGCGCTTTCTGCGCTGGTTTCCGCGATCGACGCGAAGGATCCATACACGCGCGGACACTCACAACGCGTTGCATTGCTCGCGAAGCAGATCGCATCGAAGGCTGGACTCCCTGAGCGAGAAGTGACGGACATCTACATCGCAGGCCTTGTGCACGACGTCGGCAAAATCGCAGTTCCAGAGTCTGTGCTTCGTAAGCAAGGTCGACTCACCGACGAAGAGTTCGCGGTGGTCAAACAGCATCCTGAACGTGGGTATCACATTCTCCGTGACATTCCCAAGTCGCGCACGATTCTCGACGGAGTGCTCCATCATCACGAGCGCTTCGATGGACACGGATATCCGCATCGACTGGCGGGCGCAGCGATTCCGCACGTCGCACGCATCATCGCGATCGCGGACACGTTCGATGCGATGAGCTCCACTCGTACCTATCGAAGCGCGTTGTCGCGTCGAGATATTCTGGCAGAGATGCGCAGGCTCGCAGGACGTCAGTTTGATCCAGAGTACTTGGCGCACTTCTTCACACTGGATCTCGGAGCCTACGACGCACTTGCAGCGCACGATGCAGCTGCAGCTTCGCCGCATGGAGACGCATCGAACCTCGATGTACTCGGGCGAGAAGGGCATGAAATGCTTGAGCGTGCGCCCGAACCGATCTCGCTTGAGGGATTGATGCGTCGCGATGCAAGGAAGGCTGCAGTTTCACCGCATGGAGACGCATCGAATCTCGATCTGGTCGGGCGAGAAGGACATGAAATGCTGGAGCGTGCGCCCGAGCCGATCTCGGCTGAGGGATTGATGCGTCGCGATGCAAGGAAGGCTGCATGAAGCTCTCGTGGGAACTCCATGGCCCCGTTGCACTCGCTGTTTTGAGCGGTGAATTCGCTTCGGACGGCCCTGAAGAACTTCGTCGATCGGCAACGGAGCGCCTCTCGCAAGGCGCCAAGAGCATCGTGCTCGATCTCTCAAACGTCACGTTGGCAGATAGCGCAGCGCTTGAAGCGTTGCTTTGGCTCGGTGAACAAGCCGCTCGCGCAGGCGGAGCGCTCCGTCTCGTGGCACCGCAGCACGCGGTGCGCGAAGCACTTCGACTGACACGACTTGCTGAGCGCTTCGAATGCGCTGAAAGCGTGGAACTTGCCGCGAGGAGTTTGCGCTAATGGGCGCGCTTCCGCGACATCAGGCGATCGTCGATCGATTGCCGCGACTCCAACTCGGCGAGATGCTCGTCGCACGCGGGCTTCTTACCCCGAAGCAGTTGTCGGAAGCGCTCGAACACCAGAAATCACAAGGGCATCGCAAATTGCTGGGCGAGACGCTCGTCGAATTGCAGTTTGCAACGGACGAGCAGGTGATGGATGCCGTGGCGGAGAGTTACGGCATTCCCTTTGCGCGCGACATCGCACGCATTGCGGACCCGAAAGCACTTGAGACGCTGCCGCGCGACTGGCTGCTTGAACACCTTGTTCTTCCGCTCTTTCTCGTGCGTGAGACGCTGACGGTTGCCGTCGCCGAGCCTGCGAATCTTTACCTCTTCGAAGAGATTCGTCGTCGCACGGGGAAGCACGTCCAAATCGTCGCAGCGACTGCTGCGTGTATTCGCGCGGCACTCGAGGCATATGTTCCCGCGGCGAATGTCTTCGTCATCGATGACATCGTGGGCGGATTCGATGAACACTCGTTCTCCGTTGTTGAGCGCGAAGTCGCTGAGATCGAAGATCTGCGCGATCTCGCGGGATATTCGCCCGTTGTCAAAACTGTGAACTGGCTCCTCTGGAGCGCGGTGCATGATGGCGCGAGCGACATTCATATCGAACCAGGTGATCGTCGACTGCGCGTGCGATTCCGTGTCGACGGCCGACTCTTCGAGAAAGTCGATCCGCCGTGGAAGATGGCGGCTGCGGTTGCGAGCCGCATCAAAATCATGGCGGGCCTCGATATCTCAGAACGTCGACTTCCACAGGATGGTGACATCCACGTGATGCTCGAAGGTCGCCCAATCGATCTCCGCGTGTCGACGATGCCGGGCCGACATGGCGAAAAGGTCGTCATTCGCGTGATCGACAGTCGCGCCGCGCTTGTTCCGCTCGAGCGACTTGGAATGGGCGCGGAGCTCCTCACGCGTTGGCGAAGTGTGGTTGCGCGGCCGAACGGTATCGCGCTCGTCACTGGTCCAACCGGTAGCGGCAAATCGACGACGTTGTATTCCGCGCTTTCAAGTCTGAATGGAACCGATCGCAACATCTCGACGGTTGAAGATCCGATCGAGGCAACGCTGCCGGGCGTGAATCAATTCCAGGTGAACGACAAAGCAGGCTTTACGTTTGCGTCGGCACTGCGTGCGATGCTCCGCCAGGATCCCGATGTGATCATGGTGGGCGAGATTCGCGACGGTGAAACTGCGCAAACAGCAGTGCAGGCGGCGCTCACCGGGCACCTTGTTTTCTCGACGTTACACACGAATGATGCAACGAGTGCCGTCACGCGCTTGGTCAATATCGGCATCGAGCCGTTTCTTGTCGCGGCGGTTGTGCGTGGCGTTCTCGCGCAGCGTCTCGTACGACGCATTTGTCCGCACTGCCGCGAGTTGTACGAACCAGATGCGTCGGTGCGTGCGGCGGTCGAAGAACTCGTCGGCGCGGGCGGCACGTTTGCACGCGGTGCTGGCTGTTCGCGCTGTCGTGGCTCCGGATTTGCCGGTCGCGTTGGCGTGTTCGAGTTACTCGTACCTGACGAGGCGTTTGCGAATGCGATCGCGCGAGGTGCGACGCTGCAGGAATTGATGTTGGTCGCGCGTGCGAGTGGTCACCGCACGATGCGTGCTGACGGCTTTGCGAAAGTACGCGAAGGCGTCACCACCTTTGAGGAGGTTGTTCTCGCGACGGCGTCGTGAGGACGAAGAACCGCCATGACGATGCACCACGCACGCGCCCAGCATGTGCCAAACGCGCGAGATCCCGCGGATCCCCGCGAGTTCGCGCATTCGACCGAAGACGGGCTTCGTGCGGCGACGACCGTGGTCGCAGACTCCGCAGCCCGCGCGACATTCAACTTTCGTGCCCTCGACGCCGAGGGGCGCGAAGTCACAGGCACCGTGATCGCGCAGAACCCGCAGGAAGTCGCGCGACGGCTTCGGTCAGAGGGAAAGACGGTGCTCGCGATCGATCGCGATGCGCGACTCGCGGGTAGCGCGACGGAGGCTCGCCCCACGCGTACAGCGCGTGCGCGGCGGAGCGATCTCGCGGCGCTTTGTCGCCACTTGGGAACAATGTCGGAGGCGGGGGTTCCGATCAGTGAGGCACTCACGAGTGCCGCGCAGGAGGGCGTTCGCGCGGAGTTTCGACCGTTCGTGGCGCGGCTCGCAGCGGAAGTCGAATCTGGTGTGCCCCTGTCGGAGGCGTTTGGTCGGCGCGGTCGCGAGGTGCCTGCGGTCGTGGTCGCGCTGACGCGCGCCGCGGAATCCACCGGCCAACTCGGCCCGATGCTCCTGCGCGCGTCGGATCACCTTCGCCGAGGCGAGCGACTCGCCAAGCAAGTCCGCGCGGCCGCGAGCTATCCGTTTCTCATGCTCGGTGTCGGTGCGGTTGTGGTGATCGCGCTGCTCGTTTTCGTGCTTCCGCGCTTTGCACGGATTTACTCCGACCGCGGCGCGGAACTCCCATGGCCGACCCAGTTGTTGCTCGGTGCCAGCGACGCGGTGAGGTCGAATGGACTCGTCCTCGGGCTTCTTACGGCCGTCGGTGGCGTGTTTTTGTGGGCTCTCATGCGTTCCGATGCGTGGGATCGACTCATCGACCGCGTCCGTTTCGGTCTGCCGGTTCTTGGCCGTCTCTCGCGCATGGCATTTGTCGCCACGAGTTGTCGCACATTGGCAACGCTCTTGGCGAGTGGCATCCACCTGCTCGACGCGATTGCGATCTGTCGCGGGCTCTCGCGCTCACCACGGGCGGGCCGCTTTTGGGATGCGATCGATGCGCGTCTGCGCGACGGCGGAACGCTCGTCGAAGCGCTTCGGGCTGAAACACTTTTGCCCTCGACCGTGGTGTCCATGGTTTCGGCGGGCGAGCGTTCGGGTCGCCTGCCCGAGGTACTCGCGCGTGCCGCGGAGTTCGCCGAAGAGGATCTCGAGACGGCACTGAAGCAGGCAACGAGCCTGTTGGAACCGGTCCTCATTCTCGTCTTTGGTTCGGTGCTCGGCGCGGTCGCGATCGCGCTGCTCTTGCCACTCTTCTCCGTGGCGAAAGTCGCGGCGGGGTGAAGCGCCAAGGACGTGGTGCGACGCGCGTGGACTCGTGGTTGGCGGCCGTGGGCTGCGACAAGCCGAGCGACTTCGAGGACTCAAGCAAACTTGCCGCTTGACGCAGCACCCACCGCTGCGGTTATCTTCCCCGAGTCGCCATGGATGGTGACAGGAAGGACGGGTCATGACTCGCCAGGATCGAGCTGAAGTCTCCCCGAAGGTCACGTGTGTCGAAGGTGGCGCCGCCACGCTCGCACAAACTTCGCCGTCGCAAGCACGCAACGGAAACGTCGTTTCAGAGTTGATTCGTGAACTCACCCGCCGTGAGCGTCTTGTGCTCATGCTTCGATACACCGAGGAACTCACGGTGCACGAAATCGCGGCGGTACTCGAGATTGCGACGACCGAGGTCGAACGCATGCTCGAGAGCATTGCGGAGCGCGTGCGTCGAAAGTTGACTCCCGTGTACGGCCGACCTCACGCGCGGCTTGCCTAACCGCGCAGCGTGAAGCTTGCGCTCGCTTAGCGAGGAACCACGCGAGGTCATCAACCGCGCGAGGCTCTTAACCCCGCGAGGCTCTTAACCCCACGAGGCCAGCAGCAGCGAAAGATCCGCTGCGCCGACGATGCCGTCGCCATCGAGATCAGCGTCGCTGCCGGTGGTTCCCCAGGAAGCAAGAAGCAGCGACAAATCGGCCGCAGCGACAGCGCCGTCGCAGTCGAGGTCCGCAGGCACACACGACGTCGTCGTGACTTCGATGTCAAGCGTTGCCGCGCCGACACCGGTGAAGACCACCACAGGATTCTCGCGGCAGTAGAACTGCGGGTAGTTCCCGCCTTGTTGCACGACTTTCGTGAGTGAACTCACGGTCAAGCGCAAGCGTCCGGCGTTGATTGCCTCGCGCAAGTACTCCTGCACATCCGCGCGGGACACATCGAGCTCAAACCGCATCGTCGATCCAAGCGGCACAAGTTCGCCCGGCTTGAGGCCGTCGATGGTGCCGACCGCAAACGGCGACGGAGTCATGCGGTCGCGTACAGAGTTCGAGATGTCACTCCAGGCTCCGGACGCGTTGCGCGCAACGGCGAACGCGTTTCGAACACTCGGATTGAGCACGTTCGCGCCCACGGGGGCAAACGGCGACGTCTCATTCCAATTCATCAGGGTGAAGCCGTTGCGGAAGCCGACTCCGAAGACTTCGATTGGTTGGCCAGGGTCGGCGTCCGCGACGTAGTCGGGATCACTTTCGGGCAGAAACGCCGTGTATGGATCCACAGTGTTGTCGTACTCGACCACGAAGTCGTTGGCGTAGGTCAGTGTGACGGTGCACGCAACGACTTGGTAAGTCGAAGTGCCGAGCCCAGTTGGGATGTCGGCAGAAGTGTTGAAGCCAACGATGAACTGGCCGTCACGATTGTCGAAGAGTTCGCTGGTTGGATCGTTCCCAAAGGTCGACGCGGTGATGCGCGTACCTGGTGTTGGGTTGAAGGGGTAGTTCCAACGGTCGAGCGCAGGCGCACCATACGATTGGACATAGGTTTCGGCGAGCGCCGAAGACGTCGCGAGCGATGGTGCGAGCGACGGAACAAGAAATGCGCAAATGGCGGCAAGGTTTCGGCGATTCATTGGTTTTCTGGGGTTCTCTCGAACACCCGGACTCATCTGGAACGCATCGGCCAGTTGGTAAGTTCGTCGCGGGTCTTCTGAAAAAGCAGAAGGTAGCCCGATCTCTCGCCTCTTCGATGCGCAATCTGCTCGTGATGCAGGAAATTCGTAGTTCGCCGTCCCGTGCGCGTGTTTTCGGGCGTATGCCTCACAGGTTGTTTGCGCTCCGTGTGTGCAATGGTTGCTACAGTTCGCGCCCCGTCGGGCGACCTTGCGCGGCGTCGGAAGCTCGCGCGCCGGATCCCGCGTTTCTCATGTCGATCTTCACCTGCACAAGCCCCATCAACGCACGAGAGTCGGCGCACGTGAGCCGCGGCCGCGAAGCCCGGGCCCATCGCTGCCCGCTTCGGAAGATCGCGGAGTTTGCGGGTTTCACGCTGGTGGAACTCTTGGTGGTGATTGCGATCCTCGCGCTCTTGGTCGCGGCACTTCTTCCGGTGCTCTCGCGACTTCGTGCGTCGAGCGAGCGTGCGCGAGAGATCGCGGCCGCGCGCGATCTCGTTGGTGCGTGGACGCAGTACGCGCAAGACGCCAACGGCGCGTTGCTTCCTGGCTACAAGTCGGGGCTTCCTGCCTACGACGCTCAGCGCAACCCGATCGCTGAGCAAACGATCGGCGTTGCAGCGCACCGTTGGCCATGGCGGCTCGCGCCGTATCTCGGTCATGACTTCAACGCGCTTTACGTGGGCGATCATGAGCGGGTGCTGCGTGAACTCGAGACGAGCGATTACTCAAACTATCTCTATCAAACGAGTGCGTTTCCGAGTTTCGGCCTCAACAGCGTTTGGGTTGGTGGCGACGAAAGCTTCGGCGGTTTCAACAACGCATTCCTTGGCCTCTTCGGCAAGTTCTATGTGACGCGGCTTTCGGAGATTTCGCGCCCAGCGCAACTGGTGGTCTTCGCGAGCGCGCGTGGGCAGGAGGCTTCACCCGGCGGTGATGTTGGGCCGGTGACCGAAGGCTACTTCCGCATTCGTTCGCCCTTCTTCGACACGCGTACGTGGGCCGCGCAGTACAGCGACGAAGATCCCGCGTCTTGGGGAAATCTCAGTCGCCGGAACAGGGGCGAGATCGTGACAGGCTTTGCGGATGGTCACGCCGAAACGCTGACGCCCGAAGCGATGGACGACATGACGCTTTGGTCGAACGGTGCAACGTCCAAGAATTGGACGATCACGCCGGGCGGCGGTTGAGATCATGGCTCTTCGGGTCGCGCGCGTTTTCGCGCATGTTTCTGCCCATGTTTCCACCCATGTTTCCACCCATGTTTCCACCGTTGTCGCGTGACACCACGCGATGCACAAGGTGCGCAATTGGAACAGCGGCGGCGAGAAATGCAGCGATCATGCCCGAGGCGTTGAGCGCGTGCGGCGCGTGAAAGATGCGCTCGGCTTGCGCCGCGGCGAAATACGCAACGATCACGATCGGGAGGCTGACAAGCAAGCTCGTGACGATCTGTCCGCGCACCGATCGTGCAAACGGTGCGGCGATCAGCGCGGGACATGCAACAAGCGCGATGACGAGCACACTTCCGACCGCTTCAAACGCCGCCACAATCGCGAAGGTCGTTGCGATGAGTCGAAGATCGTCGGTCCAACGAGGCGAAGCACCGGAGACCTTTGAAAATGCTGGATCGAACGCGCGAATCGAGAGTTCTTTGAACGTGAGCACCGTCGTCGCGACGGCAATCGAGGCAGCGGCAGCCAACGTCCAGATGGACGTTGGAAGTGTTGCGAACCAAGACGCGTCTGCGCGTGATGCGACAAAGATCGTCTCGAGCGAGCCAAACAACACACACGACGGATCGAGATCCACTTGTCGCGCGCCTTGCGTTTCGAGGAGAAGTACACCGAGCGCAAAGAACGCCGTGAAGACAATGCCGAGTGCGGTCGAAGCGCCGGTTTTTGTGGCACGCGTCACTACACGCGCAAGCAAGATTGCAGCAAGTCCAGCGCATGCAGCGCCGCCGAGCATGGCCCACGGCGATCGCGTACCAGTCACGAGATAGCCTGCCACAAGCCCAGGAAGCACGGCGTGCGCAATCGCGTCGGCGGCGAGGGCTTCTTTGCGGAGTACAAGCCAATTGCCGAGCGTGCCACACGCAACAAGCGCGAGCGTTGCTGCGAGTACTGCAGGAAGATCGATCGAGAGGAACGCGTTCATGCGCGCAGATCCTCGATGTTGCGCGTTGCTCTCTTCGCGCGTGATACACGCGAGCGCAAGGCGGTCAAGGCGAGTGCTGCTGCGAAAATCGTCGCGCTCACGAGTGTCATCGCACTTCCCGTGGGAATCGAATCGGTTGCGAGTGACGCGAGCACGCCGCCGAATGCGGCTGTTCCTCCGAGGAGCGCAGCAAGTACGGCGGTGCGGCGTATCGACGCGGGTGCGAGTCGCGCGGTTGCGGCCGGAGTGAGGAGCAGCGCGACGACGAGCACGACTCCCGCGATTTGTAGGCCCGCAACGACCACGGAGACGAGCAGCGCGGTCAACGCGAAATCAAGCGCGCGTACGGGCACGCCAGACACGCGAGCGAAATCCTCGTCAAACGCCACGGTCGCAAATCCACGCGCACAGAAGAGAAGTGCGCTGAGTACACCAATCGAGAGAACCGCGAGCATGAAGAGGTCTGCGCGCGTCATGGCAGCCGCACTTCCGAAGAAGAGTTTGCTCAGGCCACCTTGCGAACCCGAGCCATGTGATTGCACGAGCGAGAAGAAAACCGCTCCGAGCCCGAAGAATCCAGCGAGGAGCGTTGCAATCGCGCCGTCGTCGCCAACGCGGCGAAGTCGCGCGAGTGGTGGAACGAGCACCGCCGCGAGGAATGCGGTTGACGCGGCGCCAACCAGTAGGACCAGCGGCGAACGCCCGCCGATCCCCAGCGCTTCGCCTGCGAGAAATCCGAGCGCGATACCAAGAAGCGCCGCGTGACCCGCGACGTCAGAGACAAGCGCGCGACGACGTGCGAGCACGAATGTGCCGACGGATCCTGCAATCGCTCCGAAGAGCGTGCAGCCCGCGAGGACGAGGATGGTGTTCGCGCCGAAAGTCATCTCACTGTTGCGCGGCGGTGCTGCGATGGGCTTGTGCCTGCGAATCGGTCGATCGTGGCGATGCTGTTGACGTTGTCGATGTTGTCGATGTTGTTGTTGGAGTTGTCAGAGTCGTCGCCGCTGTTGTGAGATCGATTCCGTATGCGGCAGCGAGGACAGATCCGCTCAGCGATGCGCTCGGCGGTCCATCTGCAACGACGTGTCCTGCAATGACGATCGCACGATCAAACGCTGCGCGCACCGCAGCGAGGTCGTGATGCACTGCAAGAATTGTGCGGCCATTGCGCGCGAGTTGCTGCAATGTCGCGAGCAGTCGCGCACTGGCAGCGCTGTCGGCATTGGCGAAGGGTTCATCGAGGAGAAGAAGCTCGGCGTCGGCAGCAAGCGCACGTGCAACAAGAACGCGCTGCTGCTGGCCGCCCGAGAGGGCACCGATCTGCGCGTGTGCAACGTCGGCGAGCGCGACCGTCTCCAGTGCACGCATCGCGGCGTCGCGGCCACCACGGCCAAGACGTCGGAAGACGCCCGCCTTTCGCGCGAGACCCATTGCGGCGACGTCGAGGGCGCTCGCGGGGAAGTTCCAATCAATCTCCGCGCGCTGCGGAACGAAAGCGACGCGCGCACGCGCTGCATCGAGTGAACCACCGAAGAAGCGCGCGCTTCCTGTGGGTGTCGCAGGAAGAAGTCCAAGCAAGCCCTTCAAAAGCGTGCTCTTCCCGCCGCCATTCGGGCCGATGATCGCATTCATCGTGCCCGATGCAAGCGTGAACGATGCATCGCGCACAACGACCGCGGCATCACCGCCGTAGCCGCAGGAAAAGTGCTCGACAACGAGCGGTGAAACAGCAGAATCGCGCGTCCGATTCAACCGCGTCCTCCGAGTCCGTTCGCAATGGCGCGCGTGTTGTGGCGAAGCATGCCTTCCCACGTTGCCGCAGTAGATGCCGCTGGTCCCAGCGCGTCAGAGTAGAGCGACTCGCCAAGTTTGACTTCGTGTTCGCGCGCAGCGCATCCTTCGATCACCGCGCGAACGGTGCGATCAGAGACGGTCGACTCGGCGAAGATCGTCGGAATGCGCTTCTCAGAGAGGAGAGCGACGAGCGACTCAATCGCTGCAAGCGAGGGCTCGCTTTCTGTCGAGATTCCTTGCACGCCGAGCACTTCGAGCCCGTATCGGCGACCGAAGTAACCGAACGCATCGTGTGCGGTGACGAGTGTGCGCTGTGCGACAGGAATCGACGAGATAGAGATGGAGATGTCGCGATCGAGTGCGTTCGCGCGATCTTGCACCTGTGTCGCTGCGGTGGTGAATTCCTTCGCGTGATCGGGCGCAGCCTTCGCAAGTCCGCTCGCGACGGCGGGGGCCGTTTTTGCCCACAAAATCGGGTCCATCCACACGTGCGGATCGAACTGCGACGGGTTCTCGCGGTCGGTGAGGAGCTCGCGGCGATCAAGCGTTTCTGCGATGCGCACAACTGGGCGCCCACTCGCCTCGACGCGCGCAAACGCGTCACCCGCACGGCCTTCTAAGAGGAGGCCATTCATGAAGACCGCGTCCGCTTCCAAGATACGCAAGACATCGGTGCGTGTCGGCGTCCAAAGGTGTGGATCGGTACCGGGTGCCATCAAGACGACGACCTCGGCGTGCTCGCCCGCGATGGAACGCACAAGATCGCCAACCATCCCTGTTGTGCACACAACGAGTGGCTTTGCGCGTTCAGGGCGAGGATCACCGGCGGCGGTCGTCGTGGGTTGATTGCTCTCGCCGCCGCACGCAGTGGCGACAAGTGCGAACAAGACGGCGAACAAACCAGCGAACAGAATTGAAACGGTGCGAGCAACGCGCGTGATTTCGCGAGAAGGTTCGCGAGAGGCAGCGTCGAGGCAACGCGAGCAGGGCGCAAAGGTCATAGGCCGTAGCATACGCTACATGTAGCATGGGCTACGGTCGGAAACCCGCAAGTTTCCGCGCTCGTGTGCGACCGCGTCGACCTTCAAAAGCACACCGCGCGGAGTTCTCCGCGATTTCCGCGCCGATGCGACTTTCTAGTTGAGTGGTTGCGCGCGAGGCCGTCGGTGACGGTTACTGCCGAATTTCGACCATCGCGCCGTCGCCGAGGCACTCCCAAACAAGCGCGACGTCTTCTGCGAGGAGCCGCACGCAGCCAAGGCTGCGATCTTGCCCGATCGAGTCGATGTCGATGGTGCCGTGAATCCCGTAACCCGCGAGTTGCGCGTTGGTGGTGTCCGTACCTTCGAGGCCAAGCCAGTGCTCGCCGATCGGATTCTTCGGATCGTCGCCTGCGAAGTGTTCACCCGTCACCGGGTGTGTCCACTCAGGATTGAGCAACTTTGAACCGACACGCACTTTGAAGTTGCCCGTCGGTGTGCCGTTCGCCGAGCCAAGGCCGCATGGGAGCGAGGTGAGCACGACGCGCTCGTTGCCCGCACCGACGCAGATATCCACGCGGTAATCACGCTTCGAAACAACGGCGCTGAACGGTCCCTTTGGAAGTTTCAGTCGTTGGCCAACGCGAATCGCTTCGGGCTTCTTGATGTTGTTGATGCGTTGAACAAGTCGCCAGTCGCAGCCGATTTTGTGGCGTCGCACGATCTTCTCAAGGCTGTCACCCGACTGCACCGTGTACTGGAAGAACATCGGGTCATTCGCGTTGTAGACCGGCGTAAAGGCGAGAACGCGGCCGATTTCAACAAGCGCGTCCGAGCATCGCTTTGCGTCGAGCGGCGAGAGTTCGCCCGAGAGAAGCGCGGACGAAAGCATCGCGCGCGCCTTCACGGGCTCGCTTGCGGCAAGCGACAAGCCTTGCGCGAGATT
>Ga0164292_10003326_pt1 | contig 13165 bp, 12 predicted proteins | sample GEODES117metaG_FD_111486 | JGI IMG/M metagenome (GOLD analysis project Ga0164292, IMG submission 111486) | Eutrophic lake water microbial communities from Lake Mendota, Wisconsin, USA - GEODES117 metaG | ecosystem: Environmental > Aquatic > Freshwater > Lake | place: USA: Lake Mendota... | reverse complement strand
TATGTTATTTGTAATATGTAAAGTTATCTATCTACATATTAGTATTGTTAGGTGTAAGATCCTAAATTAAAACCAATGCTTTAATTCCAATGTTTTATTATTAAAATCTGGTTGAGTTGGTCTATCAATAGGATTATACATTGTACTGACATCGCGTTTATAATTAATATATGCTTGTGCTTCACTGTATATGTGTTTTACACAATACGATACTACTAAATCATTTAACGCTTGAATTTGTTCAGTTATTTGATTTGGTAAATTCGTAGAACTCTGAAGGAAAATGCTTCTCATAATAATTTTCAAAGTGTCGCAATTTTGATTATCAATAACATATTGTTGATTAGATACTTCATATACTCCAGCACGAATAGCATTTTGAATAATCTGCATATTCTCTTTACTGAAAAATGCTAGAGATAATGTAGAATCTTGAAAATTACCAGTCATGGCTTCGTGAAATGTAGAACACTCACTATTAACTGGTATTTTATCGAATAAAGAAAATTGATTTATATTTGGACCAATTATATTTAATCTTCCATTTGTACTTGAACAATTCATTGTATATATATATTCAGTAGAAAAATTATATCTATTTAATTTATATAATGGAATATAATTTTCAAAAGATTGTCTTAACTATCGCAATTATAGTATTTATTATATTAATGATTTTTATAGCTACCGTGTTGTATAATAGTAAATTTGACGTTAAATTCCCACCAAATGTGTCACAGTGCCCAGATTACTGGATCGATCAACAAACACCCCCCAATTCTGGAAGCATTAGCAATACATCTAACCAAACATGCGTAAATGTTAAAAATTTAGGAAATCCGTCTTGTAATAAAACTATGAATTTTTCCGATAGCTATTGGCAAGGGTCAAGTGGTGACTGTAATAAAAGTAAATGGGCAAAATCATGTGATTTGACATGGGATGGCATTACATCCAACTCTGATATTTGTAAAGTATAAGTAGGTTGATTATTGATTATTGATTATTGATTATTGATTATTGACTGTTAATATTTACTAAAAATGTAAAATTTAATTATACATTGATTTATAATTACATTATTGTTGTTATTATCGTTATTATCGTTATTTTCGTTATTATCGTTATTTTCGTTATTTTCGTTATTTTCGTTAATTGTCTTTAACGTCGACGGCTTTTCTTACTAGAACGCTTTTGTCTAGTAATTCTTTTTTTGCCAACAAGTCTTTGTTTATTTTTACGATAAGTTTTACGGCCTCCTTCTTTTTTTTCTTTTTTACCACACCACTTACCCCAACAGCTTTCTTCTTCTATTTCCATGGTATCATCCGCATATGGCGCTGGCACTGGCACTGCTGCTGGCATACGCGTAGGCGCCTCACTAGATCTACCATCTCTGTCCATAGTTTCAGTAGACCGTGTTGGTATATCAAGCGACTGAATAGTATTACTTCTATCATAATTATTTACATTTTCGTTAAAACTAGCAATCTCACCATTCGCAACCCTACGTTTTATAGCGTCAGCACTAACAAATGAAGTTTGTTCTATACGTGCTTCCGTAAGATTACGTATTATAGGTATTATCGCACTGTATCTATCAAATATATCTTGTGTAAGAGTCCAATCTGGCGCAACATAATTTCCATCATTCCACCCCCAATAACTTCTAAACGACGGACCATATAAATATTGTAAAAGTGTTATTAGTTGTGGTCTATCATATGATCCTTTCATTTTAAAAGATATGGAATTTATAATATAGTCCATGTAAGTCAGAAATCGCATAATATTTATCATATTATTAACTACTGTAGCTAGTTGATTGGTTCTACTTATATAAAAATCGGTAACTGTATATTTCTTATATGTATCCAGATCGACATCATAGTCATGTCCGGTAAGTAGGTTATAATAACCCTTTATCTTTTCATATATATCCTTATTAAAATCTAGTACTCTTCCAAAATCTATTAAAACTGTTCCGGGGTTGCTCGGTGTCGTACTTGCTAATACATTTCCAGTATGCGAATCAAAATTTAATTTTTTCGATTTTAAAAACAATATAATTGTCTGTGCTATAGCATATTGACAGCCAGTAATATATGTGTATTCTCCGATTGGAATATCCGCCAATTCGGTGTAAGTAGGTTCTGCCAATTCCATAGTTATCATACCAAGACGTCTATTTTTTGAATAATCTAAACAATTTAAACCTATGTATCGCAACATTTCACTGATAGTTCGTGAAGTATGTTTCTTATTTAATTCCATTAGCAATATTCTAGCACTTCTTTTATCAAAATGGGAAAAATCGATAATTGACAAAGTAATAGGATTTCCATTTGGACTAAGAGTATCTATATAAATTTGCTGTTGTGTGTCTGCTTCTTTTTTGAAATCTCTTAGATTTTCTGTTTTTTTTTCAAATGCTGCATTTTTTTCACTAATTATCAAAGGGTTTAATCTATCAGAATCTTCATCTGAAATGATGGCAAGTTTAAAAACTATACTATAAATTGGTTTAGTTAATGCTGATTTCTTGTCATTTAAACCGTAAAACTCCGTATTACTTTCAATTCTAGGGACATCTAGTCGAAATATAAAACCGGTTAGCGAACTATACGAAATTCTTGACAACTTAGCATCTGGTAAGCTAATCATTTTGTATACAGCTTCCCACGAATTTAATTTTGGATTTCGTTGTCTCTGTAGTACACCGCCATGATATACATGTTTATTCTGTATTCTAGGCATAGTAATAAATATATATATAAAACTGATATTTTATTATTTTATTTTGTTTTGTTCGTTGTATTTTTGCTTAGTTGTATTTTTGTAAATTATTACATGTTTAACTAAAAGAAACATAAAAACAAACCATATACAAATATATACACTATCAAAATATGGAATTAATAGATATAAATAGTATTTTAAATCGAAACAAAATAGCGGAAAATATTAAATCCTTTTTTATAGAATTTGAAAAAGACAAAAATAATTTAACTGTTAAGCGCGGTATTTATGTGTATGGAAACCCAGGCACGGGTAAGACCTTATTTATTGAAAAAATACTAAAAGAATTAAATTACGACATTATTAAATATGACGCCGGTGATATTCGAAATAAATCCATTATTGATACAATTACAAAGCATAATATGTCCGATAGAAATGTTTTATCCATGCTTCAGAAAAAGGTGAAAAAAATCGCCATTATTATGGACGAAATTGATGGCATGAATAATGGTGATAAAGGAGGCATAAATCAACTAATTAAATTGATACGACCCAAAAAAACAAAAAAACAGCGCATTGAGGAAATAACGCTGAATCCAATTATATGTATTGGTAATTACCATGTTGATAAAAAAATAAAGGAGCTTATGAAAGTATGTAATAGTTATGAATTAAAGAATCCAACTACAAAAGAAATGGAAACGCTACTTACGACTGTAATGCCATCGATTGACGCGGACCTTAAAAAGAACTTACTTCACTATATACAAGGTGATTTACGAAAATTCAACTCGATCATCAGCATATATAATAAGCAGCACTTATTACTGAAAAATGAGATTATCCAGAATATATTCCAACCGAAAACATATAACGAAGATAGTAAAAAAATTACTCAAAAGTTGATTAATACGAATTTTGATTTGAATAATCATAATAATATTATGAATGAAACGGATCGAACAATTGTTGGATTATTGTGGCACGAAAATATTGTGGATGTTTTAGAAAAACACCCGGTAAATAAAGCATTTCCATTTTACAAACAGATTTTAAATAATATGTGCTTTGCGGATTATATTGACCGAATCACATTTCAAAAGCAAATTTGGCAATTCAATGAGATGAGTTCCCTAATTAAAACATTTTATAATAACAAATTGTATCACGAAACGTTCACAAAAAAAGCCAAGTATAATCCAACTGATGTTCGATTTACAAAGGTTTTGACAAAATATAGTACCGAATATAACAATTATATGTTTATTCAAAATCTGTGTTTTACGCTGGCTATGGATCAAACCGATTTATTTGCGTTTTTTCTCCATTTACGTGACCAAAAAAAGGAAGAAGAGATATATGAAATATTTGAAAATTACGAAATTAGTAAATTAGATATTAAACGAATGTATCGTTATTTGGATAAACATGGTTCAGCGGATGTTGTAGATGACGAATTGTCAGTGTCTAGTGATTTACACATCTAAAATAGTGCGATGATATAAATTTGCGGTTGTTGCGTATGTAACATATTTTGCGCATATTAGATATATTACTTGTATTGATTACAAGTAATATATTTTAACTATTGAAAATTAGATTATGTAGTAATTGATTACTTAACAATCGTTTTATTCTGTTGGTTCTTCTACAATAGGTTGACTTGGTGTTGTAGATATATTTTCAGCAATTACATCTTGTTGTTGTAGTTTGCTAGTCAATTCAGCGTTTGATAATTGTAATTGGCTAATGGTATCTGCTTGTAATTTGTTTTGTCGTTTAAATTCTATTTGCTCTTTAATCAATTTGTCACATACTTGTTTTAAATGTGCCAACTGACCTTGTTGTTGTTTAATTAACTCTACTACTTGTGGCATAGTTAATACGATTGGTTGTTCTCCTTCGCGATGAATTGTAATTTGCTGACCATTTCCGCCGCCTTGCGCTTGTGATTGTGCTAACATTTGTTCTGCTTGTTTTCTACGCGCTTCTTCCATTTTTACCATTTGCTCCAATACATCTGGTTTCATACTAGGTCTTCCGGGACTATAATTCTCCAATAGCGAATCTATATTCAAATAAAAATCCTTCAATTCTGGTTGCTTTATAAAATCGTCAATCGTTTTAGTGGATTCCTTCACATAGTCTGGATGAGGACTATCTAGCAATTTTCGTTTATCAAACGTATTCTGTTCATGTGAAAATACCAAAATAACCTTCAATGGGTCTAATTGGACGAATGGGACGGTGTAGTCCTTTAAAAACGACTTTTCTTCTGCCAAACATGCGTCGTTGTCATATTTATTTTCAATTAATGCTCGTCTAAATGCGAATGTTCCGGCAGTAGCATGTGTCTGTTTGTACGGCCCAAATTGATACATCTTTTGTATGTGCTTAAAATATATGTAAATCTCACTAGATCCGGCACATAGAGCAGACGGATTCGATTGTAGTTTCTCCACCGCATGACTTACGCGTTCGGGTGGGTAGTAATCATCGTCATCCATATAGACTAATATATCGCCGATACTCTTTTCATGTAGCAAATTTCTCTTGCGACCAAGCGTCATTTTATCGTCATACTTGAAATATTTTACATTTGGATGGTTCTTCACTAAATCTTCAACCTTATCGGTTCCATCATCAATAATAATCCATTCCATTCTGTGCTTTGGGTATATTTGATGGTCAAAACATTTCAACATTGCCGGAATAAATGGGCGTCTATTAAAAGTGGGAGTACATACACTAACAAATGGATATTTGCTGTCTTTTGGTGGCATCTTTTGAATAGGTTTAACAGCATCTACATTTTTATCATGAACATGAGGATCGTGTATTTGCTTATTGTTTTTGTGCTTATTCTTATTATTTTTTCCCATTATGTATACGATATATAGTACTTTTTATATTATATTATAAAAAGTAATATATTGCTTACTGCTATTGCTTCTTCTGATATCGTACATTATTTATTAGATTGTCCTCTAAAATAAGGTGGTATTAATCCATATAAACATACAATTGAAAGTGGAACGGCCGTCCAATAACTTAAATTAATAAATGAAACAACTATTGTCGCAATTAAAAACAATACTCCCAAATAATAACTATTATACTCATTTCCCATTATCTCTAGTATTTTCCTACCGTTTAGAATCACGGGTAGCAATATAAAAGTAAATAGCACGCCCAATATTTGTATAGGTAGTATTGAAGCAGTAACTAACCATGTCCAACCGAAAAACAGACCCAATATAGAAATTAACCAACCCCATTTTTGCGTTTCATTCACAAATACACTTACAAGTGTAGGTAACCACCACAATGATGTAATCAAAATGATAAATCCAATTACAAGTGGACCGAATATAAACGGTACAATATCTTTCATTGAATCTGGTGGAAATTCACACGAAGAACCGACAAAACTTATCACTTGTTTTATAAATGTGCGCTGCCAAATATAAGAATATTTTATTTTGTTTACAATCCAGTTGAAAATTGTATTGAAAAAACCGCCCTCTTTGCTTTCCATACTATAAGGAAATCCATATTTAAACATTCCGCTGAAATATTTATTGTTGAATAACGAACTTTCAGTGAAGTCTATGTATTCACCGCATGCACCCACTCCGCCACGCGCCCCTCCTTTCATTTTTCTACCGCCCATAGATGGTTTGTTTGGTCCGGATGTAACTTCGTCAACATATGGTATATGGTCTGGATCATTTGGAAACATATTATCTAAATCAATTCGTGTAAAATACACAAAATTTGCTCCGAACAATCCTATGCCAAATACTACAGCAAATATTATCAATATATTTATAATAAACACTACCCAATTATTTTGTTTTTGTTTAGGTTCATTATTTTCTGTATCGGCATTATTTTCACTAGCCATGTATATATTTAATAAATATAATTATAATATTTTATTCCCGTATTATAAGAAGAATATTATGCCAAATAAAAAAACAATATATATATGGGATGGAGGTGTTTTCTCTCCGCCTACAAGAGTAGTCGGGACCATGGCATTTAATATAGCTACTTATATGTCTTCTAAATTTGACAATAAAGTAAATGTAGAATATCATTTTGTTCCTACCAATAAATATTATAATAAACCATGGGTGCGTTGCGTTGACGAAGAAGACCGAGTTTTTATGTTGAAACAATTGGTTGAATATATCAAAGACAACTATTCAGTGCCATCTAATATTAAATTTATTGTAAACGAACACGAAATTGAATATGGAAAGCGTGAAAAAGACCCAGGAACGACAATAAAAAGTTTAGATTATTTTACGAAAAAACAAAAGGAAAATGTATATCTGTCAAGTAGTATAGAAAGTATTATCCAGCGAGTAAAAGGTCAGTGGTATAAATCATTGGAATTATTTTTTACGGTAAACACAATATGTTCTGATATATATTCACCTGAATTAATAGGAGTAATTCAAGGTGAAAATTATGTATATAAAAGTATCAATTTAGGAGAACTACTAAAACAAGCAAATTACGAGTATCCTATTGCGGTTCAACAATATTTCAAGAGTAATAATATTACTACAAAGGATATTGATGATTTTATTGTTTTTAACAAGAACGTGGCTAAATTTGAAGGATTGAAAAAACTTATAATGACGCGAATTATATTTTTACCTAAACTTGTTGCTGGAGCGTATAAAGCCGCTGCTGGAAATCGTGTGAGAGAAGAATTGGATGTATATTATTCCTCGCTGAAAAATATCCAAAATTTCACGACACCCGGTATAGAAGAGTATATTACAAAAAAGGGTTTGTATGAGCATTGTAAAACAAGATATGTTGATAAATTGATAAGTAAAAAATCTAAAAGCATTAAGAGTAAGACTAAGTCTAGTATAAAACAAAAATCAAAAATAAACTCCGCTAGCCGTCGGCAGACTAAGCCAAAGATCAAGACAAGGCGAAAACGAAATAAAACATTTTAGCCGTCGGCAGACAAAGACAAAGACATTTTAGCCGTCGGCAGACAAAGACAAAGACTATTTAGCCATCGGCAGATAAAGCCATCGGCAGATAAAGCCGTCGGCAGACACGGCAGATAAAGACAATTTAGCCATCGGCAGATAAAGTATTTTAAATCTCATAATAACTTATATGACCGAAATAATATTTATGTCGCTAGTTATTATAATATTTTTGTATTTTGTCTATCAACAATATATTTTTCAAAAAAGTATGTTCTTCAGCACACAAGAAGGTTTTACGCCACAACAAGTAAATAATATTATACAACCACCAGGTGGTAATCAAATAGGTACCGCTGACTCAGATTATATAATACAAACACAAGTCCTTACCGTAAGTAACGGGTATACAGCACAAACGATAAATAACTTGAAACCTAGTAATCCTCAACCATTCAGTCAAGGCGGCGATTCTGATGATAATATAGGTGATTTTCCAGAGGTTGAACTAGAAAGTAAAACCGACCCGCTTCGTACTACAGAATTTGAATTCCCAAATGATTATAAATTTAATGTCGAATACAAGTGTCGTAAAACTGCTACTGGTATGTTTTCTGATTGTGGGGTATATTCAGCAAATTCTGCTTGGACTGCTGATCCGTATAAAGGATTAAATTGTCCGCTTACTAACACAAAAACTCCGGTCGAATCAAATTACAACACCTCAGCCAATTCTAACAATCGTGAAACTGTGTATAGACCTCTCAGCAAACTGGAAATAAGTAGCATAGGTAATACAATGCGCAATTAATATTTGGCATAACTTTTAACCTCGCAAATATCTGATTTGTAAACATTGTTGATGATTGATTTCAATTCAAATCTGTGATCATTCGTAATATATACAGCTCGCGCTAATTCAATAAATTCTGCGTCATATGCTGATTGTGATTCTTTAATGCGAATTTTATCTTCAATATCCCATAATTTTTTATTGACTTTTTTCAGATCATATAATTTATCTTCCGAAACTTTACATTGGTATATTAATGGTTTCAAATGTTGAATTTCATTTTCTATTTTAATTAATTTGTTAGCATCACTTATCTTTTCTGCCTTAATTTGTAAAATGGTATATTTATCGCATAACTCGCCTATCGAAATAGGTACAGATACAATATTAGTACTCATATAATTCTATAATAATTGTATAGCATTATATTTAATATATTTACATGAAAAACTATTAAATATTATTATTCATTCTAACATAATGTCACAATTACAAAGAACGTTGACTACGTTGGATAATTATATGAAGAAACAAGAATATAGTGATGTTATTGATATGTGTAATAAATTATATACTACGCAATATCAAGACAGCAAGTACTTGGAATATATACTAGATGCCTATAGAAAGGCAACTAGTGTTGATTGTAATTTTACTACTCCACACATCGTATATACTAACACCGACGCGATTCAACACTTTCAAAAATTACTTAAGCATACCGCACCACAAACACCTGCTTTTTGTATTCTTCATAATGAAATCGGGGTCTATTATGTTAACTCAAATGATTTTAAATCCGCGATTCATCATTTCAAACAAATATTATCTGTTAAAAATGACATACCGGATGTATATAATAATATTGCCGTGTGTCATATTAATTTAAAGGAATATGACAAGGCTCGTGTATGCTTGAAATTATCTCTACGATTACATGAGTGCGATAATATTCATATGCGCTTAGGTGAATTAAATATGTACACAAAAATGTATGACGCATCTATTAAAGCATATGAATCTATGAAACACCCAACCACAAACGATTTATATAATGCATGTTTTCCGTATTTAGCAACAAAACAATATTTAAAGGGTTATGAATTGTACGAAAACAGATTGCTACGTAATGAAATATCTCCTCAAACAAATCAGATAACTCGTGTAGAAATTCCGATTCTACCATATTGGAACGGAACGGAGTTATGTAATCATCTTATGGTTATATATGAACAAGGAATCGGTGATAATATACAGTATTTTCGTTTTATCATTGAATTATCTAATAAATATCCTCATATGAAAATAACCTACTTTTGTAAGTCAACCGTTTCTCATTTATTCAACGCAGAACCGTATGATAATATTAATGTGATTGATGATTCCCAAGCAATTGATATATCTATTTATGACAAAAAGTTATATATTATGTCTTTACCGTATATTTTAAAACTGCAAACTATTAAACCAAACAAGATAAACTATATCGTGGAAGACGTTAATAATGACGACATATGGAAACAACGATTGTCCGTATTCACGAATAAATTAAAGGTGGGTATCGTATATAGTGGATTATTAATTTCATATATTGACAAGCAAATCAATTTGGACGATTTCAAAGATATATGTTTAGATGATAGGTTTCAAACTATATGTCTACATAGAATGGACGGCAAAATATCGGAAGACTTTTCTCGTATTGATTTCGCTGATAAAATAATGAACTATGATATTGATATTGTGAAGCCGTTTGTTGATACGGTATCGCTTTTACGAAATATCGATGTGCTAGTTACTATAGATACATCTATTGCGCATATGGCTGGTGTAATGGGCGTAAAAACTCTGCTCTTGATTGGATATACAAGTGAATGGAGATGGTTTAATGATAACGATAAAGTATGGTATGACACGGTTGAAATTGTTAGAATGAGCGAACAAAAACCATTGGCCGATTTATTACCGCGAGTTAAAAATCTTCTTATTACAGAATACGAAAATAAAGGATAATTTTATTTTTTTCTATTGTTATAACATAATGGCAAAAAGTAAAAAAAGAATGACTAGAAAATGGAGCATGAAATATAAGAAAAGTATTAATTGTAATCGTCCAAAAGGATTTTCACAAAAACAACATTGTAAATATGGGAGGAAAACTCATAAAAAATATGTAAAATAGAATAATTTTATTTGGTAAGAGGACTAAAATATATTTTAGTAAGTAAGTAAAATATATTTATTTTAGGTGTGATATCTAGTTGAGATCTATATGTTAGTAGCAAATATACATGTGAATGTTTAACGAGCATACATAAGACCACAATTACCACCTACAAAGGTTAGTATATTGTATCGCTCTTCAAATACAGTCATGTTATAGTTATAATCGTATATTCTCCACGTCGGTTTATTAACACCTATAATTTCGCCGCTAGATGGATCACAAATAGTATAAACTTGGGCTAATGGGTCTAATGGCGGACTATATGTTGTGAACTCTAATTGAATCTCACGGAATTTACTCATATTCATAGCACCAGACGGTTGGAAATCAAATGGGTCATTATTTATAGCAAAACTGTAGTTATATAATCCGTCTGGAGCATTGCCAGATGTTCTCACATATTTTTCAGCGTAATTATACACACCAGCGTCAAGCACATTTTCCCTATATTTTCCATCCAATAATATACCTAATTGAAGTAATATATCTCGCTGATTCTGGGGTGCGAAAATACCAGTAGTAAAATAACCGGTATGTGTTCCAGTCGATGGATTGTACCCGGGTCCTATCCCAGCCAATGTAATCGGATTACAATTCAATACCCAATTTCCAGATGGATCTGCAAATTCGACTTCTTGTGGCAAATAACGATAGGGCCAATTCGTATAATTACTCCATTCATTTCGCAAATTGATATCAGTTCGCTGAAATATCCACATCCACGATGATACCATACCCATCGTATTTTCTAACTTGACGCGCTGACTGCCAGTAACATTGAAAAAATTCCAATCGTAAACAGATTTAAATAAATATTTTTGCTCTTGTGTGGCAAATACTTTCGATTCTTCCTCCGATAAAAACCCATATGTAGATATTAAATGAACATCAGCATTCCAGTTCGTACGCTTATCTTGATATGACATTGTATTAAGTGATACGTCTGGGGGCGGCTGTAAAAATCGATAAAATTGTTGTAATGATTCATTAAAATTTGGTTGAATATATGGGTAATTGTTCTGTTGGTCGGTTACATCACGAATAACTATTAATTCTTGAACTGGTCTTATCGTAATATTTATTTCCAATTCATTATATTGAAGGGCCACAAGAGGAAACGCCATTTTCGCGGCTAAAGTAAACCAAAAATTAATAGGAATGTATAACTTTCGTGCTCGAATAGATGGTTCTGGACCGACTGGATTTGTAGTATAATACGCGTTTGGATAACAGTTTACACGAGGTCCGCAACACCCAGGGTCATTTAATTCCGGAATATTACCAGTCATTTTATCATAAAGTGCCTTTTTTTCTGTTGAGAAATCGCGCTGAACCATGGCTAATAAATACGCACCAGAATACCGATTTAACGTTTGACCGCCTACTACAATCTCCACCTCTTGGATCATTTGTGTGCCCAAATTATCAATCCATTTGAATTCATAGGGTGCCCAATTTCCAGAACAATCTTGAGGAGGATAGATGGGACTCCAGATAGTAGGCAATTGAACTACTAAATAAGTATCCAATAATAATTCCGCATATCGTTTCATTCTAAACGTAAATTTAGAGGGTTCAGACATTCTCAAATTTCGTAAACCGTCGAAATCAATGCGAAACTTTTGTAGTCCAAAATTGGTGTATTTTTTATATGTTGTTTTGAAAAAAGTCTTTGACGGGTTTCCATTTAAATATACATTTTGATTTCCATAAGCAACAATGTTTAATAGTCCTCCTGGCATGGATTATATATATAATTGTCATACAATAATTATGTTTAACTTTTTATAATAATAATTAATATTTAATATAATATATGTTTTTGTCGAATTATTTTTTCATAATCTAATATAAGTATGGATGGTTTAAAAAAGACTCAACAAATGTTTTCAGATATGTTAAGTGAAGAAAATAGCGCGACTACCATAAAATATGTTGTTTACGCAGTAATCGTCATATTGATAATCGGTATTACTACATATACCTTTGGTAAAATGCGTCTTAATAAAAATAATTGTGACGCGCTAGGAAAATTATATCCTTCTTTCCCACTCATTTCTTCTTATAATCCAGATGACGCAACATATAAATATTTATTGCGCGATTATTATGTAAAAACCGCATACAATTGCTGCTGTGGTGGGCAATTTAAGAATGATTATGTGAATGTATGTGCTTTAAAAACATGTATTGCGCAAGGTGCTCGTGTTCTAGATTTTGAAATTTATTCGGTTAAGGACGAACCAGTTGTAGCTACATCGGCGGTTGATAATAACCGCGTAAAACAAACATATAATCAAATAGCATTTGATGAAGCTCTACAAACGGTTAATAATTATGCCTTTAGCGGTGGATCGTGCCCTAATCCGAATGATCCGTTAATTTTACATTTTCGTATTTCCAGCAATAACGACAAAATATACAAGAAAATGGCCGATATTA
>Ga0164292_10003325_pt1 | contig 13170 bp, 16 predicted proteins | sample GEODES117metaG_FD_111486 | JGI IMG/M metagenome (GOLD analysis project Ga0164292, IMG submission 111486) | Eutrophic lake water microbial communities from Lake Mendota, Wisconsin, USA - GEODES117 metaG | ecosystem: Environmental > Aquatic > Freshwater > Lake | place: USA: Lake Mendota... | reverse complement strand
CACGTGGCTGTCGATGCCGCCCGGAAGCACGAAAAGGCCGGTGGCATCGACGATGCGCGCCGCATCGGTCAGGTTCTCGGCAAGCGCGACGATCCGGCCGTCCCGGACCCCGACATCGCAGCGCGTGGTGTCGCCAGCCGTGATGACGGTGCCGCCGCTGATCACCAGATCAAGATGTGCCATTCAAGCCGCTTCCCTTTGCCATTGTTTTGATCCGCAGCCTCCCCGTTCAGCCTAGGCAAGCGCGCCTGCCTGCTCGAGCGCGGCGCGCAACCGATCGCGTTCCTGTGCGGACACGGGCGGCTGCGGCGGCCTGATCGTCGGCCGCTCGATCCTGCCCATGAGCGCAAGACAGGCCTTCAGCCGGGCTGTGGCCCGCCCTCCCGGCGCATCGCGGTAAATTGCGACCGAAAGCGGGTAGATCAGATCATGCAGCCGCCGCGCCGCTGCCCAGTCTCCACGGGCACATGTTTCCCAGAGAGCCACGATCAGCTCGGGCACGATCGCGGCAAGGCTGACCTGGCTGCCGGCGCTGCCGATCAGATAGCTGTGCAATAGGTGCTCGTCGCCCGAGCCCAGAACGACGAAGTCGGGTCGTAGGCTCTTCAGCAGCCGAAGGTTCTCCTCGTAAGCCGAAATCTCCCAGCTGCCTTCCTTGACGCCGACGATCCGCGGCTCGGCAGCCAGCGCCGCGAGAGTGCGGCTGTCATACGCCATGTGTCCGGCGCCCACGGGCGCTCCATACAGCAGGATCGGCAGCGAGCTCGCTGCCAACGCGTGGCGATGGTGGATCACAGCAGCTTCAGGATCATGCCCCAGGGCGAAGCTGTTGGGCGGAAAGACCAGAAGAAGGTCGGCGCCAGCGGCCTCGGCCGCCTCCGATTCCCTTGCCAGTTCAAGACTGGATTCGGCATTGACGCCCGAACAGATGATGCAACCGGGCGGCACGCTCGCGCGCCCGATCTCGATGACCCGTCGCTTCTCTGCGGCCGACAGCACGAAGTTCTCGCCCGCGTGCCCGTTCAGCAGCAGCCCCCTGATGCCTGGTGTGGCCGTGACCTGCGTCACGTGCGCCGCCAGCGCCGCCTCGTCGATCGAAAAATCATCGTTGAGCGGCACGATCGTGGCAGCGTGGATGCCTGCCAGACGCGAGGCGATTGAAGCGGTCATGCAGTGCTTTCGGCGGGTTTGAGCAATCGGTCGATGGGAAACAGCGGCAGTTCGGGCTGGCGACCAAGGATCCTTTCCGCCAGAAGCCTAGCGAGATACGGACCACTGGTGTAACCGGAATGCACGCTGCCGCAGACATAGGCATCGGCGATCCCCGGAACCGGTCCGACCGCCGGCAAGGCATCTGCGGTTTCGGCTTCGAGCCCGGCCCAGGCGCGCGCCAGCCGGGCGTCCCGCAAGGCCGGAATCGCGTGGCAGGCGAGCCTGATGTTGCCGATCAATCTGTCTGGCATGAGTTCGGCCCCGCCCCGTTCGCGGTCGCCCCGCGCCTGCCAGCCGCCGCCGATCACCGTCGTTCCATGGGCATACTGCTTCAGCGACAGAAGGCCGCTGGCAATCCCGATCACCGTGCGCATGACAGGCCGCAGACGCTCCGTCACGGCAAGCTGGTTGACCAGCACCTTGATGGGTAGGGCAATGTCCAGCCAGGCCAGCATCGGCTCGATCCAGACACCGCCGGCGAGCACGATCCGGCGGCAGCCCAGCGTCGTTGCCGCCATCACGACCTCGAAGCCCGCCGACAGCCGCCGCACGCCGCTGGCAGGGGTCTGTTCGAGGATGTCGACGCCGGCTGCCAGCAGCGCGCGCCGATAGGCAAGACCCGTGAGATAGGCATTGGCGTAACCGTCAACCCGGCAATGCCCCGCCAGCATCACCCCGGGGCCAAGACCCGGTTCGACGCGCCGCGCCGCCGTGCCATCGACGAGTTCGATCGGAGCACCGGCCTCGCGCCTTTTGCCGGCCCTTTCGGTCAGCAGCGCAGCTTCCTGCTCCGTGAACGCCAGGGACAGCCCGTCACAGACGACAACGCCGACATCGTGGCCAAGCCAGTCGCTCGCGCTGGCCCACATGGCATGGGCGCGCATCGCGTAGGGGATCAGCGCGACGCGCGTCATCTGCATGGTCAGGGTTCCGGCATTGACGCCTGATGCCTCCCTGCAAAGGCTCCCGCGCTCCACGAGGGCGACACGCATCCCGCCGCGTGCGGCAAACAGCGCCACAGTGCAGCCGTGAATGCCCCCGCCGACCACACACAGATCATAGGGCGCGCTCATAGCGGAGCCGGCTCGGGCACGGGGATGTCGCCATAGCTGAACTCGCCGACAAGATCGCCGAGGCTGACAGGCCGCAGCGGCGGCCTGCCGGTCCATTGGCCAACGGCTTCCCGCGTCTTCTCGAGACGCGCGGCCAGCAGCTCCTCGATGATGGCGCCGCACATCCGGCCCTGACAAGGGCCCATGCCGCAGCGCGTGAAATGCTTGAGCTGGTTGATGTCGACAGCACCCGCAGCCAGCGCGCCATCGATTTCGCCCAGGCGGACATCCTCGCAGCGGCAGATGACCGTGTCGTGCCGCAGATCAGCGACATCCGCCGGGCGGGGGGCCATCACCTCGGCCACGGCATCGCTGAAGCGCTGCCCCTTTCGCCATCTCTGCTTCAGTCCTGACATCCTTTGCGCGTCGAATGCCCGGCCTAGCCGGGCGACCACGGCAAGGCCGGCGATCTCGCCGCTGATCGTGGCCATCGCCGCGCCGCGGACCCCGGCGCCATCGCCCACGCAATACAGGCCTGCCCGGTCAGACTCGAACAGGTCGCTCACGACCGGCACCCAGCCGCCGCGCCGGCGATCATGGCGCATCGCAATCCGCAACAGCCGCGCGATGTCGCCGCCCGGCACGAGCCCGTCGCCAACCACCAGCGCATCGCAATCGAGAAGGCGGCGCGCGCCGCCGCCGATCGGCTCGGCAACCACGCGCGACACCGAATCCGTGCCCAGCGCTTCCTGGATGCGATGCCCGAACAGGATGGGGACGCGCCGAAGCGCGATGGCCAGCATCCAGGCTGCGCCCTGCTTCAGCTGGCCTGGCTGGCTTGCCAGCGCCGGCACGCTGGCGAGCCATTCGCGCTGCGGCGTGCGGTCAACGATCGCCACGACCTCGCCGCCCTTGGCGATGACCCCTGCCGCAACGGCCGCGAGCAGCGGGCCCCGTCCCGCCACCACCACCTTTTGTCCAGGAAGGCGCGCTTCCGCCTTGAGCAGGATCGTGGCGGCAGCGAGGCCCATCACGCCCGGCAGCGTCCAGCCGCCGAACGGAATGATGCGCTCATGGGCGCCGGCAGCCACCACCAGTTGACGGGCACCAAACGCCGCCGCGCCGTCCGGGCCAAGCGTGTCCACCCGGTAGCGGTCGCTCACAGACCAGACCCGGTGCCCGAAGGCGCAGGTCACGGATGACGCAGCCAGGGCAATCCGCAGGGCGTCGCCATGAGCGAGATCTGGCTGGGTGCGCACCGGTTGGTTGTCAACGCGCGAAGACGAAGGCCGACGCCAGATCTGCCCGCCTGCTGCGGGCTGCTCATCGAGCAAGAGCACGTCAAGGCCGCACCCTGCCGCCGCCATGGCCGCATGCGCTCCGGCCGGGCCGGCACCGATGACGATCAGGTCATGCTTGCGAGGCTCGTTCATGGAACGCCTGCGAGAGCGATGCTCATGCCCTCACGCGGAGCGACGAGACAGGCCTGCACGAGCCGTCCGTCGATGAAGATCGCGCATTCCTGGCAGGCGCCCATGAAGCAGAATGCTCCGCGCGGCGCGCCGTCGCGCGGGCTTGCCCTCAGGCGGCGGATACCGGCCTCCAGCAGCGCGCCCGCCACGCTGCCATGGGCACCCAGGCGCATAGCCTCGCCGTCCACGGTGACGCTGACGGTGACTCCCACCATGCCCTTGACCCAATTGCCATGCTCGCTGAATGGCTCGGACGACCCTGTCATACCCCTGCCCCCCCATTGCGCACGCGCCGGGCCTCGGTGACGAGCTTGCGCTCGGCGACCCGTCCGACGCGGGAGAATGACCAGGAAATGACGAAATATGCGATCAGGATCGTTCCGAAACAGATCAGCGCCGAAAAGCCGCGCTGGTTCAACATCCGCGCGGCGAAGGTCAATTCGAGAAACCCGATCTGCGAGACGAGCGAGGTTTCCTTGATCATGCTGACCGCATGGATGGTGGAGGGCGGCAGGATCACACGCCAGGCCTGCGGCAGGATGATCCGGAACAGTGACTGGAGCGGCGGGATGTTGAGCACCGAGGCGGCTTCCCATTGCCGTTCAGGAACCGATTCGTAGCCTGCCCTGATGTTTTCGGCCGCCAGCGCGGACATGCGCATGGTCACGGCGGTCACCGCGATCACGAACAGGGTCTGGTTCGCGCCCGACAGCTGGAAGGCGAAGAAGACGCACATCAAAAGCACAAGGAAGGGGATGCGCCTGATCGCCTCGGTCCAGCCAGCCAGCGCACCGCGCACCGCTGCGTGCGCCATCACCTGCCTGAGCCGCAGGGTCGCGATCACGAAGCCGAGCCCGTAACCGAGCACGCAGCCAAGCAGCGAGACCAGCAGCGTGTTGAGCGCCGCCTGGCCGAGGAACAGCATGTTCCAGTAGGTGAAGAAGCGCGGCGCTTCCTCCGCAAGCTGATGCAGCGCGCCCATCAGAAGACACTGGCCTTGACGCGGAACAGCGCGCGGCCAAGCGCGTACAGCAGCGCCGAGGCGATGATCGTCAGAGCTATGTAAAGGCCGGCCGTGAGCGTGAAGATCTCGATCGAGCGGAAGCTGATCGCATTCGCGTTCAGGGCTCGCGCCGTCAGTTCCTCTACCCCGAAGATCGCGGCCATCGATGTGCCGAGGGTCATGATGATGTACTGGTTCGACAAGGACGGATAGAGCGCCTTCATGATGTGCGGCGCGATGACATGGCGGATGGTCTGGAACCTCGTGAAGCCAAGGGTCTCCGCCGCTTCGATCTCCGCCTGTGGCATCGATCGGAAGCCTGCGCGCTGGATCTCGGTGAGGTAGGCGCCCGCATTGAGCGTCATGCCGATCAGAACGGCCTGCACGGGCGAAAGCAGGATTCCGAATTCAGGCAAGGCGAAGAACAGGAAGAAGATCTGGACGAGCTGCGGCGTGTTGGTGAAGAAGCTCACATAGGCTCGCACCAGCCAGCGGGCTGGCGCGGACCCGTAGGCCAGGACGCTCGCTCCAGCGAGCCCGATCACCAGGCCAAAGCCGAAGGCGACGAAGGCGATCGCCAGCGCGATCGCCGCACCGATCAGGAAATCAGGGAGGTAGCCGACGACCTGGCCGTACTGCAATTGCATGAGGACGTCGGCTCCAGCAGGTGAGTTCTGTCAGAACATCGGATTGACAGGAACCGGTGTCTTCATCGGCACGCCGAACCATTTTTCCCAGGCCTTGGCGACGAATCCGCTGCGGTGCATCTCGAAAAGCACAATGTTGAGCACGTCCTTGAGGGTGTCATTGCCCTTCTGGACCCCGATGCCGACCCAGGTGCTTGCGAGCACCTCGTCGAGCACCTTCCAGGAGACGCCGCTGACGTTCTTCATCGGAATCACGATCGATTCGAGCACGTCGACCATCGCATCGGCCCGCCCTTGCTGCAGCGCGCGGAAGGTGTCGGGATAGTTGTCGAGCAGGGTCACCTGTGCCTTCGCGGCGTTGGCCTGGATCCATGGCACGCCGACCGTGCCGCGGACCTGAACCAGCCTGACCTGCGGGTTGTCGAGGTCCGCCGGCTTTGCGATCGGCACGGAGGTGCCACTTGTCTTTGTCAGCACCACGACGCTCTGGGTGTGCAGCGGAACGGTGTAGTCGATCACAAGCGCGCGCTCGACCGTGCGCGTCATGGCCCCGAGCACGATGTCGATGCGGTCTGCCTGCAGGAACGGAATGCGGTCCGGGCTTCCGACCTGCACGATCTCCATCTCGACCTTCATCTGCCGCGCGATTTCGCGCGCGATGTCGGCATCGAAGCCGTCGATCTGGTTCTGGGCGTTGAACACGCCGAAGGGCGGCAGTGTGGGGTTGATCCCCGCCCGCAGCTTCTTTGCCTGAAGCACCTCGACCAGCGGCTTGGCTGACGCCTCGATGCCCAGAAGCGCGGCCGCGCCTCCCGCCGCAGCCCCTGCCAGAATGCTCCTGCGCGAGAGCGCGCCCTTGCTTGTCCGTGTCATCGTCAACTCCTCATTCCCGCCAAGTTGTATACGATTGTTGTACAATCCGCCTCGAACGGCAAGAGCGTTTCGGTATTTTTGTGCATCGGCCTGCGCTCGCCAGCCTTTGACGGACGGTTCAGCGCACCGTGGCGAGCGCGAAATCCCGAAGGCTTCTGATATGGACGATGACGGCCTGACGCGCGCCCTTGGCTTCGCCGGCCTCCAGCGCGGACAAGATGGCGAGATGCTCGACTGAGTCCGGTTCAAGCCGGTCCCGGAGCTTGGCAATCTCGAACAGCCGCGTCGTCACGCGCAGCGCCGTGATCAACTCGGTGATCACGGGGTTCCCGCAGTTCTGGATGTAGAGGTTGTGCAGCCGGTCGTCGGACTGCCAGTGCGATGCGGTGTGATAGGTGGTCGAGGCGCGCAGTTCCTCGATCTCATGACGAACCGCGGACATCTCGTCCTTCGGAATGCGCCCGGCCGATAATGCGGCGGCCTCGCCCTCCAGAAGCTCCCGAACCTTGAGGCTGTGCAGGTATTCGGCCAGGTCGACGCTGCGGACCAGATAAGAGCGATTGGCGAACTTCCGGACCAGGCCCTCGCCTTCAAGCCGCTGCAAGGCTTCCCGCAAGGGCGTGCGCGAAATGCCGAGAACATCCGCGAGGCGGGCTTCAACGATCTGTTCGCCGCCCTTAAGGCGCCGGTCGCGGATCATCTCGGAGATCGCGCGATAGGCCAGATTGGACAGGTTGAGGCCGGATGTCGGGCGCGCGTCATCGTGCGCCTGGTCATGATCCTCGGGGAAAGCTGCTTCTTGCATCACGTTCCGATTGTCTGCGGCCGCCATGGAGCCCTGCCCATGTGTCCGACCTTATCCGAAAAGAGCAAGACCGTGGCAGCCGCCCCTGTCAATGGTCGTCGCGCGAATGCAGCGTGTTGATGACCGGTCCATAGGCTTTTCCATAATGCGCTTCGATCCGCCGCTGGACGGCGTCCCAGACCGTCGCCATCGCCAGAGGATGTGGAGACCACCCTGTCCCCGCTCCGGGGTCTGCGTGCACCGGCTCGTTCGGCAGGCAGGCGATTGACAAGATGCGAGGGCAATGCTTCGATTGCATACTTAACGTATACAACTTGAAGCTGAGAAGACCAGACCTTTCAGATCCAGCCCTGCCATGGAGACAGTCATGACGCTGCCCCGCCCCACGCCTCGGCTCTTTCCGTGGATTAACCGCAGCAAGCCTCGCGCCAGCAGCGGGAGGCTTTGGAGCATCGGCCTCGCGCTGGCAGCGCTGGCGATGCCAGGCTTGGCCGAATTGGCGCAGGCGCGCTCTTTGGATGACATTCTCAAGGCCCGCGAGATCCGGATTGGCGTCAATCCCACTTTGCCCCCGCGCGCGCTGTTCAACGACAAGAACGAGATCGACGGGTTCGAGCCGGACCTCGCGAAGGCACTGGCCGAAAAACTTGGCGTCAAGCTCATGCTCGTGCCCGTCGGCTCCCCGGACCGGATACCATTCGTCGCCACTGACAAGGTCGATCTCGTCATGGGGGCAATGAGCCGGACATCGGAACGCGCCAAGGTCATCGACTTCACTGTGCCGATCCATTCAGAAAATTACGGGATCGTGACGACCGAGGGAAAGCCGTTTGCCAAGCTGTCGGACCTCAATAACGAGAACGTCACCCTGGTCCAGGTTCGCGGCACCACTGCCATTCCATACATCCAGCGCAATCTGCCCAAGGCCAAGCTGCTGCTGCTCGACAATTACAACGATCGCGACCGGGCCCTTGCGCAAGGGCGTGCGGACGCGTCCTTCGATGGTATTGACGCGGTTGCCTACCGCCTCAAGATCTATCCGACCGTGAAGTTCAAGATCATTCCCGTGCCGGAATGGGGCGTGACCTATTCCAGCTTCGGCGTCGCCAAGGGCAACGCCTCCTTGAAGGACTGGACCAACATCGCGCTCTATGAACTGCACACCAGCGGAGTCGTCGAGCAGCTCTGGGAGAAGTGGTTCCTGCGACCGATGGACACCAAGGTCCCCGTGACGCCCTACTTCTGATCCCGGCATCGCGACCGGCCATGGCTTACACGCTGCAGTACGGACAGGTCACGCCCTACCTGGGCTATCTGGCAGGCGGGGCCTTGCTGGCGCTGCAGCTGGCGGCCATCGCTTTCATGGCAGGCTGGGCCATCGGCCTCACCTGCGCATCGATTCTTCACTACGGCTCCGCAATGGCGCGGCGCATCGTACGCGGCTATGTCGTCTTCTTCCTCAATACGCCGCTTCTGGTGCAGATCTTCTTCATCTACTTCGCGCTTGCCGACTGGGGGCTGACCCTCAGCTCCTTCCAGGCCGTCGCCATCGGCATGTCGCTCAATGCCGGGGCGTACCTGACCGAAATCCAGCGCGCCGGGTTTAACTCAATCAGGGCCTCGGAGGTCGAGGCCGCAGAAACGCTCGGCTTCTCAAGGCTTCAGTCGATCCGCTACGTCATCTTGCCCCATATCTGCAAGACGCTGTTTCCGCCCCTTTCGAACCAGTACATCATCCTGACCATGAGCACCTCCATCGCCGCGATCTTCGGGGTCGAGGAGTTGACGGGGCGCACCTACAACATCAACGCCCAGACCTTCCGCTCGCTCGAGATCTTCTCGATCGCGGCGCTATACTATGTGGCGCTGACGCTTGTCGCCAGCCTCGTGCTCTATGGTATCGGGCGCACGGTCTTCCGGATCAAGGGGAAGGTGTTCTGATGCCGCCCTTCCTCGACGAGGCCATGCGCTTCTTCGGATATTACAACATCGTGTTTCTGGGGCAGGCATTCCTCTATACCGCCTCGCTCTCGCTGATTGGCTGCGTCGCTGGCTTCGGCGCCGGGTTTGCGATCGCCATAATCCGGCATCCCCGGGTGAACGCCATTGCGCCGCTGCGCTGGCTGGCGACGCTTTACGTGGAGGTGATGCGCCGCATTCCCTTCCTCGTGAAATTGATGGTGGTGTTCTTCGCGGTGCAACTGTCAGGAGCCGATCTCGGCGTGTTTGCCGTCGCGGCGATCACGGTCGCGCTGTCGGCATCGGCCTTCACTGCAGAGAACATCCGCGCCGGTTTCGAATCCGTGCATCAGAACCAGTGGGACGCGGCGGAGGCGATGAACATGGGTGGATTGTCTGCGCTTCGGCGCATCATCCTGCCCCAGGCCTGGGGGGTGATCATCCCGCCATCCATGACCTACTCGGTCGGGCTGGTCAAAAGCACCTCGATCGCCTCCCAGATCGGTGTCTTCGAGCTGACCTATGCAGCCAAAATCATGAATCAGAAGGGCTTCTCCGCCGGCCTGTGCTTCGGTGTGATCCTGCTGCTCTACTTTTTGCTGTGCTATCCGCTGAACATCGCTGCCACCAAACTGGAGTCCAGGCTTGCCTCATCTCGTCATCGCTAGTCTCAGCGCCGATTACGGCACCGTGCCCGTCCTCCAGGATGTCGACCTTTCGGTGGAGCGCGGCGAAATCGTCGCCGTCATTGGCCCGTCGGGCTCCGGCAAGAGCACCCTGCTGCGTGTCCTCACCGGGCTGCTGAAGCCTCGCTCGGGGCAGGTCACCGTGGCGGGCGAGATCGTGAACTACTCATCCGCCGCAGCGCTGCGCAAGGTGCGCGACCGCTTCGCCATCGTGTTCCAGCAATACAATCTGTTCCAGAACATGACTGCACTGCGCAATGTCGCCATCGCACCGACCATCGTGAAAAAACGCGATGCCGCTACGGTCAACCTGGAAGCTCGCGACCTGCTGACCAAAGTTGGCCTTGCCCACAGGATGGACGCTTACCCGGACGAGATGTCGGGCGGACAGCAACAGCGCGTCGCGATCGCGCGCGCCCTCGCTCTGAAGCCTGACATCCTTCTGCTCGACGAAGTGACCTCGGCGCTTGATCCGGAACTGGTCGCAGAGGTGCTCGACACCATCCGGCTTCTAGCCGCCGATGGCATGACCATGCTGATCGTAAGCCACGAAATGGGCTTCGTGCGCGAGGTCGCGAGCAAGGTCGTGTTCATGGCCGAGGGCCGCGTGGTTGAGGTCGGCCCACCGGCGCAGATCTTCGATGCGCCGCAGACCGCACGGTGCGCTGACTTCGTCCGCCGCATCCTGCGGCATTGATCCTTCGACGCGCTTGCCGATCAGGCTGGCCGTGACCGCAAAGGGAGTATCTTGTCGATGAGCCACGGAATGCATCTTCTGAACGGGGCGGTCGATTGCCACGTCCATACCTGCCCGCACCTGAACGGCCGCAGCGCCAACATCTTCGACTCGGTGCGGCAGGCGGCAGCGGCCGGCATGCGGGCGCTGGGTTTGATGGACAACTTCCAGAATTCCTCCGGCTATGCCGCCCTCGCCATGGAGGAACTTGGCCATCTTGGCATTGAGGTCTTCGGCGGGCTGATCATGCAGCCCACAGCTGGCGGCGTGAGCTATGAGGTTGCCCGAAACGCCGTCGATTATGGCTATGGGCCAGGCACCGGGGCGCGCTTCCTGTCCTTGCCGACCCATCATACCCGCGCGGTCGCCGTCCGCGAGCATCGCAGCCCGGCCTATCTGGAAACGACCTTCTGGGTGCCCGAGAACGGGGTTGTGCCCGATCCCGTGCCGGCGATCATGGACCTGTGCGCCGAGCGCGACATCGTCTTCGATTGCGGGCATGTCGACGAGCGCGAGGCTGTCGCTCTGGTGGAAGAAGGCCGCCGGCGGGGCGCCACCCGGCTTCGCACCCATTGCGGAGGCTACAGTCCTGCGGCCATCGCGGAGCTGTCGAGGCTGGGCGCGTATTGCGAGTTCTCGTTCTTCGTGCTGACCCATGCCACCCAGGTCGGGCTGACCCATGTTGATCAGGAGAAGCATCGCGCTCCGTCGAGGACCGTGCAGGATCTCTCGCCTCGCATCAAGGCAGCCGGCGACAAGGCCATCATCTCAGGCGATGCGGGCATTTTCCTGCTCGCGCCTCCAGTCGAGTCCTTCCGGCAGTTCATGTTACTGCTTCAGGCCGAGGGCTTCGAGGAGCCAGCCCTTCGCCAGATGAGCGCAGCGAACCCTATCGCCCTGTTCAGGATTGGCGATCTTCACTGACACTTCCTCAATCTCTGCCTCGACTGACCTGATGTGGTGGACGGCCTCCGCTCCCTGCATCGAAGTACCATGGGGTCAGAACAAGAGCTGTCCGAAATCATACGCTAAGCTCGAACGGAGGGTGAACCTTCGTCTTTGACGCGCATAATGGTCTGGCGGCTGGTGGCGAACTTCCGGGCGAGGGCGGCGATACTCATGCCGTCGGCAAGGGCCTGCAGCACGTCCTTCTGGTACTGTCAGGTTGACGACGTGTCGACGAACATGGGCTCTTCGAGCGCGATGATGACGACAGCGAAATCCATTGATCGCGGCTACCGGTTCCCGGCCGAAGTCATCGAGCAGGCTGTCTGGCTCTCTATCCGTTTTCCGCTCAGCCTGCGGATGGTCGAGGACGTTCTGGCGGCACGCGGGATCGTCGTCAACGATGAAGCCGTGCGGTGCCGGGCGGAGACGTTCGGCCGGACCCGCGCCAGCAAGATCCGTCGGCGCGCCCCGCAGTTCGGCGACAAGTGGCATCTCGACGAGGTCGTGATCTCGTCAAATAACATCATACCATATCAGACATCAATTCGATAAGGTAAGCTGCTCCTCCTCCGCTGTCGGCTTATCAGGCTTGTGCAATAAGCTCAGCCTGCGGCTTGGCCGGCGACAGATGTGGGCCGCCAGCAACGATGTGTCGGTCGATCTGTGAGTGTTGAAGTGGCTCAGCCGGTCCAGACCTGGATGCCCGTCAGGCGTGCCTTTTCGAGCAGGTTCTGGCTGACGCCTGAACTCGGGACTGCTCTGTTGGGCGGATCGGCAGAAGCGGCCGCAGTTGATCGTTACGGTTCCACTGCGCGATCACGCTGGATGCAGACAAAGCCTTGGGTCAGTCGTATCGGTCGAAACTGACGGCTTCGCCCCGTTGACGATTTCGGAGGAAGGATTGGGCGACGGCCTGCAGCAGCCCCGTCGACACAAAACCATAGAAGGGGCTTGAACGACCAGGCGCGCGGCGCAGGTCCGCTCCTGGCCAGGCAAAGCGCGAGCCTTCGGTGGTGATCACCCAAGATGGCGCCTCATCAAGTCCCAGAGCAAGCTTGGCGCTCGGCGGCAGAAGCACGCCATGGTCGGGATCGGTGGGTTTCGAATGGGTGATCGGCAAGGCCATGACATGGGTCCGTCCATCGCGCTGGCTGACCGCGAGAGCGAGCGCAAGCGTTGGACGGTCCTTGCGCGCTTCGATCTGGCCGGCCACGAATTCGCGATGCCAGAGATAGGCATAGTGGAACACCGCGCCGGGCTTGGGCGTGGCGATGGAGGACGGCTTAGGCACCATCAGTCGGCGCGGCAGTCGGGAGCGTCTTCGACACCTGCCTGAGCGAACGCGCCTCTGGAGATCGCCTCGATCTGGCCAAGAAACTCATCAGGTGTATCCTTGGCGAGGAAGACTGCGCGCTCGTTGGCAAGGAAGCGCTCGAAGGCCTCGACCGACACCAGCACCGTGCGCGGACGGCCATTGCGGGTGAGCACCACCGGCTCCTTCAAGGCCTGGTCATTGATCTCCGAAAAGCGCCGGGCGGCTTCGGCGGCGGGGACTTGCTTGAATTGCGTCAAGGTCATGGTGTCCTCCTCATCCTGAGAGTATGTAAATTGCAGAGATTCCGCAACTCACAACCCCGGCATTGATGCAGTTTGACCCGCCGGGCGAACCCTGCGGGCTTCTGTCATCCTCGTCCTGTCAGAAAGGCAGCCGGTCGAGGTCGAAACGGCTGGGCTGGGTGTGGGTGGCCTCGTGTTCGATCAGGGTGAAGCAGGCCAT
>Ga0164292_10003324_pt1 | contig 13176 bp, 9 predicted proteins | sample GEODES117metaG_FD_111486 | JGI IMG/M metagenome (GOLD analysis project Ga0164292, IMG submission 111486) | Eutrophic lake water microbial communities from Lake Mendota, Wisconsin, USA - GEODES117 metaG | ecosystem: Environmental > Aquatic > Freshwater > Lake | place: USA: Lake Mendota, Wisconsin... | reverse complement strand
GGGTGGCGAGCGCAGGCGTGTGGAGTTAGCGCGCATTTTGTTTGCAGGAAGCGACACGCTGTTGCTGGACGAACCAACCAACCACTTGGATATTGACGCAAAGACGTGGTTACTTGGATTTTTACGCGACTATCGCGGTGCATTGTTGGTGATTAGCCACGACTTGGAATTGTTGGACGAGGCAATTACCCGAGTACTGCATCTGGATAGGGCGCAAGAGGATTCGGTTGGAGAAATTGTGGAGTATCGCGGTACGTACACGCAGTATCTGTCATCGCGCGCCGCAGACGAATCTCGGTTAGCGAAGAAGGCATCTCTGCAAGAGAAAGAAGTTGCACGGTTGCAGGGCGTGGTTGATCGTTTCGGTGCGAAGGCATCGAAGGCCGCAATGGCGCATAGCATCGAAAAGCGAATTGCACGTATTGAAGAAACGAAAGTTGAAGGCCCAAGTAAAGACAGGCAACTGAAGGTTCGTTTCCCCGAGCCGCCTGCTGCGGGGCAAACCGTGATCACGGCAAGTGGCTTGCGAAAAACTTTTGGTGGGCCAGACATTTTTCATGATGTGAGCTTTGATTTGGGCAGAGGCGAACGGTTGTTGGTACTTGGCCTCAACGGTGCGGGAAAGACCACGCTCTTGCGCATGCTTGCGGGCGAGTCGAAACCGGATGCCGGCGAGATTGAGTTTGGGTATCAAGTAACGAGTGGATACTTCGCGCAGGAACACGACAACCTCGACCCAGAGGCCTCGCTGATTGACCACATGCGGAGGCATGCGCCTGTACGCCTTGGGCTTACCGAAACCCAACTGCGAGGCATGTTGGGTATGTTCGGTTTATCGGGCACCAAAGTGTTTCAAGAGTCCGCCACGTTGTCTGGTGGTGAAAAAACCAAACTTGCGCTTGCCATGTTGATGGTGGGCCGAAACAACTTGTTGTTTTTGGACGAACCAACCAACAACCTCGACCCACCAAGCCGCCAGGCTGTGGCCGACGCGTTGTCTGCTTGGAAGGGCGCCATCATTTTGGTAAGCCACGACACGGAATTTGTGGAACAATTGGCTCCGACGAAAGTGCTGCTGATGCCTGATGGGCAGGTGGATTACTTCAGCAACGAGTGGCTCGACTTGGTGAGCCTGGCCTAGAGGAAAAGATAAGACTCCAATTGAAAAAACAATCAGATATCACTGCTGAAGAGACCTACACCTCAAATCAGATGTTTTGGTGCTCCTCAATGGCGACCAATCTGATTGGTTTAGCAGTGATCTCAGTTTTCAGTCGCGTTTTCCACCAAATTGTTTGGTACTCACAGAACGACAGCTTTCAATACGATGCTTTTAAGGAAATTCTAGTTTTCAACCAAAAATTAAGTCTGGAAGTCGCCGATCAGGCTTTATGGGCGTCGTCTCTTTTGTTAGCCGGTGTATTTTTCATACCCAACATTAGAAAATTACTAGTCCATTTTTTCACGAGAATAAGCGAAAAAATCTTGTTGGCGGCGTTCACCGTTATGGCCATAACAATTATGGTTCTTCCAAGCGGAGGTAGATATAGCGGAATCCTTTGGGACGGATATGGGGTGCAGATTTTTCTTCTAACTGTGCTTTTGATACCGGTTTTTTTCTATTTACAAAAATCCTCCAATGACTTTCTTGGGGGATCTTTGTTTGTTCTTGGAGTTCCGCTGCTGCTCTACGTTTACGCTCCAACCATAATTCAACCCCTTACGGCAATTAAGGACTTGTATCACAGTTCATTCGTTATGAATGAAGTCCTTGCACAAAGCAGAGGAATCGTTCCATCTTCGGATATGGCTGCGCAGTACACAAACTTACTGGGTTTTCCATTAATGGCATTTACGAAAGTTTTCAAAGTTGTAGACGCTATTCATCTACAACAATGGGCAGCAATCTATCTTTCTGTATTGGCGGGTCTAACATTCGCGCTTATTTTGAAAGTAGTTAAACATGTATCTCCGGGCAGACTTTCTAGGTTTTCAATGGTGCTAGCGATTGTCTACATCTGCATGACCCCTGAAGGAAGCTTGACCGGAGGAATCACGGCGTTATGGGCTTCAGTACCAGTTAGAACACTTCCTGTTGTAATCATTGGATTGCTCTTGTTGTCAAGTAACGCAATGAGCAAAATGCATGCAGCAATACTCGGGTTTGCTGTGGCACTAGCGTCAATAAATAATTTTGAGTTTGGGACACCAACATTTCTAGCAACAGCAATAGTGTTCTTCATCTTGTGTCGCCGGACCTCAAATGGCTTGAAGCGCTATTTCCCCGTGTTTATCTTCGGATTTCTGGCGACCTGGTTCTGTTATGTGTCAATTATCGGTTTAGCCAGTTCTGGATTTAAGTTGAGTTACTACCTCCTTTTTGTGTTGGCCTTTGGAAAAGGGTTTTTAGCTACTCCGATGACAACATTCGGCCCTCATATTTTCGTTCTGTCAGTTCTCGCGGCAGGGGTTGTTATGGGTGGAAGATTTCTGTCAAATCCGATTGTCGTAGCTGAAGACGAAAGTGATGAGAGTCCAAAGAGCCGAGCTGCTATTGCATCACTTTTTTTTGGGATTTTGGGTTTATTGACCTTTCCATATTTTGTGAATCGGTCAACCACACCCAGCTTGGCAATCTTTCAAGTCTTCGTGGCAATAATTGTTATTGCATCGTTCACCCTGCTCGAAATAAACAAGATTGAACTGAAATCGAGAAGGTCATTTTTGATGATGCTATTAATGGTTACGCCTCAGGCCTTGCTCCTCGGTTCGATAATTCATATGCCAAATGGTTTTGATGAATGGAGCAGAGTGGTTGACTTGCAATCGACAACTTACAGTGGCCGTTTGGACGAAGTTGAGCAGGCATTAGCCGATTCCGAAGATGCACTGAAAAGAGACATTGAATTTTTCTCGATTGGACAAGGGAACCTGTTTCTTGGGAATGATGGAATAACGAACATTTCATTGATTGACGATCCTTCCGAACTAAACGATCCCTTGCTCCTTGGGGGGTCTATGCAGCGTTATTTTTGCGAGCACCTTGATACTTACTCTGAGGTAGGGAAACAATTTATTTTGGTTGAAAATTTCTTTGAAACAGATTCTGGTTTGCCTTTATGCAGAAACTACCGAAACGTTTTGACGGTTTCCGAGAAGTTCTCCGTCGTAGTAAGGGCGCGACAGTGAGCATCGATATGAAGACTCGAACTAAGTTATGGGCGATCGCATTTCATGTTGAAAGCGCTTGAGCGATTCTGTGGGCATTTGCCATGGCGGTGAGTGTTATCGGACCGGCTGGTACAGACGGAAGAATTGAAGAGTCCACAATATGCAGATTCCCACGTCCAAATGGACGCCCGTGCGTATCAGACCAAATTCGAGTATTTCTCTGTCCTGATTTTTCATTCACCATCGGGACTGAAGCGCCTATGTGGTTTCCGCCGCCGACGGACAGAACTTGCAGACTTGGGTGCAGTAAACGTATTCCTAGTCTACGCAAAATTAATGAATGTGCGATTAGTGCATGCTTGATGTGATATTTCCCTAAAAAGACTGAGGATCCAATGCGAATCGAGTCATCTTGATCTGCAGTAACTGTCAGGCTGGAACTTTGAGTTGAATCCAAGTAACCAAGCCCAACATACAAATATTTTGAAAGAAAATCCTGAAGTACATTTGGAGTAGCTAGTAGAGCACGAGAAGATGAAAATATTCTCTTTCTCAAATACTCCGAAGGACCGTACACCTGCATATGGCTAACACTGGTTGCATCTTCGTTAGATGCCAGCGAAATCGCCTCACTAAGTGTTGTAGAAAGTTCGCATTGTGACAGATTCTTCTGTGAAACACCACCTACAAAAAAAGTCTGGCTATCCAATATATCGATGTAGCTCTCTACAATTTGTGAACGCAAAAGGATACTCGCCGTAGAGATGGGGCCAGCTGCAAGTAGAACATGCTTTGCTGAAATTTCAATTAAATCGTTGCTGTCACTTTTGCGAACGACAACGCGAGGTATTTGCGTGTTAAACCTCTCAACACGAATAACAGTACCTTGGATGTTGACGATTTTTTTCTGCTGCAGATTTTTTATTTCATTTCTTGAAGACCAAATATGATTGTATGGACAACCAATTTGACATAAACCACAGCTTGTACACCCCTCACTTGGCTCACTTCGGTTAGCGCGACCAGCCACAGCTAATCTTGGAAGACTAAGCGCAGAAAAAGACGACCCTCTTACCATGTCAATAAATGACTCACTCCGCACCATAGACGTAAACGCAGAAGTGCTTGGCAACGAGTGAGTAAATGAGGAGTTGGGATATAGGACGTCAACAGGACCAGGCTCTCCCGCGATACCAATTTTCTGTGTCAGCTTTGCGAGTGATGCAATAATGTCGCTGTAAACATCGTCCATCGAGTCAGGCCATGCACCCAGTGGAAAAGGTAGCGCAGTGGCACCCCAAACCAACGAGAATCCACCTAATGAAACAGAAGCTCTGGGGCTTTGAGGTGAGTAATGAATTCCTAAGAGTTCAGAGTCGTAAGGAAAATCTTCACCAAAATACGACTTTGCTGAGGTTCCCTGAGAGGAAGTAGCAAGCAGATTGTGGCGAGCGCCCGTAGGCCAATTGTCCCAAGGGAGTGTACTTAGGAAGTCCAAGTGCTCTGTCAACTTCAATGATGGACCGAATGCCGGGTCTACGACTGCAACTGTCGCTCCTGATTCCAAAAGAGTTTCAAGAGTTACGGAGGCTGTTGGGCCGGAGCCGATCACAATAAAATCAAAATCAGCCATGATGAATTAATCAGTGTACTTTGGTGGGATGCAATTAGCAGTCACGGGTGCAAATGGATTCTTGGGCTCGAAGATACAAGAACATCTTGTTTCTCTTGGCCACGAAGTAGTACCTTTCACCCGCCGCAACGAAATGGCATCAGTTAATTGGCGGATGTATTCGCTCCAGATGCCTGCATCAAAAATTGATTTGACAGACATTGAAGCAGTTGTGCACTGCGCCTACGATATGACGGCAGTTGGTGCGAATCATCTCGCAGTTAATGGCTCTGGCGCAGCAGAACTCGCAGCGGCTTGTAGGAGATCCGGAACTAATCTGATAAATATTAGTTCTGTAATTGCAGCTCGACCGAAAGTCAGTTGGTATGCGCGGGCTAAACACGCCTCAGAAGTTTCTGTGCGTGGAGTCCATGGAACAAATATTCGCTTGGGTTTACTCACAAACTTTGACGACGATCTTTTTGCAAACAAAGTAAGACGATTAATTGAAAACCGTGCAATTCCATTTTTGCCCGTTCCGAAGGGTTGGGTTTGGCAATCAAATTTAGAGTCTTTACTTACATCGGTTAGTGAAAGTGTTAACCGACCGCATGAAAGAGACATAGTTTGGTTGGGTGGGCAAAAACCCGTTTCGCTTAAGAATCATATTATGGAAATATGCTCATACGTAAACTCCAATAAACGGCTGGTGGAGGCACCTTTAATTTCTGCGAAGATGCTTTTATGGCCGTTTGAAAAATTCTCGAGCTCACGAACAACTTTTTCCATTGATGCACTTTGCGGTATGTCTGGGATTATGGCAACCGTTGACCCATCAGAGTTCGTTTGACATGAATTTTTCTTGAGTGATTTCAATGTATTGTGAATTTAATTGAGCAGTTGAAATCGCGCATGAGTTCCATTGGAGCAACGAAGGATTGGCGCAGATTGGGTTAGCAGAAACAAGGGTGGTAATTGGGTGGCATTAGGTCTCAAGTTTTGGGGTAAAAGAAATTTGCAAGCAGTAGAAATCACGGACTCAAATTTATTTATGAGGCGGCTAATCGAACTCCAGACGTGTGCATGGGTTTTGGTAATTGCAGGGGTTCTTTTCCATGGGTACATGGGAAAAACTTGGACTGAAGTTCAAGTCTTCAAAGTTGATGACGGATGGTGCGACACAGGAAGGGATGGGTTGGGTCAACACTGCTTTGGTGACTTTGGATTAGCTTTTCAAGGAGGAACAAGGAATTCTGTTTACGTTGAGGGCAATCCGGCCGCCATGAACACACCGTTGACAGCGTTGTTGTTTAGGGCCTTAAACCCACTCACCTATAACCCAGCACTAGCCGTATACATGATTGTTCTTACACTTTCTACCTTGCTTCCATTTGCTTTGGGGTCAAGGGTTAAGCCGTTCGGAACCCGTATGCAGGCCGCCACGCTTTTTGGACTAACCACTACTGGAACAATTGCGGCATTGGACAGAGGGAACCACGTTCTGATGCTTGTTCCGCTCCTCTTTGGTTATCTCCTGGCGATTCATCATGGTAGGTGGAATTCTGCAACTTGGTTGCTTATCGCTATTTCGCTTTTGAAGTTTTGGGGGATCGTCTTTGTAGTCGCACTCATCGCAAGATCAAAATATCGGCATGCAATGTCGGCCATTATCCGAACGACGATTTTGATGTTTGTGCTTCTCATGGCATTTGGAGAATCTCTCACGGATTCAGGTATTGCCATGTTCAAGGCAGTGGTTAATCGCGATTACGGTAATACTGTCGCCCCGTATGCCTTCTCGATTCAGGGATTTATAAGACGGCTTGACTGCCTTATCCAATCAGAGTCAAATTGTTACACGGCAGATAATGCAAAAGGATGGGCTGCATCTGTTTATCTATCGGTGACTATTTTGATTGCCCTATTAATCGTCTCGTTTTTATTCATAAAAAAGTCTCAAAGTACCCCACATATTTGGATGTTGTTCCTGGTTTCGGTCGGCATTTTTGGCATTCCAGAGGCCCCTGTGTATCAATTATCTCTATTGACTGCAGCGATAGCGGCGATCTTTGTGACCGACAATTACAAAATCCAAAAAGAATGGAAGTGGACTACAAGAGTTTTGTTGATTGCTGTTGTTGTGACTAGCACTCCTTTTACTTTGCATTCAAATCAATCAATTCAATTGGCGGAAGCGGAGCTCGTTAGACCACACGTATTTCGTAGTGATCAATGGCTAATACCACTTTGCTGGCTGGTCGCGATTATGGTCGGTCTATTGGAAATGTTTAAAAATGAATACGCTAAGGCAGAAAAATCGCAAGGTTGCACACTCGTTTTAACGAAAGCTGAGATGGAACCAACCTGATACAACGATGTGAAATCCGTAGTCTCTTAAGAAATATGCGAAAACTGCATGGAAGGGCGACATTGCTTTGGTCGGTCGAGACACCGAATTTGTGGAGCAGTTGGCACCGAGCAAAGTACTGGTGATGTCTAACGGACAGGTGGATTACTTAGTTGCCAGTGGCTCGGCCTGGCGAGTCTGGTCTAGACAGAAAACGACATCTTAAAGGCTTATTGCCTAAATACCAAAAGCACGAACAGAAAATCCTGAATCACAAAACACTTCTTTGTTGAGCAAATATCGTAAATCAACAATGACGTTGCCACGCATCAAGTTTCGTGCATGAATCGGATCCAAGTTTCGAAACTCATCCCATTCTGTGAGAATTGCTACGACATCAGCACCAAGGAGCGCTTCGTCCATTGTGTTGACTCGTTTATTGACTACCCCATTTTGAACTTTTGCCTGAGGATCGTAAGCAACAACATTCTCGTAATTATCCTGAATGATTTGAAGAATTCTTAGCGCTGGTGATTCGCGCGTATCGTCAGTATCTGCCTTGAAGCTAAGACCAAGAATTGCAACCTTTACATTCGAAGCTTCATTATTTTGTGCGGCTTCAATAATTAGTTGGGCACTTCTGTGTATATGCTTTTCATTCGTAGCCGTTGCTTCAGTCACCAAACTCATGGGCTCTCCTGAAGCCGAAGCCATACCTGTAAGTGCTCGAGTGTCTTTCGGAAAGCAACTTCCACCCCAACCAGGACCAGGATTCAGAAACATCGAACCTATCCGAGGATCAAAGGACAACCCTCGCATAACCTCCAACACATTGCTTCCAACCGCATCACAGAAGAGTGCAGATTGGTTGACAAACGAAATCTTCATGGCCAAGAAGGCGTTCGCAAGGTACTTAACCGATTCTGCTGAGAGTGGATCGGTAAACATGATCGGACAATTCAGCGATGAATAAAGCGCTGCTACTTTTTCACCAGCACTTAAATCATCGCATCCAATTAAAATTCGATCCGGATGAAGAAAATCATGAACTGCCGATCCTTCCCTAAGGAACTCAGGGTTGGAGACTACGGCTACTTCTTGGGCAAGAATCTGTGCGACAACCCCTGCGGAGTTAACTGGTACCGTGGATTTGTTGATGACAATCGATCCAGATGCAAATTTCCCCTTAAGGCGATGAAGAACGTCAAACAGTGTCGTCAAATCAGCAGTGCCATCATTATTGGGAGGAGTGGGTAAGCAAAGAAAGGTAAAGTTGGCACCTTCAACGGAGGAGATTAATTCGGTTGAAAAAGCAAGATTTCCGGATGAAAGACCACTTTCTACTAGTGAATCTAAGCCATCCTCAAATATTGGAATCGAGCACGCTCGAAGCATTTGGATCTTGGATTCGTCATTATCGATACAAACCACCTGATGGCCCAAAGACGCCAAACAGGCGCCAGTGGTTAGCCCAACATATCCAGTACCAACTATCGCAATACGGCTCGTTTGCACAAAAACCCAATTTTCTAAGTGATATATTTGATTTTAGTGTACTAAAAGTCAGTCATAAGGATTGGTTTCGAAAATATGACATCCAAGATTTTGGTCACTGGCGCTGCGGGATTTATTGGCAGCCACTTGTGTAATCGCATTGCAGGCGACTCGAGCATTCAAGTCATCGGAATGGATAATCTGCGTTCTGGCAGATGGAATCGTTTGGTCAAGGAGACAGAAAAAATCGAAAAAGATCTCTGCGAATATAGTCTCGATGAGTTTGTTGACTTGCTTCAAGGTGTTGACATACTTTTTCACCTAGCCGCGGAGAAATACAATTCTTCTAAGTCGACCCCCGAGAGATTGATTTCCACAAATGTGTCAGCAACCGAGAAACTTTTTCGAGCAGCGAGTATTGCAAAAGTAAAACGAACAGTCTTTACTTCGTCACTTTACGCATACGGGTCAATGGGACCATTCGTTATGGATGAAATGGATGTTCCAGCACCAAACACCTTATACGGCGTTTCCAAATTGGCGGGTGAAGGTTTCCTTCGATCAATCGACAGAGAAATTGGACTTAGTTGGAATGTTGCCCGACTGTTTTTCATATACGGGCCATTTCAATATGCAGAGGGCGGATACCGTTCCGTAATCGTTAGCAACTTTCGGCGAATAAGCCATAATGAAGCACCATCAATATTTGGCGACGGCGAGCAATCACTAGATTACGTTTACATTGATGATTGTATTGATGCTCTGATAAAACTCGCTTATTCACAAAACGATCGAGAGGTCGTGAATGTGGCATCGGGGGTTCCGATATCAATTAATTGGTTGACAAACGAAATGTTGATCGCGTCAAAATATGCACAAAAGGCCATACATGCAGAGCCAGACTGGACACACGGGAGTAAGAGATTTGGTAATCCAAATAAAATAGAACGATTGTTTGGTTGGTGTGCTACGACGACCTTGTCGTCTGGTCTTGAGTCGGTTTACAAATCACTAGGCGAGGGCGATGAATGAGCTCAGTGCTGATTAGCTTGATTGCTCCATGTCTCAACGAAGAAGGCAACATTCAGAAACTATCCCAGAGGTTTTTTGATGAGGCAAATCGCCGCGACATAAATTGCGAAATTGTTTTCATTGACGATGGCAGTACCGATTTTACCTGGAGTAAAATACAGGTTGAAGTTGAAGACAAACCAGAACAAGTTCAGTGCGTTCGACACGACTCAAATCAGGGAATTCCTAAGTCATGGATCTCTGGTATCGAGGTTGCTAAGGGCTCGTATGTCTGTTTGATTGACTCCGACCTACAGAATCGACCCGAATCGGTTTTTGATCTTTACGATTCACTACTGGCAAGCGGAGCATCAATCGTGCGTGGCGTCAGAAGGCCTACAACCAAAACAACCTTTGGGCGAATATTGATGTCCAAGGGATTAAATCTTTTGTTGAACCTGGTGTTCGGAATGAAGTCACGTGATAATAAGTCAGGTTTTCTTCTAGGTGAAACGAAATTGATGTCAAGAGTGGTACACCATCGGGGACACTATTATCATTTTCAGACCTTTATCGGTGTTTCGGCAAATGTATTGGCACCACTTGTGATTGAGATTGACACACCTTTTGATGACCGCAATGCTGGAACTTCATTCTTGACAGGCAAAAGTCTTCGGGTCGCTTGCAGAGCCATCGCTGATATTCCCGAAGCCAGAAGAGAGTATTCAAAGAAGAAGAGGGAAATTTATGGCTAGTTATCGAGGATTCAGAAGATTGAGATTTGAAGCATATTTTGCATTAATGCCTTTACATGCATGGATGATTCGAGGGAGACAAACTCGCAAAAGATATCTCGATCTTAAGGAGTCAGAATTTTTCAGTAAGGAGGAACTTGCGAACTTACAAAGTGTGAAGTTGCAAAAGATTGTCCAACATGCCTACAAAACAAGCTTATTTTATAGAAAGCGCTTAGATGACTTAGGGATCAACCCAAAGGATATTCGGAGTATCGATGATCTGTCAAAATTGCCGTTCCTCGAAAAAGACGATGTAAGACAGAATCTTGATTCGGGTTTGATTTCAAATGCAGTAGATAAAAAACGCATGTTGCAAATAAACACAAGTGGTTCAACAGGCAAACCGTTCACAATTTTTGCAGATAGAGAGCAATTAGAAATTCGATTTGCATCGACTCTAAGGGCGATGGAATGGACAGGTTGGCGATTCGGTGATCGGCAGGCCAGATTGTGGCATCAAACACTTGGAATGTCTCGAACCCAAGTCATAAGAGAGCGCATAGACGCGTGGTTTATGCGCCGGATATTCATTCCTGCATTTGAGATTAGCGACAAGAATATAGAGGCGTTCGTTGAGAGAATAAGAAGTTTTCGTCCCAAACTGGTCGATGGCTATGCAGAATCACTGAATTTCCTCGCTCGGTATATCCAAATGGGGAATGTTGCCGGCTTTTACCCAATTGCAGTGGTGTCATCTGCTCAAGCTCTACCGAAACAAACAAGGCAAATCATTGAAAAGGGCATGGAGACGAAGGTGTTTGATAAATACGGAAGTAGGGAGTTCTCTGGTATTGCTTATGAATGCACCGCGCACGCAGGACATCATGTGGTTGAAGAGTGTTACATAGTTGAATTATTGGTTGGAAATAGAGCTGCCAAAACCGGCGAGGTTGGTGAAATAGTAATCACGGATCTACACAATCTTGCTACACCAATGATCAGATATCGAATTGGTGATCTCGCAACCGCAATCGACAATACAATAGGTTGCCAATGTGGTCGGCAGCACTTCCGTATAGGTGAAATAGAGGGTAGGACCCAGGCAATTGTCCACTGCGCGAATGGAACTTGGATGCCCGGCACATTCTTTATGCACTTTTTTAAGGATCATTACTCTGTAATTGAACAGATACAAATATTTCAAGAAAAAAAAGAATCGTTTACGTTGAAGGTGATAAAAGGTAAAGATTTCACCGAAGAAGCATTTCAAAAGATTGTAATTGAGCTACAAAAGTATGTAGGACAAACTAAAATCGATTTAGATTTTGTAGATGAAATTCCCTTGGTGAGAACTGGGAAACGAAGCCCAGTCGTTTCACTTGTCAATGAAGATTTTCAGAATCTCATCACAACGAACAAAGTTGTGCCAGGAATGATGAGATGAGAGCATTAGTCACTGGCGCAGCGGGATTCATCGGGAGCAGTCTTGTTGATCGGCTGCTTTCTAACGGTCATGAAGTGGTGGGTTTGGACAGTTTTACGCCTTATTACGATATTCAAATAAAAAAGCGCAACATCTCCGAGGCACTGAAAAATCCTAATTTCAGATTGTTAGAAGTCGATCTTTCTTGGTCGCTCGATCCAAACCTTCTAGCAGGCATTACTCACATTTATCATCAAGCGGGTCAGCCTGGAGTGAGAGCAAGCTGGGATACAGGTTTTAGCAGATATATAGAATGCAATATTACCGCAACACAAAAGTTGTTGGAACTAGCTCGCAAATCGAACGAACTTGTATCTTTCGTGGCAGCAAGTTCGTCATCGGTTTATGGCAGCCCACAAAGATTTCCTACGTCAGAAGATGACCTGCCATGTCCAGTTAGCCCTTATGGAGTAACAAAGCTTGCATCAGAAAACCTTTGCACTTTATATGGTGAAGAATTTGGAGTACCAATCGCCTCGCTCCGCTACTTCACGGTTTATGGTCCAAGACAGCGTCCAGACATGGCAATGAATCGAATTATCGACTCAGTAATGTTTCAGAGAGAATTCAAAATGAATGGTAGTGGTGATCAAATTCGTGACTTTACTTTTGTAGATGACGTGATTGATGCACTCCTTCAGGCAAGTAACTATGTGCAAAACCACTCCGACCCCAAACGTGTTTTCAATATCGGTGGAGGTGTTCAGGCTTCGCTTGTAGAAGTTGTGGCCATTATTGAGAATATTTGTGGGGCAAAGTTGAATATTACCTTCCTCGATAAAGCTAAAGGCGATCCTGCAAGGACAAGCGCCGATTGTAATCGGGCACGTAAGTTGATGGGGTGGGAACCCAAGATAAGTTTGGAAAATGGATTAGACCAAATGGTTAGTTGGCAAAAAAGCAGAGCCCTAGCGTAAAGATCCTCAAGGCCGAATTGTTCAATCATATGATTATTACCGGTGTTGCTGGGTTTATTGGCTCTCGAGTTGCTGCTCGAATGGCGTACGAAGGTTTTTCCGTAGTCGGTGTGGACGACTTGTCGTCGGGCAAGGTTGCCAACATTCCCTCAAACATTGAGTTTGTCGAGGGCGACTTGGCAGTACAGGGAACCATTGCGAAATTGCCGAAGCAGTGTGCTGCTGTGTTGCACTTGGCGGGCCAATCGTCTGGCGAGATGAGCTTTGACGACCCTGTTGCTGATTTGCATAAGAACACGGTGTCGACACTGAACCTCATTCAATATGCCATCTCGGTTGGGGTGCAACGTTTTGTCTACGCAAGTTCGATGTCGGTGTATGGCAACGTGCCGGATGCGCCGATT
>Ga0164292_10003321_pt1 | contig 13177 bp, 10 predicted proteins | sample GEODES117metaG_FD_111486 | JGI IMG/M metagenome (GOLD analysis project Ga0164292, IMG submission 111486) | Eutrophic lake water microbial communities from Lake Mendota, Wisconsin, USA - GEODES117 metaG | ecosystem: Environmental > Aquatic > Freshwater > Lake | place: USA: Lake Mendota... | reverse complement strand
GGGCCTACGTAGCCGTACCGCCGGCCGCGAACAGGGCCTTCAGGTCGGGATCGGACCGCGCCACCTTCTCCCAGGATCCATCCAGCTTGGAGGCCCGGACGAGGCGACGGCGGGCCTCGGCGAGGTTACCGAGCAGGCACTCATAGCACGCCAGGTTGTACTGCAGCACACCCGAGCTGAACTGGTGGTGCGGCAGGGCCTCGAGCAACGCTTCCCGCGCTTCGCGGATCTGGTTCATTTCCCGGAGCGCAAAGGCCAGGGCGATCCAGGCGTTTTCGTAGCCGGCGTCCTCGCGCGTGATCGGCCGCGCGAGCCGCACCACCTGCGCCCACTGCTTCAATCCCATCGCGCATTCGACGAGCAGCTTCCGCACCGGCAGTCCCCGACGCTCCTCGCGAGGCAACGCCGCGAGCTCACGGCGCGCTTCACGCGCCAGCCCCAACGCGAGGTAACCTTGCGCGTAGGCGAGCCGGGACGAAGCGGAAATGGACAAATCAGCCACGCCACAAGGATAGCTCACCCGCCGGGCGACGCAACGCCGCGCCGCGTTGTGCCGCGCCCCGGTCGGTCCGTCGCGACCCGTTCGCTCACCCGAGGATGATCAGCGAGAGGCCGAGCAAGATTCCCGCCACGGCCAGGGCCTTGCGCCAACCATACCGCTCTCCGAACCAGAGGAGGCCGCCCGCGAACGACACCAGTACACTGGTGCGCCGGATCGCCGTGACCACGGACACCAGCGCATCCGCATCGCGCAGCGCCCAGAAGTAAAGGTAGTCCGCGACCAGGAGCGCCGCTCCGATGCCGGGAATGCTCCAGCGCCAGTGAAACTTCGCCTCGGCCGGCGGCCACCACGCATTCCGCCAGCCGAGGTACAGCGGCAGAAAGAGCACGGCCAAGTAAAAGTGAAACCACGCCTGCACCGTCGGTGCCCGAAACTGCAGCGTCCCGAAGAGGTACTTGTCGTACAATCCGCTGACCGAGCCCAGCAGGGTTCCCACCAGCAGGTAAGCAACCCAGCGGTTGCCGGCGAAGCGCACGCCCTCGCTCCGCCCCGCCCACGAGAGCAGCCAGAACGACCCGAGGGTCACGAGCACTCCCACCGCCTGCCACGGGTGCGGGCGCTCGCCAAAGACCGCCAACGCACCGAGGAAGGTCCAGAAAGGGCCGGTCGCCCGCACCGGCCCCGCCAGCGAGACGGGAAGGTGCTTCACGGCCACGAAGGTGAAGAGCCACGAGACGGCGACGATGACCGACTTGAGCAGGATCAGGCCGTGCTCGCGCCATGAAAGCGGATCCACCCGCAAGCCTTCGGGCAGCGCCGCCGGCAGCAGCGCGCCGCAGGCCAAGAGCCCGGCCCAAATTCCCGCCGCCGTCAGGGTGCCGAAGAAGACCACCGGCACGACCGCATTGCCCTGCACGCCATGCTTGGTCGCCAGTTCATACAGTCCGAGAAATGCCGCCGCCACGAGGCTCGCCGCAATCCAATCCATCCCGGCTGAATCGCACGCCGCCAGGCCTATGGCGAGATCACTTCGTACAGCTCGATCAGGGCATCACCGGTCGCGCCACCAACACCGGAAACCTGCACCGTGTAGCCTCCGGGGGCGAGCGTGACGAGCAACGCCGCGTCGCGCCCCCCCGGGATGAGGGCGAACGCGCCAACGGCACCGAACGTGGTGGACAGCGATGTGGCCCACGTGTCGTTCTCGTTGATCTTCGTCGCTCCGGAGTACAGCTCCAGCCTCGGGTCGCTCAGGGCTCCGAGGACTCCGAACGACGCCAGGGTCGGACCAACTCCGCGGATCAGAATCGTCCGCGGCGCGTTGCCGACCACGGTGAAGCCAGCGATCAGGGGCTCGCTGGAGCCATTCACCCGGTTGCGCGCCGACACGTTCACCAAGCGAGGGGAATCGCCCGCTCCCGCATCGTACGCCTCGACGAGCACCGTGCCGGGCGATGCGCCGACCACCTGCACCGTGCGCCCACCGTCGATCGTCGCCACCAACGCCGCATCCCGGCTGCCCGCGGGCAACGCAAAGGCTCCGACCGACGCAAATGTCGCCGCCAGCGTGGGCCCGCCGCCCCAGTCGTCACTCATTCCCTCCACCACCGCACCCCGGAAAAGCATAAGCCGCGGGTCCGCCATCGCGTCACTCACGCCGAACGGAGAAAGTCCGGGCCCGACGGCACGGACCAGCACGGCCTTCGCTCCTCCCGACATGCTCAAGCCGACAATCAGGGTCTGCCCCACTGCCAGCGGCGTGCGGATGGAGACGTTGGTGATGCGGCTCGACGGCCTTGGCTCAACCCGCACCACCGCAGCGGTGCTCACGGCCGTCCCCGCCGCGTTGCTGACCTCGACGGCGTAGCTACCGGCGTCCGTCAGCCGGACCGGACTGAAGGTCAGCGTTGCACTCGTCGCTCCCACGATCGGCACGCCGCCCTTCAACCAGCGATAGCTCAACGGACCGACCCCGGAGGCCGTGACGCTGAGACTGACCGTCGCACCTTCCGTAACGGTGCGATCCGTTGGCGGGGTCTCAATCTGCGGAGGCGTCGGAACCGGATTCACCGTGAGCCGCGCGCTCGCGCTCACCGCCGTTCCAAAGGCATTCGTGATCGCCACGGAGTATGCCGCAGCATCGGTCGCCCGCACGTTGGTCAAGGTCAGCGTCGCTTGGGTCGCGCCGACCAACCGCTCTCCATCCTTCCGCCACTGATAGGAAAGCGGCGCCGTGCCGCGCACCGTGACGCCGAAAGACGCCGCGCCGCCGGCCGTCGCGGTGACGCTCACCGGCTGCACCACGATGAACGGCGGCAGTGAGGGCACCAGCACGGTAAGCCGTGCGGGAGAACTCGTCACCGAACCAAGCGCATTGCTCACGGTCACCGTGTAATCCCCGGCATCGGCGACCTGAACGCTGCCTAGAACGAGCGTCGATTGGCTGGCCTTGGCGATCAGTGTGCCCTCGCGCCTCCAGACATAGCTCAACGGTGGCGCACCGTCCGCTACCACGCTGAAGCTCGCCGGCGCACCGACCGAGGAGGTCGCCGCGCTGGGCGGCGTGATGATCACCGGCACCGTCGCTGGCGCCTGCACGACCAAGACCGCCGGGTCACTGGTGACGCTTCCGGCCGCGTTCGTCACCCGCACGGTGTAGCTGCCGGCATCGGCGCGCTTCGCGCTCGCGAGACTCAGGCTCGCCCCGGTGAAACCAGCGATCGCCACTCCGTCCTTGAACCACTGATAGGCGAGGGGCGGGGTGCCGACCGCCGTCACGGAAAAGGTCACGGGCGAATCCAGCGCCACGATCTGACTCGCCGGCATCGTCGTGAGGCGCGGCGCGGTGAGCGGCGCGTCAACGCTGAGCGTAACGGGAGCCGTGGTCACGCTCCCGGCGCCATTGGACACAGTCACCGTGTAACTGCCTGCATCGCTTTCCTGTGCCGACACGATCGAGAGCACGGCCCCGGTCGCACCCGGAATCAGCGCCCCCTCGCGGCGCCACGCAAACGCCAGCGGAGCCGTCCCGCTGGCAACCACGCTGAGCGAAACGGGCGCGCCAAGCGGCACGGCGGCCCCCACGGGAGGCGTCACCACGACCGGCGGAGTCAGTGAGGTCGAGACGGCCACGGTCACGGGCGCACTGGTCACCGAGCCCGCGGCATTGCTCACCACGACCGTATACGTGCCCGAGTCGGCGACTTGTGCATTCGGGATCGTCAAGGTGGCCGCCGTGGCACCGAGCACGGGAAAACCGTTTTTCTGCCAGGCATAGCTCAACGTCCCCTCTCCACTGGCCACCACCGACAGCGTGACCGTGCCACCCACCGCCACACTCTGGCCCGTCGGTGGCGTCGCGATCACCGGCAAGGTGGGCGGAGCCTGCACCGTGAGCCTCGCGGCACTGCTGGTGACGCTTCCACCCGCATTCGTGACCGTCGCGGTGTAGTCGCCCGCCTGGCTGACTTGCACCGTGTCGAGCGTGAGTGTGGGGAAGGTCGCTCCGGGCAACGCGACGCCGTTTCGCGACCACTGGTAGCTCAACACGCCAAAACCGCTCGCCGAGACCGAGAAGGAAACGCTGGCCCCGGCAACGACGGTGCGGCTGGCCGGCTGGGCGACCAAGGTCGGGGGCGGTACGGTGACGGTCAGGAGGCTCGGCCCGCCCGTCACACTCCCAGCGGGATTCGTGACCACGACGCTGTACGATCCAGCATCGGAGAGTTGCACCGCGCTGAACGTCAACGTCGAGCCCGTCGCGCCGGCGACCGAGATCCCATTCCTGCGCCACTGGTAACTCAACGGCGGCGTACCGGATGCGCTCACCGTGAAAAGCGCCGTGGAGCCCAACATCACGGACTGATTGCCGGTGATGCTGCTGATCGTGGGGAGGCGCGCGCCCCCGGGAATCCCATAGGCGGCCTGTGCTCCGGACAGGTCATCCGCCACGAGACCGTCCAGATTGCTCACGGTGCTGTTCATCAGCGCGGTCACCGCCTGGCCGGCTTCATCCGGGTGGTCCAAGCCCAGCACGTGACCGAACTCATGCAGGGCGACGCGCTTGAAGTCCGTCGCGGCACGGAGGTTTCCGCGGTACGAGTCCCAAGGCAGAGAAGCCTTGAACACCACGTCGCTCTCGACCCGGCGCAGGCCACTCGTGTAGGTGATCGTCACCGCGAGCACCCCGGAGCCCCACGAATCGCCGTAAACCGTCGAACCGAAGAACACATTGTTGAACCCATTCGGCGCTCCGAGGGCAGCGGTCGAATTGCGGACGGAACTGAACTGAACATCCGCGATCGCGGCGTTCCACTCGCTCAAGGCCACCTCGGCGACCTGCCACCACGCGGTGGAACCATCCAGCAACGTGCGCGCCGGGGGCGAGGTATCGAGCTGCAGCTGCAGCGCAATGGGCGAGGAGGTCCAACGCTGGCTCGCCAGAGAATAGGCCCACGTCACCGAACGCGGACCCATCAGCAGGGCGACCGACGCGATCACCCACGCGAGGAAAACGAGGCGGCGCATGGTCACGGTGCCGCCTTGACCGCAGAGCGATGGAGTTCCCCCAGCACCGCGTCTTCGAATTCCTGCCGCGACAGGCCCGTTCCCGCGCCGCGCCGGAACGCCGGGTGGCTCGACTGCGCCACGATCGGCGTCTGCACATCATCGACCGCACGCAGCCGCTGCCCGTTGCTTCGCGTCACATATTCCTCCTGCGTCGCGGCATCCCGCACCACGGGATAGAGTCCGTGCTGCGCACTCACCAACGGACAGAAGGCCCGGCCGTTCTCGCTCAGGAACACAATGTAGGTCCCCCCCTCCTGCAACGCGGGCATCTCCGCGATGATCATCGCGTCCTCGCCCACCCGCCCGCCCAGAAACCGCAGTGTGATCGTTGGGCCCTCCGCCCCCTTCAGCGTGCGCAGAATCCGGCACTCCACGTAGGTCCGAATCACCGCCCCCTGCGGAGTCGGATCCCAACGGCTCGAGACCCGATCCACCTGCAAACGGACTACTTGTGATGAGTTTCCAACCAGCTCTTCGAAGCTGGGCGGCGTCACCGAGAGGGCTCTGGCCGGCAAGACGCTCCCCGCGAACACCGCTGCGAGTCCGAGCCAAGCCCAGAGGGAGCAGATGCCGGTGAAGGCTGAGGGAAACGTGGGCCGCGATGCGGTCATGAGATCATGATCGGACGCGGACAGCCCTTATTGGATACAAAAAGGCATCAGACGACACTCCTGACCGATCAAAAAGCCATCCGGGAGCCGGCTTGCCGCCGATGACCCGATCGGATGGGCTTCGGGCATGGCCAGCCTTCCTGCGATTCGGAGCTTCGACGTCCAGCCGCTCAACATCCCGCTCCTCAATCCCTTCGGGATTTCCGGAGGGGCCCAGAATTCGGCCGAGAATGTCCTCGTGCGGCTCGAGTTGACCGATGGCACCGTGGGTTATGGGGAGGCCGCACCGCTACCTCCCTACAACGGCGAAACCCAGGCTCAGGCCCTCGCCGTGCTGCAAGCCGCTCGCCCTTGGGTCGAGGGTCTCGCCCTGACCGAGGACTGGCGATCCGTGGCGACCCAGTTCCGCCAACGCGGAGGTGCCGGTTGCGGCTCGGCCCAATGCGCTTTTGAAAGCGCGCTGCTCGATGCTTGGACGCGGCGGACCGGGACGCCCCTCTGGCGATTCTTCGGGGGTGTGGAGACGACGCTGGAGACCGACATGACCGTGACCACGGGGTCGCCCGCCGAGGCGGCCGAGGCCGCCCGGGACATCCTCGCCCGCGGGATCCGCATGATCAAGGTGAAGGTCGGCGGCAAAGCCGGCCCCGCCCACGATCTCGCCCGTCTGCAGGCCATCCACGAGACCGCCCCCGACTCCCCGCTCATCCTCGACGGCAACGCCGGAGTCTCCCGAGCCGATGCCGCCGTGCTGGTGCAGGGACTGCGCACGCGCCGCATCACGCCCGCCTTGCTCGAACAATGGCTGCCGCGCGACGACTTGGCGGGCGCCGCCGCGCTCCGCCAGGAGACGGGCTGGCTGGTTGCCGCCGATGAGAGCGTCTCGACCCCGGACGATGTCGCGCGTCTGGTCGCCGCCGGAGCCGCCGACGTGGTGAATCTGAAGTTGATGAAGGCCGGCGTAGCCGCCGCCTTCGATACCGCCGTCGCCGCCCGCGCGGCCGGTCTGGGCCTGATGATCGGGGGCAACGTGGAGTCGATCCTCGCCATGACCGTTTCCGCATGCCTCGCGACGGGGCTCGGCGGATTCCGCTTCGCCGATCTGGATACACCTCTCTTCCTCGCCACCAACCCCTTTACCGGCGGCTTCACCCTCCAAGGTGGCACACTCTCCGTCGCCGCCATCACCGCCGGCCACGGCGTCGTTCCCCGGAGCTGATCGATTCGACCGGATTGAGTTCGCGCCGGGAATCACTTCGGTGATGCTTCCGCCAAGACGCACGACCCGCCATGCCCCTGAAAGAAATCACCTTCCTTGAAGGCCCGCGATCCCGTTGGGCCGACCTGAAGTTCGTTTTCGAGATCGCGTGGGAATTCATCCGGGGCTTTCGCGCCCTACACTTCAGCGGCCCCTGCGTCGCCATCTTCGGCTCCGCCCGGTTCCGCGAGGAAAGCCCCTACTACGCCGATACGCGTCGCCTCGCCGCCGAGATCGCCCAGCTCGGCTTCACGATCATGACCGGCGGCGGCCCCGGCCTCATGGAGGCCGCCAACCGCGGCGCGAAGGACGTCGGCGGACGCTCCGTCGGCTGCAACATCGTCCTCCCCATGGAGCAGGAGCCCAACCCCTACTTGGACAAGTGGGTGAACATGCGGTACTTTTTCGTCCGGAAGACCCTGCTGATTAAGTACTCGTACGCCTTCGTGATCGTACCGGGCGGCTTCGGGACCTTGGACGAATTGTTCGAGGCGATGACGCTGATCCAGACCGGCAAGATCCAAGCGTTCCCGGTGATCATCTTCGGCAAGGCGTTTCATGCGGACCTCGCCGCGCACATCGAACGGATGCGCCAGGAGAAGACCATCTCGGAGGAGGATCTCCGGCTTTTCCTCATCACCGACTCGGTTGATGAAGCCGTCGCCTTGATCCGCGAAACCATCGCCAAGCACGGCCTGCGGTACGAGGAGCGGAAGCCCAGCTGGATCCTCGGCGAGACGCGCTGAGCGTCGCGCCAACGGACTGTCCCGTTTTGCGGCGACGGCTTCGCGCTCGCTCGTGGAGCACGCGAGGTCCATCTTCGCACCATGACTACCGTCACCGTCCCGACAGCCGGCCTGCGGACCTCGCCGACTCTGAAGCTGATGGCGATCGCCGCCATCGTGCTGCTCCTGCAGATTCCGCTGCTCTTCGTGAACGCGATCCGCGCTGAGCGGTTCCGCCTTCAGAAGGAGGCCAACGTCACCCTGTCCGCCGAGCGCATCGAGCAGATCCCGGCCGTGCAGGGCCATCGCATGGTGGAGCGTTCGCTGAAGTACGGCGTGCTGGTGATGGCGCTGGTGTTCGCGGCCTTCTTCCTGTTCGAGATCCTGCAGGGTCTGCGTCTCCACGTCGTCCACTACACGCTCGTCGGCGCCGCGATCTGCTTGTTCTACCTCGCGCTGCTCGCCCTGGGGGAAATCCTCGCGCCACCCACCGCCTACATCGGAGCCGCGGGCGCCTCGACGCTCATGATCTGCCTCTACTCGAGTGCCATCCTGCGCAGTCGGCCGCGGGCCCTCGTCATCGGCGGACTCCAAGTCGGCGTTCACACGGTCCTGTTCATGATCCTGCAGATGGAGAAGTACGCGCTCCTCGCCGGGACGGCCGCCCTGTTCGTCGTGCTCGGCACGATCATGTACCTGACCCGCGGGATCGACTGGAGCCGCAGCGGGCAACCCGAAGCCGCCCCGAAGGCCTGATCCGCGAACTCACGAGAACGCGGCCAGCACGGCGTCTCCCGCACGGCGCCCACCCGCAGGGTTGGCTTGCCCGTGGCGCGGCCTGCCACGTCCGCTTGCCTGCCGCGTCCGGAACCGCCACGGTGCCGCCATGATGCTTTACCCCTGGTCGCCCCGTCGTTTCGTCACGCTTGTCGCACTGGCTGGACTCATTCTGGCCGGATCGCTGCCGGCATCCACGGTCCGCGCCGGATCCAGTGAGGAGATCCTCGCGGCCGAGAACGCACGCGTCGAGGGCCTGCTGCGGGCCGACTACGATGCGGTCGACCGCCTGCTCGGCGAGGACCTGACCTACACGCACTCCACCGCCGTGCTGGACACGAAGGCGATGTTCCTTGAGTCACTGCGCTCCGGACGCCTGCGCTATCACCAGTTTCGCCATGAAGACCCGAAGGTCCGCGTGCTCGGCGACACCGGGATCATCAACACCGTCGTGCACATCGTCGCCGTGAACCGCAGCCAGGAAAACCGCAACCACCTCCGCGTGACGATCGTCTACGCAAAGCGCGATGGACGCTGGCAAATGGTGGCGTGGCAATCGACGCGGATGCCGCCGAGCTGACGCGCTGCCGCTAGACCCCGGCGCGCTCGACTGGCCGGATTCCCACTTCGAGGCCGACCACGGTCAGCGTCTGCGGTCCGCCGTTCTCCACCACGATTTCGTTCCAGCCCTCGCGAATCAACGCGAGAGGGAAGCGCACATTGTACGCGACGTGCTCCGTCACGTGATGCGTGAGCGAGCCGCAGGGGAAAAGCGGGCGGTCCGTCCGCTCCGTTGCCAGCCGCGGCCAACTGGCGTTGAATGAGACCGGCAGCGCTCCGACCGTCTCATCCGCGCGCAACACCACCTGAATCACGACTTCCAACGCGGCACCGGGCGGCTCTGAGCACATCGGCAATCGGAACGGATGGTAGGCAGCCGCCGGCAACGCGAGGGGAAGCTGCGGGGGCACCTCGAACGGAATGTGCGTCAGGACGTTCGCCGCGCGCGAAAGGACATAATGCTTGGGCTGGCCGCGCAGGGTCTCGATGCGGTGCAGCTCGCGCAAGGCGGCGTAGTCCGAGATCAGACCCGGAATCTGCGCCTGATCGGTCGTGTAGAAGTTGAACCACTCCAGCGCATCCGCTCCGAGGGCCAGCTTGCCGGCGGCATTCGCGCGGAGCATCTCTCGACTGGAGGTGATTCGACGGATCTGCTGCACGACGGCGCCGTCCGCAGAACGCGTCGGCATGACATTCGCCCCTGCTTCCAAACCGCCGTAGATGACGGTCTCGTCGCCGATCCGTCGGCGGAGCTCATCATGGGGCATTTCCCACGACGTGCACCAGAAGCCGGAAACGGCGATCCAGTCGACCACCCCCTCGCGACAGAGGGCCTCCACGTCGAGCCCGATGCTCCGCAGGGTCTCAAGACGTCCGGGAATACGCAGGCCGAAAGGATACGGGCGCCCCGTTTGCCGGGATCGGGCGTCGACGAGGGCGCGGATCTCGCGAATCCAGGCCGTCATCGTCGCCACCGTCTCCGCGCTCGCTTCCGGTTCGCAGCACATCGGATTGCGGAGCCAGTCGAGCTCCAATCCTTCGAAGTCATAGTCCTCGACGACCTCGCGGATCTGGACAAAAAGGGCCTCGCGAACTTCGGGATGCTCGAAATTGAGCCCCTCGCGATAGAGCGGATTCCGCATCGTCGGGGAATACGCGGAGCGCTTCAGTCGCAACTCGGGCCGGGCCAGCAAGGGGTGATTGAAGAAACTTCCCGCGGGGTTGGCCCAGCCGTGGAAATCGTTCATGCGGACACTCACCCACGGCGCGACTCCACTCGCCCGGCAGGCTTTCGCCGTCTCCGCCAACCAGTCCACGCCGGCGTCGATGAGGTCCTGGTAAAGGCCGAAGAACGCCTCGAAGCGATCGAGAAAGTCTTCCACGTCCTCCGGCTTCGTCACCCCCGCGCTGCTCGCGTGCCCGCGGAAGAACTCCCGATCGCCCCGGCGATAGCCATCCAGAATCGAGGGGATCTTGCGGCTCGGGTACCAGGCGCGGGACGCGTTCGCGTTGATCACGAAGGTGTCGACGCCCGACTCCGCCAGGAGGGCGACGTAGCGGTGAATCGCCTTCGCCTGAAAGGGTCCGCCGACCGCGAGGCGTAGCCGTCCGCTCCGGCCCTGGCCCTCCTTGAGGGCGAAATCCTCCGGCTGCCACTTCTCGGGATTATAGAAGAAGGTGCAGGTATCGCCGTTGAAGAGATTTCGATGCCGTGAACGCAGGCGATCCCGCGAAGCCGCCCGGGGATCGGCGGATGCCGCGCGCACGGACGCGGCCGCCGCCACCGAAGAGCCGATCAGCGGAGTCAGTGCGGCACCCGCGGCTGCGGACAGAAGGAAAGATCGACGATTGGAGGACACGGGTGAGGAGCGGCGGAAGCGGCAGAGTTGCGGCGACGTGCGCCGCTGACTCGGTCAGCGCAATTCGAGGATCGACGCCGCGATGTGACGTCGACCGTTCTCGCGGTTGAAGTAATAGACGACGATCACACGGTTATCGTCGATCATCGCCGACCACGGGTAGCCGAGATCGGTCGTGCCACCGTCGTCCCGGAGGACCATCTCCGGTGCGGTTGCGAAATCCGTGCACTCTGCATTGAGCACCCGGGCGCGGATTCCGTAGGGCTTGTGGCGGTATCCGTAGGTGAGCAGGACCCGGTTGTCGGGGAGCCGCAGCGCATGGAGCGGATGGCCTTTGAAACCCATCGGCTGCCAGGGCTGGAACGTCTTGCCGCCGTCGGTGGAACGAGCGATGCAGGCTTGGTCTCCAAGGTCTTCGGTCCGCAGGAAGGCGAGCAAGTCGCCCTTCGGTGTCTCGTACATCGAGGTCTCGTTGAAGGACGCCTTCGCATCCTCGGCGATCGGCGCGCTGTAGGTCCAAGTCTGACCGCGGTCCGACGACGTGAGGAGATGGACCGACGTGCGACGCGGGCTAATCTGATGGTTGGCCGCGACGGCCCAGAAAAGTCGGCCATCGCGACCCTCGATCGCCGCACCCCGATTGTACGCGGGCAGGGGGTCGCCGAAAGGACTGAGATACTTCTCTTGCGGAATCGCCAGCGGGGAGAATGGTCCTTTCCAAGAGGCTCCCCCGTCGGAGGAGCGAACGATGTAGCCACCGCTGAAGAACGATCCCGGATAGTTCTGGAAGACGGGCGGCTTGAGATTGGGAATGCCGTCCGGTCGCACGAACGTCCACAAGTAGGAAAGACACAGCAGATCGCCGTCGGTCAACTGCAGCAAGCAGGGATCCTGAGACCCTCCAAGAGGATGGGCGTACAGCAGCTCAGGAGTCGGGCTCCAAGTCTTGGCCCCATCGCGCGAGCGCATCGCCACGAGGTAGCTATTGGGGTCGACATGGTTGTTGGTCTTCTCACCGAGGGACTTGCGATCCGGGGCGCGTCGAAAGGCGACGAGGATCTCGCCGTCGGGCCGCCGTACGACCGATGGAAACGCACTGTAGAAGCGCGGCCCGTCATAGAGGACGGTATCTTGGACCTTGTGTAGCTGCTTCTCCGCCGCCTCGGCCACGGGAGCGGAGATCACGCCGAGCGCAAAGGCGAGGGCCGGGGGCAGGACAGCAACGAATCGAGGGATGATTTTCATGCGATTGAGTGGAGGGGGGTAAATGACGGTAAGAAAGATCCGCTTAGCGGGAAGATCGGGGCCAGGGATGCTTCCATCGGATGAAGCCACCCCCGATTCTGAACACGAGCTTGGTCACGGCGTCCGAGCAAGTTTCCAGGTGACCGTCGCCATCTGGTAGCCTTCGTGGAGCGGCGTCCGTTTCGCGTAGTAGGCGGTGAGCAATCGACCATCCGTCAGTTGCACCGTGGCGGGATACCCGCCGTCTCCGTCGAAGGTCGCGATCCGCTCCGGTGCACTCCACGTGCGACCCGCATCAGAACTGACGCGCACCTCGATCCCGTGCGGAAAGATCCCGGAACCGGGTAATCCATCGGGCCACTTCGATCCCGGAAGGGCTCCGTTGCGATCGCCGTACGTGAGCAAGATCCGCCCGTCCGACAACGCCGTGAGATCAGCGGGGTGCTCACCCGACGCGGTGACCGGACCCTCGGCTTTCCACGTTGCCCCGTGATCGGCCGAGCGGAAAAGCTCCAGGTGCCGCCCCCGGGTCGTTCGACCGCAGGCGAGGAGGGAGCCATCGGGCAGAGGGAGAGGCGTCGTCTCGTTCACATCATCCTGTCCGATCACCCCGGTAAGCGTCCAAGTCAGGCCATCGTCGGCGCTGGTAAAAAAGTAGGAGACGTGCTCGTGCTTGGAGTTTGGGACGCCGAGCGACTTGGGAGCGTAGAGACAAACGCCGAGTTTCCCGTCCGCCAACCGGATGATGTCGCCGAAGGGAAAGAGGTGGTCGGAGAGCACGATTCCCTGTGCGGCCAACCTGCTCTTCGACGGGAGCTCCACTCCCTCGCTTCGGGTCCACGTCCGGCCGCCATCCGTCGAGCGGCAGACCCAGATCGGGAGAATCACGGACGGAGGATCGTGGCGACGCGGCGTTCCCTTGGGCGGTGGAGGCGGACGGTGTGACCAACCCGCCGCCAGCACAATGAGTTCGCCCTTCGCGTTAGTTCCTGCCGCCACGTTCATCCGATTTGTCGTCGGCTCGTGTGGGGCCGGAGTTCCCCGAAGCTGCCAACTCGCGCCGGCGTCGG